>Ga0308158_10005333_pt1 | contig 10566 bp, 7 predicted proteins | sample PhyBR2_FD_201038 | JGI IMG/M metagenome (GOLD analysis project Ga0308158, IMG submission 201038) | Phyllosphere microbial communities from UC Gill Tract Community Farm, Albany, California, United States - DLSLB.R2 | ecosystem: Host-associated > Plants > Phyllosphere > Unclassified | place: USA...
CGGTGTCGGTGGGTCCGCTGCGCGCCCATTGCTGTTCGTGGTCGAGGTCGGCGTCGAGCGCGAGGCGGGTGCAGCCGTCGCGGGCGCAGGTCCCGTGTTGCAGGATCAGCCAGTCGCGTTGGGCTTTGGTGGGCCGGTAGGTGCGGCGGTCCATGTCGAGCACGATCCCGCGGACCGGGTCGGTGATCACCCTCCGGAACGCGGGTGCGTCCAGGAACGCCTGCCGTGCGGTGAGCGGGTCGATCGGCCCGTACCCGACGAGCTGCGCCCGGATCGGGGAGGTGATCGGGTTGAGCGCCTCACCGGGTGCCGCAGATGCCCGGCCCAACATGTTCGGGCCCGACCTCGCGGGCGTCGCGCCCTGCCCGTCGCCGGTGAGCAGTCCGACCGGGACGGTGACGAACACGGTCGTGGTCACCGCGGCCTCAGTGCCGACCCCGCACAGCCAGTCCGTGAGCAGGTCTGCCCGGATCTGGTCCCGGGTGCGGCCCTCACGCCGATCTTTCTGCAAGTGCTTCGCCGTCGACGTCAGCCGCCGTTTGATCGCGACCGCCTTCACTGTCGGCACGAGCGCGAGCAGCCACGACATCCCGTCATCGGCGTCCTCCACCACCACCCGCCGCTCCGCCATCCCGCGCGCGTGCTGCTGTTCCGCCGGGGTCGGATCCAGCCGGGCGATCAGGGTGTGCAGGCGACGCCGGAACGCGGCCGCAGGCAGCGACATCGCCCAGCTCGTGCACGCACGATCGACCAGCTCGATCGCCTCCGCCGCGTACTCCCGCTGCTCGACGGTCGCGTCGAGCGGGGCGCGGAGGCGGAGCACGGCCCCGGCGGACGCTTCGAGGGATCGCATCGACACGAACCCGTCCTCCGCGCTCTCCCACAACAACGGCAGCAACTCACGCGCAGTCTCGGCAGTCGCGAGAAGCCGCCGCACCTCGGCCTCGGAGATCTGCAACCGCAACGACACCTCGAACACGGCCGAACGGAACGCGTGATCTAGGTCTTCGGGGCCGTCCCCGACCGTGTAGACCTCCGGATGCCGACGCGCGTGATCCACGACGCTCTGGATACGAGCCATCCGCCGTACTGCACGCCGGTTGATCGCGACGTCATCCTCGACCAGATCGTTCAGCAACCACGACGCGACCATCGTGGAATCCGCCCGTTCCCGGACCACCTCGACGGCAGGGACCTGGCCCCGATCGTCCGTCTGATCCGTGAAGAACTCCATATCTCACATTAGCACAAAACTACGAATATTGCCAAGTGCTGGAGGGGATGAGATGGGCCTCGGGGGCGCGTTTCGTCTCGCTGTGCTCGCTCAACGACCGCGGCGTGCGGCCCTCGGCGGGGCAAGCGTTTCGTCTCAGTCGCGCTGCGCGCGGCCTCGCTCAACGACCCCGGACCGGTCCCTTCGACAGACTCAGGGACCGACACCGCTCTGATCCTCCATCCTCAGCCGAGGGCGTCGGGCCCCTCGGTGACGAGCAGGTGGAACTGCGCCGCGTCCAGGATCCGCAGGCCCAGTTCCTCGGCCTTGGCGAGCTTGGAACCCGCACCCGGCCCGGCGGCGACGAAGTCGGTCTTCTTCGAGACGCTCGATGCCGCCTTGCCGCCTGCTTTGATGATCGCCTCCTGCGCGCCCTCGCGAGTGTATCCGTCGAGGGAACCGGTCGCCACGACCGTGAGCCCGTCGAGCACGCCGCCGCCGAGGCTCGCTGCGCCGGGGCCGGGGTGTCCGGGCGTCGCCCACTGCACGCCCGCATCGGCCCAGCGCCGCACGATGTCCTGATGCCAGTCCACGGTGAACCAGTCCAGGAGGGAGTCCGCGATGATGCCGCCCACTCCCTCGACGGCGGCGAGCTCCTCGCGGGACGCGGCGCGGATCGCGTCGAGGGATCCGAACCACTGCGCCAGCGCTCGTGCGGCGACGGGACCGACGTGGCGGATGTTCAGTGCGACCAGGAGGCGCCACAGCTCCTTGGTCTTGGCCCTCTCCAGTTCGGCGAGCAGCTTCACCGCCTGCGACGACGGCTGAGGGGCGTCGGTCCCCTGCTTCTTCTCGGCGGCCGTGGGGTTGCGCCGGAACGGGGCGCGCGTCTTCACGATCCCGTCCTCGTCCTCCTTCGGAAGCCCGGTCTCGGCATCGCGCACGACGACCTCGATCGGCACGAGCTGGTCGAGCGTGAGCGTGAACAGCCCCGCCTCGGTCTCCAGCGGAGGCACTGCAGGATGGCTCGGCTGCGTGAGCGCGGCGGCGGTGACCTCGCCGAGCGCCTCGATGTCGAGCGCGCCGCGGGATCCGATGTGCTCGACGCGGCCGCGCACCTGTGCGGGGCACGAGCGCGTGTTGGGACACCGCAGGTCGATGTCGCCCTCCTTGGCGGGGGCGAGGATCGAGCCGCACTCGGGGCACCGTTCCGGCATCACGAACTCGCGCTCGGTGCCGTCACGCCGCTCCGCCACGGGCCCGAGCACCTCGGGGATCACGTCCCCGGCCTTGCGCAGCACGACGGTATCGCCGATGAGCACGCCCTTGGCCTTCACCACGTCCTTGTTGTGCAGCGTCGCCTGGCGCACCACACTGCCCGCCACATGGGCCGGCGCCATCACGGCGAACGGCGTGGCGCGGCCGGTGCGGCCGACGGACACCACGATGTCGAGGAGCTTGGTCTGCACCTCCTCCGGCGGGTACTTGTACGCGATGGCCCAGCGTGGCGCGCGGCTGGTGGCACCGAGCTCGTCGTGCAGGTCGAGCTCGTCGACCTTGACGACGATGCCGTCCAACTCGTGCTCGATGTCGTGCCGGTGCTCGCCGAAGTAGGCGACGAACTCGGCGACCTCGTCGATCGTGGCGCACACCTTCGTGTGCGGGCTCGTGGGAAGGCTCCACTCCGCCAGCAGGTCGTAGACCTGGCTCTGCGCGGAGACAGGCGGATCGGGCCATGCCCCGACCCCGTGCACGTACAGAGCGAGGGAGTCGACGCGGAGCAGCCCCGCTTCGAGCTCCATGCCGTCCTTCTTGTCCAGTTGCTGCCGCAGGCCCCCGCTGGCGGCGTTGCGCGGGTTCGCGAAGGACGGGAAGCGCCGTGCCGCAGCGGTGCGGGCCTTCTCCTCGTCGAACGGCTTCTTGGCACCGCCTCGGGCCTCCCACCGCTCCAGGGCCTCGGCGTAGGCGCGGTCGCGGAAGGCCGCCTGCGCGGCGTTGAGCCGCTCGAATGCGGCGACCGGGATGAAGACCTCGCCGCGCACCTCGACGATCGCCGGATGTCCGGATCCGCTGAGTCGCTCGGGGATCCCGGCGACACGCAACGCGTTCTCCGTCACGATCTCGCCGACTCGCCCGTCGCCGCGCGTGGCCGCCGAGGTGAGCACTCCGTCCTCGTAGCGCAGGTTGATCGCGAGCCCGTCGATCTTGAGCTCGGTCAGCCAGGCGACGTCGCGTCCGGCGGCGGCCCGCGTCTTCGCCCCCCACTCGCGCAGCTCGTCGATCGAGAACACGTTGTCGAGACTGAGCATGCGTTCGGCGTGCTCGATGGTCTGCAGCCCGGTCGCCTCGGCCGCGCCCACCATCTGGGTCGGCGAGTCCTGCCCCTGCAGCTCCGGGTGCACGCGCTCGAGCTCCTCGAGGCGGTGCATCCAGCCGTCATAGGTGGCATCGTCGACCAGCGACGTATCGCGCCCGTAATACGCATCCTTCGCCTCCAGGATGCGGGTCGTCAGTTCTTCGGCCTCGACGTGAGCAGCTTCCAGCGAGATGTTCTCCGGCACCCCTGAAGTCTACGAGGAGGCGCCGACGTTGAGACTGGTAGTGCCTCGTTCGGGTCTGACTCTGGCACCGACTGACTTCATCGTCCGCGCCCGCCCCGCCGTCGCGTGGTCACCATGCGCGGGAACGGCTTCACACCTCACTCAGCGCCGTGGCGACCGGCGTGCGCAGCCGCTTCAGCGCGGGGATGAACACCGCGCCGGCCGTGAGCAGCGCGCCCACGGCGACCAGGATGCCTGATCCGCCCAGATCGAGCCGGTACGGCACCGCATCGTAGAACGGAGAGATCATCAGCACGGTGAGCGCACCGGTCACCGTGATGACCACGAGCGACAACAGCGCCGCCGTGATGACGTGGATGAGCGCCTGCAGTCCCGCGGCCCGCAGGATCACGCCGCCATCCGCCCCGCTCGCCGACAGCAGAGCCTGCTCGTGCGCCTGAGTCCTGTTGCTCATGAACACTACGACGGCAGCGCCTGTGCCGGCCAGCAGCAGCGGGCCGCCGAGCAGCACGAGCACCTGCCCGAGCTTGAGCCCTTCGAAGGGCTCCCCCGCCACTCTCGCCGCCTCACCCCAGATCGTGGTGACCGTGTACAGCCCACCGAGCAGGGCCGTACCCGTGAACAGCGGAGTGATCGAGGCCGTACTGCGCCCGAGGTGGTAGCGCGCCTGGTGGCGCGCGAGATACCAGGACGAAGACGCTCGCGCCGGCAGCAGTGCCGTCCATGCCCGCAGCAGCGGCGCGTACAGCACGGGGCCACCGGCCACGATCACCAAGGTCAGCAGCGGCGCGATCAGCGGCGTCTGCGAGATCAGAGTGTTCCGATCCTGGGCGGTCGCCACCGCGGCGAGAGACATCCACGACTGCACTGCCGCGACCGCCCCCGCAGTCAGAAGCGCGAACAGCGCCCAGCGCCACCATCGCATCGAGGCACCCCGCGGTTCGGACTCCCGCAGCGCCTCCAGGGCGGGAGTTCGAGCCGCGCGCCCCGCTGCAGGCAGCCCTCCGAGCAGGGCGATGACGACGACGCCTGCGCCGACGACCACAGCGGTGATCGGGCCGACCACGACTGTCACCTCGGCGAACCCGCCCGAGGAGCCTTCGAACGCCACCTCCAGCGCGTGCGGCGCGAGCATCACCGTTCCGGCGTATCCCAGCGCTGCCCCGGCGAGGCCCAGCACGATCACCTGCGCCAGCACGACGCCGCCGACCTGCCGTGGCGCCACCCCATTCAGTTGCCACCGCGCATACCCGGCCCTTCCGAGATCGACTGCAAGCCGCGCGACCGCGGAGGTGACGCCGACGGCACTCACCCCGCTGAAGATCAGAATCATCGAGGAAACCCCGCTGATCCCGGTCCCCATCTCTCCGCCAGCGTGAATCCCGGTCTCCAGGAAGGAGGCGCCAATTCCCAGCGCGGTGCCGGCGACGGCCGCCACCAGCACGAGTCCGGCCCAGGACTGCCCGTCGGCGCGCAGCTCGCCCGCCAGCAACCGGATCATGCGAGGGGCCCCGCAGCGACGGGGGAACCGGTGCTGCGTCCCGCGGAGTGCTGTGCCGTGAGGATCTCGGCCGCGGTGGGCCGTGTCAGGGCGGCGACGACCGCCCCGTCCCGCAGCACGATCGTGCGGTCGGCGCGCGCCGCCGCATCCAGATCGTGTGTGACCAGCACGACGGAGCGTTCACCGTGCGCGTAGTCCCGGAGCAGATCCAGCACCGCGACTCCGGCGGCAGTATCCAGTGCGCCGGTCGGCTCGTCCGCGAACAGCACAGACGGCTGCGCGGCGAGTACCCGCGCCACCGCGACTCGTTGCTGCTGCCCGCCGGAAAGCTGACCGGGCCGTTTTCCGGCGTGCTCGGCAAGCCCGACGGCGCCGAGAGCACCCAGGACGTCAGGGCGGGCCCGGCGGGCCAGCCGAGCAGGCAGCGCGACGTTCTCGCCCACCGAGAGGGACGGAATCAGGTTGTACGCCTGGAACACGAACCCGATGCGGTCCCGCCGCAACCGCGCCAGCTGCGCCGCCGACGCCGTGTGCACGGCCACGTCACCGAGATGCACTTCGCCGCCGTCCACGCGCTCCAGCCCCGCGAGGCAGTACAGCAGGGTGGACTTGCCGGAGCCGCTCGGTCCGACGATGCTGATCATCTCCCCGGCCGCGACGTCCAGGTCGATGCCGCGCAGCACGGGCGTGCTGGTCCGCCCGCTCGAATAGCTCTTCGTGACGCTGCGGGCTTGAAGGATCGGAGTCATGGATCCACTCCACCGGTCCCTGCGATCGCACGCAGCAGGCAGCGCGCGACATCCGGGGTAGCCCCAGGTCTACTCTTTCGGATCCCGCCTGCCCGCCCTCCGACCGCGTCCATAGACTGAGCCGATGAGCACGACGGCGTCGGCGACGCGACGACGACCGGAGACCGTCGCTCAGTCGCTGATGAGCGCACCATGGCGGGTGCTGGCGTCGTGGTGGCCGTGGCGCGCCGCCCTCTTCCTGCTCGCCTCCGCCGTGCTCGGCGTCCTCGTGCTGGTGCTGCTCCCCCTCACGCTCCTCCTGTTGCCACTGTGGGGCATCCTCTGCGGATCGCTGGAGCGGCGGCGGATCCAGTTGCTGGGCTTCTCACGGATCTCGTCGGGCCACGTCCGCGTCACCCCCGAAGAGCGGCACAACTGGCTGAACATCAGGCTCTCCGAGCCCGCCACCTGGCGCGCGGTGCTGGTGCTGCTGATGGACCTCGTCACAGGACTTGTCGCTCTGGCCGCCCTGTTCTTCGAGGCGATGGCGCTCGTCGTGGTCGTCGGCGTGCCGATCGTCGCTCTGTCTCGCGGCGACGTCGACATCCGCCTGTTCGGCGATGCGAGGATCCGCCTGGACGCGGCCACGTGGTGGCTCCCCGTGCTCGCCCTGTTCCTGGTGCTGGTCGTCGCGGGCTACCTGAACCTGACTCTCTCCACACTGCAGGCTCTGGCCATCCGGCGGCTGCTCGCACCGCGCCGCGCCGAGATCGAGCAGCGCGTGGAGCGGCTCACCCGCTCGCGTGCCGCGGTGGTGACGGCCCATGAGGACGAGCGCCGTCGCATCGAGCGCGACCTGCACGACGGCGTGCAGCAAGAACTCGTTGTGCTCGCTGCCCGCCTGGGCACGCTCGAGCTCGAACTCGCGGAGCTCGGCTCCGACGGGGATCCTGCACGCCGAGCTCTCGCCGGTGTGCAGGATCAGGCCGACCGGGCCGCCGCGGCGCTGCGGGAGTCGGTGCGCGGGATCCATCCCGCCGTCCTCAGCGATCGCGGTCTGGGCGCTGCGCTCCAGGAGCTCAGCGGCCGGGCGCCCATCCGGGTCGTCCTGCAACAGGATTCGCTCGGGCGGGCGGACCCGGTCGCGGAGGCAGCCGCCTACTTCGTGGTGCGCGAGGCGCTCACGAACGCGGTGAAACACACCGATACCGCCCAGATCCGCGTGAGCGCCGCCACGGATCAGCGCATGTTGACCGTAACCGTGCAGGATGACGGTCGCGGCGGGGCGGACCCTCGGGCCGGCACCGGGCTTGCAGGTCTCGCTGCACGCGCGTCCGCCCTCGACGGCGACCTCGTCATCGACTCCCCCGCCGGCGGACCGACCTCCATCACGATCACCGTGCCGCGCGGTACGGCAGCAGAAGGGGATGGCGCGGATGCGGATCCTGTTCGCTGAAGATTCCGCGCTGCTGCGCGAGGCGCTGACCGCCTTGCTGGTGCGTCTCGGTCACGAGGTGATCGCCACGGCGGCAACCGCGGACGAACTGCTGGTGCGATTCGACCTCGCCCGGCCGGCGCCGGATCTCGTCATCACCGATGTGAGGATGCCGCCGCATAGCACCGATGACGGACTGCGAGCCGCGTTGCAGATCCGCGCGATCCGCACGACACAGCCGATTCTCGTACTGTCGCAGTACATCGCAGATCGTTACGCACGCGACCTGCTGACACTGCCCGAGGGCGGGATCGGCTACCTCCTCAAAGACCGGGTGAACCGGATCTCGGACTTCGCGCAGGCGCTGCACACGATCGCCGATGGCGGCACCGTGATCGACCCCGACGTCGCCCGCCATCTCCTGCGCCGCGACACTCCGGGCCCCCTGGACGTGCTCACGCCACGGGAGCGCGAAGTCCTCGGGCTCATGGCCGAAGGCGCGTCGAACGGCGACATCGCCCGGGCCCTCCATCTCAGCGACGCCGCCGTGCGCAAGCACGTCGGCAACATCTTCCAGGGCCTGGCGCTCGCGCCGACGGAGGAGAACCGCCGAGTGCGCGCGATCCTACTGTTCCTGCAGGGGTGAGCCCGCTCGCCGGAAGGACTCTCAGGCCCCGACCGGCACCGCCGAGACCGTGCGATCGATCGTGAACTGGCCCAGCACCCGGGTGCCGACGTAGAGCACGGCGCTCTGGCCAGGGGCGACGCCGTCGAGGGGCGCATCGGGGACGACCCGCACACCCTCCGCGGACACGAATGCGCGAGCCGGGACCGGATCCGCGTGGGCGCGGATCTGCACCTCGCACGCGAACTCGTCCAGCGACGGTGCCGCACCGGCCCAGGAGCGGCGCTCCCCCGAGATCTCCGCGATCGCGAGCGCCTCCTTGGGCCCCACGACCACCGTGTTGGAGACCGGACGCACCTCGAGCACGAACCGCGGCTTGCCGTCGGGCGCGGGCACACCGAGGCGGAGTCCCCGGCGCTGGCCGACGGTGAACGCATGCGCGCCGTCGTGCGTGCCGACCACGGCCCCGTCCCGGTCCAGGATCTCGCCCTGCTCCGCACCGACCTTCTCGGCGAGCCAACCGCGGGTGTCGCCGTCGGGAATGAAGCAGATGTCGTGGCTGTCCGGCTTCTGCGCGACGCTCAGCCCGCGTTCGGCAGCCTCCGCGCGCACGAGGGCCTTGGACGGCGTGGATCCGAGCGGGAAGTACGTGTGCGCGAGCTGCTCGGCGGTCAGCACGCCCAGCACGTAGGACTGGTCCTTGGCCGCGTCCGACGCGCGGTGCAGCTCCAGGCCGTCCTCGCCGTCGACCAGCGTGGCGTAGTGGCCGGTGCAGACGGCGTCGAAGCCGAGTTCGATCGCCCGCTCGAGGAGGGCCGCGAACTTGATCTTCTCGTTGCAGCGCAGGCACGGGTTCGGGGTGCGACCGGCGCGGTACTCGGAGACGAAGTCCTCGATCACGTCCTCGCGGAACCGCTCGGAGAAGTCCCACACGTAGAACGGGATCCCGAGCAGATCGGCCGCGCGACGGGCATCCATCGCATCCTCGATCGTGCAGCAGCCGCGGCTGCCGGTGCGCAGCGTGCCGCCCGCACGGGAAAGCGCCAGATGCACGCCGACCACGTCGTGCCCCGCCTCGACGGCGCGCGCCGCTGCCACGGCGGAGTCCACTCCCCCGCTCATCGCCGCCAGAACACGCATGGATCCAGTGTACGAGCGGGCGGCTGGACGGGGGCCGACCATCGGCGCTCAGGAACCGGACGAAGCCGCGCCGGAGGCCCGCTGGTACGCGTCGCCGATCACCGCGAGCACGGCGTCCACGTCCGCATCCGACGAGGTCCGTCCGAGCGTGAACCGGATCACGCTGCGCGCCTCGGCCACGCTGCGGCCCAGCGCCCGAACGACGTGCGACGGCTCGGCGACGCCGGCCTGGCAGGCGGATCCGGCCGACGCCGAAATCCCGGCGGCATCGAGCAAGAACAGCAGGCTCTCGCTCGGGGCGCCGGGGAACAGCAGATGGACGTTGCCGGGCAGACGTCCGGACGGATCCGGATCCCCGAGCAGCTCTGCGGACGGCACCCGCTCGCGGATCCCGGCGGCGAGCCGGTCGCGCAGCACCCCGAGGCGCGAGGACTCCGTGGCGCGCTCGGCCACGGCGAGCTCCGCGGCGAGCGCGAACGCGGCGGCGCCGGCCACGTCCTGCGTGCCCGAGCGCAGGCCGCGCTGCTGACCCCCGCCGTGCAGCAGCGGCGCGAGCCGCGCCGTGCGGGCGACCACGAGCGCCCCGGTGCCGGTGGGAGCGCCGATCTTGTGCCCGGCGACACTGAGCGCCACCAGGCCGGCGCCGGCCGGCGCGTCCGCCCGCAATGCGGCGAACGACAGGGGCAGGTGTCCGAAGGCGGCGACGGCGTCCAGGTGCAGGGGCACGCCCGCCTCGGCGGCGGACGCGGCGAGCGCGGCCGCGTCGTTGACCGTGCCGACCTCGTTGTTGGCCATCAGCGCGGTGGCCATGGCCGCGCCCTCCGAGGCGAGCGCCGCGCCGAAGGACCCGACGGGGATCCGGCCCACCCCGTCCAGCGCGACGGGGATCACCCGCGCTCCCTCTGCCGCGAGAGCGGTCACGGTGTCGAGCGTCGCGTGGTGCTCCCCGTCCGGCAGCAAGATCGCATCGCGCCCTTCCAGGCGGGAGCGCCACAGGCCCTGCACGCCGAGGTTCACGGACTCGGTGCCGCCGGAGGTGAGGACGACCTCGATCGGATCGCACCCCAGCACCGCGGCGAGGCGTTCCCGCGACTCCTCCAGGATCCGGCGCGCACGCTGCCCCGCCCCGTGCGTCGAGGAGGCGTTCCCGCTGGTGCGGGCCACGCGCAGCCACTCCTCGGCGGCCTCCGGCCTGAGGTCGGTGGTGGCAGCGTGATCGAGGTAGTGCACCCCTCAACTCTCGCACCTCTTGCCCGGATGAGACCCGGTGGCGCCGTTCGCGGGACGCGGTGGCATCGCGACCTCCCGGTGCCGCGTATCCTTTCCCTCATGTGTCCGCATGCGATAGAGGACGAGGCCCCGG
>Ga0308158_10005334_pt1 | contig 10566 bp, 20 predicted proteins | sample PhyBR2_FD_201038 | JGI IMG/M metagenome (GOLD analysis project Ga0308158, IMG submission 201038) | Phyllosphere microbial communities from UC Gill Tract Community Farm, Albany, California, United States - DLSLB.R2 | ecosystem: Host-associated > Plants > Phyllosphere > Unclassified | place: USA...
GTGGTGGCGATCTACTCGACCTTCCTGCAGCGCGCGTACGACCAGCTGGTACATGACGTGGCCATCCAGGATCTGGACGTGCTGTTTGCGATCGACCGCGCTGGCGTGGTCGGTCCGGACGGCGCGACCCACGCCGGCAACCTCGACCTCAGCTTCCTGCGCTGCGTGCCGAACATGGTGGTGATGGCACCATCCAATGAAGCCGAGTGCCGGCAGATGCTCAGCACCGGCCTGCAGCACCCGGGACCGGCTGCCGTGCGCTACCCGCGCGGTACGGGTACCGGCGTTGCGGCCGGCACCGACCTGTCGACCCTGCCGATCGGCAAGGGCGAGCTGCGCCTGCAGGGCAACCGCATCGCCCTGCTTGCCTTCGGCAGCACCGTGCCCGCCGCCGAGCAGGTCGGCCGCGAACTGGGCCTGAGCGTGGTCAACATGCGCTTCATCAAGCCACTGGATCGCGAGCTGGTTCTGACCATGGCCGCCCAGCACGAGGGCCTGGTCACGATCGAAGACAACGTCGTGGCCGGTGGTGCCGGTTCCGGCGTCGGTGAACTGCTCAATGCCGAAGGCGTGCTGCGTCCGATCCTGCACCTGGGCCTGCCCGACAGCTACCAGCACCACGCCAGCCGCGAGGACCTGCTGGCCGAAGCCGGTATCGATGCGGCCGGCATCCGCGCCGCCGTACTCAAGCGTTGGCCCCAGCTGGCCGCAGGCAGCCCGCCGCTGAGTGCAGCGGGCTGAGGCCGTTCGGGAATCCACGCATCACGGGAAGGTGCAGCCGAAGGCTCGCACCTTCCACGGTGGAAGCAGGTGGTTCCACGCCATGCGTGGATGGCGGAAACCCGCAGGCCTGCCCCGGCAGGCGCCCCACGCTCAACCGTAACTGACCGCTTCCACGAACGCCCCGCTGGCCTCCACGCGCACGGCCGCGCGCTGCCCGGTGTCGACGAAGTGCAGGCGGGCCAGGGTCTCGGCAAAGTCATAGGCTCGTGCGCCGTCACGGAACTCGATCGGCTCCGGCCTATCCGGGTGCAGCACGCGCCACTGGCGCTGTTCGCATTGCAGGCGGATCAACATGCAGCTCACTCCTTGAGGCAGCGTATCGACGGCGGCGCGATGCTGATGCCGGCTACGGCAATCGACATCACCGGGAATCAGGGCACGCAAGGCGCCCTGCTCACAGACGATACGGCGTTCAAAATGTGAGCTGTATCAGATTATTCTGATTTTCACGGGTTGAACCCGTAAAGCTCAGTTCACCTGGAACTGCGCCCTGCAGCCATCGCTCACCCAGATGCCGCGGCGATCCCAGCCCCAGCTCTGGCCTTCGATGCAGGCACTGCGCGAGTCCTGGCGGATCAGGCGCACGCCCCGGCGGATGCGGGCATCGCAGTACTCCTGCCGGTGGCCATTGGAATGGCAGGTGACCACATCGCCACCACCCCATCCACTGCCGTTGCCCCAGCCGCCGCCATTGCCGCCCCAGCCGCCGCCGCGCCGGTACTCGCCCACGAACTCGGCACGGCACCCCTGTGTGACCCAGACGCCGTTGCGCGACTGGCCCCAGGTCTCGCCTTCCACACAAGGCGAACCGGACAATTGGCGGATCAACCGCGCGCGGCCATCCAGGCGGCACTCATTGCTGCGGTTCTTGACCGACTCGCAGCGCACGATGCCACTGCCATCGCGGCCGCCATAGCGGTCGTCGTCGTAGCCGTAGCCATAGCTCTGCGCCTGGGCGCCGCCGGCGGCCGCCAGCATCGGCAACAGGGTGCAGGCCAGGGTGCGCCAAGTGAGTGCCTTGCCCATCGAGATCTCCAGATGAATACGATGGCGCAAGCATCCGGGATTCACGGCCCGGCGCACAGAGGGAGGCGCGATGGCAGTTGTTCCCCCATTCAAACAACTCAACCGGACCTGACTGGACCGCCGTGAACTCATGGGCCCCCGTTTGCTGCCCCACTGGCCATGCCACCGGCATTGCCCAGGCGTTCCTCGAACGCATAGGCGAACAGCTCGGCATCATTGCTGATGCCCAGTTTCCTCATCGCCGAAATGCGTTGCCGGCTGATGGTACTGACGGTGCGCCGCAGCTTCCCGGCGATCTCTGTGATCGAAGGTCCCGACACATACAGCCGCAGAACCTCCAGCTCCTTGGGCGACAACACCGAAAGCGATCGCTCACGCCCACCCTCCTGCAGGCAGTGCGCCAACTGGGGGTCCAGGTAGATCCCCCCGCTCAACACGGTATCGACCGCCTTGCGGGTGCCATCCACGCAACTGCACTTCCACACCAGTCCGCGCACACCGGTACGCATTGCCATGTTCAAGGTGGTGGCGTTGGTGACCATCGTGACCAGGATCACCGGCACCTTGGGGTAATTGCGACTCAGCGCCTGCAGCATCGCCTGGCCGTCCGAGCGGCCGACATCCGGCATCGAAAAATCAGTCACCACCAGATCCACCGGCTCTTCAGCCAGGATGGCCAGCAGGCTTTCCGCACATCGCGCCTCCGCCACCACGCGATGCTGCCCACCGGCCTCGATCACGATGCGCGTGCCAAGCAAGACCAGTGGATGATCATCCGCAATGGCAATTCGAGTGAGCATGCTGATTACCCGTCAATAGTCACGCCGCAGTGCGCAGTGGAGACGCTAGTAATCATTCCAGGTTACGTCAACTTAATAATCGCTCACTGCAATTGATGTCATTGCAGCAGTAACTTCCGGCCAATTCCATTAATTGCAGAGAGCATCAAAAATACGAATGACACAGCAGTTTTCCCAATAGTTTCATTCCAGAAAGCCAGCGGGGCCGCTTACAAAGTCACCTCCGATCACTCGCCGCACTGGACACCCCATGGTCCGATTCCGTCGTCAATCGTTTGAGGATCTGCAAGAGCCCTTTGAAGCAGAGCCACTGGCGCCGGCCGCATTGCCAACTGCCGCATTGCCGTTCGTACAGCAGTTGCGACTGCATCTGGCGAGCGACAGCACGCCGTCGCGGCGGCCGGCCCATGCCGCGATCATTCACGACGGGGCCACCGTGTGCTGGCTGGACGCCAGGAACGACCGGATGATGACCACCGCACCCGCGCCGATCACGCTGACACTGCTGCAGAGGCTACTGGGCGACGCAGACCCTCGACTGAGCCTAGTACCGGTGACACAGGAGGTCTTCGTGCAGCGTGCGACGGTGTGCAGCAATGTTCCGCTGCGCCTGACGCTGTGGAACGTTGCCCTAGTCACGGACGGGCCCGGCGCGCCGATCCCGCCCCTGCACGACTGCACGAAGTTGCGCCTGCGGCGTTGGCCAGACTTCCGCATCCTGGCCCATCGTCCCGATCACTTCCGACTGTGCGCGCTGCTGATCAAGCAGGGCGCGTCCGTGCGCGCATGCTGCGACATCCTGGATCTGCCACGCCAAACCGTGCAGTCGTTCTTCAACGCAGCGTTCCTCACCGCCTATGCCTTTCCCGTCGTGGGCGAGGACGCACCTGTGCGCCCCTCGCCCGCCGACGGCCTCGTCAATCTGTGGCGACAACTTCGCATCCGCTGGAGTGCATGACCGTGCGTGAGCACAAGATCGTAGTGATGGGCCCACTCGGCGCGGGCAAGTCCACCCTCGTGCAGACCCTGACCCAGGGCACGGCGGTGGTGACGGAAGCCCGCAATACCGACCCTTCCGTGGGCAAGCAATACACCACCGTGGCCATGGACTATGGCGACATCGACCTGCCAGGCGGCGACCGCCTGCGCCTGTACGGATCGCCGGGGCAGGAACGTTTCTCCTACATCTGGCCGATCCTGCTGGCCGGTGCAGAAGGTGCCATCGTTCTGATCGATGGCAGCGCCAGCGTGTGCGCCACGCTGGCCGGGCGGCATCTGCGAGCTATCGCCGAAAGCGCACCGGGGCTGCCCGTCGTCATCGGCTTCACCCGATGCGGCAGCACCGATGATCCGGTACAGCCGCACTGGCAGGACTGGTTGCAGGACCATGCGCCACACCTGCCGGCATTGCCGCTGGACCCACGCGACATGGCGCAGGCCATCATGGCGATGGACCTGCTGATGAGTCAGATCGAATGCAATGCCACGGCGGCCGCCCATGAATGACATCGACCGCACATCGGCACTCGACGCGCTGGTACACGATGTCACCGGCATCCAGGCGCTCGTCGTTGCCAGCACTGATGGTTTCGCACTGGCCCAGGCCGGCCCGAAGGGCCATGTCGCCGATCGCCTGGCCGCGATGACCAGCTCGATGCTCGGCCTGGCCAGTGCGCTGGGCCGCGAACTGCATTTTGGTGAACTCGACACACTCATCCTCGATGCCGCCAACGGCAAGGTTTTGATGCTTGCCATTCCCGGAACACAGCCCCGCCTATTGATGACCGCATGCGACCACAGCTGTGTCATCGGCAACGTGCTGTGGCATGCCAAGCAGTGCGTACGGGCCCTGACCGACAACCCGAACTGATGCATGCCCTCTCACTGATCAGACGGCTCTTCAACTCCTCACACCCGCAACGGACCACTGAAATGAACATCGCCATCAACAAATGCCTGGACACGCTCATGCAGATCAACGGCGCGCAAGCCGTTGCCCTGGTCGACTACGAAAGCGGCATGCTGCTGGGTGAAGCCGGCTCAGGCGTGGACATGGAACTGGCGGCCGCGGGAAACACCGAGGTGCTGCGCGCCAAGATGAAAGCGGCTGAAGCGCTGAAGCTCAACGACAGCATCGAGGACGTGCTGATCACTCTGGGTCGCGCGTACCACGTGCTGCGCCCGGTGTCGGCCAAGAAGGGCCTGTTCTTCTATGTGGTACTGGATCGGCAGAAGGCCAATCTAGCTCTCGCCCGGCGCATGGTGCTGGACGTGGAAAGCTCGCTGGCGCTGTAGCGCACGACAACGATAGCCAGGGGATGCGAGTGCCGGGGCTGCTCTGGGGAGAGCGGCCCCGGCCTGTGGTTGCACCGCGCGCCCTTCTCGACAACGGGAGCCGCCCTCCATGCGCCCTCGATCAACCACACAGGCGGCACCTCGCCGACGCCACTACCGGCCCTGGGCGTCGGTCTGCATCGTCGCCGGACTGACAGCCGTCTACGCGCTACTGTTGTGTGCGCCCTCGGCAGATGACGCTACCGGCCGCACCCGGCCGCGCGACGCGGCCAGCGTGCTGGGCGGCGCCATCGCCGCCGTGGAAAGCAGTTACGCCGAAGGTGATCTCACCGTGACCGACCAGCACCTGGGCCTGCCTGCCAGCGCCGCGCATTGCGCGCACCTGCGCGCCTCGCTCCCCGACACCGGCCGCGCAGTGCTGACCTGTGACCTGCGCCAGGACGGCCGCCTGCAATGGTGGCGAACCCCTGCCGGAGAATGGCGATGCAATGCGGGCATGGCCGATGTGCAGGCAGTGCCTGTGCCATGCCCAACGCAATTGCGGCGCACTTTCTGATTATTCGCAAAACAGTCGCGCCGCCATTCAACACGTTCGACTTTACCAGTTCTTGAATATACCCACTGCCGTGCACGTGATTTCCTATGACTGCGCCACGAATGCTTGTTTCGGGGCCAGACCAACGAAACCACCACGCCACAGAGGATTATCATGAACACCGCAATCGGCCGTACACGCCACGCAGGCAAAAGCGCATCCCGGCAGAAGGGATTTTCCCTTATTGAACTCATGGTGGTGGTGGCGATCATCGGGATTCTGGGGATGATTGCCCTGCCGCAGTATCAGCGGTTCTCGGCCAAGGCAAAGTTGGCCGCTGCCCTCGCAGAAGTCGCTGGTGGAAAGGTCGGCGTTGAATCACTCCTCGCCGAAGGCAGCGAGATCACCTCGCCGGCATCGATTGGCCTGCCCGAGTCAAGCTCCCGCTGTACCTGGATTACGGTGAGAAGCGATGTCACGAATGGAGCTACGAGCATCAACTGCGAGCTCAAGAGCGACGCTGCAATCGGCAGTGGCAGCCTGACCCTGGATCGCGACTCGCAGGGAGCCTGGTTCTGCAAGGGCGACATTCCGGACCGGAGCCTCCTTCCCCAGGTCTGCCTGAACTGATCGCACGCGCATGCCCCTACATAGATCGCCGGGCCTGTATCCAGTTGCGCGCGTCTCTCCCATTGCGTGCGCCAGCCACGATTCAAAGTTGATTTCCTCATGGAGGAACCTATGAAAAAGAAAATCTCAAGGGCCGGCCACGGGGGGAGGCGTACACGCCGGCAACGAGGATTCTCTCTGGTCGAACTCATGGTGGTCATCGCCATCATTGCAGTTCTTTCCCTGATCGCAGTTCCGCAATACAAGAAGTTCTCTACCAAAGCCAAGCTGGCGGCGGCGTTGGCCGAACTGGCTGGCGGGAAGGCGGGCGTGGAGGCGTGGTTGGCCGAACGAGGTGATCTCTATGGTTCAGACAACCGCAAGCTGGGCCTGCCGGAGAGCAGCGAGCGCTGTGAAACCATCGCAACAAGCATTCGTGCAGATGGCGACCTGGAAATCGATTGCCTGCTGCGATTCGATACTGGCTACAACGTGGGGACATGGCGAAACAACCTGATGCTGATCAGGGACTCGGACAGCCATGAATGGCGCTGCTGGACTGCCATCCCCTATTACGACCTCCTGCCCAAAGGCTGTGGCCCCGACAATCCATAGCCTGCTATGCAGATACTTCAAGCTGTTCGCGCTTTGCCGCTCCAGTCAGGCAGGGGCGCCTGCGAAAGCCGGCCGTCCCCCCTCCCCTCCCTCGTCATCGCCGATGCAAACCCCTGGATCCGACGCGAACTGATACTCAGACTCCAGCCCCATCTGGACGGCAGAACCCTCGGCGAAGCGCGCTCGCCCGCAGAGGTTCTGACCCAGATCGCCAGCCCGCGCTGCAACGCACTGATCATCGATCCCTGCATGCCGACTGTGGGCCAGGCTGACGGCATGCCACTGCTGCGCCGCATCTGCTGCCTGCGCAGGGATCTGCTCATCCTCGTGCTGGCCCAACAGCCCTTGCGCGTACTGCAGGATCGCGCCCTGCCGGCACAGATCGGTCATGTCTATGCCAAAACGGTGAATCCATCGTGGCTGTGCCATGTCGTAAGCCAGGCACTGCACGGGGGATCCTCCGGCGTTACGCCACCGGGGCAGGACGCAGGCCGGTAGCCGGCCCCGAGGCGGTTGCCATCGCCTCGAAATGCACGGCATCCACGCTGCTACCCAGCGCCTCCACGCGCACCGTGCTGCCCTGGCCGGTCCGGCGATGGTGGGCGCTGGCCAGGCCAACCGCGGCATCGAACGCTGCGGCCCCGGAGTTGAATGCTTCGGCGACGCCTGCGGCCGGATCCAACAGGGACCACTGCGCGGCACTGCACTTGACGGTAATGACCATGGGACGCTCCTTCTGGGAAAGGCGCAGGGGCACTAGACCCTCTGCTGATGCCGTCACCCTAGCCATGCCATCAGGGTGGTCCCATCAGAAAAGTACGAAAAGTCCGCGCCAGTGCGTCAGAACCCCACCCTCATCACATCCCTGAGTCCGTTTAGCTCGTTCATTCCGTGATCCTTGTCACGGAGTCAGGCTGGCTTCACACTACCGTCATCAACAGGGGCCCCTTCCACATGCGCACCTTCTTCTCGCACCAGCGTTCGACGTTGCTGAAGTTCTATTTCGTGGCCAGCTATCTGATCCTGATCGAAGAGTTGATCCGCGCCGCCGTGCATTGAGCGCTTGCTGGCGAGCTATTTGCGGCAGAAAATATCGCTTTACGCACGGAGCTCGCACATGAAGGTGCTTCTTCTGATCCCGGCCCTGCTGGCTCTGGCCGGCTGTGCCAGCCAGGACACGGCGACCGCGCGCGCTGATGCGGCTGAGGCGTCGCCAGCGACACCGGTGGTGGGGGGCGACCGTGATGCGCACGGCTGTATCGGCTCGGCCGGCTATCAGTGGTGCGAACACAGCCAGCGCTGCGAGCGCCCCTGGGAGTTGGCACAGGCGCAGGGCCTGGCCAACACGGCCGAAGCCATCGACGCGTACTGCGCCACGCCCGCCAGCCCGGCGCGCAAGTGATCACGACCCGTCATGGCTGAGCTGAGTCCCCTGCCCGACCTCGCCCGTGGCCGGTATCGCCACTTCAAGGGCGGCGAATACGAAGTGATCGACATCGTCCGCAGCAGCGAGACGTTGGAACCGATGGTGCTTTATCGCGCACTCTATGGCGAAGGCGGCCTGTGGGTACGCCCCTACCCGATGTTCATCGAGCAGGTTCCGGGCGAACACGGCCCGCAGGCGCGTTTCGCACGCATCGACGATTGATCCGGCTCCCACCGGGGCAGTGCCCGATGGTCGCGCCGGTGACGCGATCCGGCTGCGCTACAATCATACCGTCCAGTCGGTTTCTTTCCATCATGTCCTCACCCCCTCCCCGCTCGCGCCGCAAGGCGCCCGACAGCGTGCGCCAGTCATTGCTTCAGGCCACCATCGAAGTGATCGGCCGTAATGGCTTGGCCGCGCTGACCGTGCAGGACGTCGCGCAGGCCGCCGGTGTCAGCAAGGGTGCGTTGTTCCATCATTTCAGCAGCAAGCAGTCGCTGGTCGATGAAGCCATCGGCGCGCTCATCGGCGAGTTCGAGGCACGCGTGCGCGCGCTACTGCAGGACGTCACGCCCGGCCACGGCTGCTTCACCCGTGCCTATGTGCAGGCCAATTTCGAGCACCTGCTGCAGCAGGAACAGGACAACGACATTGGCCTGACCCTGGGCAACCTGATGGAGCCGGCCCTGCTCGCGCACTGGCGCGACTGGAAGCGCGCGATGCTGGCCGAATTTCCCGGCGAAGCGGGCGATCCACGCCTGTACGCGGCACGCTGCGCGGCCGACGGCTATTGGGCCACCGCCTATGGCCGGCCGCTGGACGAAGAAGAGCGCCTCAATGCGCTGGCGATGGCCGAGCAGGCCCTCAAGCTGTGCGACCCGCAGTGACCCGGAGCCCGCGATGAGCCCCTATATCTACCTGGCCACCGCCATCGTGCTGGAAGTGATTGCCACGTCACTGCTGAAAGCCTCGAACGGCATGAGCCGGCTATGGCCGACAGTGGGCGCGCTGGTTGGCTATGGGCTGTGCTTCTACCTGCTGTCGGTCACCATGAAGTCGGTGCCGACCGGCATCGCCTATGCGATCTGGTCCGGCGTCGGCATCGTGCTGATCTCGCTGATCGGCCTGGTGGTGTTCAAGCAGCGGCTGGATGCACCGGCATTGATCGGGATCGGTCTGATCTGCGCCGGCGTACTGGTGATCAATCTGTTCTCGCGCAGCAGCGCGCACTGAAGACGCTGCTGCGCGACCGGCGCTAGCTGACCTTCTTCGCCACGCTCATGCCGATCAGGAACAGCACTACGGCGATGATGATGCCTGCCCAGAACAGGAACTTGGCGATGCCTACGGCGGCGCCAGCGATGCCGCCGAAGCCCAGCACGCCCGCGATGATGCCGATGATGGCGAAGATGATGGCCCACTTGATCATGTCAGTCCTTTCCCCGCAGGGAATGCAAACGGTGCGATCAGGCTAGGCCGCCACCGATGCGGCGCTCGTGAACGGGCCGCGTGTGCGGCGTGAATCAACGCGGCCGGAAGCGCAGCAGCGCCACGGCGAAGGCCAGGAACACGCTTCCCACCAGACGCTCGAACCAGCGCCGTGCGAATGGCTTTGCAAGCCAACGGCGCAGGCCGTGGCCACCGGCCGCATACATCACGTACCAGAACAGTTCGCAGGCCGCGAAGGTCGCCACCAGCACGCTGTACTGCACGGCCTGGCTGCGCGACGGATCGACGAACTGTGGCAGGAACGCTGCGGCGAACAGCAGTAGTTTGGGATTGCTCAGGCCGACCCACAGGCCGCCGCGGAATACCGCGCCTGCGCCGTGCACCGGCGCCAGCGGCGGCTCGGCGTCGCCGCCCACCGTGGAGGCGGGCCGGCAGCTGTCACGCCACGCCTTGATGCCGAGCCAGGCCAGGTAGGCCACACCGAGATAGCGCAGCACCTCGAACAGCATGGGCGAGGAATGCAGCAGCGCACTCAGGCCCGCTGCGGAAGCCGCCAGCACCAGCAGCATCGCCAGCAGGCAGCCGGCCATGGCCGGCACACTGCCACGGAACCCCAGCCCGACGCTGCGCCCAAGGATGTGCAGCATATTCGGCCCAGGCGTCCCGCACAGCACGAAGACCGTGGCCAGGAACCACCACCAGGTATGCAGGGCCATATCGGGCGTCCACTTCAGAACATCCAACCAGCATAGAGTGCGCCGGCCTGGCGCGGCACACACAGTGCAGCATGGATGCGGTGGTTACAGAGGCAGGCTCAGGCCGCGAGCGCGTCGCGCCGTACCAGTACCTGGTCGATCAGGCCCCATTCGCATGCCTGCTCGGCGCTCATGAACCGATCACGGTCCAGGGTTTGTTCGACCTCCTCGAAACTGCGTCCGCAATGCCGCGCATACAGCTGGGTGATGCGCTGCTTGGTGCGCTGCATCTCCTCGGCGTGGATGAAGATGTCCGAAGCCTGGCCCTGCACC
>Ga0308158_10005335_pt1 | contig 10566 bp, 12 predicted proteins | sample PhyBR2_FD_201038 | JGI IMG/M metagenome (GOLD analysis project Ga0308158, IMG submission 201038) | Phyllosphere microbial communities from UC Gill Tract Community Farm, Albany, California, United States - DLSLB.R2 | ecosystem: Host-associated > Plants > Phyllosphere > Unclassified | place: USA...
AAAAGGTGGTGCTAAATATGAAGAAGTTTCAAAACAAAATAAAGAGAATCATATTTTTGCATTGGAAAGTGATTCAGGCGGATTTTCTCCAAGAGGATTTTCAATTGAAGCTGATGACGTTAATTTAAAAAAGATACAAGGTTATAAAGATCTTTTTGAGCCTTATTTAGTGCACAGTTTTACAATTGGCCACGCAGGTTCAGATATTAATCATTTAACCTCACAAGCTATTGTTAAAGCAGGTTTGAAACCAGATTCTCAGCGTTATTTTGATTACCACCACGCTGCAAATGATAAATTTGATGCTATCAATAAAAGAGAATTAGAGCTTGGTGCTGCAACAATGACTTCATTAATGTATTTGTTAGACCAAAACGGAATCGAAACTAAAAAGGCAAATTAAGTTTCAAAAATAATAAATCGAAAAGGGCTGTCTCAAAAGGATAGCTCTTTTTTTGTAAGCTTCGGAGAAGCTGCATATTTATAGAAAAGGAAAAAATGTTTCCAAATATAAAGTTCCAGCGGAGCGACATATTAAACTATATGTCGCTCCGCTGGAGCTTTTTTCATTTTCTTATTGAAATTCTATAAATATTTTACCCCTCTGGGGTTTATGGTAGTGTTTTTTATGAATATGATTTTAAAGATCAAGATCTCATTACAACCAGATAATACAAAAAGGTGATTGGAATGTTAGAAAGCAACAATATGATTTTAAAACCAATGTCTTTTCGTTGTTGAGGTAAATGAATAAACTTTTCGGCTAAATGAAAAAACATAATCAAATTGACTACAATAGCCGCTAAAGCAAATGGCCATGCAATTACCAAAACATTAGGATTTTCATTTGAAATAATATAAAGCATAAACAGTATTGTACTAATTGTAAATGTGCCAACCGCCAATTCTATAGATTGCTTTTCTTGAAAAGTTTTTTTGTGTATTGTTTTCATTATTTTTTATATGTTAAAAGTTTGCTGAATAGTTTGAATTGGCATAAAAAGCATTTTTGAAAAATCGAGATAATGAAATGCATTTGCCTTTTTGCCTCTTTTAAATTGCTGAATGAAGTAGCTCATTCGTTTTGGGTAAAAAATAGTTCCAGTTGCTATTACCATAAACAGATACAAGCTTTTCTTTCCGTTTCCGAGTAAATAATATTGCATGCCGATTTCTTCATAAACGGAAACTCCAGTATTCGTCAAAACATGAATAATGTCATGATCTTCGAGTTTTTCCTGAATATCAAAATGGTTTTTGTAAAGAAAACTTCCCAAGCTAAATCCTAGACTTTCTTCCGGATAGCTCATTAAGTGAGTCTTGTTGATGTCCCAAGGTTCATTCTTTTTAAAATATTTTTGATACGGTTTTTTAGAACATTCATACAGTTTTTCAATCAAATAATCTCTCATAAGGTATTGGTTTAAAAGTTCTTTGAATTTCAAAGTTGATTAGCAAATAAAAAAGCTAGAATGAATAAGGGACTAGCTTTTTAGAATATTAATAAGTGTCTACTACTGTTTTTAATATAGTAGAATCGGCAATATCAGAAGGAGCAACGACTTTTTCCTCTAACGGAATATCGTTACCGTAACGCTCTTTTAGTATTTTCTGAACTCTTGGATCTTGCAAATTAAAATTTTTCAATTCTCTAAGCTTAGACAATTCGATTCCTGCGGCATTTTTGTAAATCTTCCAAATCAATTCAGAGCAATATATTCTGTTGTCAGTCCATTCAAAATAAGCATCATATTCTTTACCGTCGAATTGCTGGCTATAATCTTTCATTTTTTGTAAAACCTGCGGATTTAAAACGCTATCGTCTTTTAATCTTTTTACGACATATTTGCTATCTTTTCCATGTTTAATCCAGTCTTCAAGGGGAGTAAGTTTTACTGGCTGAACGGCTTCAAAAACAAACCAATTTCCGTTAATATCGTAAATAATGCCACAATGTGAGAATTTAGAGTTTGTTGCAATTCGAACGGCTTCGCATTGTTTAGATTCCGAAGTTTGAAAAATAAGATCACCATCTTTAAACTTGCTCACTGTTGTTTTTTCTTTTTCTTCTTTGTTTCCTGTAAATGGATTATTTGGAAAAACTTTTATAGCAACAAACAAGGCGCAGCCAAAGCTTATGATAAAAGTAACGATCGGGAATAGATATTTTTTGAATTTCATAAAGTATAATTTAAAGTACTTTGAGTTGCAAAGTAAATGATAAAAAAAATAGCTGCCAAATAAAATGACAGCTATTTTCTAAATATATTTTGCGAAATATTAGATTCTAAAAATACCTCCAACTGCAATAATTCGTTGGAAATAAGTAAAGTGCTGAGAAGCTTTATCTTCAGGACTTGTAGTAGTTTTAATATCCTGCATGTTGATATAACCACCTTTTAACTCTCCTTGAACATAGAAATGTTTAAAAAAGGTAATATTTAAACCAGCTTTTGCAGAAACCCCATAACCAGAAACATGAAAATCATCATGGCGTTCTTTACCTAAAATTGTAGTATTAGTTTTTGGATATAAAACACCAGCTCCAATACCTTCAGTTAAGTTAATCTGAACTTTGTCAATATTTGGCAATCCAAACCATTTAGAAACATCATCAAATCTGGCAACTTCAGTATTAATGTAGTTTAATCCATCTGTATGTTCGTACATTAAAAAAGCTGGACCGTTTACATTTATTTCACCATTGCCGTAACCACCTTCTTTGGCTCCTCCTTGAGACATATCGACAGGAGTATTGTTGTAATTACCATTGTAAATTGATGCAGGATCATCTGAAGGCAAATTGATGTTTCCTGTAACATTTGCAATTTGATTCTGTGACATTACATATTTCATGTGGTCAACACCAATTGTAACACTATAATGATCACTAAAAAAGTAACCAAGCCTCAAATTTGTTTGAGGAATAGTCATGTTTACAGGATTAACATAGTCCACATGCCATCCTTTTGGTTTGTCATGAGCAGCCATATTCTCAACAGTAAAATTGTAATCTTTACCTCTAAAGTTTACATCAGATTTTGAGTAACTTTCTCTATTACCACCCCACATAACAAAGAATTTTCCTTTGTTATGCGCAGCATATTTTTGTACTGGTATTTCTTCCTGAGCAAATGTGTTTAAAGAAACACAAGCAAGAAGAAAAACTAAAATTTTTGTTTTCAAAGAACTTAAGTATTATAAAATTATTAAAAGGCGTTTACAGTTTTTCTGATAGCTACCAACTTGTTCATTAAACCTTCAAAATAGTCTAAATGAAGCATATTAGCACCATCACTTTTTGCATTTGCAGGATCAAAATGTGTTTCAATAAAAATACCATCAACACCAACAGCGATACCAGCTTTTGCTACTGTTTCGATCATGTCAGGTCTTCCTCCTGTAACTCCAGCTGTTTGATTTGGCTGTTGAAGAGAGTGCGTTACGTCTAGAACTGTAGAAGCATATTGTTGCATAGTAGGAATTCCTCTAAAATCAACAATCATATCTTGGTAGCCAAACATTGTACCACGATCTGTAACCATAACATTTTCGTTATTACAGTCTAAAACTTTCTGAACAGCATGTTTCATGCTTTCTGGACTCATAAATTGTCCTTTTTTCAAGTTTACTGTTTTTCCTGTGTTGGCAGCTGCTACTACAAGATCAGTCTGGCGAACCAAGAAAGCAGGAATTTGCAATACATCTACATATTGTGCTGCCATATCAGCATCTTCATTGGTATGAATATCTGTTACTGTTGGAACGTGGAAAGTTTCAGAAACTTTTCTTAAGATTTTTAATGCTTTTTCGTCACCAATTCCAGAAAAACTGTCAATTCTAGAACGGTTTGCTTTTTTGAAAGATCCTTTAAATACATAAGGAATCTGAAGATTGTCGGTAATACCAACTAGTTTTTCAGCAATTCTAAGAGCCATTTCCTCTCCTTCAATAGCGCAAGGCCCTGCTAATAAAAAGAAATTTCCGCTGTCAGTATGCTTAATTTGTGGAATATGTTGTAAGTTCATAAAATTATTTTTTTGCAATGCAAAGGTAGTTATGATTTATGAATAGCAGATGAAGATTTAAGATTATTTTAAGAACTCTAATAACTGACTAGAAGCTTAGTAGAATTACCGAATTTTTAAAATTTATTTTAAATGATTCAATGCTTTTTCCGACGCAATATTAAAGCATGAAAAGAAACTAATAGATGACATTTATCATGTTTTAAAGTTTTGCGGTTTATTGCTGTTTTTTAGCTTTGAATAGTCTCTTTTTTTGATCTATTTTCTCTCCATCTTTTGATCGAAAATTGTATCACAATAATCAAAATCAGTATAAAAAGTAAAAAGAAAGAAGCCATAGCAATGCCTAAAAGAGGCATTCCGCATCTTACAGGATTTGGATATTGTTCATATTGTTTTGAAAAATTATAATCTGCAATATTAAAAGCCGCAAAGGAAAGTGCAATTTGTAGAATAAAATTAATCCAGGAAATACGGTTGAATTTTAATGACGTGGGTTTATATACAGAAAAGGTACCTAATATTAATTGTGATAATACGGGTAAAATAATGAGCAGCAATGGCAATAAATTAAGCATAATCCTAATCTGAGCCTATTTATTTCAACCTCAATCCTACAGGAACCATTAAAACTCCTTTTTCATAAATGTTTAAATAAAGCTTAACGGGCTTTTTTTGACCTTCCCATTTCAGTTCATAAACATTTAGGAATCCAGCACCCATATTGCTTCTTTTAGTAGGGAATGGGCAGCAGGTTTCTAATCTAGAATACGTTATTTTTTCGCCATTCGGACCAGCTAAAGCATTTAAGAAACGAATTTCATTTAACGTTTCATTATTGGTGTTCTGATAAAATATATTAATAGGATAATCGGGATCGTAACCGTATTTTTTGTCTTTGGCAAACTGTGTTATAGAAAAAGTATTGTCCTTTTTCAAAATCAAATCTGGCGCATTGTCATCTACATTTTTTAAAGTCGATTTTGTACTTACGCAAGAAGTAACACTAATAAATAAAACAATTAAAAGAGCTATTTTTTTCATGGTTGAGGTTATTGGACAATTAAACTGTTTGCTCTACTTTTTTTGGATTTAGCCTTAAGATACCAACTACAATCAGATATTGTGCCAGAAGATAAGTCAGCATAATAAAAAAAGAACTTTTAGGGATTGGCGCATAAAATTTATTTAGAGCCAGAATGCTATCAGAAATAATAAAGAAAATTGCTCCTAAAAAAACAAACTGATTTCCTGGTTTTTCCCAAACCAAAAATCCGTTCAATGCAAATAAAAGCATGATTGAAATAACTGAAGCATAAATAGAAACCGGAATTTCAAGTTCTCCTAAATGCGGCATTAAAAAAGAAACCATTCCAATTAAGTAAAATGCAATCAAGACACTGCCGAATATAAAAAGAGGTTTGTTCTGTTTTTTTCTAATTCTTTTCTGCTTATTAAAAAGAATGCAGTAAATTATGTGTGCTGTCAAAAAGAATACAAGACCTAAAATAAAGTAAATTTCTCCAAGGTCTGTAAAAAGCAGTGTGACATCTCCAAGCCATGAAAGTGTAAGTGCGGCCAATAAAATGTTCTGACTCGGAAATGCCCTATAAAAATAAGCTCCAAACCCGATAATTGGTATTAGAATGGGTTTGAGAAAGAGGTCTAAACGCTCGTGGCCAGTAAGCAGAATAATGAGGTAGGCCAAACTAAATGCTAAATAAATTTTAAAAAAGGAAGAGTTTCTCATAATAGGGGTTATGAATTGATATATTGGTTTTGGTTGGTTTTAAAATCAAAATTAACAAAATAAAGTGTTGTTAATAAAGATAAAATCAGGTAAGTAAAAATAATATAGTTACTAATTGGGATTGTACGATTTAAACCAAACCAATCTCCATAATAGCCAATGATACAAATTACAATTCCCAATCGGATGCTTTCCCATAAAACGGCAAATTTATTTTTGTCCATTAGTTCTGTATAGCTATATATAGTTATAAAAATAAAAAAGCCATAAATGAAGATATTTGGAAGACCAATTTTGGCAATATTCTCAAACAAGTAACTTACAAATAATAATGTTATTAGCATTTGAATAACAGACCAGTAAATCAATTTTTGCGAATTCTGCGTGCCATATTTTTCAAAATTAAAAACATTCTCAATTTTGTTTACAGGGTATTTTTCTTCAAAGTTTTCAGGACGCCAACCTGTTGGTTTGAACCAGATAGTCAGTTTGTCTTTCCATTTTGGCGCTCGCCACGCATCTTTTATCAATAGACTCAAATGCTGAAAATTTATCTTAATCGGATTCCATGTATTGGCAGGTCTTGTGATTCCGAAAACAGGGGGCACATCGTCTAATTCTTCTTGGAAAGTGCCAAAAAGCTTGTCCCAAAAAATGAAAATCTGCGAATGGTTTTTGTCCAGATATTCTGGGTTAATGGCATGATGCACACGATGATGCGATGGAGTCACTAAAATGTGCTCTATAAAACCCATTTTTTTGATGTGTTTGGTATGATACCAAAACTGTAAAAATAAATGAATTGGAAGTGTAATAGCAATCACAGAAGCAGGAACGCCCAACAAAGCAGCAGGAATCAATAAAAAAGTAAACAGATTGACCAAACTTGCAATGGGCTGGCGAAGCGCACAGGCAAGATTAAATTCTTCACTGCTATGGTGTATGGCATGTTTGTTCCAAAGAAAATTAATCTGATGAGCCAAACGATGACTCCAATAGCCATAAAAATCAATTACAAAAAAGGCAATGCAGTAGGAGAGAACATTGGCTTCTAAATGCTGCAATGCGATTTTAGAAACCAACCATTCATAAGAAAGGAAAGTTACACTCAAGCCCAAAACATCCTTAACCGAATTGGTAATGCCAGAACTTATGCTGGATACGCTATCTATCAATGGAGCAGTATCATTCTTTTTATATATGCCGTAGATTTTTTCAATAACAATTAAAGCTAAAAAAACAGGCATTGCAATAATCAATATCTTTCCGTATTCTTCCATAAAAAGCGCATTCTATTTCGTTCAAATATATAATAAAAACGAATGCATTTTGATTTATTTGCAATTAAACAGCTAGAAATGTATTATTTATTCAAAATCTAAATACAAATTATTGAGGTTCAAAAGGATATTTTACTGGATAAAAATTTACTGTTTTTGGATTTTTTATGTTAAATCGTACGGATTCTTTAATGATTTGAAATGAGTCGTATTTTAATTCCAATTGTATTTCGTTGTCAGAATTTACAATGCCATATTTATTGTTTTTCTTTACAACAAATTCTCCTGTTCCGTAAATTTCTGTAATAGCATCATATTCTGCTGGAAGAGCGATTTTGTTTTTATTGCTGAAAACTCCAAATTTACTTTTGTCTTTAAAAATCTGATAATTGCTTTTTGAAAATCCTCTAAAGGATAAATTCTCTTTTGCAAATTCATCAACAAAGATTTCGGTTTCAGTATAATTATTGTTTTCTATGGTTAGAAGGTATTTCTTTGAATTTTTCACAGCAAAAATTTTGTTTCGAGCTGCACTATAGAAATCATAGTCTTCTGGAATTATAATTTCTCCTTTGGCAGAAAGCAGACCATCTTTATTTTCTGAGTTAGTAACGATATAATAATTATAAAAAGGATCGATATATTTATACGATATCGGAATGATTTCTTTTTCCTGATACGGGTTTATAATGCCTCGCAGATTATTTTTATAAGCATAATAATGATTTTGAAACGAAATGGTATCTTTAGAAAAAACAGCATATATAGTATGGTAAATCAAGGGTTTTAATATTGAGCCTTTTTTATCGATAAGACCTTCTTTACCATTGCTTTTTACAATATAAGTTGAATGATGAGTGTAAATTTCATCGTATTTGCATTCAATTTCATATTTTCCATTCGAATTTATAATGCCTTTATTTTTGGTTAACGTATTTAAAATAAGGAAAGTATCTTGGCTAAGTATTCTCTCAAACGTATGGTTCTTAATAGTATTTAAAATAATATTTCCAAGAGTATCAATTATAAAAGTGTTTTTGTTTTGAAGCGTCACAATTGATCTTTTATGCTGGAAATACTCAATATCAAAAGCTTGAAAATTAGTTATTTGTTTACCTTTTGCATCAAATAAATCAACGGTGTTATTATTTTGGACAAATAAAACCCCATTGCTGCTCATTATAATGGGATATTTAATCGGTAGAATAATTTTATTATAAATGTCGACAACGCCGTATTTATTGTTTTTTGAAACTCTTATCAGATTGTTCCCTAAATAATAAACATCTTCATATTCAAACGGAATTTTGGTATTACCTTGTAAATCTATGAATCCTCTTTTGAAATTTTTGTTAGCGATAATTCCAGCTTCAAATATATCTTTTAGTTCTTTTCTGTTCTCTATGTATGCATAATTAGGTTTAAGGACCACATTGCCTAGAGAATCAATTAACCCCATTTTTCCTTTAAAGGTTCTAAATACAGCATAATCATTTTCAAACCCATAAACATATTCGTAAGTTTTATTTTCTATTAGCTGTTCACGAAGCGCTTCAAATTTTGATTGGCCATTAGTTGCAAAAGAGAATAAAAGAACTAGTAAAAGAAGGATATTTCTCATAATTTTAAAATACTACAAATAAAAACGCATTCTCTTCAATTCTAGTATAGAATAAAAAAGAATGCGTTTTAAAATTATTGGCTCAATTAAACAATTTCGGCGCTAAGACCAGCTTCCAAAAGTTGAGTACATTGAGGTTTAAGTTTTTCTATCGGGCCTGTCTTTACAGTGCATTTCCCGTTGTAATGTACAATCAAAGAGCATTGCTCGGCTTGTTCTGCCGTGTGGCTGCAAACACGCATAAGAGTATCAATTACGTGATCAAAAGTGTTTACATCATCATTATACACAATGATCTCGTTATTAAAAGCAATGGCTTCTTTTTCGCGAACTCTTTCTCTTACTTTTTCTTTAGTACTCATATTGTTATGGTTTTTGTACTGAATTGATTATCAGTATCTAATTTACATATTTTAAAGATACCCAGTTGTTTCTTTGAAGCTTTTTAACATAAGTTAAACCTTTTTCAACGCAAGAAGCATCGATAAACGGAATGTCTTCTTCGTAGAAACCGCTAAAAAGGATAATTCCTTTTGGGTTCAAAGCATCAACATACGACTGCATATCGTTCAACAAAATATTTCTGTTGATGTTGGCAATAATTAAATCGTATTTTTTACCTGCCAATAAAGCCGCATCGCCTTCATAAACGGAGATATGTTTGCAATTATTGCGTTCAGCATTTTCGATAGAATTCAAATAACACCAGTTATCAATATCAATAGCGTCGATAGGTTCAGCGCCTTTCATTTCAGCCAAAATTGCTAAAATCGCAGTTCCGCAACCCATATCCAAAGTTTTCAGACCTTTTACATTCATTTCTAGCAAATGCTGAATCATCATGTGAGTGGTTTCATGATGTCCGGTTCCAAAACTCATTTTTGGTTCGATTACGATATCAAATTCGGCATCGGTCTTTTCGTGAAAAGGAGCACGAACATGGCATTTCCCATCAACATCAATTGGTTCAAAATTCTTTTCCCATTCCTCGTTCCAGTTTACCTGATCGATTTCTTCAATGGTGTATTCAATTTTAAACTCCTCAGATTGTAGAATATAAATATCATCTAGAATATTTTCATCCCATAAATCCTTCTTTACAAAAGCCGAAATTCCGTTTTCAGTCTCTGTAAAACTTTCAAACGCTTTTTCGCCCAATTCAGCCACTAAAATTTCAGAACCCAATTCTTTTGGCTCAATTGTAAAATGATATCCTAAATATATATTCGACATAAATAAAAAATTTTTGCAAAGGTAAGAATACAAAGCAAAAGTTGTTCATAAATAAATCATATTGTTATAAATTTTAATACTAATTTTGAATAGTATTTTGTAAGTTTTTTATGATTATGAAAAATATCTTTTTTATAATGCTTTTGTTTGTTTTAAGTGCCGCAAGCTGCGAAAATGAACATGATGTTATCCGATCTTTTTGTTATTGGAAAACCGATATGTATTTTCAAGAAGCCGAAGATTCATTAGTAAAGAAAATGGATCTCCAGCATATGTATGTCCGTTTTTTTGATGTTGATTATAATCCGTATTCCAAAGAACCGCTGCCTGTTGCAACTATTTCGAATATTTCACTCAATAAAAGTAATCTTGAAATTACGCCGAGTATTTTTATTACTAATGAAGTGGTTTTAAAATCGGATGCCAAACAGCTGGATAGTCTTGCAGCGAGAATGGCGCGCCGAATTGGTCAGATCGGAAAAAAGATGAATGAGAGAAAAGCAGAAAGCAATGCCTATAACATTGTTTATCCAAAAGATTATTACAAACAGAAAGATTTCAAGGCCTTAGATTACGATTCAGTAAAAAAAGCAGAATCAGACAAATTAAAAGTTGATTTTAAAGAAATTCTGATTGACTGTGACTGGACCGAAA
>Ga0308158_10005337_pt1 | contig 10565 bp, 4 predicted proteins | sample PhyBR2_FD_201038 | JGI IMG/M metagenome (GOLD analysis project Ga0308158, IMG submission 201038) | Phyllosphere microbial communities from UC Gill Tract Community Farm, Albany, California, United States - DLSLB.R2 | ecosystem: Host-associated > Plants > Phyllosphere > Unclassified | place: USA...
GCAGCACCACACGGGTGCCGCCCGTCTCCTTCACGGCGCCCACCTCGATCCGATGCGTGCTGTTCGGCGCGATGACCGTGTTCGGGATCACGTCGAGCATCGTCTGCCCGGGGGACCAGCTCTGCAGCTCGAACGTGTCCTGCTTGACGAGGAACAGATAGCCGGTGTTCGAGTTCTGCCACGCCGGGATCCCGGTCTGATCCGATCGCACCTGGAACCCGTACCAGCCGCCGTCGAAGGCGCCGAAGTCCGCGTCGAACTGCAGCAGTGCGTCGCCGAAGCGCTCGGCCTTGTAGCCGTGCACGCCCTGGCCGGTGATCGTCACTCCGGCGTCGCCGACCGAGATCACATCGGACGCGCTCCAGTTCGCGGCGTCCTTCAGCTGCGCATCGAGACGCACCGTCGGGTAGGCCGCGTCGGCCACCGTCACCGCGACCGCCGCGGTCGCCGTCGGCTCCGCCACGCTCGCGGCCGTGATCGTGGTCGATCCCGCGCCGATGGCGGCGATCCGGCCGGATCCGTCGACCGTCGCGATCGACGGATCGGCGCTCGTCCACGCGACGCGCAGGTCGCTCGCATCCTCCGGCGCGATCTTCGCGGCAACGCTGCGGCGCTCTCCGACGTTCATCGACACCGAGGCGGCGTCGACGGTCAGTCCGGTCACCGGCACGGCGGAGATCGAGAACCCGATGTCGTCGACGTCGAGCGACGGATAGCCCTCGACGTAGAAGCCGACCCGGCCGGCGGCACCCGGCGCCGGATCCGCGCCGTCCAGCACGAGCGTCCCGCCGACCGAGATCCGGATGCGGCCGTCCTGCACCGCCATCCGCACGTGCGAGGTCTTGCCCGCGGGCAGGGCCTGATCGGCCGGGAGCACCTTCTCGGCGACGACCTTCCACGCGTCGTCGAAGATCGTCCAGGTCGGGCCGGCGGCGGCGTTGCGGTAGCGCACGTACCCGCCGCCCTTGCCGTTGCGGTCGTAGATCACCAACCCGGATCCCGCCGGCGCGGCGCCCGCCGGGGTGGTCACGTCGACGTCGAGGACGAAGGAGGTGAAGTCCCTCGGGAGCACGGCGTTCGCGCCCTTCACGATGCGATAGACGTGATCTCCCGTCCCGTCGTCGACGACCTTGCGGTTCGGATCCGTCGGCCACCCGTTCGACCCCGACTCGAAGTCGGTGAAGTGCAGCACGCCGTCACCCTCGTCCACCGTCACGGCGACTGTGGCGGTGAGCGCCGGGTTCGACGCGGCCGTCGCGGTGACGGTGGTCGTGCCGGGGGCGGCCCCCGAGATCGTGCCGTCGGCCGCCACGGTGGCGATGGCGGGGTCGGCGGAGACGTAGGTCGCCTTCGCATCGGCCGCGTTCCACGGGAGCGGCACGGCGGCGGCGCGCACGTCGTGACCGACGTCGACGCGCACCGCGTCGGTCGGGAACGCGATGCCCTCCAGCGCCACCCGGTCGGGCGACTGGGACTGGCCGACCTTGCCCTGCAGGCCGATCTTGTCGAAGGCGATCGCCTGGAAGCCGGGGATCTGCGCGAACACCGCGGCATCCGGCTTGAGGCGGTAGTCGCCGTGCGCCGCATCCACGAAGCCGGGGTCGGAGGTCGCGACCATGTTGGTCTCGTAGTTCAGCAGGTTCTTGCCGTCCTTGGCGCCCTGCGCGTTCAGGCCGGACGGCGTGCGGTTCGGGTTCCACACCACGTTCTGCGCGAAGGTGCTGTGGTCGGGGAAGTAGTGGTCGTCCTCGAAGAAGTGCGCCAGCTCCGGGTACTTCTCCAGGTAGGGGGTCCCGACGAAGTCGTGGTTGTCGGCGAACACCTGCTTCCACGCGGGCATGTAGTCGCGGTCGACCACGTTGCCCTCCTGGTTGCCCATCCACTGCTCGTAGTTGTCGTAGGGCACGAGGTTGTCGATGAAGACGTTGTTGCGCGCCTCGATGTAGTCGGCGGATCCACTCTTGATGCCCGAGTTGCCCATGTTCACGAAGACGTTCTTCGTGATCTCCAGATCCCAGGTGAAGTTGTCGGCATAGATCCCCTCGACGCCGGCCATCCCCACGCCGATGTCGTGGAAGTAGTTCTCGCGGAACACGTGACCGCGCTGCTGGGGCGTCTTGCCGGAGTTCATGTAGATCGCGCCGAGGTCGTGGAACTGCTTGCAGACGTCGTAGACCTCGTTGCGCTCGAACAGGTGGTCGTTGCCGTAGACGATGATGCCCGGATGCGGGGCGTCGTGGATCTTGTTGTTCTTGGCAACGTTGCCGACGCCGTCGAACATCACCCCGGGGTTGTAGGCCTTGTGGTAGTACGCGAAGTCGGCGATCTCGGAGTTCTCCACGCGGTTGCGGCCGGGGGCGAGCGTGGTCTTGTCGCCGCCCTGCAGCACCACGCCGATGCCGCCGATGTGCGTGATCCTGCTGTCGGTCACGGCGTGATCCGTGCCGCCGCGGTTCACCGGGATGCCGTCGTAGGTGTAGCGGCCCGGCGAGTTGATGAGCACGCCGCCGTCGGAGAAGTTGCGGATGTCGCTGTGCGAGACCGTCACGTGCGAGCCGCCGAGGATCACGGCCGCCGTGGCGCGTCCGTATTCGAGGGCGAGGTCGTCGAAGGTCACGTACGAGGCGCCGTCCGTGCGCAGCATCGGGTCCTTGAGCGTGGTCACCGTGATGTCGCCGCGCCCGGCGGTGAACGCCGCGTTCGGCATCAGGTAGAGGACGCCCTTGTCCCGGTCGATGTAGTACTCGCCCGGCGCATCGAGCTCCTCGAGCAGGTTCTGCGCGAAGTGGAAGTCGGGGAACCAGCTCTTCATGATCCCGCTCATCTCGCCGTAGCGGAGCGTGATCGTCTTCTTCTCCGTGTCGATGGACTGGATCTTGTTGTACGACCACTCCCAGCTGTAGCCGAAGATGCCGTCGAGCCAGACGTCGCCGGCCTGGGTCCAGTACTTCGGCCGGTCGTAGCCGTAGGTGAACGTGCCGCCGCGGTCCTGCAGATCCGCGTCCTTGCGGGTGGGGCCGGGATCCACGATGTCGCCCATCTGCACCGTGGGCTTGGCGGCGTCGGCGTTCGGCCATCGCGCGAGCGTCATCCCCTGCCCCTCGATGTAGAGCTCCATCGGCGGCGTGGTGCTGACGTCGTTGGCCTTCCAGTAGCCGTGCCGGCTGAGCTGGCCGTAGTCGACGATCCCCAGGGCGCGCAGGTCGATCTGCTGCACCTTGTCGCGCGCCGAGGTCTCGACGATGCGGTCGCGCACCGCCGGGTCGGTCACGCCCGTGAACCCGTCCTTCGGCAGGGTCCGCCCGCCGGAGAGCGTCGCCCGCTCACCCGGGTAGGAGCGGTAGGTGATGGGCGCGTCCGCAGTGCCCGAGTCCTGCGCCCCGAGCTGGAACGACGCGTCCCGCTGATACGTCCCCTGCCGGAGGTAGACGGTCGCCCCTCCCGCCGGCAGGGATCCTGACCCCTTGAGCGCGCGGATGCGGTCGCGAGCCCCTTCGAGCGTGGCCAGGGGCGCATCGATCGCGCCCGAGGCGGCGTCGTCGCCTCCGGGCGCGATGTAGAGGGCGCCGTCCGCGGCGGCCGCTGCGGACGCGGCGCCCGCGGAGAGGGCCGTGCCGAGCAGCGCGGCGAGGGCGAGTGTCGTCAGTGCACGCTTCATCGCGTCTCCGATGTCTGAGAGGGGTGCCGCGGGGCGGCGTCTTCACAACTCTTCGGACACTAGCGCAATCGATAATCGACTATCAAGCATCGATCCAGCGTCGGGATGGGCGGCGAGAGAGCGCAACGGGCGTAGATCACAGATTCTCCCATTTCCCATCAGTTACGCTCGTTACCTGATCGTGACCACATCGTGTTGACGTGAACACGGATCGCCGGAAATACTGAGGACTCGAGCCAGGAACCCCCGACCCCGCTCTCCCGCTCTTCCCCGGTCAAGGATGCCCAAGATGACAGAAGCAATCAGCTCTTCACAGAAAACAACAGGCGCGAAGCCTCGCCGCCTCAGTGACGGGATGTTCGCGTTCCTGCTCACCGTGCCGGGACTCGCCCTGCTCCTCGCCGTGGTCGTCTACCCGCTGATCACGGCGCTCGTCACGGCGTTCTTCCGGCAGAGCCTCGTCACCCCCGGGCGCGAGTTCGTCGGGCTGCAGAACATCGTCGACGTGCTGCAGGGCGACTTCTTCCGCCTGCTCGGCCAGACGCTGGTGTTCACGCTCGGGACCACGATCGCGCCGTTCGTGATCGGATTCGGCCTCGCGCTGGCGCTCAGCACGAAGATCCGCGGCACCAAGGTGCTCCGCGGCGTCATGCTCATCCCGTGGCTCATCCCCGGGGTCGTGGTCTCGTTCCTGTGGATGTGGATCTTCAACGCCAACTACGGGGTGATGAACGCGCTGCTCGAGGGCGTCGGGCTCATCGACCGGCCCCAGGCCTGGCTCGCGCACCCCACGACCGCCATGATCGCCGTCATCGTCGCGAAGACGTGGCAGTCGTTCCCCTGGATGATGGTCATGCTCCTCGCCGGCCTGCAGACCGTGCCCCACGAGCTGCACGAGGCGGCCGAGATCGACGGCGCGGGCACCGTGCGCCGGTTCTTCTCCATCACCGTGCCGCAGATGCGCGGCATCATCGGGCTCGTCCTGCTCCTGGAGTTCATCTGGAACTTCCAGCACTTCGACATCATCTACGTGCTCACCGGCGGCGGACCCGCCGGCGCCACGCAGACCTTCGCCACGGCGGTGTACGAGACCGCCTTCACAGGCTTCGACCTCGGCCACGCCGGCGCGATCGGCCTGCTCTGGATGATCCTGCTGCTCGGCCTCGTCGTCGTCTACGTCCGCTTCTCGGAGAGAGGGGAGAAGCGATGACCGCCGTCCTCGAGCAGCACGCTCCTGCCACCACGACCACCACCCCGCCCGCTCCCCACCGCCGTCGCCTGCGCAGCGACCGCCGCGCGGTGAAGGTCAGCGCCTGGATCGCGATCGTGGTCTTCGGCGGGTTCGCGCTGCTGCCGGTGTACTGGCTGCTGGCCACCTCGCTGACGCCGCGCACGCAGGTGTTCTCGTATCCGCCGCGCCTGTTCCCGAGCGAGATCACGTTCGACGCGTACGCGGCCCTCGCGGCCAATCCGGCACTGTTCGGATACCTCCGCAACAGCATCGTCGTCTCGGTGATCACGGCCGTGCTGTCCGTGATCGTCTCGGCTTACATGGGCTACGCGTTCTCGAAGTTCCGCTACCGGGGCCGCCGCAGCCTCATGTACTTCGTCCTGGCTTCGCAGATGTTCCCCCAGGCCCTGCTGCTGATCACGCTGTACGCGGTGTTCTCGGCATACGGCCTGCTGAACACCTACACGGCCCTGGTGCTCTCGTTCACGACCTTCACGCTCCCCCTGTGCGTGTGGATGCTGAAGGGCTTCTTCGACACGATCCCGGACGAGCTCATCGAAGCGGCCAGGGTCGACGGCGCCTCCCGCCTCCGGATCATCCACTCGATCGTGATGCCGCTGGCCGCGCCCGGCCTCGTCGCCGCCGGCCTGTTCGCCTTCGTGCGCGGCTGGAACGACTTCATCTTCGCCCTCACCCTCGCCGGCCCCGACAAGCAGACTCTGCCGCCGGGCCTCGTCAACACGTTCATCGGAGAGGCCTCGACCGCGTGGCCCGAGCTGATGGCCGCCTCCCTGGTGGTGTCCCTCCCGGTCGCCATCGCCTTCATCGCCCTGCAGCGGTACCTCGTCGGCGGACTCACCGCCGGCGCCGTCAAGGGCTGACCTCACCCCCTCGAAGAAGAGAGAAACGCATGACCTCCACCCCCATCTCCCGTCGCCGACTGCTCTCCCTCGCCGGGCTCGGCGCCGCCGGCATCGCGCTCGCCGGCTGCATGCCCAGCGGAGGCGGCGCCGCCCCCCGCGCGACCCCGTCGGGTCTCGCGGCCGGATCCTTCACGCCCGCCGGCTTCTCCTTCGCCAGCTGGTCGCTCACCGAGGAGGCCGCTGCGCCGGCCATCAAGGCCCTGCTGGACGGCTACAAGACCGCGCAGAAGGTCGACATCGCCGAGGTCTCCTTCCCGTACAACGAGTACTTCAAGCAGCTCATGCTGCAGGTGCGCGGCGGGCAGTTCACCGGCGCCGCACACGTCGACGTGGCCTGGCTGGCGTCGCTGGCCGCCCTCGGCAAGCTGCAGGACGTGTCCGGCCTCACGAAGGATCGCGGCTACACGGCCGCGGCACTCAAGGCGGCGCAGTTCGACGGCGTGCAGTACGGCTTCCCGTGGACGATCGGCGCCATCGGTCTCGTCACCAACTCGGAGCTGCTGGCGAAGGCCGGCGTCGACGAGCTCCCCGTGACGGTCGACGACTACGAGAAGGCGCTCAAGAAGCTCAAGGCGCTCGGCAACGGGCTGATCCCCTATGCCGCCTCGACCAAGGCCGCGCAGCTGAAGGACATCCTCATCTGGATGCAGACCTTCGGCAGCCCGCTGGTGAAGGACGGCAAGGTCGCGATCGGCGACGACGAGAGCGTCGAGGCCGTCACCTGGTACAAGTCCCTGTACGACCAGGGCCTGATCGCCGCAGACGTCGACCGCTTCGACGCGCGCTCCCTGTTCTCGCAGGGCCGCACGGCGATCTACGACGATGCGCCGGTCGGCCGCGGCGCGGTCACCAAGGACTCCCCGGACAAGGATCTTGCGAGCAAGCTGGTCCCGCAGTCGCGTCCGGTGCTGAAGAAGGGCGACACGCCGCGGGCTCTGGTCTGGGGCGGCGCGATCGTGGTCGTCGGAGACGACAAGGGCACCCGCACCGCCGCCGACTTCGGCCAGTGGTCCACGAGCGACCTCGACGCCGTGCTCGGCGACTACAAGCTGCGCGGCCTCCCGCCGGTCACCACCGAGGCGCAGGCCTCGTCGGAGGTCGCCGCCGATGTCTTCGGCAAGCGGTTCGCCGAACGGATCACCAAGACCGCCACGACCAACCCGTTCTGGGCGTATCCGCAGTACGCGCAGATCGAGACCGTCGTCGCCGAGCGCGTGCAGGCGGTGCTCGTGGGCCAGCAGAGCCCCAAGGACGCGATGGCACAGGCCGGCGAAGCCGCCCAGAAGCTGATCGGCTGAGGCTCCCGATGACTCCGCGCACCTGGGCAGGCGTCGCGGCGGCAGCCGCCGTGACGCTCTCCGTGCTCGCCGCTCCCGCCGCGGGCGCGGATCCGGTCTCCCCGTCCCTGGAGACCGTGCCGGTCACCGTCGACGCCTCGAACCAGTCCGGCTGGTGGAACCCGCTCGCCGTGGTCGGTGGCACCACGTACTTCGCGTACAACGTGACCGCCACCACCGGCCGGCACCAGGTGCACGTGGCGGCCCGCGCCGCCGACGGCGCCTGGACGACCGGATGCCTGCGCACGTCCACCGGCGCCTGCGCCGACTTCCTCGACGACAACGGGCACAACCAGCCCTCGATCGTCGTGGACGGATCCGGCCAGATCCATGCGTTCGTCTCGATGCACCACGAGCCGTGGCACTACTTCCGCTCGACGGTCGCGGGCGACGTGACCTCGCTCGTCGACGTGAGCGCCGAGATGCCCGACCAGGGCGCCGCGATCTCCTATCCGGTGACCGCGCCCGGTGCGAACGGCGACGCCTGGCTCATGGTGCGCGTGGGGGCCGACCCCCAGGGCCGCCGGGACGGCGTCCTGTACCACTACACGCCCGCGACCGGCACGTGGACGCGGGAGGCGGTGATCGCCTCGGCCGTGGGCTACTCGTTCTACGCCGACGACCTCACCGTCGACGACAGCGGCCGTGTGCACATCCTCTGGGAATGGGGGCCGTGGCCCGCCGGGCCCTATCGCCACCTCGGCTCGTACGTCGTCTACGACCCGACGACCAAGGTCTTCCGCGACGTCGCGGGCACGGCGCTCACGGCGCCCGTCCGGCCGACGGATCCGGGCGCGACGGTCTGGCGCACGTTCGCGCCCGGAGAGACCGTGAACACCGTCTCCCCGGATGCGCCCGCGGTGCAGACGGCGAAGATGGCCGTCGCCGGCGGACAGCTCGTCGGCGTCTCGTATCGCTACGCGGAGCAGGGCTCCACGGCGTTCGACGTGCACTGGGCGACCTGGAGCGGCACCGGCTGGACGGACCAGACGCTGATCGACACCCACGCCCTCGGCGGCGGGATCGACACCATCGCCGCCGTCGACGCCACCCGCTCCGGATCCGAGACCCGCGTCTACGCCGTGCTGTCGATGCCGGACTGCGGCACGGCGCGCAGCCAGGTCGTGATGCTGTCCTCGACGGGCTCGGCGTGGTCGGCGACGGCGATCGGCGCGCCGGTGTCCGGGCAGCAGCGCCTGCGCGCCGCCACGGCGGCCGACGGCGGCGACGTGCTGTACCTCTCCGCGCCGGAGAAGGGCACGCTGACCTACGGCCGGGTGCCGCGCACCGGCACCACGTCGACCGCGACCGTGGCCGACGTCGTGGCCGGGATCCGCGGCGACTCCGGCGGTCAGAACCTCGCCCGCACGGGCACGGCGACCGCCTCGTCGCAGCTGCGCGCCGACACCGGCCCGGAGCGCGCGATCGACGGCGTCTGCACCGACGCGAGCCGGTGGATCTCCTCGACGACCGACGCGCACCCCGTCTACACGGTGAGCTGGGCCCAGGCGCAGCCCCTCGAGCTCGTACGGGTGCGCAGCGGCTACTCGGTCGGCGACCCCGCCCTCTCCGTGCTCAGGGACTTCCGCGTCGAGGTGCGCACCGCGGCGGGCTGGACCCCGATCGGATCCTTCACGGGGAACACCGCCACCACCGTCACCGCGAACGTCGGCGGCGTGGCCGCCGACGCGGTGCGCCTGGTGATCCAGACGCCGTCGGCGTCGACCACCAACGTGGCGCGCGTCTACGAGGTCGAGGCGATCGCCGCCACGCCCTGACCTTCGGGCGGGCGCCGTCCTCGGGCGCCCGCCCGTCCCTCCCTCATGCCTACCGATGTGAATCCAGAACCTCCAGGAGCAGAACCCATGCGCACGCAGACCGTCGATGCCGACATCGTCGTCGTCGGAGGAGGCCTCGCCGGCGTCAGCGCGGCCGTGGCCGCGGCCCGACTCGGGCGCCGTGTGGCGCTGATCAACAACCGGCCCGTGCTCGGCGGCAACTCGTCGTCGGAGGTGCGGGTGTGGGTGTGCGGCGCGACCGCGCACGGAAACCAGCGGTGGGCGCGCGAGACCGGCATCATCGGCGAGCTGTACCGGGAGAACCAGTACCGCAACCCCGACGGCAACCCGATCTACTGGGACGACGTGGTGCTGGACGCGGTGCGCCGCGAGCCGAACATCACCCTCTTCCTCAACACCGAGGTCGTCGATGCGAGCGCCGAGGGACCCGACGACGCCCGCCGCGTGCGCTCGGTGACCGGATGGACCCTCGGATCCGAGATCCGCACGACCTTCCGCGCTCCCGTCTTCCTCGACTGCACCGGCGACGGCCTCGTCGGCGCACTCGTCGGTGCACGGCACCGCCTGGGCAAGGAGGGCCGGGACGAGTTCGGCGAGGACTGGGCTCCCGACGAGCCCGAGCGCGAGTTCCTCGGCTCGACCCTGCTCTTCTACACGAAGGATGCGGGGCATCCCGTGAAGTACGTCGCCCCGGAGAGCGCGAAGGACATCACGACCACGCCCATCCCGTCCTCGCGCATCATCCGCTCCGGCGACAGCGGCGCGCACTACTGGTGGATCGAGTGGGGCGGTCGCCTCGACATCGTCCACGACAACGAGCGGATCCGCGACGAGCTGCGCTCGGTGATCCTGGGCATCTGGGACCACATCAAGAACTCCGGCGAGTTCGACGCCGACACCCTCACGCTGGAGTGGATCGGGAACCTGCCCGGCAAGCGGGAGTACCGCCGCTTCATCGGCGACCACACGCTCACGCAGAACGACGTGCTCGCGCAGACCTCGTTCGACGACGGGGTGGCCTTCGGCGGCTGGTCGATCGACCTGCACCCCGCCGACGGGATGTACGCGACCGGGGCCGGGGCCCTGCAGCGCTTCAGCGAGGGCGTGTTCGAGATCCCGTTCCGCTCGCTGTACTCGGTGAACGTCGAGAACCTGCTCATGGCAGGGCGCAACGTCTCGGCGACGCACATCGCGTTCGGCGCCGCGCGGGTGATGGCGACGTGCGCGGCGATGGGCGAGGCCGCAGGCACCGCCGCCGCGATGTGCGTCGAGCACGAGGTCACGCCGCGCGAGCTGCACGCGACCCGTCGCGCCGAGCTGCGGCAGCTGCTGCTGCGGGCCGACGCCTCCCTGATCGGCGTGCAGAACGAGGATCCGGACGACCTCGCGCGCACCGCGGCCGTCACGGCATCGTCGACCCGCTCCGTCGTCGGCGCCGAGGCGCCGGACCCCGAGGCGCACGCACTCGTCGACGATCTCGGGCTCGTCATGCCGGTGCACCCGCGCCTGGACGCCGTGCACCTGCTGCTGTCGGCGGACGAGGACACGGAGCTCACGGTCGAGCTGCACTCGACCGGTCGCCGGCAGAACGTGATCCCCGCACGGCTCGAGCACCGC
>Ga0308158_10005338_pt1 | contig 10564 bp, 9 predicted proteins | sample PhyBR2_FD_201038 | JGI IMG/M metagenome (GOLD analysis project Ga0308158, IMG submission 201038) | Phyllosphere microbial communities from UC Gill Tract Community Farm, Albany, California, United States - DLSLB.R2 | ecosystem: Host-associated > Plants > Phyllosphere > Unclassified | place: USA...
TGGATGCGCCAGTAGGTCAGGCGGGTCCAGGCGAGGTCGGTGTCGCCTGCTTTGTAGGTGCGGTGGATGCGTTCGAGCGCGGCCTGGGGGTCGGGTTCGTTCGCAGAGTCCGTGATCCGGCGGTGCGCGATCGCTCCGATGGAGGTTTCGCAGGCGTTCTCGGGGGCGCCGTGCGGCCACCAGGCCACGATCGGGGCATCCGGGAGCAGCAGCGCCGCGACCAGGAACTCGGATTCATGCGCGAGTTGGCCGTAGCCGCGCAGCACAATCACTTCCGAGGCGCCGGCGTCCCCGCCCACACGGATCTGGGCGTCCAACCGGTCCTCGGCGTCCCTCCCGGCATCGGCAAGCACAATGATGCGGCAGGGGTGTTCCCGGGAGGCGTCGTTCGCGGCTTCGATCGCTTCCTCTTCGAGCCCGGACTTGGTAACCACTACCAGGGTGAGGACCCGGCCCAGGGCGATGACACCGCCCTGCTCCCGCAGGGACATGAGCTTCCTGGACACCTCGGAGGTGGTGGTATCCGGCAGGTTTACGATCACGGCCTTCTCCAGCTTCGCCCGTCGCGGGCCAGCACCGCGAAGCTCGACGGCAACAATCCACGGTTCGCCGGCTCATGGACCACGAACCTCAACTTTTTCCGGGCGAGCTCACCCGTCACCCGGAACAACGCACGCGGCGACGGACCCGCGGTCCGGTTCAATCGGCGGTCACTTGGATCACGCAACGGATTAGGCCGCGGGTTGCGGGTTTGCGGGGGCAACAACGCTGTTGCAGTCACGGTCATGTCCTTGTCTATTGCCTGACGGTAGTTTCAGGAAGGGTTGGATAGGGGGCATAACGCAGCGGCGGCCCCACCCCGTCCAGGTGGAGCCGCCGCTGCTCGCCAGGGCGCTAGTTGATGGCTGCCTGGAGCTCCTTGGCTGCCAGTGCGGGATCGGAAGCCCCATAGATGGCGCCGCCGGCTACGGCAACGTCGGCTCCCGCAGCTTTCACGGCTGCAATGGTGCCGGCATTTACGCCGCCTGCCACGGAGAAGGGCACCTTTGCTTCTTCACCTGCGCGCAGGAGTCCGTTCAGGTCGAAGCCGGGCTTTGCCTGCTCGTCAAGGCCTGCGTGCATCTCGACGAACTTCGCGCCGAGGGCACGGACTTCCTTGGCACGGGCGGCCTTGTCTGCAACGCCGATGAGGTCGACGACGATGCCCTTGTTGTGTGCCTTGGCTGCCTTCACCGCACCGGCGATGGTGGAGTCATCAGCCGTTCCGAGGACGGTGACCAGGTCGGCGCCCGCCTTGAATGCGATCTCGGCTTCGAGTTCGCCGGCGTCCATCGTCTTCATGTCCGCGAACACGAGTTTATCGGGGTGGGCTTCCTTCACGGCGGTGATGGCTGAGAGCCCTTCGGCCTTGATCAGGGGGGTGCCCAGTTCGATGATGTCGACATACTCGGCGACCTTGCCGGCCAGCTCGAGGGCGTCCTCGAGAGTGAGCAAGTCCATGGCAACCTGGAGTTTCATTTTTTCTGCTTTCTTTATTTGGTGTTTTGGCGTAAACGAATGTTTGTTTATTCGAGGTTTGCGTGCCGCAGCCAGAGCTGCTCGGCGGGTACATCGGCGCTGGCCCAGAGCGATTGGAAGACCGCCTCCGTCACCACGAAAAGGACCTGTTCGAAGAGGCTGCCGGAGTACTGGCGGGAGACACCGGAGCCGTGGTCCGTCTTTTGCTGCGCAGGAAGCACCACGACGACGTCCGCCAGGCCTGCGAGGGGGGAACCGGGGTTGGCGGTGAAGGCGGCAACCCGGGCGTTTGCTCCCGCGGCGGTCTCCGCAGCCTTGACCACACCTGAGGTGCTGCCCGAGCCGGATGCCACCAGGAGCAGGTCTCCCTTCCTGATGGCGGGCGTGGTGGTGTCCCCTGCCACGTGCACATTCAGGCCCAGATGCATCAGGCGCATGGCGGCCATACGCAGCACAAGGCCGCTGCGGCCAGCCCCCGCAACGAACACACGGTCCGCGCGCGCCAGCAGCTTGGCAGCCTGGTGGAGTTGTTCGGTGCTGACCTGGGCGGCGGTGTTTCCAAGCTCGCCCAGCACCAGGGAGACGTTGTCCCTGATGGCCTCACCCGACGCTGTGATGCTGGGCGCCGTCAAAACTGTTGACTCCATTTCTCCTCCTTGTCGGGTCCCCACGTCCATCTTCCTGAGCCCGGCGGGTAGGCAGAACGCCAAATCCGGATGGTTATAGCTACCCGAATGGGTAGGAGACCGGGCGATTAGTCGCATACTCTTTGTGAATGACAGCGAACACCCCGTCAATTGGGCGGGCCGTTAAACCGGAGCGTGACACGCCCTGGCCTCTGCTCCGGGCCGTCGCCCGCATCGCCGAGGCGCCCCTGTCAGGCATCGCGGAGGCCTTGCGGGACGCAGTCGTCCCTTCCGCCGGGGGCGACGCCTTGGTGATCTTTACCGAGGAATGCACGGGGCGCCCGCAGAAAAAAGCCGGCAATGAGGAAGTGGTGGCCCGGGTATCCATCGGGGAACTCCAGCAGCTGCGGGACCACGTAGCCGGCGATGGGCCCTGGCAAGGACGGGCGCTGATCGCGGGCAGGGAAAGGGATGTTTTTGCCGTCCGGTACCCGCCCAGCAACGCCTTGCTGGTGATCACCTACCCGGATTCGAAGGACGGGCCGGAACTGCCAAGCGACGTCGAACTCGTCCAGTACCTCTGGCACCTGGCCGCGCGCCGGATCCAGGAAAAGGTCACTGACGCCCCTCCGTCGTACCTCCTGGAATCGCGGGCGGCATCCGCCGAGCGGATCCGGGTCACGAGCGAGCTCGTGGACCTGCATTCCACCACGCTGGAAACCATCCTGGCCGCCTCCCGCTCCGGGTCAATGGATGACGCAACCGCACGCGCCACCGTTCGTGACGCGGCGGCGAAGGCGCTGGTGGAACTGCGGACCCACAATGACCAGACCGTGGACCTGGTGAAAGAGCCCGTCGCGACAGCATTCCAGCGGCTGCGGGAAGACCTGGGGCCCCTCACCCGGTTCAGCGGCATTGACGTGCAGTTCGTCGAACCGCCCCGGAACGGCAGGGCGCTCCCCGGCGAGGTTGCCATCGCGGCCCGCGCCATCGTGCGGGGCCTGCTGCTCGCCATGATGGAGCAACCCGAGGTCCGTCGGGTCCGCACCCAGTGGGACTGCGACGGCGAGAACCTCCTGATCAACGTCCGGGACGACGGACGTGGCGGGCTCACTCCCGACGCGCCCAACATCGGGCGCCTCCTGCGGCAGGCCCAGGCACTGGACGGCGAAATGGAGATCGACCTCATGCCAGGCTGGGGAGCCGACATTTCCGTCAGACTGCCCCTCGACCCGCCATCTGCTCCCGCCGACGTTTCCGGCTGGAACCTGGCCGCGAGGGAGCTGGAAGTCCTTCAGCTGCTGGCCTCAGGCCAGCGAAACCGCAGCATCGCCTCGAACCTGAACATCAGCGAGAACACCGTCAAGTTCCATGTCCGCAACCTGTTCCGGAAGCTGGGGGTCGCTTCACGCACCGAAGCCATCGCTCTGGCGCACAGCCAGGGGCTGCGCTGAGCCGGAACATGCGCGGCTTCCGGCCGCTAAACCCAGACCTGGTAGCCCGAGGACTTGTCGAACAACCGGCGGGTGCAGATCCCTTCACCGGCGATCCACAGTACGGAGTCGTCCTCAGTGGCCTGCTCCACCACACCGGCGGCAATGTATTCGCCCTGAAGCCACACCTCAACGGCGTGGCCGGGCAGCCGCGCCCAGTCAACGCGGAGGGCAAGTGGCCGCTGGACAGTCTCGTTTCCCTTGCCGGCTTTGCCGCCCTTTCCACGGCTGTCCGCAGTGGTACGGGCGTCAAGGGTCGCCTGTGGATTCACTCTCTTCTCCGTTCCCCGGCATCGTTGCCTCAGATAGCCTGATATCTGATTGATATATCAATGCGGACTTTGAGTATGGTGCAGGTCACACTCGAGTGTCAACAGCAGCGGAAGGGGCGGCCGGAACTAGGCGTTGAAGAGCGCCTCCCGGACGGCATTCTCAAACCCACTGACATGGACCTTGGCAAGCTCGGACGCCCGCTCCTCGTCCCCGTCGATGACCGCTCGGAGCAAATCGAGGTGTTCGCGCACGTGGTGGGACAGGTCCGGCAGGCGATCCATGACCATGCACCAGATCCTGGTGGCCAGGTTGTCATAGCGGATCAGGATGTCCTCGAGGTGGGGATTCGCCGCGGCAGCGTAGATGCCCTGATGCACCCGCGCATCCAACTGGAGGGTCTCGGTGACGGAAGCCGACCCGACGTCGAACGCCTCCACCAGCTTCAGGGTGGCGCGCAGTTCATCCCGCACCACCGGGGAAGCCACGCGCGCGGCACGGGCGGCGGCGAGGGGCTCAAGCTGCGCCCTGATCTCGGAAATGAATGACAGGTCCGTGACGTCCACCCGGGTGGCGAATGTCCCGCGGCGGGGGTAGGTCTTCACCAGCCGGTCCAGTTCCAGCCGCTTGAGCGCTTCACGGACCGGAGTCCGCCCCACACCCAGGCTCTTGGCAAGGAGTTCGTCATTGAGGAGCTCACCAGGCTTGATCTCCAAGGTGAGCAGCCAGTCCCGGATGTTCTCGTAGGCGACATCCGCCAGGGACTTCCTGCCGGCGTCCTCTGCCACTGCCAAGGTTTCAAATACCACAGTGAGCCCCTTCCCTCGGGCCGGAAAAAAACTATTGACCTCGCCTGCTGACCAGTATACGCTGGCCATCAATCTAATATATCAGTCTTCAACTTTTGAATATATCTAGAAGGAGGAGGGACATGACCCTCATGGAAACAGCACCCGCCACGGCCGTCCGGCCGGAGCTCAAGGACGAGCAGGCACAGAAGTTCGTGCTGACCCTGTCCTGCCGCGAGCAGGCCGGGATCGTGCAGGCGGTGACCACGTTCCTTTTCGAGCGCGGTTTCAACATCGACGAGCACCAGCAGTTTGACGACAGCCTCCGCGAAACGCTGCACCTGCGCACGGCGTTCTCCGGCTCCCCCACCTACACGCCTGCCACGCTCGAAGAAGAATTCCACGGGATCGCGCAGCGGTTCGACATGAAGTTCAGCTTCCACGACCAGACCCCCAAGCGCGTACTGGTCATGGTCTCCAAGTTCGGCCACTGCCTGAACGACCTCATCTTCCGCTGGCGCGGCGGCAGCCTCGGTGGCGAACTGGTGGCGGTCGTTTCCAACCACGAGACCCACCGCGCCATGGCGGAAGCCGCCGGCCTGCCCTTCATCTACGTCCCCGTCACCCCGGACACCAAGGACGACGCCGAGCGCAGGCTCCTGGAGCTCGTGGATGAGTACAACGCCGACCTGGTGGTCCTGGCCCGCTACATGCAGGTGCTTTCGGACGACCTCTGCCGCGCGCTGGAGGGCCGGGCCATTAATATCCACCATTCCTTCCTCCCTGGCTTCAAGGGCGCGCGCCCCTACCACCAGGCCTACGACCGCGGCGTAAAGCTGGTCGGTGCCACGGCCCACTACGTCACCGCTGACCTGGATGAGGGACCCATCATCGAGCAGGAAGTCATCCGGGTGGACCACACCTACGGCCCGGCCCAGCTGTCCACCGTGGGCCAGGATGCCGAGGCCCTCGCCCTGTCCCGCGCCGTCCGCTGGCACTGCCAGCACCGGGTTCTGCTGGACCAGACCAGCACCGTGGTGTTCCGGTAACCGCACGCCCGTCCGCAGACACAATACTTAAAAGCAGCAGGAGAGACCTCTATGGAATCGTCGCCACGCATCGTCATCATCGGAGCCGGAATCGTCGGCACCAACCTGGCGGATGAACTCGTTACCCGGGGCTGGAACAACATCACGGTCCTGGACCAGGGCCCCCTTAATATGCCGGGCGGTTCCACGTCCCACGCCCCCGGCCTGGTTTTCCAGACCAACCCCTCAAAGTCCATGGCGCTGTTCGCCAAGTACACGGTGGAGAAGCTCCTGTCCCTCACCGAGGACGGCGTCAGCTGCTTCAACCAGGTGGGCGGCCTGGAAGTTGCCACCACCGAGACCCGCCTCGCAGACCTGAAGCGCAAGCTCGGCTACGCACAGGCGTGGGGCATCGAGGGTTCCATCCTCTCCCCGGCCGAATGCAAGGAGCTCTACCCGCTCATTAACGAAGAGGACATCCTCGGCGGCCTGCACGTCCCCAGCGACGGCCTTGCATTGGCCGCCCGCGCCGTGCAGCTCCTGATCAAGCGCACCGAGGCCGCCGGCGTGAAGTACATCGGCAACACTGAAGTGACGGGCATCGAGCAGTCAGGCCGCCGGGTCACCGGCGTCCAGACGCCCGACGGCGTGATCCCGGCTGACATCGTGGTTTCCTGCGCCGGGTTCTGGGGAGCAAAGGTGGGCGAGCTGATCGGCATGTCCGTGCCGCTGCTTCCGCTGGCCCACCAGTATGTCAAGACCACCCCGGTACCGGCACAGCAGGGCAAGAACGAGCTTCCGAATGGCGCGCAGCTTCCCATCCTGCGCCACCAGGACCAGGACCTCTACTACCGTGAGCATGGCGACCGCTACGGCATCGGCTCCTACGCCCACAAGCCCATGCCCGTGGACCTGGACGAATTGGGCACCTTCAAGCCGAACGAAATCAGCGAGCACAACATGCCGTCCCGGCTGGACTTCACGCTCGAGGACTTCCTTCCGGCTTGGGAAGCCACCAAGCAGCTCCTGCCCGCCCTGCGCGAGAGCGAGATCGAGGACGGCTTCAACGGCATCTTCTCCTTCACCCCCGACGGGGGGTCCCTTGTGGGCGAGTCCAGGGAACTGGACGGCTTCTTCGTGGCCGAGGCCGTCTGGGTCACCCACTCCGCCGGTATCGCCCGGGCCGTGGCCGAACTACTGGTGGACGGCAAGTCCTCCATCGACCTGGGCGACTGCGACATCCACCGCTTTGAGGAAGTGCAGCTGACCCCCGAGTACGTCAGCGAGACCTCGCAGCAGAACTTCGTGGAGATCTACGACGTCCTGCACCCGCTGCAGCCCAAGCTCTCCCCGCGCAACCTGCGGGTGTCCCCCTTCCACGCCCGGCACAGGGAACTGGGCGGCTACTTCCTCGAAGGTGCCGGCTGGGAACGTCCCTACTGGTTCGAGGCGAACGCCGACCTGCTCAAGGAGATGCCCGCCGACTGGCAGCCACCGGCCCGCGACGCCTGGTCCGGCATGTTCAGCTCCCCCATCGCCGCGGCTGAAGCCTGGAAGACGCGTACCGCCGTCGCCATGTACGACATGACGCCCCTGAAGCGCCTTGAAATCTCCGGCCCCGGCGCCTTGAAGCTGCTGCAGGAACTGACCACCGCGGACCTGAACAAGAAGCCCGGAGCCGTCACCTACACGCTGCTGCTGGATGACCAGGGCGGCGTCCGAAGCGACATCACCGTGGCCCGCCTGGATGAGCAAACCTTCCAGCTCGGCGCCAACGGCAACATCGACACCGCCTACTTCGAGCGGGCAGCCCGCCACCAGACCGAAAGCGGCAGTGCCGGGGACTGGGTCCAGGTGCGCGACACCACGGGCGGCACCTGCTGCATCGGACTCTGGGGTCCGCTCGCCCGTGAGGTGGTTGGCGCGGTCAGCAGCGATGACTTCTCCAACGACGGCCTGAAGTACTTCCGCGCCAAGAAAGTTGTCATCGGCGGCGTCCCGGTCACCGCAATGCGGTTGTCCTACGTCGGTGAGCTTGGCTGGGAACTGTACACCAGCGCGGACAACGGCCAGCGCCTCTGGGATGCGCTGTGGAAGGCCGGCCAGCCGTTCGGCATCATCGCGGCAGGCCGCGCCGCTTTCAGCTCGCTCCGCCTGGAAAAGGGCTACCGTTCCTGGGGCTCCGACATGACCACCGAGCACGACCCCTTCGAGGCCGGCCTCGGCTTCGCGGTGAAGATGGCCAAGGACAACTTCGTGGGCAAGGCAGCCCTGGAGGGCCGCACCGAGGAGAATTCCGCACGGCGCCTGCGCTGCCTCACGGTCGACGACGGCCGCAGCCTGGTACTGGGCAAGGAACCTGTGTTCTACAAGGACCAGGCGGTGGGTTACGTCACCAGCGCCGCCTACGGCTATTCCGTCCGCAAGCCCATTGCCTACTCCTACCTGCCCGCCGAGGTATCCATCGGCGATTCCGTGGAGATCGAGTACTTTGGGCGTCGGATCGTGGCCACGGTCACCCAGGACCCGCTGTACGACCCCACGATGTCCCGGCTCCGCGGATAGTGCCATGATCAGTTCAGAAACAGTCAGCAGCTACCTCAGCCGCCTGGCATCGAAACAGCCAACGCCCGGCGGCGGCGCCGCGGCGGCCCTCCATGCGGCGCAGGGTGCGGCGCTGGTGGCGATGGTGGCCCGGTACACCACCGGTGCCAAGTTCGAAGAGCACGCCGGCCTGGTGCAGCGGGTCACCGCTGAGGCCGACCGGCTCATCGCACAGGCATTGGACCTGGCGGAAGCGGATGAGGAAGCCTTCCAGGGCGTCATCGACGCCTACAAACTCCCTTCCGGATCGGACGAGCTCAAGGCGGCCCGTGCTGCGGGGATCCAGGCAGCGCTGGTGGCGGCGGCGGAAACGCCTGCCCGCCTGGTAGTCCTCGCAGCCGAGGTGGTGGGGCTCGCCACCGAACTGTTCGATGTCGCCAACGCCAACGTCATCAGCGACATCGCCGCCGCAGCAGATGCCGCCCGCGCCGCTGCCACCACAGCGCGCGTCAACATCGACATCAACGTCGTGGCGGTCAAGGACCCGGAAGCACGTGCGCTGCTTGCCCGGCGAACGGACGGGATCGAAGAAAAGGCGGTGCTGGCGGCAGATGCGCTGTCGGCGCGCGTCAGGGAAAGGATCCTTGGATGACCACTGAAACACTCTCCGGCAAGCCCTTGGCAGGACTGATCCAGGGCAGGGTGCAGGAGCAGGTACGCGCCCTGGATCTGGACGGCACCCTGCCGGTCTTGGCGGTAGTCATGGCGACCGCCGACGAATCTACCCGTTGGTACGTCCGCTCGATAGAACGGGCCGCCGAACGCGCGGGAGTCAGCTGCCGGATCATCGATCTTGGCCAGGAGGCCACGGAACCCGTACTCGCCGGCGTGCTGCGTGACCTCAACGCCGAACCCTCTGTCAACGGCATCATCCTGCAAACCCCGCTGCCCCGGGGGGTTCGGACCGAGAGCCTCGTGGGGCTCATTGCGCCGGAGAAGGACGTTGACGGTGCCAATCCGCTGAGCTTGGGACGCCTGGCCGTCGGGCAGCCGGCCTTTGCGCCGGCCACCGCACGTTCCGTCGTCGAAATCCTCGACCACTACCAGGTTCCCGTTGCGGGCAAGGATGTAGTGGTTGTTGGACGCTCCGCCGTAGTGGGCAAGCCGCTGTCCCTCCTGCTCCTGGGGCGCGACGCCACGGTAACGCTGTGCCATTCGAAATCGGGTCCCCTGGAGAAGTACACCAAGGACGCCGACGTAGTGGTGGTGGCCGCCGGCCGCGCCGGCTTGCTGACCGGCAGCCACGTCTCCTCCCAAACGGTGGTGGTCGACGTCGGCACGAACGTCCTTCCCGACGGCTCCCTGGTGGGCGATGTGGACGAGGCGACCGTCAAGGGGACGGCAGCAGCACTGACCCCGGTTCCAGGGGGAGTCGGGTCCGTGACGACCGCGTTGCTGCTTCTCCACACCGTGGAGGCCGCACGTCTGCAATTGTCTTCCCTGCAGCCGCAGGCCCTGCATGTGGGATCGCGCAGCCTGGATGCCCAGGTCCTGGAAGCCGCGGGATAGGACAGGCCAGGCACAGCGTCAGCAACGGTGTCCCGTTTTCCGTAAAAGGTGCTTCGGTGGGCCTAAGACCTGGGGAGGTATTCCTCACCGAAGCACCGTTTTCGGAAAACGGGGCCCGCAACCGGGATTTGCCCGTAAATAAGCAAGGAGGGGACACCGATGCCTGCCAACGGACCGACAGCCACCGTCTCCAGGAATACAGCCGCGTCCGGGGCCGTCATGGAACGGGGACGCATACCCTGGTCCGAAGCGCGCCACGTCGCCTTCGGCTCGGCCAATCCGCTCCCACCCGTGGCCGTCCCGCTCGCTGATGCCATCGGGCGGACCTTGAGCCGGAACGTCACCGCGCTCCAGGACCTGCCGCATTATGCCTCGTCCGCGATGGACGGCTGGGCCGTGAACGGACCAGGCCCGTGGCTGCTTGCCGGATCCGGCCAGCACGCCTCCCCGTCCCGCGAAGGCAACAGGTTTTTACCTGCAAACAGTGCCGCCCTGATCGCCACTGGCGGCCTGGTACCACACGGCGCTGATGCCGTCCTGCGGAAGGAAAGCGGCGTGGCCGCCCGGGACACCAACGGCAACCAGGTCCTGAGCCTCCGTCCGGACGCCAAGCCCGGCGAGCCGCGCAGGGGCCAACACATCCGCCCTGCCGGACAGGAAGCCCGTTCGGGCGACGTGCTCCTGCCTGCCGGCACCGTCCTTAACCCGGTACATGTGGCACTGGCTGC
>Ga0308158_10005339_pt1 | contig 10563 bp, 3 predicted proteins | sample PhyBR2_FD_201038 | JGI IMG/M metagenome (GOLD analysis project Ga0308158, IMG submission 201038) | Phyllosphere microbial communities from UC Gill Tract Community Farm, Albany, California, United States - DLSLB.R2 | ecosystem: Host-associated > Plants > Phyllosphere > Unclassified | place: USA...
CAATACATAAATAATTAAAAAAATAACCTTTGTCTATATAGCAGAAATTGATCTTTTGAAGAGGTAGTTCTAAGGTAGCTGATTTATAGCCTTTTAGTAGGGGGTGAGCATAGGTGATAGTAATCAATTGTTCTGAAATTTCTAGATGGAAATATTTAATTGTAAACAATCTTATGATCAAAACAAATAGAATAGCCCCAACAAAAGCAAGTGTTATTAAATAATACAATCTAAATAGTAGACATGACAAAATTAATAATGAAGCAATCATACTTGCAACTATGATAAGCCAAAGAATCATCACGGCAGATGTTTTGTTATCAATATGCATCTTGTAAAATTTTATTTTAGATATCTTTAGTTTAATACTGATGTTTGCAATACGGGTCTTTCAATGACAAAGGTATCTTAAGCTCATATATTGTGTTTTAACTTTTTATTGAACAGAACACAAATCTGTGAGATAATATTTTAAATCTTAAAGTATTTTTCTTTTTAATCTTTGATTTGGACCAAGTTACTTAATTACTGCAATTATTATGATGCTGCGCTGGAAATCACAATCTTATCGGATAAAGAGTCGCTAGCTAGGAATATGCTACGCAGATTGTTTCGTTTATAGTAGACTTGGATATTATAATATTCAACCGGTCTTTTGCAGAAAATTTATTATTATAAGAATCATTTCGATTGGATCTACAGGATGATAAAATTCTAAGTGGTTGCCCTATATCATTGAATTTTATGTTAGTCAGAATGGTATAGTAAGCTATCTTAATATTTTACAATTTTTGGTTTATGCCAAAGTGGACGATAAAAAATCATAAACGTGGTTTTTCTCAAAGAATAAGTACAGCCGCTTGTTAAACCCAAAGAAATTCTTTCCTGTAATGTATATCCATTCATTAGATTGATAGTCGTTTAAAGGAATATTCATCTCTCTCAAGATATCCTGCTTACTTTTCCCGATAAGGCTTTCATAAAAATTTTCCTTTTTCATCATTTTTTTTCAAGGTGGTGCGACTTAAAGCCTGAGAGTTTGCATTATTATCTTTAATGATAAATTTTACTTATTGAACTTTTCCAACTTTAAGTTAAGCTTTTGAAGATTTGCATCTATAGAAAATTATCTAATATTTTAGCTCTTATTGAGAAGTCGACAATATTAATCTTAGGTAGGTGGTAACTAACGGAGGGCGTAGACCCTCCATTAGACACCAAGGATCCATCATGTGTGTTATTCAGAATCGCACCAATCATTAACTTTAATCTATTTACTTTTTACTTGTCTGTCGTTTGTAAAACTTCTGCGCTATATCCTTCATTGCTTCTACCACATATTATACTAGTGTCCTATTAAAAACAAAGTCTTATTTAATCTATTATGAAAATGCTGGACGCTAAGTCATCCAGCACTTAATATTTCATCATTTTACTTAGTTGAGGTTGACCCACGCGTACGTTGGGGTAGCTGATGTTTGTACACATCCCTGGAAAACACCTATGCCGGCAGTTTTTAAGTACTGAAACGAGCCTTCATTGGCACTGTTACAAGTAGATGTTGTAGAAAGTGTTGCTATTTTTACCGTACCATTAATTTGTAATTTTGCATCACTGGTTGTTGTTTCAAAATTATTAATGCCAATTCCTGTTTTTCCATTTCTCAAAATGGTCATAGCGTCACTTCTTCCCGCTAGACCATTTCCTAGCACCAAAAGTCTTTTGGTTACATCTGTTGTTGCATTGGATTGTGGAGTATTTTCGAGTGTGTTAAAGAAACCTAAAGCAGTGCTGTTCATACTTTGAATAATAAGATTATTACCGAGTGCAATTGATTGAACAGAAGATATGTTGTTTGAATTACCTACTATATGCGACCGAAGAGCAGAGATAATATTATTGTTACCGAGTGCGCTGGCAAGACCACCTGTTGAGGTTATCGTATTTTGTTCTCCGGTAACGAACGACTTACCTCCAACCACAGAATTGTTAACGCCAACGCTCGTAGAATAATCTCCAGATACAGTATTGGCAAGGCCAAGTGATAACGATGCTATACCAGAAGCTGTATTATTTGTACCAATTGCTACTGTGGCAATTCCTGTTGCTTTGCTGTTAACACCCATTGCGGTACTGCCTATACCGGTAGCAGAAGAACTTTGGCCTGATGTAAAAGTCGCATATCCCGAAGAAATATTACCTGCCCCTACTGATGCACTTCCATCACCAGAAGCACTATTCATTGTGCCGCTAGTAAATGAATTTTTACCTTTAGCTCCCAAATCGGCTACTGTCATAGTATTTGCCGTCAGCAAATCATTGTAGGTGGTTGTTCCGTTGAATATTTCTGTTAAATCGGAAGGGTTCCAGGTGGCATCCAAGCCATACTTACCTTCTGTTCCGTAATTTGCTGTGGCTGCCCCAATAAGTCTCCAATAAAAAGTGCTTGCTGAAAGATCCGGTTTTCGCTCGAAACCTGAAGGACTGACCAAACTTTTAGTGTCGACAAATTTTTGCCACAGAGTTCCATCGAAATAGTAATATCCAATAGTGTTTATATTGGCTCTTTGAGATAAAACGTCCCCAGTGCTAACATCATTAATATAGATGATTGCACCTCTTTGATTTGTTCCGTATAATGAATTACCTTTTGCAGTTAATTCCTGCCTGGAAACTCTCGGGGCTTGTAAACCAGTTATATCACTAACAAGGAGAACACCACCCGAATCTTTTTGACCATTGAGATCGAAGGTAGTTTGAGGAGTTACAGTGTTAATACCAACACGTCCAGTCTGCGCGTATGCTATAATTGTGAATCCCATTGTAAAACACAAAGCTAGTAGTGTTTTAATTTTTTTTTTCCATAATTGTCATTTTTTGTTTTGCATTTAAGTCATCAATATATGTTGTAAACTATACATACAATTACTTTTGAAATAGTAATAGTGCAAAAATATTGGAATATCTGTAATGATTTTTTAAAGAATACCCCCTAAGAACCCCTTCGGGTATAAATGAGAGGGGGCTAGTATTTGAATGATATTTTATATATAGACCTTACAATCCAGATAAGTAAGAATATTCTTTCCCTACGTGAGGTGACTTCTTCCGTTAATTTGCTTTGCATTGTAAGTAAGGAACTTCTCAATTTATATTTTTTGAAACGACACTTTAAAAAATAAGCACATCTCAAATTCTGACAATAATTTTGTAACTCATGAATAGATTAGGTATTGAAAAAGGAAAGGCTGGAAAATTAAATTCTAATAAAACTGCGTCATCCATTTCATCAGATTTATTAGTGTCACTGAAATTTCTGTTGATATAATCTTTTTTTGATTTTAGACTTGTGACATCATCTATCAAACTTAAGTAGTTAGATTCCACCCTTTAAAAGAAATCAACAAATTCATGATATTTTTTACGGATAGAAAAGGTTTGAATACAGTGGATTTACAATTAAATAAAACTTATACTCCAACAGGATTGATTATTTAGTTTCATAAATCAATCGGGGCAAGTGACAACTTGTAGAAATCAAACTAGATCTGAAAACCAGATCTTAGAATCGAGTTCAGCTGGCATATTTAACTTTTTTCTAATTCGAGACTTGCGTCCCTCAACAGATTTTAAAGTAGATTTTGTATATGTCGCGATTTGTTTGGTTGTAAAACCAAGTTTAAGAAGTGCACAAAGCTTTAACTCCGATAGTATTAGTGGGGAGTCAGAGAGATTTTTGACTTTGTCAAAAAAAGTTGGATAAAAAAGTTCAAATTTCTCGAGAAAAACAGCGTCATTAATTTCTGCGGAGTTAATGAGGTCCTTCAGGTTTTCCGCTGTGTAAAAGTCTTTTTCTAATAATTCTTTGAGGCGTTTTACTTCGATATTTAGATTCTCGATTTGATTCAATTTGTGTGAGTTTCTACTTACTACAAAATGATGATTTTGCTTACGGTCTTCTACAGTTAAGAAATTTAGTCCCATAATAGATATAACACATATTACATTTACACTCAAAACTGATCTAAGGAGATGAACGCTTGACTTATTTGTTCTTATAAAACCAAAATCAGAGAAGTATGACATAACCATATTAACTGCTATAAATACTAATAAGAATATAAAATAGCTTTTATTACTTTTAAATTCAAAAAAAATGGGTATTGCTGATAAGAGAGGAAAGTAGAATAGAAAAATACCACTTTCCATTTTGTGCAATGCTGAATAGTAGTTAACTATTAAAATCAATATAATAAAAAGGGTCAAAAATAATTTTTTGTTAATGATGTATTTTTTAAAGATATTGGGAACTGTCAAGAAAAAGATACAAGTACAAAGAAGAAATAAACTATCTTTCAGTAGACCAAAGTAAAAATAGTGGCAGAAAGCGTGGAAAAAGAAAATAAAACCTACAACTACCATATATCTTTTGATTGTCACTAGGTAAAATGTTTCTTCCGGTGCATCAACATCGACTTTCAGATTTAGCAAAACGTTATCAAGCAAAAATTTTATTTTTTGAGCTAATCTATTTTTCATCATTTAAGCAGGCTAGTACTTTATCTTACAATGAGTAACCTTCGTTTTTATTTTTAAGAATCAATGATTTAACACAAGATGCAAAATATATTAATTAGTGACTGTACCATAAGCATAATGCTTAAATCTCTCTATTAATTACGTTTCTGGAACTTTCTAAGTATTTTTAAAGAAGTTGTTGAGAACAATTGCTCTTTAATGTAATATTTTTTTTACGATGACAAATATAACTTTTCTTTTGAGGTAAAAAGAAATTATTGTAATTAATTATACTAAAAATCATATTTTTGTAATAAAACATCCATATAAGTATTTGGGAGAATTAGAATATACTGTATAATTCTTCTTTTAGATTTGTGTTTTCTTATAAGAATCCGAAAAAATGGTATAGTATTAATAAATAGTTTTTTAGAAATATGGGAAAATAGGGGTAGTCTAAAGTATTTAAATTAGTTGATTATTAGGCAACTTATAATAGGGGTCTTTCCGTGAACTGCAAAGTGAAAACGTTTTGCATTATTTTTGCAATTTAAAAATTGATTTATGAGGAAAAGTCGCTTGGCAAAAATCCAATTCCTTAATGGTCGGAAATACATTTTTGTAAAATTTAGAGTAACCATATTTTTACAACATTGCTGGATAAGACTTTGGTAGTTGAGAACTATAAAATGAAGATATTCATAATTATTTTTTTTTCAAATAAATAAAAATAATACTATAGCTGTAAATCATCCAATACTTACAATTTCAATTTTAAAAAAATAACTTGCAATTACTTTTTTCCATTGTTGACATTTTTTTGTAGATATAGATGTCAATACGAGGTAAATTTTCTTTTATTTTAAAGTTCTTTTTAAACTTTAGCGACAAAGCATCTATGAATGATTTCGAGTAGATTCCCCATCTGTGATGATAATTTCCTCTTCGTCTACCAAAGCGCCGTGCTGAGCTGAGCGCTGCGATAATTTTTTCCGAAGTTCAAGGGATCCGTTACTGGGGTAGTACCTGAGGAGTGATGTACCCTTTTCCCGGATGGTCTGCTGCATAGTTCTCTGAATTAATTTTCTGGTATCAGCAGATCGGAAGGCAAAGCAGCATTCAGAAAAACGACTTCTTCACAATTTTTTTGTGGTAAGGTTACGTACTCGAAAAACAGTATTCGTAAGTAAGTCGTCCAATTTTGAAAAATTTGTATTTCTTTTTTGTTATTTTGATGTCTACCAGATAAGTGGATCTGGGATTACATTTAACCAATTCTTAAAAAATCAGATCATCATATCCGCTTTGAACAGAGCTTGAACTTATTTGATATTCTTTTACAATCTTTATTACTGATGGCAGTTTGTCTCCGTGTTTCAGGATTAATTTTTTAATATTTTCTTTCAATAAAAGAGGTAAAGACTGTGTACTTATAATTTTTCGTTGGATGAAGTAAACTGCAAAGTATCAATTTATCATTTAGATCTGTAGCGAAACCTTCTTTATTACTTAGAGTGCTATATACCCGTCCATAAAAAAATACAAATTCTTTTGGTCGTCATGCTCTCTGAGGCTACCTGATTTTCTATAGCAAATATATTCCGTGGTCACTGCTGAAAAAAATCTTTTTGGGTATCCGTGATCGGAGATCCCAGAACCTCAACAAAAAGATTTCAAGCTTTCATCAATGTTCTTTCTTATTGTTTTCAAGGAATTGATTGCAGTTTTTCTTGTGCCTGCCTGAATGGTAATCCGCATAGAAAAAGTCAGAAACCTCACTAGATGCAATTGCAGTCCATTGAAAATTTTATCCTTATTATTCTCGTGGTATAAATCATCTTAGCAGATTTCGATATAAATAAATCGATCATATTCTTTTATCAATCGATTAATCAGATAAACTATTTCGTCAGATGTTATTATAAATCAATTTATCAAATGATGGTACCAAGTACAGTATTGAAAAGTCAAAGTTTACTTCAAGCTGCAATTCATAGGGTTTTAATGCAAGTGCGGGAAAAACAGGTCTCCGCCGTACTCGGAGCAGGAAATTATGAAATTTAACATTGTCAACGAAATTAAATTGAGCTACTCAAGAAAGGGAAATTCTGAGAGGTATAATTAATCATCTATAGATCAAGTCGATATTTCAGGGCACATTTTGATGCGGAGGAAATGGAATTGCAGGGAATCGTTCTTTGCGCTGTATCTGAATCAGGCGAAAATGGTATTGGGAATTAAGGAAGTATCGGGTTGTGGTATCTTCCATATTGGTGGATGTGAGAATTATTATGCAACGGCTCTTCTTTGCAATGCTTCAGGGATCATTGTTTATGAGAATTCTTTAGGAATCTAAATCGTCCTGAATGTGATATCAAAATTACAGCCCAGATATTTTTAGATTCTTTAAATGAAATAAATCAATATATTTCAAACATCGTAGATAACGTAACCAAATGTAATAAATGACTGCCTGGGATTGTCATTATAATGAATCATCTTTAACATATTTAGAAAATGCTACATTTCCAAATGAAATTTATCAAACAATTTTTTTTATTACCACTGATAATATCAAATTTTTTTTCAGCTCAAAAAAAAATACCTGTATTGCATACCGAAAATACTCACATCAGTATAAAAGAAGGCGATTCTTTTTATAGAAATACCTGGCGAATTTCACCGGATGCAAAGCCAGATGTTTTTGTAACCAACCCTTTCATCGGTACAAAAAAGATTTCCTTTTATTCAGAATCGGACAGTCTTTCATTTATTGTAAAACCCAACAAAAAGTACGATTTTATTGTATTGCAAAAAGGGAAGGAACCAGCGTACACACAAATAGATACCTACCAGAAGGAAAAGCCGACATTAATGCCAAAGCTTATTCTCAAGAGTAAAAAAACTGACAATAAATCTCAATCAGATACCCTTCGTTTTACGCTTGGCAAAAACAGTTTGATTTACTTAAAAGGGAAAGTGAACAACTCAGACAGCCTCGATTTTATTTTCGATACCGGAGCAGGCATATCTGTTGTCACTCAATCATTAATTGAAGCCAAGAAGGTAAATGTGAAGCTTGATGGTGATCAGAAGAATACCGGTACTGACGGAGTCTCAATGGTAAAAAAAAGCTCCGGTAATGTCTTTGAAATCGGTAGTTTGCTTTGGACTAATGTGCCTTTACTGTCTATTGATTATAAAGGATTCCCTTTTGATATGGTACTGGGCTGGGTGGCATTTGAGGATAAAGTTGTAGAATTAAATTATGACACCAATCATTTAATTATTCATAACTCACTTCCTGCTGTCGATAAAGAATATAGCAAGCTTGATATTAAATTTATAAACGGCATTCCATACATAAAATGTAAAACCATCGTCAATGGAATTGAAAGTGAGGCGTGGTTTGATTTTGATACCGGCTCTGATGGAACGATGGCTGTAGGGCAGAAATTTGCAGCTCAAAAGGCACTCAATAATACATTAAAAGTGATCGGCAAAAGTACATCGAAGGGTAGTTCCGGAAAAGAATTTACGCAGAAATATGTTTTGATGCCGAAGGTAAAAGTGGGAGACTTTGAATTGTACCAAGTACCGATGTCTATCAACGACCAGGATCCCGAGGGTGTTGAAAATCATGAAAATATTGGAAATGTGATTTTAAAAAGATTTAATGCCATTATTGATTTCAAGAATAATGCAGTTTACTTAAAACCAAACAAATTATTTTACTCTTCATTTCAATAATAATTTCCTTGAAACACCCTGATTCAAATAGGTTCATCAGTTTCGCTAAACAATTATTATCATTATGCAATAGAAAAGGATTCTATAAAAAGTCTCTCAGCAATAATCATTGCTAAAATTACTTGGATATATCAGTTTAAAAGTTATTTTGATCTGAATAAAATGTCGACTTTCTTCCTGACTTCTTCATTAGGGCTTACCTTATAAAACTCTTTAAGCAAATCCAAAGAGGTTGGTTTCTTCGGGTACTGATTGTGTAAAAGAAAAGCTTTAAGGGCTGCGTTTACTTTATCTTCACCAATCAGGTCACTAAGCTTTACCATAATTACAGCACCCTTTGAATAAGAAATATGAGTGTTTTCTCCTGTAACTTTATATAACGGCTGATTTTCGGATAGACCTTTTTCATTGTCATAGATTTGCTGGTGGATATTTACCCTTTCCATCATTTTTTCTTTACCGTGCATCTTTTTGTAGAGCATCATTTCGGTATACATGGCTAAAGTTTCTGTCAGCATCACGGCACCTTCTCTGTCATCGGGATCGATCTGGCTGTTTCCCCACCAGAGATGAGAAAGCTCGTGTCCCGCAAGTTCATTGATGACATCCTGGTTTTGATCCGCATTAATATTGGCATGGAACAGCATATCTTCTGTCATAAAAATTGATGAAGGATAAGCGGTGGCAGCAAAACCTTTCGTAAAGGAAGAAACTTCTGCGAAGTTGACGGTTTTGAACGGATATTTACCAAAATTTTGGGTGCAGTAATCTAAAGAAACTTTCGCATTTTCAATCAGATGATTCACATTTTCTGAATGTTTTTCTTGATAAAAAATGTTGATGGTTATTCCTTTGTAAACGGCAGTTTTTGTTTGATATTTTGCAGAAGAAACAGCGAAGCGAAACGGTATATTTTCAGCTTTATATCGGAAATAAGTTCTGTTATTTTTAACATAATGTTGGATCAGATCTCCGGTTCCTACAGCGGTCTGGTCCTTTTCTGTGGAAACAGTCATCGCAAGATTGATGAAATCCTTTTTGAACACTTCCCGAGCTTCTAATTTTTTTAATTCCGATTGTTTTCCCAGTTTAAATTCAGTCCGTTTTCCTTCATCTTCGATTTCGTTATTTTGTTGATAGCCAAACGTTGGATAATATCTGCTGATTCTCATAAAAGAACCGTTTTCTATGATGGAATTGAATGAATCGTGACCATTCACCGCATACCAACGATAAGAAATTTTAAAATTAAGACCGGCTGTTTTGCCAGGCTGTAAGGCCCGTTTTAAATAAATTTCAGTGATTTTGTGACCTATTTTTTTTGATTCAGAATCTGTAATTAACAGGGCTGATTCTATTTTTAGATCCGGATGAAAATTAATTAAAATCTTATGAATTGGTTTGTCAGTTTGATTGACCAACTGATAAGTCCCGTTGATCTTATAAGAATTTTCAGACGGATAAAGTTCAATCTCTGTGTTTATGTCTGTGATTGTTGGCTGTGCAAGATTTTCATAGTGTTTGAAATTCTTTTCATATTGGGCGGATCGAACTAATTTTTCATCTTCATTTTGTGGAATATAGCCTTTCATAAAGAGACTTCCTGTAAAAACTCCACTTGTTAATAAAATGACTGTGAAAATGATTTGTCTGACATTCCATTTTTTAGTTTTAATCGATTCATTAATCAGCCATAAAAAAGCCACCACACCTAATCCGAATAAAAGTCTTTCAACAAAAGCGGAAGCATAAATTCCATATCCGTTGAAATCGCTGTAAGCGCCTTTATAATCTGAAAAAATCCCTAATAATGGATAAGAGATTATCTTCTTTGAAACTGGTCCTGCAAAACTAAAACCGACAACAACAGAAACTCCCAAAGCAAAAAATCGGTTTTTGATAATGTCATTAATGAATAACATAAAAGCTGAGAAAAGGATTAGCGGGAAAGTATTGAAAAGGACTGTTCCCAAGTACGCATTCCAATCAATGTAAAAATAGTCGTAAACAAGCTGAAATACCAATCCTTCAAAAACTAGAATCGCTGTAAGAAAGAATAATAAAATACATACAGAAAGAAAATGCCCGCTCAGTTTGCTTTTAGAAAAATAGGTGCTCTTTTCAATCAGTGAAAATCCCGATGAATGGCTTCTCCAATATAAGTCGTTGATGAAATAAATGGCAATCAGCATTCCAAACAAATGAAAATTCTCCGAAATAGTGGTCGATATTAATCCTGAACTTGCATATTTCTGAGGAAGACGGATTCCTTTTTCGATCTCGGCATACATTTCC
>Ga0308158_10005340_pt1 | contig 10563 bp, 10 predicted proteins | sample PhyBR2_FD_201038 | JGI IMG/M metagenome (GOLD analysis project Ga0308158, IMG submission 201038) | Phyllosphere microbial communities from UC Gill Tract Community Farm, Albany, California, United States - DLSLB.R2 | ecosystem: Host-associated > Plants > Phyllosphere > Unclassified | place: USA...
GATCCTGCCGGCCGTGACCATCTCGATGAGCTCGTCCGGCTCCTCCTCGAAGTTCGACACCGTCAGCTCCGGCGCCGAGGCGGCCAATCGCGGCAGCGCGGGTACGAGCAGTCCGCGGATCCCCGTGGAGAACCCGCCGACCGTGATCCGTCCCCGCGGCTCACCTGACTGCGCTCGGGCCGCGGTCTCGAGACTCTCCAGCTCCTCCAGCAGCCCGGCCCCGCGTCGGCTGAGCTCCCGGCCCACCGGTGTCAGCGCAATGCCGCGGCCCGTCCGCTCAGTCACCGGTGCACCGAGATAGCGCGAGAGCTTCTGCAGCTGATGGCTCACCGCCGCCGGCGTATATCCCAGAGACTCGGCCGTCGCCGTGACCGAACCGAGCGAATCGAGGGCGACGAGGGTGCGCAGTGCAACGGTATCGATCATCAAATAATCTTAATGAAACAGTGGACGGACTTTCAATGGAAATTTGACGACGGGGCTGGAATGCTGGAGTTATGCGCTCGGTCCACTACATGCTCGCCCTCCTCGTCGTCGTTCTCTGGGGAGTCAACTTCATCTTCATCGACCTCGGTCTGCGCGACTGGCCGCCTCTGCTCCTCGTCGCCGCCCGATTCACCTTCGTCGTGGTGCCCGCGATCTTCTTCGTCCGCTTCCCCCGTGGCTCCTTCGGCCGCATCCTCCTCATCGGCACCTTCATGTCGGCCGGCCAGTTCGGCCTTCTCTACACCTCCATGGCGCTCGGCCTGCCCGCCGGCCTGACCTCGATCGTCATCCAGATCCAAGCCGCGTTCACCGTCATCGTCGCGGCCCTCGTGCTGCACGAGATCCCGAGTCGCCGCCAGATCATCGGCGTCCTCGTCGGCCTCGTCGGCCTGGCCGTCATCGGTCTGAGCCTGCAGGCGAACGTGCCGATCGTCGCCTTCCTCGTCGCGGTCGGCGCCGCCCTGTCCTGGGCGACGGGCAACGTCATCGCGCGCGGCGTGAAACCCGGCACGAACGGAGTGCAGATGACGGTGTGGTCGGCTCTCGTCGTCCCGATTCCGATGGTCGCACTGTCGATGCTCATCGACGGTCCCGCCGAGGTGGCCCATGCACTCACGCACCCGACCTGGGGTGTCGTGGCCTCGGTCGTCTACACCGCCGGACTGGCGTCGCTGGTCGGCTATGTCATCTGGAACTCGCTGCTCGCTCGCTTCCCGGCCTCGCAGGTCGCGCCGTTCTCCCTGCTCGTCCCGCCGGTCGGAGTGATCTCCGCCTGGATCGTGCTCGGAGACCGCCCGAGCATCGCCGAACTCATCGGCGGAGTTCTGCTGCTCCTCGGTGTCGCCGTGACGACGGGAGTGCTCAAGAATCTGACCCGCGGCATCAGGAACGGGCCCAGACGTCGCCGAAAGATCGTCGTCAGACAGGCGCCGGAAGAGGTGCCCGCCTCCAGCTGAGGCTTCGGTCGCGTCAGTGAACCGCTGGCGCAGAATGCGCGAAGCGCCCCGACAGTGTCGGGGCGCTTCGCTCGATTCGTGCTTCTTCGAGCCGGGTTCCTACTTCTTCGACAGGTAGGGTTCCCAGTTTCCGGTGAGCAGGTACTCGACCTTCTGCGACACGGACACGGCGTGATCACCGAAGCGCTCGTAGTAGCGCGAGAGCAGGGTGACATCGGCGATATGACGGGGAGCCAGCGAGCCGGCCGGAGCTTCGCCGAGCTTCCCGAACACGCTCAGGTGAAGCTCGTCGAGCTCCTCGTCGATGGCGTTGATCGTGGGCACATCGGACAGGCCGGGATTCGAGAGCAGGCTCTGCGTCGCCTCGGCGATCCTCTCACCGGACTCGCCCATCCGCGCGAACGTCGATTCGAAGCCCTCGGGGATTGCGGACTCGGGATAGCGGATGCGCACCTGCTGGGCGATGTGACGGGCGAGGTCGCCCATGCGCTCGAGCGATGCCGACATCCGCAGCGAACCGATGACGGCACGCAGATCTGCGGCCACCGGAGCTTGCAGGGCGAGCATCTCGGCGGCCTGCTGATCGAGGGTGAACTGCATATTGTCGATGACGGAGTCGGCCTCGATGACCTGCTCGGCCAGCTCGAGATCATTCGAATGCAGCGACTGATTGGCCAGGCGGATGGCGTCGAGGACCTTGGTGGACATGCCGACCAGCTGGGTGGCCAGATCGTCCAATTCGTTTCTGAAGACTTCGCGCATGAACTGCGGTTCCTTAACTCTCGATTGTGACAATCGGAACTGACTGTCGGTGGTGCATGGTGTCATGAGGGGTGCCGGCGCTTCCGGTCCGCACCCTCAGCGGGGGAAAGCAGAAGGCAGGAACGGCAGGGAGCGCAGGCACACAGACGTCAGCATCGCACGATCGAGTGAACGACTCCAGACGGGAAGGTGAATTCCTCGGCAAATACTTCCAGCAGAAGTGAATTCGGTGCGCCGGGACGATGGACAGCGCCTAAGCTTGAGGCTGTGGATCTCTTAGTCGTGGCGGTCCTGACCGGCGTCGTCGGCCTGGGCCTGGGTATAGCGGGAATTCTTGCGTTCCGATTCAGCGAACGCTCCCGCGATGCTGCCGATCTGCATTCCGAGGACGACCTGCCCGAAGGCATCGCCGAAGTGCTGGCCGTCCTGCCCTCGGCCGCGATCGTCATCGACGCCGGTGACGACGTCGTCAAGGCGTCGCCGGCCGCATACACGTTCGGCCTGGTCAGGGGGCATTCGCTGGCATCGCCCGAGATGCTGCGGGTCGTCGGCCGCGTCCGCGCGCGCGGTCTCATCGAAGAGATCGACCTCGAGCAGACACGGGAGAACTCCGACTCCGTGATCCGCTACCTCCACGCCCGCGTCGCTCCCTTGGGCACCTCCTTCGTCCTCGTCCTCTGCGACGATCAGACCGAATCCAAGCGCGTCGACGCCGTCCGCCGTGACTTCGTCGCCAACGTCTCCCACGAGCTCAAGACGCCGATCGGTGCGATGGCACTGCTTGCCGAGGCGGTCACCGACTTCGCCGACGATCCGGCCGCTGTCGAACGCTTCGGCGGGCGGATGCAGCGGGAGTCGAAGAGGCTGACCCAGCTCGTGCAGGAGATCATCGACCTCTCCCGCGTCCAGGACCACGCCGCTCCCGCGACGACCGAGAAGATCTCCGTCGCCGAGGTGGTCGACGATGCCGCTGACCGTGCCCGGACCGGGGCGGAAGGCAAGAACATCCACATCGAGGTCTCCCCGCCGAGCGATCTGCTCATCGAAGGCAACTACGAACTGCTTGTCAACGCGGTGCGCAATCTCATCGACAATGCCGTGAACTACTCGCCCGAGGGCACCCGCGTCGGCGTCGGAGTCGACCTCGTCGACGAGCGCATCGAGATCGCCGTGACCGACCAGGGCATCGGGATGACCGCCCAGGACACCGAGCGCGTCTTCGAACGCTTCTACCGAGTGGACCCGGCACGCTCCCGGATCACCGGCGGCACCGGACTGGGGTTGAGCATCGTCAAGCACATCGTCGCCACCCACGGCGGTGAGGTGCGTGTGTGGAGTCAGCTGAACAAGGGCTCGACGTTCACGATCGTGCTCCCGTTGGCCGGAACTGCGACCGAAGCCTCCGCTGCCGATTCGGCCCCGGCAGGGGTCCTCATCGAACATTCCGCGGATTCGACCGGGACCGCCTCGGCGGATGATGACGAACCGACCGGAGCCGCCTCGGCGACAGAGGGCGAGTCTACGGGGATCGCCTCGGCGGATGACGACGGGCACGGAACCGCCGCGTCCGGCGCGGACGACCCGGCCGGCGACAACGACGCGCCCTCCGGTGATAATGGAGACGGCGGGGCGACCGCCGACCCACCCAAGGAACTGACCGAAGAAAGCGAACAAAGGAAGCTCACAACGTGACTCGTATTCTGCTTGTCGAGGACGAAGATTCGTTCTCGGACCCGCTGTCGTACCTGCTCGGTAAGGAAGGGTACGAGGTGACGGTCGCCGATGACGGGCTCAAGGCTCTGGCGGAGTTCGACCGCACCGGCGCCGATCTGGTCCTGCTCGATCTCATGCTGCCCGGTGCTTCCGGCACCGAGGTGTGCCGCGAGCTGCGGGCGAAGTCCAATGTGCCGATCATCATGCTCACGGCCAAGGATTCGGAGATCGACAAGGTCGTGGGACTCGAGCTCGGCGCCGATGACTATGTGACGAAGCCGTACTCCTCACGGGAGCTGCTGGCTCGCGTGCGAGCCGTGCTGCGCCGCAATGTCGAGACCGAGGAGTTCGAGGACGAGTCCGTGCTCGAGGCCGGGGGAGTGCGCATCGACGTCGAACGCCACGTCGTGTCCGTGCGTGGTGAAGAGCAGTCCATGCCGCTCAAGGAGTTCGAGCTGCTCGAGATCCTCGTGCGCAACTCCGGCCGAGTGATGACCCGCGGTCAGCTCATCGACCGGATCTGGGGCGAGGACTACGTGGGCGATACGAAGACGCTCGACGTCCACGTCAAGCGACTGCGTGCGAAGATCGAGGAGAACCCGTCGGAGCCGCGTCTGCTCACCACGGTGCGCGGGCTCGGGTACAAGTTCGAAGCCTGAGGGCGCCATCCGGCGAAGCCGGGTTGGTGAGGTCGGGATCGCTGGCCGGACGGGAATGCAGAAGGAGCCACTCACATCATGTGAGCGGCTCCTTCTGTGCTCCCGCGCGGGATTGGTCCCGGTGCTCGAGGAAGACGGATCAGCCGTTGGCTGTCGCGGTTCCTTCCGCGGAACCTGCATCCTCGGTCGGCATGTCCGACGGGGACTCGGACGGCGATTCCGACGGCACGTACTCGTTGTAATACGGCAGGGTGTCGGTGAGGAGCTGAGTTTCGATGACCTTCTCTTCGCCGCCGTTCTTGACGGTGATGTCGACGAGGTCGCCGGGCTTCGCCTTGAGGCTGTCGACGGTGACGACTTCCTTGGACGAGGTCTCGGGACTCTTCGGGTCCTGGACGAAGGTGTCGCCGGCCTTGATCGATTCGCTCACCGTGGTGTCGGCAACCTCGATGGACACCTTGGCGGTGGAGTCACCCTTGTTGATGAGGGTGAAGAACAGCTGAGCCGGACCGGAGCTCTCCTGATCCGTGATGAGCATGAGCCCACGGACCTCGACGTCGCCGACGGCTCCCGAGGCTCCATCGCCGCCGTTGTAGTGGTATTCGGCGGTCTGATGGGGAGACAGCAGGCTTGCACATCCGCTGACGGGGATAACGAGAGCGAGTGCGGCAACGGCGAGAGCCGCGCGGTTGTGCCGTTTCATTATGCTCCTTGAAGTGGCAATACAAGATCAGTCTGTATACTACCCGGTTTTTGACCCGCTGTAGAACCGGGTGGTCGGAGTGGACGAGGTTCCGCGACGCTCGGGCGCGTCGCGGTTGAAGTTTCGGTGAAGAGGCAGCGAAGTTCGGTCTGCATCGTGGTTGGTCGAGGATCTCGGCCGAGCTTCTCGGCAATGCGCCCTCTCCCGATGTACTCGCTGGCAGAGGCGGCAGCCGGGCTCATCGCGGTGCGCGGCAGAGGCGGAGCCTAGCATGAAGATTCGCTACCCTGAACGATTTCTGTGGCGAGCCTCATGGTAAACTGGTATTCCGCGAAAGGGGTTTGAAGAGAATATGAGTTTCCAGGTCGGCGACACTGTTGTCTATCCACATCACGGTGCAGCGACAATCCAAGAAATCAAGAAACGTGCCATCAAAGGTGAGGAGAAGCTGTATCTCAAGCTCCAGGTCGCCCATGGCGATCTCGTGATCGAAGTTCCGGCAGAGAACTGCGATCTGGTCGGTGTGCGAGATGTCGTCGGTGAAGAAGGCGTTGAAAAGGTCTTCAACGTCCTGCGTGCCGAATTCGTCGAAGAGCCCGCGAACTGGTCCCGTCGATACAAGGCCAATGTCGAGAAGCTGCAGTCCGGTGACGTCATCAAGGTAGCCGAGGTCGTCCGTGACCTCTGGCGCCGAGAGCAGGACCGTGGCCTGTCGACCGGCGAGAAGCGCATGCTCTCGAAGGCCCGCCAGATCCTCGTCTCCGAACTCGCACTGGCCGAGAAGAAGGAAGAGTCCGAAGCAGAAGCTCTGCTGGACGAAGTGCTCGCATCCTGAGCACCTGTGTCATCGTCCCGGCCGCAGGGTCGGGATCCCGTCTGGGTTGCAGCGAGCCGAAGGCCTTCGTCCGTGTGAACGGTCGGACCCTTCTGGCCCGCAGCCTCGAGACGATCATCTCCTCGGGAGTCGCCTCCACAATCGTGGTGGCTGCTCCTGAGGAGTTTCTTTTGCGGGCGCAAGAAGAAATCGCCGAAGTGGCCACGCGGATGAAATGCGAAATTTCAATTACAGCCGTAGCAGGTGGCGGTGATCGAAATTCTTCGGTGCAAACAGCCTTGAAACTTAACCGAGATGCGGAATACGTTCTCATCCATGATGCGGCGAGGTGTCTGACCCCGCCCGATGTGTTCACCCGAGTGGTCGCCGCGCTGCAATCCGGCGCCGAGGCGGTCGTTCCGGTTCTGCCGATGATCGACACCGTGCGGAGGGTCGTTTCGCACGAGACCGTCGGTGCGGATCCGAGCTCAGGTGCAGGCACGGGTGCGGAGCGCGCTTCCAATGGGATTGTTTGGTCGATCCACGGCGATTCTGGCGCTGAAACCACCGCGGATCGACCAGACAATCCGGATCATGCCGTCGCTGTGGGCGCCGGCGGGCGTGCAGTGGTGTGGGGCGATCTTGACCGGGCCGAGCTGCGACGGGTCCAGACGCCTCAGGGGTTCCGCGCCGAGGTGCTCAGGCGGGCCCATGACGAGTTTGCTGCCGACTGGGTCGGCGCGTCAAAAAGGGCTGGCTTGGCCGATGGCACTGTCACGACCGATGACGCTTGCCCAACCGACGGCGCGGGCTCGACTGCAGAGGCAGATCCGACGGCCGGGGAAGGCCGGCAGGGCAGAGTGCTGCCGACGGACGATGCGGGGCTCGTCGAACGCCTCGGCGTTGAGGTTGTCGCCGTCGACGGTGACGAAGAGGCGCTGAAGATCACCTATCCGCTCGACCTCGTCCTCGCGGAACAGCTCGCCCGAATGCGCGACCGAGCTGAAGTCCACAGAGCAGATGCGTTGGATGCGGCGAAGGAGCCACGATGAATCAGATCATTCCACGCATCGGCACCGGCGTCGATGTCCATGCCTTCGCCGCCGATCCCGCGCGCGAGTTGTGGATTGCGGGACTGCTGTGGCCGGGCGAACGAGGACTCGAAGGACACTCGGACTCCGATGTGGCCGCCCACGCCTGCTGCGACGCGCTGTTCTCCGCCGCGGGGCTCGGCGACCTCGGTGAGCACTTCGGGGTCGATCGTCCGGAATTCGCCGGTGCCTCGGGTTCGGTGCTGCTCGCCGAGGCGGCCCGCATCGTGCGCGCGGCGGGTTTCGAGATCGGAAACATCTCCGTCCAGGTGATCGGCAATCGACCGAAGATCGGCACGCGCCGTGCAGAGGCCCAACAGGTGCTGTCGGCTGCTGCCGGCGCACCCGTGTCGGTCTCGGGCACCACCTCTGACGGACTCGGACTGACCGGGCGAGGCGAAGGAATCGCCGCCATCGCCACCGCCTTGATTCATCCGAACTGATTCAACAGCTCTGAACCACCAGTATCGAGTCAGACGCACTTCTCTGTTCGAACCGAGCCAGGTGCGCCGAGGAAGGAACAAGCAGTGAGAGTCCTCTTCCAAGGAGCCGGCGCCATCGGCATCGCCGGGGCCGCGCTCTTCACCGATGGCCATGAGGTCGCCGTCGTCTCCCGCACCGCTGGTCCCAATGGGCGGGCGGCCTTTCCGTGGCGCGTGAGCACCTTCGACCCGACCGATCCCGGCGGGGTGGGAGGTGGACACGGCAGCTGCAGGCAAGGAGGTGGGCGAGCCGGAGGCAACAACAGGGGAGCAACCGGGGGAGAAACCGGGGGAGGAACCGGGCGAGAAAACGAGCGAGAAAACGAGCGAGAAACCGAGGGAGCTGAAGGCAGACAAGCGAGCGCGGGCAGTGGCTGGTCGGTGACTCGCGTAGCTGCGACTCGGCGGGTGACGATCTCAGACTGGGCTGCTGCTGCCGCAGATGGGAGCTGGGACCTCATCGTGCTCACGACTCGGCCGGATGATCTCGATGCAGAGGTGGTCTCGGCGATTCGGGACATCTCGCCCGCGTTCATTGCGACGACGAGCCAGGTCGAGGGAGACCTCGATCGAGCACGAGCAGTCTTCCCCGGCACTCAAGCAGTCATATTCGGACCCGCGTTCCTGTCCGAGCGACTGGACCCAGGCGCGCCGGCTGAGGTTGTTCGCGCTGAGGGCAGCCGTGCCGGGGATGCCGACGGAGGTGTGCGTACAGAGGGTAACCGGACCGAGGCGGCCGACGGAGGTGTGCTCACAACCGGCGGTCTCGACGGAGAGGTCGGCAGAAAGGCCGAACCCGGGCATGAAGTGAGGTTCTGGGCACCTGCAGGTGCGCCGCGGTTCTTCGTCGCCGGACCCTCGACCGCGGTGCGTTCGCTTGTCAGCAGGCTGGGTCGACTCGTTCTGCCAGTGCCGATGGAAGCCGTGCTTCTGCCGCCGAGGGTGTTCATTCCCTTCGTCGCCGAACTCAGCGTCCGCGACGGCAGCTGGGCCGCACTGAAATCACACCTTGATCGCCCCGTGAAGGCAGCGAGCGAAGCAGTGCGGACCCGCCTCGGGGCGCAGGTTCCCGTGTTCGGTTCCGCCGCGCACTTCGTGCTCGAAGCAGTCGAGAGGATCGTGCCGATCGACGTGACGAGCTATGCGGGCAGGCACTTCAACCGGCACGTGGGCCAGACCCGGGACATGCTCGCCGGCTGGGCGGAAACGGCAGATTCAGCCCACGCCCTGCGGGAGCTCGTTGCTGCATTGGACGCACTTGACGATTGAGGCTCGACGAGTTCAGATGCCCGCATTGGACGAAGGCTGCGACTGAGCAACCGGCCGCGAGGGAGATCGCAACGGTCCGGCCGCTGGAGATTGCCGCGGTCCGGGGGTGGGGGACTGCCGCGGTCCGGGCGCGGAAGCCGACAGCCGCCTCGGTGGCGGTGAACGGCGGGCTCAGACCTTCGCGTTCGGGTGACGCTTCGTGACGATGACTCCGACGAGGTAGAGCGCGACGACGAAGATGAGCGTGCCGACGATCTGGAAGCGCACGGATTCGACGGTCAGGCCGAGCCCGATGATCACGGCGATCCCGGCCAAGGTGACATACGACAGCCACGGGTAGCCCCACATGCGCAACGGCAGGGACCGACCGGCCGCCTCGGCGCGACGACGCAGAACGATCTGCGATACAAGGGTGGCGACCCAGGTGACGATGAGCGTCGAGCCGACGATGTTGAGCAGGACCCCGAGGACCTCGGCGGCCCAGAAATAGTTGAGTGCGACGGCGACGAAGCCGAACGCCGAGGTGGCCAGCACCGCAGGCACGGGGACACCGCGGCGATTGGTCCGGCCGAGCCCGCGCGGCAGCATGGACCGCTGCGACATCGAGAACGACATCCGGGACGCCCCATAGATGTTCGCGTTCATCGACGACAGCAGCGCGATGACGATGACCGCGGCCAGCAGCGAGGCGATGAACGGCAGCCCGGCGGTCTCGAGAACGGCCACGAAAGGCGACTCTGCCAGGCGGTCGTCCGTCCACGGCAGGACGAGGACGATGATTGCCACCGACCCGATGTAGAGGAACAGGATGCGCCACACGATCGTCTTGATCGCCTGGGAGACGCTGCGCTCGGGATTCGCGGTCTCGGCCGCGGCGACCGCAACGATCTCGATGCCGCCGAAGGCGAACGCGACGACGAGCAGTCCGGCGGCGATGCCGGAGATGCCGGTGGGCATGAACCCGTCGGCGAAGATCTGAGCGGGCGGTTCGGCCGGGGTCCACCCGAACAGGTACGCGGCACCGAGCACGACGAAGAGGACGACGAAGGCGACCTTGATGAGTGAGAACCAGAACTCGAACTCACCGAAGCTGCCCGAAGTGGTGAGGTTGATGGCCGTGAAGACGAGCATGATCGCCAAGGCGATGACCCACTGGGGGACTGCCGGAATATAGGAAGCGGCGATCTGCGCGGCGGCGGTGGCCTCGGCGGCGACGACGAGGCACAGCTGGACCCACCACAGAGCACCGACGGCGAAGGCCGCGGTCGGGCCCATGGCCTTGCCCGCATAGTGCGAGAACGCACCCGGATTCGGGTCGGCGGCGACGAGTTCGCCCAGCGCCCGCATGACGAAGATGACGATGAGACCCGCGACGACGTATGAGATGAGCACGGCGGGACCAGCCGCCTGCACTCCGGCACCGGAGCCGACGAAGAGACCGGCGCCGATCGCCGAGCCGAGGCTCATCATCACCAGGTGGCGGGGCTTCATCCCCACCTTGAGGCCGTTGGACGAGGTATCAGAAGAACCCGAGGCCGAGGCGGACGCTGACTCGGCGGGCTGCGAAGACTGTGATTCAGGCACCCGACGAGTCTATCCGGCAGGGGCGGAATGCGCAGACGCGGGTC
>Ga0308158_10005341_pt1 | contig 10562 bp, 7 predicted proteins | sample PhyBR2_FD_201038 | JGI IMG/M metagenome (GOLD analysis project Ga0308158, IMG submission 201038) | Phyllosphere microbial communities from UC Gill Tract Community Farm, Albany, California, United States - DLSLB.R2 | ecosystem: Host-associated > Plants > Phyllosphere > Unclassified | place: USA...
AAGATCGCCGGCGATCTGGCGGCAGCGGTCGCTGCCCGTGCGCAGGCCGATACGGTCCAGGCGAACTGGCAGGCCGAGATGGACGCGGCGCGTACTGCGGCGCAGGCCGAGACCGCAGCAGCGGCGAAGCGTGCGGCGACCGCATTCGAGCAGCAGGTCCATGCGGCCGACGCCGACCTTGCCGAGCGGCTGGGTCATCACGATCTGGCGGTCGCGAACGCGAAGGCCGAGGCACTCTCGAACTTGCAGGGTGTCGCCGCCGAAGCAGCACAGCAATTGGCCGCCAAGGTAGCCGGCCTTCAGGTCAGCCTGGACGCGGCGACCGACGCGGTACGCAGGACGACGGCGCATGGCTAATCCAGATTCGGCCGCAAAGGTCATCCACGGCGAGGGCATGGCGCCCGAGGGTGCGATCGACAACCAGGGTGTCCAGGGCCACACGACCGCGCCCGGGGGTGTCGAGCACGTCGCCGATCCGACCGCGCTTGGTCTGACCTCGACCGGCTGGGTCGCGGTGGCGATGATCGTCGTCATCCTGCTGATGATCTGGAAGAAGGTTCCAGGCATGATCGGCAAGATGCTCGACACGCGCATCGCCGGCATCCGTACGCAGCTCGACGAAGCCAAGGCGCTCCGTGCCGAAGCAGAAGCGATCCGCACCGAGTACGAGGCAAAGGCCAAGACCGCGCACGTCGAAGCCGAAGCCATGAAGGCCCACGCGCACCACGAAGCCGCGGCGATCATCGCCAAGGCGAAGGCGGGTGCCGAGGACCTCATGACCCGCCGCGCGAAGATGGCCGAGGACAAGATCGCCGCCGCCGAGCGCGCCGCGATCGCCGAAGTCCGCGCCCGCGCTGCCGATGCTGCGGCGAAGGCTGCTGGTATCCTTATTGCCGAGCACCACGACGCAGCGGCCGACCGCATGATGGTCGACCGCTCCATCTCTGGCCTCGCCCGCCTGAACTAATCCAGGGCAGCGCTTTAGGCGCTGCCGTTCCCCCGCGAAGGCGGGGGCCCGGGACTCACAGTAGAGCGCCCGCATCCCTGGACCCCCGCCTAAGCGGGGGAACGGTAGTTCGCTTGGCGCTTTCTCCGTTCCTCACAGGCGGCCGTCTCTTCCCGGGTTTCCGGCGGCCGAGTCTCCAATCTGAGCCCGTTGGAGAACATTCATGTCCTGGCTTATCCTCGCGGTCGCGGTCGTCACCGAAATCTGTTGGGCGCTCAGCCTCAAATGGGCGGCCACGATCGCCACGTGGCAGGCCTCCAGCGTCCCGATCGTCCTGAGCTTCGTCAACATGGGCCTGCTCGCGCTTGCGATGCGCGGCCTCCCCGCCGGCACCGCCTATGCGATCTGGACCGGCGCGGGCGCGATCGGCGTGATCATCGGCGGCGTCATCCTGTTCGGTGACAAGGTCAGCGGTATCCAAGCCTGCTTCATGGCCCTGACCGTGGTCGGCATCGTCGGCACCAAGGTCTTCGCGCAGGCCTGACACACCGCGGGGGCGCCCAGGAAGGGCTTCCCGCAGCCGTTTGCCTGTCATCTGTCTGGCCGGCTACAGCGGCACGCAAGGCGGCCTTGCGGCTATCCCACACAACTCGACGAGGTGCGTCCACCGAGCGAAGCGGCGGCGGTCGGATAATGCTGCCTGCAAGACTCGGCGCTGGGCCTGCGTAAGATTCGTCGGGGGCGGCCGTTCGAGAGCGATCAACGTCCTGGTCTTCCCATCAGCGCATGCCGACTCATCCACCTGAACAGTTGCGATTTGAAACTAGGGTTTGCTGTCTGCCACTATGTGGCGGTTTGGAGACACAATGTTCAAAAATCGGTTTCCGTATGCGGAAATTGCTAGACGCGAACAGCGTAAGGCCTCTACCTAACGTCCAAACCATAAGTTCGAAAATATTCGAACACTCAGGAGAGAATGCCGATGCGTATGATCGCATATCTGTTGTCCGCCGCAGCAACCACGGCGATCGTCGCCCCGGCATTCGCGCAGGACGTCCCGACCTCGCAGCCCGAAGCGCAGGCGACCGCGACGACGACGTCGGGCACGGCGGCTGGGTCGGTCGATGCGGGGCAAACCCCGGTCGCCGCGGCGCCAGTCTATTCGGGTAACGCCAGCGACATCGTCATCACCGCCACCCGTCGTTCCGAGCGGCTGTCGAACGTGCCGATCGCGGTTTCCGCGGTCGGTTCGGCAGCGCTGGAGAATACCGGCGCGAATGACATCCGTCAGGCCACCCAGCTTGTCCCCTCTCTGCTGATTTCCTCGACTGGCAGCGAGGCCAACGCGTCCGCCCGCGTTCGCGGTATCGGCACGGTCGGCGACAACCCGGGCCTTGAGAGCTCGGTCGCGGTATTCATCGACGGCGTCTATCGCAGCCGCACCGGCTCGGGTCTCAACGACCTCGGCGAAGTCGATCGTATCGAGGTTCTGCGCGGTCCGCAGGGTACGTTGTCGGGCCGCAACGCCACGGCAGGTTCGATCAACATCCTGACGAAGCTACCGTCGTACAAATTCGGTGGCTATGCCGAGGCGACCTACGGCAACTACAACAACGTTCGTATAGCCGGCGGGCTGACCGGCCCAATCATCGCAGACAAGCTCGCGTTTCGCCTCGACGGCGTGTTCGGCAAGCGCGACGGCTATTATTACGACGTCGTCAACAAGACCGATTACAACGATCGCAATCGCTATTTCGTCCGCGGGCAGTTGCTGTTCGAGCCCTCGTCCGACGTCACCGTCCGCCTGATCGGCGACTACACGCACCGCGACGAAAAGTGCTGCGGCGCGGTTTACATCAACACGCAGGAAAAGATCGATCCGACCCCGGGCGTCCCCGGCGATTTCGCTATCAATCCCGCGGGCAACCGCATCGTCCAGGTCATGCAGAGCATGGGTGCGGTTTTCCCGAGCGCGGGCGATCCGTATAACCGCCGCATCGCCAACTCGCCCGGCCGCGCCTATTCGAACGTCACGACCGATTACGGCGGCTCGGGCCAGATCGACATCAACCTCGGTGGCGCCTCGCTCACCTCGATCACGGCATACCGCGAATACAAATCGGGTGGCGCGGGCGATATCGACTACGGCAATCTCGACATTGCCTATCGCCCCGATGACGGCAACAGCTTCCGCCAGTTCCACACCTTCAGCCAGGAAGTCCGCCTGAACGGCTCGCTGTTCAACGACAAGCTCGACTGGCTGGTCGGTGGCTATTACTCGAAGGAAGACCTTGTCGTTGCCGACAATCTGAAGTTCGGCACGCAATATGGCGCGTTCGCCGCTTGCCGCATCGTCGCGACGATCAATCCTGCTGCGGCACTGCGTAACCCGGCCAACCCGGGTTGCCTCAGCGCAGCTGGTCGCGCGGTGTTGTCAGGCCAGGTGCCCGGCACGACGCCAGCCTTCGGTGCGCTGACCAACACGGTACTCGCCGGCATCGATCGCCTCAGTACCGTCAACAATGTCGGCGACGTCCGTTCGACCTATTATCAGGACAGCGAGAACTACGCGTTCTTCACGCACAATATCTTCAAGCTAACCGACAAGCTGTCGATCACCGGTGGCCTGCGCTACACGCATGAGGCGAAGGATTTCCACGGCGACTTCAACAACAACAATGCAGTCTGCCCGGTCCAGCAAGCCAATCTCAGCCCGCTGCTCGCCAGTGCGGCGGTCCCGGCGGCGGTCAAGACGCTCGTCGGCGGCATCGTCACGCTTACCTGCACAGGCAACTCGACGACTGCGCTCAATGGCCTCGATCTCAATAATGGCTTCAAGGAAGGTGAGTTCACCGGCACCGGCGTGATCTCGTACAAGCCGCGGACCGACACGTTGCTGTATGCGTCCTACTCGCGCGGCTACAAGGCGGGCGGCTATAATCTCGATCGTTCGGATCTGACGGCCAACGTATTCTCGTCGCCGACCAACGCTAGCGCCGCCAATCTGCGCTTCGATCCCGAGACCGTGAACGCGTACGAGGTCGGCCTGAAGTTCACGTCGAAGGATTTCACCTTCAACGTCGCGGGCTTCCGTCAGGAGTTCAAGAACTTCCAGCTGAACACCTTCAACGGCACCAACTTCATCGTCCAGAACATCAGCACCTGCGATACGAGCCTGAACGGTGCAGATCAGGATGCGAGCTCGACGACCGGTGCTTGCACGGGGAAGACGAATTACGGCGTGATCTCGCAAGGTTTCGAGCTTGAAGCCGGGCTGTTCCCGGCGCCGAACTACTCGGTGAACCTCGGCTACACCTACACGAACACGCGCTTCCGCAACAATCTGGTTGGTACCGAAAGCGGCCAGCCGCTCGATGCCGCACTGTTCCTGCTCTCGGGCAGCAACCTGTCCAATGCCCCGAAGCACACCGTGACCGCGTCGACGGCGTGGACGCCGGATATCGGCCACACCGGGCTAACCGCGTTGTTCTACGTCGATGGCCGCATGACCAGCGACTACAACACGGGCTCCGACCTGTTCCCCGAAAAGGCACAGGACGGCTTCTTCCTGATGAACGCCCGCGTCGGCATCCGTGGGCCGCAGCAGAAGTGGGCGCTCGAGGTCTGGGCGCAGAACCTGCTCGACACCAACTATCAGCAGGTTGCGTTCAACGCACCGTTCCAGGGGGCGGGCAGCCAGGCGCAGACCCAGGCGTTCGGCACCACCGCAAACCAGATCTTCACCTCGTATCTGGCCGAACCCCGCACCTACGGCCTGACGCTCCGCTCGCGCTTCTGATCGGAGGTTTAGGGTAGGAAAAAGCCGGTCCGCACATAGATGCGGGCCGGCTTTTTCATGTCTGTTTCCTCCCCTCAAGGGGGGGGGCAGCGCGTAGCGCTGACGGAGGGGGCGCTGCGCTCGATAGCACGATACCCTTCCGTCGCTTGGCGCCACCTCCCCTTGCAGGGGAGGATGAGAAACGCCCTACGCCGCCAAATCTATCTCTTCCCCCGCCGCTGCTGCCAGCAACCTGCGCTCCAAGGTTCTCAACCGAGCAGGCTGGGTGATCCGGTCTCCCGTGAGGTCGGTGATATAAAACGTATCCACAGCCCGCTCGCCATAGGTCGCGACATGCGCGGAGTGGATCGTCACCTTCGACTGGAACAGCGCATTGGCGAGCTGGTTGAGCAGCGCCGGCCGATCGCGCGCGTTGACCTCGACCACCGTGAATCGGTTCGACGCCTTGTTGTCGACCAGCGCGTTGGGGACGATGTCGAACGCCTCCGCGCGCGTCCGGGGTAGGGGTTTTGCTACCAGCCGGTCGGCGAGCTTGCCGCGATTGGCGAGCGCATCCTCGATCGCGGTCTTCAGGCGCGACAACTGGCCGGTTTCGTCGAACGGCCGCCCGAACGGATCCTGAACGAGGAAGTTATCGACCGCCATCCCGTCGCGCGTGGTATGGATTCGTGCGTCGATGATGTTGCCGCCGGCGACGTGGATCGCGCCGGCGATGCGGTAGAACAGCCCCGGATGATCGGCCGCGTAGATCGTCACCAGCGTCGCGCCGCGCCCCGGATAGACGTGCGCGTCGATCGCGAGTTGCGCTTCGCCGGTGTTGGCGAGGAAACGCGCATTGTGCGCGAGCACGTCCTCGGGTTCGGCGATCCAGTACGCTTCGGGGAGACGGTGGACGAGCGTTGCAAACGTCGCTTCGTCCCAGCCGAGCGCATCGCGCAGATGCTCCTGCTTGGCCGCGATGCGCTCGGCACGCCCCTTCTGCTTGTGACCGAGGCGAAGGACCTCTTCCGCCGCTTCGTACAGATCGCCGAGCAACTGGCGCTTCCAACCGTTCCACACGCCCGGCCCGACCGCGCGGATGTCGACGATCGTCAGCGTCAGCAACAGGCGCAGCCGCTCCGGGCTCTGCACCACGTCGCAGAAATCGAGGATCGTCTTGAAGTCGCTGAGGTCGCGCTTGAACGCGGTCGCCGACATCAGCAGGTGCCAACGGACCAGCCAGGCGACGGTCTCCGTCTCGGCGGGCGTGAGCCCGAACCGTGGACAGAGACGCTGCGCCACCTCCGCGCCGAGAATCGAATGATCGCCGCCACGCCCCTTGGCGATGTCGTGGAGCAGCACCGCGACATACAGCGCGCGCCGCGACACGATCTGTTCGAAGATCGCGCTGGCGAGCGGATGCTCCTCCTTCAGCGCACCGCTCTCGATCCGCGCGAGCAGGCCGATCGCGCGGATGGTGTGCTCGTCGACGGTGTAGTGGTGGTACATGTCGAACTGCATCTGCGCGACGACGCGCGCGAAATCGGGCACGAACCGGCCGAACACGCCCGCCTCGTTCATCCACCGCAGCACCAGTTCGGGATCGCGGGGGGAGGTCAGCACGTCGAGAAACAGCGCGTTCGCGGTCGGGCTGGTGCGCACGTCGTCGACCAGCTTCGCGTCCCGCGCGGCGGCGCGCATCGCCAGCGGATGGATCTCGACGCCGTGCTTGTCGGCGAGCTGGAAGATCTCGATCAGCCGTTCGGGATCGGCCTGGAAGAAGTCGTCGCTCGGTAGCGCCAACCGTCCGCGATCGAGCACGAACCCGTTCAGCTTCCGCGGTGAACGGCGGATCGTCGGCAACCCGAAGCGCCGCCCCCGCGCAGCGAATTTCTCGTCGAGATGCGCGAGGAAGACGCCGCTGAGCGTGCCGACGGTCTTTGCCTGCAGGAAGTAGAACTGCATGAACCGCTCGACCTTCGATTTCCCAGGTCGATCGGAAAACCGCATCCGATCGGCGATCTCGCGTTGCAGGTCGAACGTCAGGCGGTCCTCGGCACGGCCAGTGATGCTGTGCAGGTGGCAGCGCACCGCCTGGAAGAAATTGTCGGCGCGGTGGAACAGGCGGTATTCGGCCTTGGTGAACAGCCCGACCTCGACCAGTTCGGCGGCGCGTTGGACGTCGTAGATGTATTTGCCGATCCAAAACAAAGCGTGAAGATCGCGCAGGCCGCCCTTGCCCTCTTTGACATTGGGTTCAACGACATAGCGGGTGTCGCCCATCTTGCGGTGGCGCGCGTCGCGCTCGGCGAGCTTGTCGGCGATGAAGGTGCGCGCGGTGTCGGCCTGGACTTCGGTCTTGAACCGGTGCGACGCCTGTTCATACAGTTCGGTGTCGCCGCAGACGTAGCGCGCTTCGAGCAGCGCGGTGCGGACGGTGACGTCGGCCTTGGCCTGGCGGACCATCTCGTCGAGCGAGCGGCTGGACTGGCCCAGCTTCAGCCCGAGATCCCATAGCGCGTACAGCATCGATTCGATCACGCGTTCGGCCCAGGGCGTCTGCTTGCCGGGCGTGAGGAAGCCGATGTCGACGTCCGAATGCGGCGCCATTTCCGCGCGGCCGTACCCGCCGACAGCGATCAGCGTGAGGCGCTCGCCGATCGTCGGGTTGGGCAGGGGGTAGAGCCGCTGCGTGGTGAAATCGAACAGGATGCGGAGCAGCGCGTCGATCAGGTAGGCCTGTGCGCTCGATGCTTCCAACCCGCGCGACGGATGTTCGACGAGGCGGCGTTCGACCTCGACCCGGCCTCTCTCTAGTGCGGCCTTTAGCAGCGCAGTCGCGTCGCGGCGGAGCGCAGTTGCGTCGACGCCTTCCAGCGCAGCAATGGTTTCGGCGACGGCGCGGCGATCGATGATCGTGCGACGGTTGGGGAGGTGATCGAAGCGGCCGGACATTGCGCCCAGATAGGGGCACCGGCCGCGTGCGTCATCAGGATTGCGCAAATGGCCGGCGAAACGTAACCGGACGCGCGAGTGGAGGACGAAAATGAGCGAACCATTGCGTGTAGCCCTGGCTGGGCTGGGAACCGTCGGCGGCGGGGTGATCCGGCTGCTCGATGCGAACCGCGAGTTGATTGCGCGGCGCGCCGGGCGCGAGATCGAGATCGTCGCGGTCTCCGCACGCGATCGCGGCAAGGATCGCGGCGTCGATCTGTCGCGGTTTGCCTGGGTCGACGACACGACCGCGCTGGCGAAGCAGCCGGGGGCGGATGTCGTGGTTGAGCTGATCGGTGGTTCCGATGGTCCAGCGCTGACGCTCGCGCGCAGCACGCTGGGGGCGGGGCGAAGTTTCGTTACCGCGAACAAGGCGATGATCGCGCATCACGGGCTCGAACTCGCGCAGGCGGCGGAGTCGGCCGGGGTCGCGCTGAAGTTCGAGGCGGCGGTCGCGGGGGGCATCCCGGTTATCAAGGGGCTTCGCGAAGGCGCCGCGGCAAACGAGATCGCTCGCGTGTATGGGATCCTCAACGGCACCTGCAATTTCATCCTGTCGAAGATGGAATCGGAAGGGCGCGATTTCGCCGAGGTACTGGCCGAGGCGCAGGCGCTCGGGTTCGCCGAGTCCGATCCGAGCTTCGACATCGATGGGGTCGATGCGGCGCACAAATTGTCGATCCTGGCGGCCGTCGCGTTCGGGACGCAGCCGGCGTTCGACGACGTCGCGATCAGCGGCATCCGGCATTTGTTAGGCGCGGATATCGCCGAGGCGGCGGCCTTGGGCTATCGCGTGCGACTGCTCGGTCTGGCCGAGGCAGGCGCGGACGGGTTGTTCCAGCGCGTGCATCCGCATCTCGTGCCGATCGATCATCCGCTCGCGCACGTGACCGGATCGCTTAATGCCGTCGTCGCGGAAGGCAATTTCGTCGGTCGCCTGCTGTTCCAGGGTGCGGGCGCGGGTGATGGCCCGACCGCGAGCGCGGTGGTGGCCGACCTGATCGACATCGCGCGCGGGGAGTTCGGCCCGCCGTTCGCGATGCCGGTGGTGTCGCTCACCGCGGCGCCGAAGGCGGACAGTGGCGAGCGGCGGGGGCGAGCGTATTTGCGGTTCACCGTCGCGGACCGGGTCGGCGTGCTGGCTGAGATCGCGGCGGCGATGCGCGATGCGGGTGTCTCGATCGAGAGCCTGATCCAGCGCGGGGCGATTGCCGATGGTAGCGTGCTGGTGGCGATCGTGACGCATGAAAGCCCGGAGCGGTCTATCGCGCAGGCGCTGGAGAAGCTGCGGGGTTCGCAGAGTTTGGTGGGGCAGCCGATGTGGATGCATATTCTGGATTGAGGAGGGGGGAATGACTGCCACTCCCGTCTAAAAGCGACCACCCCGGCGAAGGCCGGGGCCCAGTTGGAAAGGTCGCAGTAACGACGCGTGCGCTTCGTTAGCGCCGTCCCCCAACTGGGCCCCGGCCTTCGCCGGGGTGGTGCTGTTGCTGACTTGCGCAACCTCCTCCTTGTTCTCCCGCGAAGGCGGGAGTCCAGACTGGGTCCCCGCCTTCGCGGGGAAACACGTGGATGTCTTCGTGCTGACGTGATGCGCTGCGCTACCTTATTTCACCGGGTCATCGAGCACGATCGGCACGCGGTTCGACTTGTCCGGCTTCTTTCGAAACTTCCGCCCGACGTCGCGCACCAGCGCCATGGCGTCCTTGCCCTCGTTATTCTCGCAACAGCTATGCGGATCGATCAGCGCGCCGATGCCGCGGATCAGCACGACCGGGACCGTGAACAGGTCGACGCCCGTGCATCCGCCCGGCGGACACACCGGCCCGCTATTGTCGAGCGCCGCGCGCGGATCGCCGGTCGGTTGGCGTGGGCGATCCTGTGGTGGGCGTTCGCCGGGCAGCGGCAGGCGCTGTTCGGATGTGCCCTTGCCGCCGCAGACGATCACCTCGGTCGGACTCGAACCAGGGCAGGCGGGCGGATTGAGGATCGACCAGCTCTGCGGCGGCGGCGCGACGATCGGTCTCGCCAGTGGTGCCGATGCGGCAGCTTGCAGCAGTACCAGCAGCAGGATCATCGTGCGCCCCCGTTACGTCGCTTCACCTAGTTCACGGTGCCGACGGGGCCGTCGAGATCGATCGGCACGCGGCCGGTCTTGTCGGGCTTTTTCGCCAGCGCGCTCTTGATCAATCCTACCGCAGCCTTCGCGATCGGGGCGATCGGTGGACCAAAGCCGACCTGGCATCCTCCCTGTCGGGCGGCGCACGGTGTATCCGACAACTCCAGCGCGCGGACGGCGGTGAGGTTGGGGTTGGAGGCAACCGCGTGGTCGGGCGGGCCGCGATCATCGCGCATCGGCAGGCGAGGGGTCGTCGTCGCGGACTTGCCGCAGACGACCACTTCATTGCCGTCCTGCGTCTGCGTGGCGCATGGATCGTCGAGGATCGAGAAACGCTCGGGCACGGGCGGCGCAACCGGGGCCGCGGCCACCTGAAGCAGGGCAGATAGAAGTACGGCGATCATACTGGATTCCTATGGCGCGGCGCGGGCCTTACGGCGCGGGCTTGCGGAACGACGTACCGCCTTCGCCGCCGACCGTCATGGTGACGCCTGCCATCCCGCCGCCGACCTGGAAGGGGCTGAGATCGGCGAGCGGCGAGGTGCGGCGGAGTAGGCGGGTGCGTTCGTCCCTGAGACTTTCATGCTTGGGATCACCCGCGTCATGGACGACGAACGGCACGCGAAACCGATCGGCGGTTCGCATGCCGCAGACCGTGATGTCTGTCGCATCGACACTGGTCGGGCAGGGGCGCTCGGCGGCCATACGCGCCTTCGCGGTCGCCA
>Ga0308158_10005343_pt1 | contig 10559 bp, 11 predicted proteins | sample PhyBR2_FD_201038 | JGI IMG/M metagenome (GOLD analysis project Ga0308158, IMG submission 201038) | Phyllosphere microbial communities from UC Gill Tract Community Farm, Albany, California, United States - DLSLB.R2 | ecosystem: Host-associated > Plants > Phyllosphere > Unclassified | place: USA...
CGCGCCGGCATCCATCGCCTCGCCGGCCATGCTGACCTGAATCTGTTCCCGGTGCGCGACAATGTTGACAGCGCTGCCGCGCTTGATCAGCACCGGCGAAGCCAGTTGTCCTTCACGCAATACCTCTCCCGCACGCAGGCTGCGCCGGCTCGACTGTCCGACGACGGCCGGTAGCGACGCAACGCTGTCGCTGATCAGCGTCACGTCGCGCCGCGCCAGCGTTACGTCATCAGCTTGCAAGGGCGTATTGGCGGTCACCGGCGCTGCCGTCACTACTACCTTGGCAGTAACGACCGCGCGCGCCAGCACCTCGTAGCGCCAGCCGCCGGGTACCGGGCAGCTGGCCACGAAGCGCATGCGCTGCAGTGAGCGGCTATCCTGCGCCTCGATTGCCACCGGCTTGGCGCACGGCGGAATGACGCGTGAGTTTTTGACAACAGTGACCTCGAACAACGGTTCCAGCAGTCCTGCCGAGGCTGCCTGTTGCGCCAAGTGCTCACGTGCCTGTTGTTCGACCTGTAAAAATATATTGTCGGCTGGCAATTCAGCCCGACCTGCACTACTATAGAGGCTGGTCAGTACAAAAAGGCCGGGGAGCAGTACGTTAAGCCTCCGGGCGCTGGCTGTAAAACTGTTGAAATATTTCATTGCTAACCTCATTGCTAACCTTTTTCAAAGATACTGAAGCGGCATGACCTTAACATGCGTCACGATGAGCCGGCAGGGATTTTTCTGCTGCCACAGTATTTTCTGCCCTGAACTGCCATAGCACGATCGAATTCAATACAAAGGATGACCATGGGGATCAATTTCAAGGACGCACTGGGTGTGCACGCCGATACACTGGCGCTGCGCGCCGACCGCACGCGCGTACTGGCAGCCAATATTGCCAACGAAAATACGCCAGGCTTCCAGGCCATGGATATGGATTTCGGCAGCGCTTTGCAGCAGTTGCAGGAGAACGAATCGGGCGTGCTGTCTACCGACGACGACGCCAAGGCCCTGTACCGCGTACCTTACCACCCCAGCCGGGACGGCAATACCGTCGAAATCGGCGTGGAACAGGCGGCGTTCTCGCAAAATGCCACTGATTTCCAGACCAGCCTGACTTTCCTCAACATGAAACTACGCGGCCTCAACAAAGCCATTACCGGACAATAAGGACCAGCATGAGCTTCCAGGATATTTCCAAGATTGCCGGCTCGGCGATGTCGGCGCAGACCGTGCGCTTGAATACCATTGCCAGTAACCTGGCCAATGCCGAATCGGTTGCAGGTTCCGAAGGCGAAACCTACCGCGCGCGCAAGCCGGTGTTCGGCACCGTGATGGATGGCGCTGGCGCCACCGGCGCCGGTGGACGGGTGCAGGTGCTCGACGTGGTTGAAAGCGACGAACCGCTGCGCAAGGTGTATGAGCCGGGCCACCCGATGGCCGACGCCGACGGCATGGTGTACTACCCGAACGTCAATCAGGTGGCCGAAATGACCGACATGATGTCGGCCTCGCGCGCCTTTGAAACCAATGTCGAAGTGTTGGGCCGCATCAAGTCGATGCAGCAGTCGCTCCTCAAATTAGGTGAAGCATAAGCCATGGAAACATCTCTCTTTACCAACAACAGCACCGGCGCCAATGGCGGCACCAGCAACGCCGTGGCGTCGCAGAACAACGCCACCCAGGACATGTTTACCAAACTGCTGGTGGCGCAGATCCGCAACCAGGATCCGCTCTCGCCGACCGACCCGAGCCAGTTTGTCAATCAGCTGACGCAGCAGGCGCAAACCGAGGCAATGCAAAACCTGGCCACCCTGACCAGCGCCAACGCCAGCGTGCTGCAAAGCATGCAGGTACTGGCGCTGGGCGCTCAGGTCGGCTCCGAAGTGATGGTCAACACCAGCAGCGTGCAGCTCGACAGCAGCAAGGTCAATGGCACCATCGCCCTGTCCTCGAACAGCAGCAAGACCACGCTGACCTTAAAGGGCAGCAATGACAAGGAATACACCATCGAGCTGGGCTCCAAGTCGGCCGGCAGCGTGCCGTTTACCATCGACCCGCAAGCGCTGGGCATTCCTGCCGACACCTATACCATGTCGGTGACCACCAGCAGCGCCGAAAAGCCGTCGATCGACATCGCCGGCAAACTGTCGAGCGTGCGTCTGTCAGCCAGCGGCAGCATGATTCTCAACGTGGCCAACCTCGGCGAAGTCAGCCCGGGTGCAATCACTGGTTTCAACGGCAAGACTTCCTGATGTGCCTGTAACGCCCGATCGCTTTCAGCCCAATTAAACCCGTCCTTCGTTAAAGGAATGCACCATGAGTTTCGACATCGCACTGTCCGGCATCCAGGCCATCAACCAGCAACTGACCACGTCGAGTAACAATATCGCCAACGCTGGCACCTACGGTTTCCGCAGCAGCCGCGCCAACTTCTCGTCGATGTACGCCGGCGACCGTGCTACCGGCGTGGAAATCGGTTCGACCACGCAGAGCATGAGCCTGAACGGCGGCCTGCTCAATACCGGCCGCGCGCTCGACGCGGCCATCGACGGCCGTGGCTACTTTGTCAGCCGCGATGCGCAGAACACCCTGAGCTACAGCCGGGTCGGCATTTTCACGGCCAGCAATAACGGCTACCTGGTCGACTCCAACGGCAAAATGGTGCAGGGCTACGCGACCGTGCCAGGTTCGACCACCCTGGGTCCGATGGGCGATCTGAAGATCCCGACCGGGCAGATTCCCGCCAAAGCCAGCGAAAAACTGACCTATACGGCCAATATCTCGTCGGACTGGACCGCCAAGACCGGCACCTTCAACAAAGACGACATGCAAACCTACAATAGCGCCAAGGTATCGGTGCTGTACGATTCGCTGGGCGCCAAGCACACCCTGAGCCAGTATTTTGTCAAGACCGGCACCAATGCCATGACCGTCCACTACACGCTGGACGATGCGCCGCTGGCAGGCAAGAGCTCGGCCGACATCACCTTCGATGCAGAAGGCCAGCTGGCCACCATCGACGGCAATGGCCCGACCAATACGCCACCTGCACCGATTCCGACCGACTGGCAGCCAGTGTTTGCCAATGTGGCGCTGACCTCGCCGATTACCGGCGCCAACGCGCTGGCCTTTGCAATCGACTATAACTCGACCACTCAGTACGCGGGCGAAGCGACGACCTCGACCAACAAGGCCGACGGCTATGCCTCGGGCACCTACACCGGCGTGGAACTGGCAGAAGATGGCTCGATCGTGGCGAAATACACTAACGGCGAGAAGCAGAACGTGGGCACGATCGCGCTGGCCAACTTTGCCGACGAAGGCGCACTGACGGCTGTCAACGACACCAGCTGGATTGCCTCGACCGCATCGGGCGTGGCACTGTACGAGCGTCCTGGCGTGGGGATGGCTGGCAAGCTGTCGACCAGTGCGCTGGAACAGTCGAACGTCGACATCACCACTGAGCTGGTCGGCCTGATGACGTCGCAGCGCAACTACCAGGCCAACTCCAAGGTCATCTCAACCGAGAGCGCCATGCTGCAGTCGCTGATGCAGGCAATGTAAAAGCCCGACCCGACACACAAAGGTAAAGCACGATGGATGCACTGATTTATACCGCCTTGAGCGGGGCCGACCGCGCCCTGCGGGCACAGCAGGTACACGCCAACAATCTGGCCAATATCGAAACAGGTGGCTTTCGTGCAAACCTGGAAGTGTCGACCACGCAGGCCGCCGAAAAAGGCTACGGCTACGACGACCGTTTTCTGTCGCAGTCGCAGTCCAGCGCCATTACCACGCGCAGCGGCGCCATCAAGGAAACCGGACGCGATCTCGATGTGGCCATTACCGGCAACGGTTTTCTGACAGTGCAATGGCAAAACGGCGAGGCCTATACGCGCGCCGGCGCCATGAATCTCGATGAAACCGGCGCACTGACGCTGAACGGACGCCCTGTCATGGGTGAAGGCGGTCCGATCAATATTCCCGAGCATACCAGCCTGTCGATCGGCACCGACGGCACCATTTCGATCCAGGTGCCGGGCACCGCCCAGATGCAGACGATCGACAAGCTCAAGCTGGTCAACGCTGAAACAGGCGAACTGACCAAGAATGAAGCGGGTCTGATCGTGGCGCGCAATGGCGAAGATCTGGAGATCGACCCGGCCATTCGCGTGCGCGACCGCCACCTCGAGGGTAGCAACGTCTCGGCCGTCGAGGAAATGGTGGCCACCATGAGCCTGAACCGCAGTTTCGAGCTGCAGATGAAAGTTTTCAAGGCCAGTGATTCGATGACCGAATCGGGCAACCGTCTGCTCGGCGCGTAAGCCGGCTTGATGAAATAACCAGGAGCAAGATATGAATCCAGCAATGTGGATCAGCAAGACCGGTGTGCAGGCGCAAGACGCCAAACTGCAAGCCATCGCCAACAATCTGGCCAACGTCAATACGGTCGGCTTCAAGCGCGACCGTGTGGTGTTCGAAGACCTGTTCTACCAGGTCGAAACACAGCCAGGCACGCAGCGCGCCGACAATACCCTGACGCCATCGGGCGTGCAGCTCGGTAACGGCACGCATATGGTCGGCACGCAAAAGGTGTTTACCACCGGTAGCCTGCAAACGACCAGCCGCGAGTTTGACGTCGCCATTACCGGTAACGGCTTCCTGCAGGTGCTGCGTCCGAACGGCGAAGCGGCGTATACCCGCGCCGGCCAGCTGGGCATCAATGAAAACGGCATCCTGGTCAATGCCCAGGGCTTGCCGCTGGTGCCGCAGATCACCGTACCGAACAACGCGTCAGGCGTGACCATCGGCGAAAACGGCATGGTCACGGCCACCGTGCCAGGCAATGTGGCGGGTACCCAGCTGGGTCAGCTGACGCTGTCGAACTTTGTCAATCCGACCGGCCTGTTGGCGCTCGGTGAAAACCTGTTCCAGGAAACCGCCTCGAGCGGCGCGCCGACCGAAGGCAATCCGGGCGAAGGCGCACTGGGCAAGCTCAAGCAGTTTGCACTGGAAGGCTCGAACGTGCAGGTGGTCGAAGAGATGGTCGACATGATCGCGGCCCAGCGCACCTATGAAATGAATACCAAGGTGCTGTCGGCTGCCGACAATATGCTGCAGTACCTGGCGCAAGCGGCACGCTGATGAAAGCAGTCCAGCACGCCCTCCTGACGCTGGCGGCCGTGGCTCTGGCCGGCTGCGCCAGCCGTCCGGCGGCGCCGGTGGCGCCGACTTTTTCCGAAGAGCCGCTGGTAGCCCAGCGCAGCAGCGGCCGTGGCGGCGTCGCTGGCGGCGTCTTCAGCACGGACGGCGGCATGTCGCTGACCTCGGACAGCCGCGCGTTTCGCGTCGGCGACGTGGTCACGGTGGCGCTGCAGGAAACCACCCAGGCCAGTAAAAAAGCCGGTACCTCCTTTAACAAGGGCTCGTCGGTAGGCGTGCAGGCAGCCAATATCCTTGGCAAGACTTTCCCCAAAACCGGCATCGACCTGTCGGCCGACCGCAACTTTGCCGGCGACTCGACCAGCACCCAGCAAAACGCGCTGTCCGGCGCCATTACCGTGATCGTGCAGGAAGTGCTGCCCAATGGCCTGTTGCGCGTGCAGGGCGAAAAAACCCTGACGCTGAACCAGGGCGAGGAATTCGTGCGCCTGCGCGGCTATCTGCGCGCTGCCGATATCGACTCGAACAACCAGGTCTCGTCCTTGCGCATCGCCAATGCGCGCATCGCCTATTCCGGCCAGGGCACCCTGGCCGAAGCCAATACTCCAGGCTGGCTGACGCGCTTTTTCGTCGGCCCATGGATGCCGTTCTAAGGTGACCTCATGAAATTACGTTCCGCCCTGCCCGCCTGCGCCCTGCTGGCGGCCTTCTGCGGCTTTGCCCTGCCAGCCTCGGCCGCGCAGGTGCTGCGCAATCTGGTCAGCATCGAAGGCGTGCGTGAAAATCCGCTGGTCGGCTACGGCCTGGTAGTGGGCCTGAACGGCAGCGGCGACACCACCCAGGTCAAGTTTTCCAGCCAGTCGGTGGTCAATATGCTCAAGCAGTTCGGTGTCAAGCTGCCCGATGGCGCCGAATCGAAAAGCAAGAACGTGGCCACGGTCATGGTCAGCGCCGTGTTCCCGCCGGGCTATCGCCGCGGCCAGCCCATTGACGTCACCGTCTCGTCGCTGGGCGACGCCAAGAGCTTGCGCGGCGGCACCCTGCTGCTGACGGAGCTGCGTGCAGCCAACAATGAAGTCTATGCACTGGCGCAAGGCAACGTGGTGGTGGGCGGCCTGAACGCCACTGGCAAGAGCGGTTCCTCGGTCACCGTCAATACGCCGACTTCCGGTCGCATTCCCAACGGCGGCAATATCGAACGCGAAATTCTCAGCGACTTTTCCAGCAAGCCGACCGTCACGCTGAACCTGCGCCGTCCGCATTTCGAGACGGCGATTAATATCGTCGAGGCCGTCAACCGCCGCTTCGGCGCGGTGGCTACCACCAGCGACGCCACCAGCGTCGAAGTGCTGGCGCCGGAAAACCCGACCCAGCGCGTGGCCTTTATGGCCAAGCTTGAAGCGCTGAGCGTCGATGTGGGCGCCGATACGCCCAAGGTGGTGTTCAATTCGCGCACCGGCACGGTGGTGATTGCCGAAGGCCTGCGCGTGAAAGCGGCTGCCGTGACCCATGGCGCGCTCAAGGTGGTGATTTCGGAAAGCTCGGCCGTCAGCCAGCCGTCGCCGCTGGGCCGCGGCCAGACCACCGTCACGCCGCAATCGAAGGTCTCGGTTGACCAGGGCAATGGCAATATGTTCCTGTGGCCTGCCGGCGCCAAGCTGCAAGCCATTGTCGACGTCGTCAACAGCCTGGGCGCCTCGCCCGACGACATCATGGCGATCCTGCAGGCACTCGACCAGGCCGGCGCCATCGAAGGCGAACTGGTGGTTATTTAAGGACGACCATGCAGATCAATAACAGCAACGGCGCCCTGCCCTCGGCGCTGGACGACAAATCGCCCGAGGCGACTACGCCTGCCGATCCGCGCTACGCGGCCAAGGCAACCGAAGCGGCCGTCAAGTTCGAGGCCTTTTTCATTTCGCACATGCTGCGCCAGATGCGCTCGGGCACGCGCGAAATGGCCGGTGACGACAGCGTCTACAAGGACCCGGTCAACAACGATATGCTGGAACTGGCCGACAATCTGGTGGCCGACAAGATGGCCGGCCAGCGCGCCTTCGGCATTGCCGACGCGATTTTGCGCCAGTTGCTGCCGGCTGCCGCGCCAGCGGCCAGCAAAATCGATATCAAATCGGACAATCTTGCAGCCGGGCTTAATAAGCCGGTGTAAATAGTCGCCTGTAGCAAGTAACTGCAATAAAGGCGCTGCGCGCCGCTACCAAGAAAGATCACCCATGAGCATTATCAGCAATGCACTGTCAGGCAGCAACGCCGCCCAGGCCGCCCTGGGTGCAGCGAGCCAGAATATCGCCAACCTGCAGACCCCGGGCTATACCCGCCAGGGTGTATTGCTGACTTCGCTTGGTTCCGGTTCCGGCGTGCGCTCGGCGGGCAACGGCGTGGAAGTGGGCGCCCTGCTGCGCTTTAGCGACGCCTACAAGAGCCAGCAAATGTGGCGTGCGGCGTCCGACCAGGGCTTCCGGTCGCAGACGCAGCCTTATCTGACCCAGCTCGAGCGCGTGATGGGCGATGATACGTCGAGCATCAGCAATGGCATCGATGGTTTCTTTACCGCCCTGAACGCGGCCGCAGTCGACCCGACCTCGACCCCGCTGCGCCAGCAGATCATTACCTCGGCCGACGCGATGGCCCAGCATTTCAACAGCATCAGCAATGTGATGAGCAATCAGCTGCTGTCGCTGCAGCAGCAACGCTCGGCCATCATTCCGCAGGCCAACACGGCGCTGCAAAACATCGCTTTGCTTAACCAGCGCATTTCCACCTCGACAGCAAGCGGCACCAACGTGTCGGCCCTGATCGACTCGCGCGACCAGCTGATCGACGGCCTGGCCACGCAGATGGCGATCGAAGTGAACAACCAGTCGGACGGCTCGATCAGCATTTCGCTCAAGAGCGGCCAGCCGCTGGTAATCGGCTCGATGGCCGGCACCCTGAGCGGCACCCTGACACAGAGCGGCGACCAGGTTTTCAGTCTCACTTTTGCCAATTCCAAGTTCACGCTCGACAATGTGGCGATTGGCGGACAAATGGGCGGCCTCGGTGAATTCGAACAAAATACGCTCAAGCCGATGCAAAAATCGGTAGCCGACCTGGCCAGCAACCTGACCAAGGAAGTCAATGCGCAGCTGGCCCTCGGTAAAACCATGGCCGGCGGCACCGGCGGTCCCCTGCTGGTCTATGCCGATGGCAAAATGTCGATCGCCGATAATTTCAATGCCAAGGATCTGGCGCTGTCGGGCACCGGCGCCGCCGGCGACAGCAGCAACTTGCAAAAACTGATCGACATCAAGACCAAGCCCGTTGATGTGGAATGGGTCGGTTCGGTACTGCTGAGCGACGCCGACACACAGCTGGTCGGCAAGCTGGGCATCTACAGCCAGCAGAACCAGGCGCTCCTGAAGACTGCCGACACCGTGCGCACGCAGGCAGTCAATGACTGGAAATCGACCAGCGGCGTCAACAAGGATGAAGAGGCCATGAATCTGGTCGAGTTCCAGAATATGTATCAGGCCAATATGAAAGTCATTTCGGTGGCCAACACCCTGTTTGACGCCACGCTGGCGATGATGGGTTAAGGAGAAAACATGCGCGTCGCCAGTAGCCAGTATCAGCTGCAAATCAACACTGCCCTGCAGCAAAACCAGGAACGCATCAATTACCTGACACAGCAGATGTCGTCGGGCCTGCGCATCCAGCTGCCATCGGATGATCCGATCGGCAATGTGCGCATTTCACGCCTGACGCGTGAACAGGCCATGATCACGCAATATCAGGACAATATCGCCTCGGTCAAGGTGCGCCTGCTGAAGAATGAGAACTATCTCACCAGCATGGTCAACGACATGGGCCAGGCGCGCGACCTGCTGGTCTGGGCTGCCGATGGCAGCAATGCTCCGGAAGACCTGAATGCCATGACGCAGTCGCTGGTGGCCATGCGCGACAGTGTCATGTACACCGCCAACCTGAAAGACCAGGAAGGCCGCTACATGTTTTCCGGCACGCGGACCGATCAGCCTGCGATTGTCTATGACGCTACGGCGCCGGTCGGTTCGCGCTATAGCTATAACGGCGATACGCAGTCGCAGATGGTGGTGGTCGGCAATGGCGTGACGCAAGCGGCCAACGTCAATGTGAAAGATCTGGAAGCATGGCTCAACAAGATAGACCAGGCCATCGACACCTTGGGCCAGCCGAATGTGCACCCCAGCGATCCGGCCGTGCGCAGCGCGGTGACCGCCGCCCTCGATGGTACCGATGATGGCATGGAATTATTGTCAACCAAAATCGCCATTTTTGGTGGCGCCCAGAATATACTGACAACTCTGGCAAGTAATCTGTCGAATGTATCGTTGTCGAACAACACCGCCATGCTGGACTTGAAAAAGACCGACATGGGTGCCGCAGCCATCGAACTGACAGGCTACCAGACAGCGCTGGAAGCAACCTACAAGGCCTATGCCAAGGTAGGCAACATTTCCCTGTTTGATATTCTCTGATCATGATTCAAGTCGCTCAGCTTCCTGCTTCTTCCGGCATTCCCGCCAAGGGTTCGGGCGCCTCGCGCGTGGACGAGGCGTCGGCCGGGCTCAATGGCAGCGGCGCGGGCGCGCGCGCTGACGGCGCGGCAGCAAAAAGTGCCCCGGCGCCACTGAAGCGAGGCTTGAACAACTGGGATCATCAACTGCAGGGAGAAATTTCCCATGCCCAGCAGACCCTCGATTATCTGGAGCGCAGCAGCAGCCAGCTGCAGGCCCTGAAAAGCGAGCTGGCCGCCAAGCTGGCTGCACGCCAGGGCCGTGATGGCCAGGTTGAGGCGCGGGTACGCCAGTTCAGCAACACCTGGCGCCAGCGCGCTGCGGCCTCCGGTGGCACACTCGACTCCCAGTTGAACTATAGCAGTCCGAATTCGGCACAGCAGAGCTTTACCATCCGCGGCCTGTCGATGGCCAGCCTGCAGGAAGGCCCGCAGGAAGTGCTGGCGTTTTCGGTTAGCGGCGCCAATCAGGCCTTGCGTTCGGTCAATATCGAGCCTGGCTTGAGCGAAGAGGAAATCGTTGCCCGTTTCGACCGCGCGCTGATGGCCTCGGACATCCGCGTGCGCAGCAGCGAAGACGGCAAGATTATTTTCAGCACGCCAGAATCGTCGTGGGCCAATGTACGTGACAGCCTGTCGGTGCGCGGCAGCGGCATTCGTTTCCCAACCGGGCAGATGAACCGTGTCAAGACCGACGCCGAACCTGACGCCATCGCACCAGAGCATTGGCAGACTGACGATCTCGAGGCGCTGCGCAACACTTTGCATGAAGTGGTGCAGGCACTGGCGCATATTCAGCAGACGCGCGAATCGGTGAGTCTGGCACTGGCGCAGGCAAACAGCAGAG
>Ga0308158_10005348_pt1 | contig 10554 bp, 11 predicted proteins | sample PhyBR2_FD_201038 | JGI IMG/M metagenome (GOLD analysis project Ga0308158, IMG submission 201038) | Phyllosphere microbial communities from UC Gill Tract Community Farm, Albany, California, United States - DLSLB.R2 | ecosystem: Host-associated > Plants > Phyllosphere > Unclassified | place: USA...
GCAGGTGTTCACTTCGGACACATGACTAGAAAATGGGATCCAAACATGGCTCCTTACATTTATATGGAGCGTAATGGTATTCACATCATTAACCTATATAAAACTGCAGCTAAAATCGAAGAAGCTAACGAAGCTTTGAAAAAAATCGCTGCATCAGGTAGAAAAATATTATTCGTAGCTACCAAAAAACAAGCAAAAGACATCGTTGCTGATAAAGCAAAAGCTGCCAACATGCCTTACATCACTGAGAGATGGCCAGGTGGAATGTTAACAAACTTTGTTACTATCCGTAAAGCAGTTAAAAAAATGTCTTCTATTGATAAAATGAAGAAAGATGGTACTTTCAACACGCTATCTAAGAAAGAGCGTTTACAAGTAGATCGTCTTCGTGCTAAATTAGAAAAAAACTTAGGTTCAATCGCTGACATGTCTAGACTTCCAGCTGCATTGTTCGTAGTAGATATCAAAGCTGAGCACATCGCAATAAAAGAAGCACAAAAATTAAACATTCCAGTTTTCGCAATGGTTGATACTAACTCTGATCCACGTGAAGTAGATTACGTTATCCCAGCCAATGATGATGCTTCTAAATCAATTGAGAAAATTTTATCTTTAGTAACTGCTTCTGTTATCGAAGGACTTTCTGAAAGAGGTTCTGAAAAAGAAGTTGAAGTAGCTGAGGAAACTGCTCCGGCTGCTGAAGCTGAAGCTGCTCCGGCAACTGAAGAATAAATCAAATTTTAAATTCCAAATTTTAAATCCCTGTCTGCCGACAGGCAGGCAAATTCCAAAATCAGATTTTTAACCATCTGGTAACGTTGGAATTTGGGATTTGAAGATTGGAATTTTTACTTTTAAACCTTAAAAATAAATATTATGTCAACTATAACAATTACTGCTGCAGACGTAAATAAATTAAGACAAGCTACAGGTGCCGGAATGATGGACTGTAAAAAAGCTTTAGTTGAAGCTGAAGGAGATTTCGACAAAGCTATACAAAACCTTAGAGAAAAAGGACAAAAAGTTGCTGCTAACCGTTCTGACCGTGAGTCTTCTGAAGGAGCTGCTGTTTCTTTCATTAATGCAGACAACACTAAAGGAGCTATTATCACTTTAAACTGTGAGACAGATTTCGTAGGTAAAAACGAAGCTTTCGTAACTTTAGCTAAAGAATTAGTAGAAAGAGCGATTAACTTCTCTTCTAAAGAAGAATTCTTAGCTTCAGATTTCAACGGAATTACTGTTGCTGAAAAATTGATCGAGCAAACTGGTGTTATCGGTGAAAAAATCGAAATCGGTGGTTTTGAAATCTTAGAAGGTGCTTTCGTTGGATCTTATGTTCACGTTAACAAAATTGCTGCCTTAACTGCAATTTCTGCACCAATTGCTAATGGTGACGTTTTAACTAAAGACATCTCTATGCAAGTTGCTTCTATGGGAGCTGACACATTATCTTACAAAGATTTTGATCCTGCTTTCGTTGAATCTGAACTTGCTGCTCGTATTGCTGTAATCGAAAAAGAAAATGAAGAAGCTGCGCGTTTAGGAAAAACTTTAAAAAATGTTCCTAAATACATCTCTTTCTCTCAATTAACTCCTGAAGTTATCAAACAAGCTGAAGAAGATGCTAAAGCTGAATTAAAAGCTGAAGGAAAACCAGAGCAAATCTGGGACAAAATTATCCCTGGAAAAGTACAACGTTTCATCTCTGACAACACTACTTTAGATCAGGAAAAAGCTTTACTAGATCAAAACTTCATCAAAGATGACAGTAAAAAAGTTGGTGATTATGTAAAAGGTTTCAACGTTGAAATCACAGGTTTCAAAAGAGTTACTTTAGGTTAATCTAATTTAGATTACAACATACTAAAATCCTATTCGTTCATTCGAATAGGATTTTTTTTGATTTTTGCCTTTGCAACATCTTCAAATTCAAAATAAAGAAACTAAATTTGAGTTTATAAATTCAGAATAATGTTTCAATCCAAAAAAGACACTGTTTACCTGATTCTCGCCGGAATCTTCATAACCAATGCCGTAGTAGCTGAATTAATCGGCGGAAAACTCATTCAAATTGGCCCCTTTATCATGAGTATCGGGATTCTTCCCTGGCCTATAGTTTTCATTACTACCGATATTATCAATGAACATTTTGGCAAAGAAGGAGTCAAAAAACTCTCTTTTATTACCGCTTCACTTATTGCTTATTGTATCCTGATTCTTTTCATTGGAACAAAAATCCCTGCTCTCATTACTAAAGAAACCGTTAACGACGAACAATTTTATGCTGTTTTCGGTCAGGGATTATTCATTATGATCGCCAGTATTATTGCTTTTATGGTTTCCCAATTAATTGATGTTTCCATTTTCTGGTTTCTTCGAAATAAAACCGGAAAAAAGATGATTTGGCTTCGAAGTACCGGATCTACACTGATTTCCCAACTTATTGACAGCTTCATTGTTTCAGGAATCGCCTTTTGGTTAACCGGAAAAATTACAACGATCCAATACCTCAATATGTCTATAACAGGTTACACTTTCAAATTAATGTTGGCCATTGTTTTAACGCCATTAATTTACCTTGGACATCACCTAATCGAAAAATACCTTCATAACGATTAATCATGGAAAACAAAACACGCTGCGCCTGGTGCGAAAAAGACGATTTATATCGAAAATACCACGATGAAGAATGGGGAATTCCTGTTTATGATGATGCTACATTATTCGAATTTTTAATCCTCGAAACCTTTCAGGCGGGATTGAGTTGGTACACCATTTTAGCCAAGAGAGAACATTTCCGTCTGGCTTTTGACAATTTTGATTATAAGAAAATCGTAAATTATTCCGAAGAGAAAATTGAAGAATTATTATTGAACCCAGGTATTATCCGAAACAAATTAAAAGTACGCGCTACCATTTCTAACGCTCAAGCTTTTATGAAAGTACAGGAAGAATTTGGCAGTTTTTCCAAATACATCTGGGGATTCGTTGACGGAAAACCCATTGACAACAAACTCCAATCTCTAAAAGACATTCCTGCAACTACTCCTCTTTCTGATGCCATCAGCAAGGATTTAAAAAAACGCGGATTCAAGTTTGTTGGTTCCACTGTAGTCTATGCCCACATGCAGGCCACCGGAATGGTTAACGACCACATAGAAAGTTGCTGGACAAGAGCTCAATAAGCCCTGTTTAGTTTAGAAGTATTCCGCACAAAATTGTTAAACTTCTAATCTCTAACATCCAACTTCCAACTTTTTGATTACATTTGTCGCACACTTTAGGGGTGTCTGCAATCGCAGGCTGAGATTTTACCCTCTGAACCTGATCTGGTTAATACTAGCGTAGGGAAAAGTAAGATGACTTCCACAGTCCCATTTATGGGTACTTTGTAGCCATTCCTAAAGTATAATTTACACTAAATTGTAACGGAATGGAACTAAAAATCAACAACCAAACAAAACAATTTCAAGCAGATGCCCTAAGCATTCAAGCCTTGCTCGATATTGAAATTCCTCAAAAACAAAACGGCATTGCCGTAGCCATTAACAGTCGTGTGATTCCAAAATTAAACTGGGATTCCCACATTCTACAAGAAACTGATGATATTTTAATTATTTCTGCTACTCAGGGAGGCTAGAATTCAGTTTGCAGACAGCAATAATCAGTCTCAAAACAGAACAAAATTTTAAATTCCAATTTATTTCCTGGAAACCAAAAAATATACAAAAACCCACAACTCATAACTAAAGAATATGAACAACGAAGAAAAAATATCAAGACAACCTTTTCCTAATTCAACTAAGGTTTATATTAACGGTGAAATCCACCCGATAAAAGTAGCGATGCGCGAAATTCAATTATCTGACACTAAACTTTCTAAAGGTGGTGTAGAAAAAAACCCTGCCGTAACCGTTTATGATACTTCAGGTCCTTATACCGACCCAAATATCGAAATCGACGTTAGAAAGGGATTGCCACGTCTACGTGAACAATGGATTTTAGACCGTAATGACGTAGAAGAATTAACAGAAATATCTTCCGATTACGGAAAAGAGCGTTTAAGTGATGAAAAACTAAACCACCTGCGTTTTGAATATTTACACAAACCGATGCGTGCCAAAAAAGGAGCTAACGTTTCCCAATTGTATTATGCTAAAAAAGGAATCATCACTCCGGAAATGGAATACATTGCCATTCGTGAAAACCAACGTATCGAACAATTAGAAACTGCTCAAAAAGCAATGCAATGCCAACACGCCGGACATAGTTTTGGTGCTAATACTCCAAAATCTAAAATCACTCCGGAATTTGTTCGTAGCGAAATTGCTGCCGGTCGTGCGATTATCCCTAACAACATCAACCACCCTGAAAGTGAACCAATGATTGTAGGACGTAACTTTTTGGTAAAAATCAATGCCAACATCGGAAACAGCGCCGTTACATCCTCTATCGAAGAAGAAGTAGAAAAAGCAGTTTGGGCTTGCCGTTGGGGAGCTGATACCATCATGGATTTATCTACCGGAAAAAACATCCACGAAACCAGAGAATGGATTATCCGTAACTCTCCGGTGCCAATTGGAACGGTGCCAATCTATCAGGCTTTAGAAAAAGTAAACGGAATTGCTGAGGATTTAACCTGGGAGGTTTTCCGTGATACTTTAATTGAACAAGCCGAGCAGGGAGTTTCTTATTTCACGATTCACGCCGGAGTATTATTGCGCTACATCCATCTGACTGCTAATCGTGTTACCGGAATTGTTTCCCGTGGTGGTTCAATTATGGCAAAATGGTGTTTATTTCACCACAAAGAAAACTTCCTATATACTCATTTCGAGGAAATCTGCGAAATCATGAAACAATATGATGTGGCTTTCTCTCTTGGAGATGGTTTACGTCCGGGATCGATTGCAGATGCTAATGATGCTGCACAATTTGCCGAATTAGAAACTTTAGGAGAATTGACAAAAATTGCCTGGAAACACGACGTACAGGTATTTATCGAAGGACCTGGCCACGTGCCAATGCACATGATTAAAGAAAACATGGACAAGCAGTTAGAGCACTGTTCAGAAGCACCATTTTACACTCTTGGACCATTAACTACTGATATTGCTCCGGGTTATGACCACATCACTTCGGCTATTGGTGCTGCAATGATTGGATGGTACGGTTGTGCGATGTTGTGTTATGTAACTCCAAAAGAACACCTTGGTTTACCAAACAAAAAAGACGTAAAAGACGGAGTTATCACTTATAAGATTGCGGCTCACGCTGCCGATTTAGCCAAAGGACATCCCGGAGCACAATACCGCGACAATGCATTGAGTAAAGCCCGTTTTGAATTCCGTTGGGAAGACCAATTCAACTTATCGCTAGACCCAGATACAGCAAGAGAATTTCACGATGAAACCTTACCTGCCGATGGAGCTAAAGTAGCGCATTTCTGTTCAATGTGCGGACCTAAATTCTGCTCAATGAAAATATCTCAGGAAATTCGTGATGTGGAAGAAGCTAAAAAAGGAATGCAGGAGAAATCAGAAGAGTTTATTGAACAAGGAAAAGAGATTTATATTTAAAAGAAAATAGAGACAAGAATAAAGATAAAAGACAGTAACTATAAGTAAATCTAATTTATATTCTATTGTCTTTCCTCTTGTTTCTTGCTTCTCTTCTCTCAAATAAAATGATAATCATATCCAATCCAACTGCGGTAGCAAATGAAATCAAGCTCATCCATTCTTTTTTTGAGGAAGGCATGGATTTGTTTCATGTTCGAAAGCCCAGCTTTTCTGAAACAGAAATGAAAGCTTTTGTAACTGCAATTGAATTGGAATTTAGAAATCGGTTGATTTTACATAGTTACCATCATTTGGTTGAAGATTTTGGAATAAATCGGATTCATTTTTCTTCAACAAACAGACCTGACGGATTTTCAAAAGCAAACGGCTTTACAGTATCGACTTCGACACATTCTATCGAAGAATTTAATGCGTTGCCTGAAGATTTTGATTATGCTTTTTTAAGTCCTGTATTCAAAAGTATTTCCAAAGAAGATTATGAACCCAATGTAAACTGGTCAACCGAAATAGTAAAGAGAACTCATTTTAAAACAAAACTCATCGGTTTAGGAGGAATAGATGCCGAAAATATCCATCAGGCTTTGCAATTTGGTTTTGATGATGTAGCTCTTTTAGGAACTATATGGAACAGTGCTAATCCAGTACAAAATTTTAAATTATGTCAGCAAATCGTCCTTTCGTTTTAAGTATTGCGGGCTTTGATCCTTCGGCTGGAGCTGGTGTTTTGGCTGATATCAAAACATTCGAGCAGCATCAGGTATATGGTTTTGCCATCAATACCGCCAATACTATTCAAACCGAAAATGAGTTCGTTGCCATTCAATGGACAGAACTTAGTTTTGTATTGCAATCCATCGAAACCTTATTTGAGGCTTATGAAATCAAGGCAGTTAAAATTGGGATCATCCCTTCATTAGACTATTTAAAATCGATTGTTTTTTTAATAAAAAGGCTTTCGCCAAAAACAAAAATCGTTTGGGATACTGTTCTAAAATCTACTACTGAATTTGACTTTTTGGATATTCAAAATCAAAATGATTTAATTAGCATTTTAAATGAAATCGAACTGATAACACCCAACTATGATGAAATTTTGAAATTGGGAACTTTAGAAGAATCTGCCGAAAGAATAGCGGATCGTCTTTCAAAAAAATGCTCTATTTTATTGAAAGGAGGACATCGCCCTACTGAAATTGGCACTGATTATCTGTATACTCAAAACCAATTTTTCAGGCTTCCGCCAAAAAACACCAAAATATTTCAAAAACACGGTTCCGGCTGTGTATTATCGGCGGCTATAACTGCTAATCTGGTATTGGAACAAAACCTTCTGAATGCCTGTGAAAACGCTAAAAGCTATACTGAAAATTTTTTATTGTCCAACCCAACCCAATTAGGAAATCACTATGTTTAATCGCTTACAATATATATCACAAGGAAATACAGTTGAAGAACAGCTGTATAATATCCATCAGGCTTTGGATCATGGCTGCGACTGGATTCAAATGCGTTTTAAAAATGCCACTTCCGAAGACACTTTTACTTTGGCGGAAGCCGTAAAAATCTTATGTCAGGAATATTTAGCCACTTTCATTATCAACGACAATGTAGCTCTGGCCAGCGAAATTGATTCTGACGGAATCCATTTAGGATTAAGCGATATGAGAATATCTAAAGCCCGAGAAATTCTGGGAAGCAGTAAAATTATTGGCGGTACAGCTAACACTTTTGAAAACATCCAAAAACATGTCAGTGACGGCTGTGATTATATCGGATTAGGACCTTTTCGTTTTACAAAAACCAAAGAAAAGCTAAGTCCGATTTTAGGATTAGAAGGTTATGCTGATTTGATGCAAAAAATGCAGCAAGCACAAATTACAACTCCGGTTTACGCCATTGGAGGTATTCAGACAGATGACATTGAACCAATCATCAAAACAGGAATTCACGGCATTGCTGTATCAGGATTAATTACTGAAAGCGATACAAAAGCCAAACTTATTACCCAACTTAACGAAAAATTATATGGATACTACATTGTTTAACATCGGCGATAAAAGCTTCGAATCAAGATTGTTTTTAGGAACAGGAAAATTTGGTTCGAATAGCCAAATGGAAGAAGCCATTTTAGCTTCCGGAAGCGAATTAGTGACTGTAGCCCTGAAACGTGTCGATTTAGAAACCGATACCGATGCTATTTTGTCTCATTTGAAACATCCAGGAATCAATTTATTACCTAATACTTCAGGAGCAAGAAATGCTAAAGAAGCTATTTTTGCTGCACAACTGGCCAGAGAAGCTTTGGAAACCAATTGGCTGAAACTCGAAATTCATCCCGACCCAAGATACTTACTTCCCGACCCAATTGAAACTTTAAAAGCTACTGAAGAATTAGCCAAATTAGGTTTTATCGTTTTACCATACATCCATGCCGATCCTGTTTTATGCAAAAGACTGGAAGATGTAGGAACTTCGGCAGTAATGCCTTTGGGCTCACCAATAGGAAGTAATAAGGGACTAAAAACGATTGACTTCTTGGAAATCATTATTGAACAATCAAATATTCCTGTGATTATTGATGCGGGAATTGGAGCTCCGTCTGATGCTGCAAAAGCTATGGAATTAGGTGCAGATGCTGTTTTAGTTAACACCGCGATTGCCGTAGCCGGAAATCCAAAAATGATGGCTGAAGCGTTCAAAGAAGCAGTTATCGCAGGAAGAAAAGCATTTGAAGCCAAACTTGGTCAACAAAACCGACAAGCTGTAGCTTCGAGTCCATTGACGGCATTTTTGTATGAATAATTGTTTAACCGCAAAGTACACAAAGGCAAAAGCGCTAAGCCCACTAAGCCTTTATAAACTTTGCGAAAAAACTTTGCGCTCTTAGCGTTAAAAACTATGAAAACATTTAAATCGGTTTTTGAACAATACAACTGGGAGGAAGTTAAAAACAAAATCTATCAGACGACTGCTAAGGATGTCGCTATTTCATTGGCGAAAGCCAAAAGAAATCTGGACGATTTTTTAACTTTAATTTCTCCTGTTGCCCAACCCTATTTGGAACAAATGGCACAGGAAAGTCATCAGTTAACCAAGAAACGTTTTGGAAAAACCATCCAAATGTATGCACCGTTGTATCTAAGCAACGAATGCCAAAACATTTGCACTTATTGCGGTTTTAGTCTCGACAACAAAATCAAGCGAAAAACCCTTTTGGATTCGGAGATAAAACTGGAAGCCGAAGCTTTGAAAAAACTGGGATTTGATCATGTTTTATTGGTAACAGGAGAAGCTAATTATACCGTAAACATCAATTATTTCCTGAATGCTATTGAACAAATTAAAAACGATTTTTCGATTATTTCTGTAGAAGTGCAACCACTTTCACAGCAAGAATACGAGCAATTGCATGAAGCCGGGGTATATTCTGTTTTAGTATATCAGGAAACTTACCATAAAGACGTTTATAAACAATACCATACGAAAGGGAAGAAATCTAATTTCGATTTCCGTTTGGAAACACCGGATCGAATTGGAAAAGCAGGTATTCATAAAATTGGATTGGGCGTTTTATTAGGTTTGGAAGACTGGCGTACTGATAGTTTCTTTAATGCTTTGCATTTGGATTATTTGCAAAAAACCTATTGGCAAACCAAATATGCGGTTTCTTTTCCAAGACTTCGCCCCGCCGAAGGCATTATCGAACCAAATTTTATCATGGATGATAAAGATTTAACCCAATTAATTTGTGCGTATCGTTTATGGAATGAAGATGTGGAAATTTCGATTTCGACTCGCGAAAATGAAAAATTTAGAAACAATATTATTCCTATTGGTACCACAAGCATGAGTGCCGGTTCTAAAACCAATCCGGGAGGTTACGTTGTCGATCCGCAATCTTTAGAGCAATTTGAAATTAGTGATGAACGTTCGGTTGCCGAAATTGCTTCAATCATTACTCAAAGAGGATATGAACCGGTTTGGAAAGATTGGGATAAAAATTTTAGATTTTAGGTGTAATGAGTATAGTACAAGATTTTTTAAGATACAATCGACAAGTAATTTTACCCGAAATTGGCGACGAAGGACAAGCCAAATTAAAAAAAGCTAAAGTACTCGTTATTGGCGCAGGTGGATTAGGATGTCCAATTCTGCAATACATTGCTACGGCTGGTGTTGGAACCATTGGAATTGTTGATTTTGACAAAATTGAAATCCACAATCTCCACCGGCAAATTTTATATACCGAAGACCAAATAGGATTATCAAAAGCTACGACTGCAAAAGCTACGATTGAAAAACTAAATCCTTTAATTGCCGTTTTAGCTTTTGAAGAAAAACTAACTGCTGAAAATGCTGCCAGAATCATTGCCGATTTTGATATCGTAGTGGACGGATCGGATAATTTTAGTACGCGTTATTTAGTCAATGATACTTGCGTGACGCTGGGAAAAACATTGGTTTACGGAAGTATTTTAGGTTTTGAAGGTCAAATTGCAGTTTTCAACCATCAGGGAAGTAAAAATTTACGTGATTTATTTCCTGAACCGCCAAATCCTAAAGACGTGCCTAATTGTAGTTTTAATGGGGTCTTAGGGACTTTGCCGGGAATGATTGGTACCATGATGGCGCACGAAACCTTGAAATTGATTATAGGTTTACCGAGTTTGAATAATGAATTGGTTTTGTATAAAACTTTAGATTGGAGTTTTATTAAATTAACTTTTTAGAATTGCCATAAACTCTTGGCGTTCAATTTCGCGGCAACCTAAACTTTCCAAATGTTCATTATACACCTGACAATCGAGCAATTTGTAATTCTCATTTTTTAATTTTCGAACCAACGTAATAAAAGCTACTTTGGAAGCATTAGAAACCAGAGAAAACATACTTTCCCCACAAAAAATATGTCCTAAATCAACACCATATAAGCCCCCAACTAATTGGTCTTCTTGCCAAACCTCAACGG
>Ga0308158_10005349_pt1 | contig 10552 bp, 13 predicted proteins | sample PhyBR2_FD_201038 | JGI IMG/M metagenome (GOLD analysis project Ga0308158, IMG submission 201038) | Phyllosphere microbial communities from UC Gill Tract Community Farm, Albany, California, United States - DLSLB.R2 | ecosystem: Host-associated > Plants > Phyllosphere > Unclassified | place: USA...
GGCGCTGGGCCTGGTGGAAATGACGAGGAAGCGCACGCGCGAATCGCTGGCCCACATCCTGTGCGAACCCTGCCCGGCCTGCTCGGGCAAGGGCCAGGTGAAAACCAGCCGCACGATCTGCTACGAGATCCTGCGCGAACTGCTGCGCGAAGCCAAGCAGTTCAACCCGCGCGAGTTCCGCATCGTCGCGTCGCAGGAAGTGATCGATTTGTTCCTGGAAGAAGAATCGCAGCACCTGGCCATGCTGGGTGACTTCATCGGCAAGCGCATTTCGCTGCAGGTCGAGAAGGGGTATCACCAGGAACAGTACGATGTTATATTGATGTGAAACTTTCTATTATTAAAATCAATGACTTACGAAGCTAAGCTCTGGATACTAGTCGCTAGCTACAAAGCTAGCTACACATGATTGAATAATCCGCTTTTTAAGGTATGGGCAATCATGACCAGGAAACCGCAAAGCGACGCAGACCTCGATACATATCGAGAAGTGCTCACATTACCGATTCATGCAGGAGCATCGCCATTCAGCCTGAACGAGGATGAGCAAAATTTCGGTCCAGAAGACTGGGCTTGGCTATTTCTCAGCCTCAATCAAGACTATCGAGATGCGTATGAACAACGTGCTTACGATACTGATACAGACATCTCTTCCAAGCTGCTTAAACCGCAATTTCCTGGGCTGAAATCGGACATTGGCGGAGAGTGCGCAAACCGTTTCGGGCTACCTGTTTGGGTTCCCCCTTTAACGCTCACGCTTCCCCCGCTTGCGGTGAACGGCGACTCATGGTTCTTTCCTCTTAAACGCCCAATAACAGAAAACCGGCCACTCAAACACCCGCAATCCCGCGCGGCGAGAGAATATACATATATTCCTGCGAATGAAGACCTGTTTGGGTATCGTCCTCCGCTCCATGTTCCCCTCTACTCTTACGCCTCAAGAAATCTGAAGAGTCGTACACAGGATATCTCCACTTGGAGCAACGTATGGGCAGCCATTGACTGCAGTATCCCTCCAGCAGGTCAAGTTGCTGCACTCATCGACCTGGCACGAGCTACGCGACGCAAACTCCGGGACGGGGGCTGGGCGGATCATGACGGCTACTGGGACTGTGGCATAGAAAATATAGAGCGCAATGACGTTTTTTCAAGCTCGAATTTTCCCTACGCTGCCGGCGCCACCCACAAGGTAACTGATGTACGGTGTTTATGGCGTGCCGTCGTGATTGATCCTCTCGGCGCCATTGCGAATCAGCAAGATCAGCTACTGCGCACGCTTAAGAAGGTTCATCGAGACCTCATTGCTAATGGGCTTGCAAAAGAGCCGGTATTCAAACGATTTCAGAATTTTCTCCCTTCAAAGCCGGACGTTGATGGTGCTTCTCAAAACGGCGGAAGCTATTTAAAAGCGTTGTTCATCTTGGCAGAATTAGGTGACCGCGGACTTACAGATCCACAAGTAATCGCTCGGATTACTGGCACATACAGCTCAAATGGTCGCTACCTATACACCTGGATGCGCGACTTCCACTCCAACATCGACCGATACATCGATGACGCAAAACAGATGGTTGAGGGCGGTTATCGCGCGCTAATACACGCCCAAAAGCCAGATTAGCCGCGACCACACTACTACCACAAAAACCGCCCCTTTGCAAACGCCAAGGGGCGGTTTTCGTTTTGCAACCACTTTTTAAACGGCACACAAGGCAGGTGACCAGTAATAGACATAGTCGGACAATCTGGGCTCGATTCAGGACTGATCGTCACAAAAACATAAGGAGTTTGCAATGAAGAACTATGAAGAAGCGTTAGCCCCAGAGCTGCGAGAGATCGTGCGACGCACCCGTGAAATCACGAAGGATCGCATGCTGCGCCTGCCACAAGCTAAAACGATGCTTGGCATCGGAGCCAGCACATTCTGGAAAAGAGTCAAAGAAAAAACATTGCCAAACGGCATTTCTCTGGGTCCCCGAACTGTAGCTTGGCGGGAATCGGAACTACAAGCATGGATTGACGCAAATACGTATGCGTCGCGCGCAAAATGCCTTATAGACATGAAGACCTTCATTGCAGCGCTGACCAGCTAATAATTTGACACTACCTATACAGATCTCATATCACGAGCAACCATTACCGTGTGCCGATTGTCCCTTCCTTGACTGATTGGGAAGACCCTAGAGCTCTTCGTTCTGCTCAAAAAGATCTGCATAAAAAGCAATCATGAGATGTGTAGGACTCACGCTCCATAAATCAAATCGAATTAAGGAAAAATTATGAGCACAAAGACCAATAACCTGAAACACCCAGAACATGGCCTAGCGGACAAAAAGACGGGGCTTCCAATACATGAGGCAAAAACGGAAGGTCTCGAAATTTTAACTGATGAGCTAGCATCCATAAATAAGTATCTCGACGCTGGACATGCACGAGGGCGAGCGCATTCCAAAGCTGCCGTCATCAATGGGCAGCCCGGCTACTTTTTCGTGACTTCCCTTGAAGTGGCAGAGGGCGAGAGACGTGATTGCATCATGTTCTCTACATTAGTCAATGGGGACATCCTGCTCACTGATTTCAGCTAGGGGACTAGTCATCAGCATCGATGAAATATCGTGGAGTCCTAGGCCTGTGCACGACATTAGGTGCGACTCATAGCGCATGACTACGTGAAAATTGCACAAGAACTGTGCAATTTTCACAAAGAAGAGATGAGCTTTTTTTTCCTCACTCAACACCTACGATGCGGCTGTGTAATTCGATCAATTACGCACGCGTTCGTCGAGGGGTGAAATGCCTCGAGGACGCCACCATTCATCACACCGTGACTTACTAGGGGCTCAACGGCCCATTTGCATAGAGAGGCACGGTTGGTGATTTATGCCGTTTAGTAATACACACAGTTTTCACACCGTAGCAACCGCTGAACAACAGCCGACTGCCAAGGGAGACGCCACGATGATGCATACCTACTTGCACGCCGTCAACATGCAGCCACACACACAGAGGACCAAATGACAGATTCCATCAAATTTATACTTGATCTCTCGCACTTGCCGAAGGCAGAGCTCGAACATATTCCAGTTGAACGTACTGTTCGCGTCAGGCCCAAGGCACCCGGCCCAATTATTCCGTTCGCTGCCTGGATGACCGTCCTCAGCCCACTGACGCGCACGGGAATGCAGGTTAAGGTTATCACTGACCAAGAGTTCACCCCAAAGGCGTTGGTTGCAGACTTCAACATCCCAAGCGCCACAGTTAGCCAGAATGCTGAACTCGGACACAGCTGCTACGCAGCGGCTACCATCTCTTTGGACATTCTCAAGGTTTTACTTGCCCAATATCAAGTTCCGCGCGACAGTCTAAACCTGCTCACCGTTGAACACATACAGATGGGACGCGTAACCATCACGTATTTAATCCCAGCACCAGAAGGCCGACACGTGCAGGCAATTATCGGTTCGATAGGTCATCGTTTCCAGCAGTTTTTTCCAAGGATAAAGGCTAAAGCCGGTTCACGAGCCAGCGCGAAGGATGCACGATATGGAGGAAGCATTGTAGGCTCCAAGGACAGCCTTACTGCATACCTTCACCAACGTGGATGGGAAATTCGCGCTTATTCCTCGCCACCAAACACGATTGAGGGCGACATCAACGATACGGTTCATGTAGAACGAGTTGCGTTTGCAAGCAATGTGGTGCGCATCGAGTTGACCTTAACCGCAGAGGAGCTACGCAAGCATGGCCTACAGCCTGCCGCTGCTTGGCGTACGGCACATGCCGAAGGTGCCTACCAACGCCTTTTTGACGAATATGTGCGGAACCGGGCGCTGCGATTACATGAACGCCTGCGCACCGACAGGCCCAAGCACACGGACATCATGAAGCTTAGTGAGAACAATCGCTACATCGTGCAGGGCTACCTTAATGGTAAAGCGCTGGCAGACTGTAATCTCCTGAAACGGCCAAGCAAAGTAGCCGCTCAGAAAGCAAAATCCGCTACTATCAGAGCAATCTTGAAGCTTTTAAGGATCGACATGAACATCCCTTGGGCGGAACACACCAAGCTTGGCAATACTTGGATGGAGAAAGTCATCGTCTACGCCGGCGATCATCATCCACCACCTGAGCGAGTATCCACGTCTTTCTGCCAAGCGAACTTGCAAGCGCTTCGGGATCAACTACAGGCTGCACTGAGCAGGGTATTCGCACTGCGAAATGCCGGCTCGAGGGTCGACAAGGATACAGGGGAAGTCATGCAGGATTAGGCGAGCTCGCGGCCATGATTGACGCCGCTTTTAGCACACCAACATCCATTGAGTCGAGTCAATTTCGTTGTGTAATTATTGCGTATCCTTTTTCTCATTGGAGGCGATTCATGGCACCACTGACACGCTGGGGAACTCTAATGGGGCTCTGCTTGCAGAATCCGATTCTTGAAGGTGCCTGCCTGCAGGTTGGCGGCGAAAATCAGTTGCCCCTACTCGACGGCGGCGAGATCTCGCTAACTCCTCGCAAGAAAAAACTTGCGATAGATAAAAGGAATATAAAGTCGTATTTAACTTGTCAACCGACAATTAAATGGTGACACAGTAGAGCACTTTCGAGTTGCTTGCTCCAAGCTATCAGCCACGCAGGGCCATTTCCTCGGTGAACTCATTTAATTTCCCACGCAATCGCCGGCTCACCCAGCAACTTGGAGCAGCGAATTTCGGTCAATGAGGCTGCGTCGATGATAACCAGTCCACTTTTTCATATTGCCCTGCCAAGCCGGTGCGTCGCCCTAGGATGGCGTTGCGGGCAGCGGTGCCAGGACGTCAAACCTTTCACGGATTCGCACTTTTGCACGTCGGGAAGATCATTTGTGCTTCTCGCTGCGCAATGGCCCGATGACAGCTCCCTGTGTTGTAGGCTCTGTTGCCACTGACGCTGGCAATGATTTCGTCATATGCGATCTGGTCAAACAGACACGGCAGCATTGGCGCGTCGCTAGTGGTGTTGTCAGTGACCTTGATGGCCCTGATTTCCGACGCGCTCGCGACAATACCCAAGTAGACCTTGCACCGTTGAGAGAGATATTTAACGCCATGCTTTTTGGTCTTCCACTCGCCTTCGTCAAGCATCTTAATACCAGTGCTGTCGACCAGCGAGTGCAATTCCGTTGCATCGGATGCAAGCCTATCGTCACCGCCACACGCTTCTGGCGCCGACTGACAGCGCTGAAATCGGGCACTTCTCAGTCCAGGACGGCCAGCTTGAGCAGGCTTTGCGTCATACCCATTGCTTGGCGCAGCGCCACATTGGAACGGGATTTGATGGTCAGGTAAAACTGAATAGCGACTCGTTGCACTTCTAGCTGCGCCCCGTTTGACGCCGGCACTGCCGTGCCAGCACATATCCTTGTCCAGCCAAATGAGCAGCGATCGGCACGCTTTCAGCACGGCGTTATAGTCTTTCCAATTGGTTGTTCGGGACTTTATTCTTGGAGGAGCACTCATGCAGTCAGTTACAGGTACCCCGTCTGAGCCGCTGTACGAACTGATTAGTGCGCCAGCGCCGTTGTATACTATCGTGCTGAGTCTTCTTACCAATACCAGGAAAATGTTAATGACCGAACCAACCAAACCTTGGAACGTCCGCGATTTTGAATATTATTGGAGCTCCATGCTGAGAAAGCTGGAGACGGTCTACATACACGTTTATCCAAACGAGAAATCATTTCCAGGAGTATACGCTAATATATTCCTTCAAAATCCAGATCCGGATGAATACGCGCGCCACTTCTTTGCCTCCAGTCTTGTAAGCACTGTGGATGTTGTACTAGTCTCAGCGATTTACTCTGCAAGAGCTCTGAGGGAATACCACAACAATCAAAAGCAGCTTGCATGGGCCTTCTTAATGGACGCGCAGTATTATGCGGGCGCTGCTTGGTATGCAATGGCTTTCAACGTTGCGATGCCCGGTATTGAAGAGGGAGCAGCGTTATCAGCAATAAAAGATATGCAGCGCGAGGGCGGCAAAGTTAAAAATGCTCCTTGGCTCGACATTGAGAACCATGCAGTCAAACTTATTCAGGCTCTCGCTAGCGAAGGCAAGACTTGGCGAACGGAACGGAAGATGGCCGCCGCAATTAAAAAAGAATTGATTTTATTTGCCGAGGCAAATGGAGTTAAAATTTCCGAGAAGCGTTTTGTGCAGACGGTTTCAGATCGACTGAAGCAGCGACAAGAGGAAATCGGACCATATTTAACGCGTAGGAAGGAAAAGCCGTGTTAGGCATTAATGAAACGCTCCCGCGTGAACAAAGAACCGCTCTATACCATCACGCTAACATCCTAAGCGATCTGTTCCATATCTTGGTAACATGCGCACCGGAAGCGGACCACAATGTGACGCATTGGCTGGTCTACCAACGTGGTTCGTTAAGCAATTTAAGTGGCGATCAAATGGGGCAACACTGGCGTGCCAAAAACAATGGCAAGCTGGACCTGCCGCATCTGATCTTGATTGCCAGCGCGTACTGTGCCGACGCTCAAAAGGTGATCGATCAAAACGAGACTATGTGGTTCTATCTCATGGAAGCACAACGCCACCTAGGCATGTGCCGAATTGCCAAAGTTTGGCGCGGTCAGGCCATCCTAGCCCACGAGATGATTGCGCGGGAGGCGCGAGTCGCGAACGCAGGTAGAAGTGGCTCCGCCAATGCTAAATTATGGCACAGCGTCAGAGATGAGGCATACCGCCTTATACGCGAAGAGGTCCGAAAAGGAACTCGTTGGCATTCGCGTGCTGAAGCTGCAAGAGCCATTGGGCCTGCGGTTCAGAGATTTCTAGCTGAGCAGCAGGTGCAGAAGCAATTCTCCAGCGAATCACAAAGAAATATCAAAATATCATCGTGGCTGCGTCACATGCCAGAGGCAGCTGAGCTGTTCGCTGGACGTTCTAAAAAAAGTTAACGGGTGCTAGAAAAGCTCATTTTCACACTATTCCTGATCGGATATTGTGGAGTCTCGATCAACAATCACAGAGGAGCATCGAGTATGTCAATGATTAGCGGATATGTAGGGGTAACGATAACGACAACCGTGGGCGATGTTGAGGAAGTTACCGTTGATGGACGTGATTTTGGTTTAGAGGAAGGGGGCGAATGGAGCAGAGATCGCGATGATGGTGAATTGCGCGCAAATTTTATATTCATCGCTTTCAATGACGGTTTTGATCTAATACTTAATGTAGGCGCTCACGGCAATGTTCTCACGCATTACACGCTCGCTCTGCGCATAAATGACTTGGACGAGTACGACATTAAGTCGGTAGCCATTTCAGTTGACGAATTGGAGGTCGACGGCTTGTTTCCCAGTACTGACCAAGCTCAGGAGTACTAGTCGCTAAAAAAGAAATTCATTGGGGATGGCAATTGTCGAAAACCGCTCCAATGAATTTAACGCTGACTATCGATAATGGTGGCCTACCATACATCGTGTATGCAACGCTGACAGCGGCGCCACCGGCCACGTAGACCAAAGACAGAGAGCGCGATCCGGAAATGCACCAGTCGAATTCGGTAATGATCGGCACTTTGGGATAAAGGCCCACGTAGGCGTGGATGCAGCATCCCGTTTCGTTTTCATACCTTCATCGGCATTCGAGAAGTGCCTGCGCAAGGGCCTCATTTCGTTGATATGCCTCCATTCCGGCGCTTGTCCTGATCTCTTCGCCCCCAGCGCTTGCTGCGGCAGCTTCGAGGTCGCGTTCACGCTCGCCATCCCATGTCTTCATCTTTTCGGCCACACACGGCATTTCCTGTGCGTCCGGCTCTGTCGGCGTCGGCATAGCCTCGACTGTCGAAGATGGCTCATGCGTCGGCGCTCCAGGAGGAGGCTGGATTAACGCCTCGGGTGCGACTGGGGCGTTAGATTCGACACTTTTCACTTTGTGGAGTGCGGTAAACACTGCACCTTGCATGCTGAACAGATCGCCGCTACCGAATCCACTTACCGCTACGATGTGGTCCTTCTTGTCGTCGAGTTGGGATTCGTAAGTGAAAGGCACTTCATACATGTCGGCAGCAATCACCTTCGCGGTACAGGTGTATCTTTTAATCTTTTCATCGTAAGCAGTTGCCCTTGGTATATCGAGCCGGAGATGCGCCAGGATGTCGTCGACGCTGTTTGCGCGCAGGGCATCGACGTTACCGACCATTTCGGCAACAAGCCGCTTTGCAGTCGTTAAAGTCTTTTCGTCAGAACATTTCGGCGGTTCCTGAGCACAACCCGCCAAAATACAGGTGACTGCCGAGAGGATGATTGTCGTCAAAAGTTTTTTCATTGATATTCCAAGTTGTCGTGACCCGCGAGGCTGAGATCAACCTCATTGTCATTGCAAAACGGTAGCAACGCGCAACAAGCCATGTCAATCAGAGTTGGCTGCACAGTCCTTAATACACCGTAGCTGCTACATTTACGTTGGCTGACAGCCACAAAAACGACAAAAGAACCTCCCTCGGTGAACAGTGCGCTAAGGGAATGGAGAGGCGCTGATCTCGGCCTACTAGTTCAAGCCGACTATCCGAAACGCCAATAAAGCAGGAAAGGACTGCTGCTTCTACACTCTCGACGTGCCGAACAAATTTATGGCCATACCCACGAGCTGCACTAAAGCGGCCAGCTAACGCACATGAGAAGCGATAAGGAAGGCTACGGTGCTGCGCCGTTGAGTCTCGGATATTAATCGTATTGTTTACGCTTAGCTATCAAGCCTAAGCGTTGGCGAAGAGACTATAAAAATGACGCCTTGGCTGATCTGGAAAAATAGGATTCATTCTAGCTCCACTAGGCATCAGCGAAACTAACGGACAAGATATCGTTACACGTCTTCGATGATACCTGCGTGAAAGCCAATGGTCGGGCAAAGCAAAGCTACCTTCTGGTCATCGATTGCGTTTCGTTCACCATATACGTGCGCTTTTATCCAGACGGTGAAGTCATCATACGAAAATCGAATGCAGCTATAATTCTCAGTGTCAGTGCGGACATATTCGTCCTTTCGACGAACCCCTTCCGCTAATTTAAAGACCGTGGTAACAAGGCCAACTCTATAACTCCGAGTTCCTTTAAGGGCTTTAACGTGCTTTATATCACTTGGCGAAAAGCGATAATACTCCTTGCGCTCAACCTCTAGAGCAGATTTCACGTTGTCGTTTACTAAATCATACGGATGACTGTGAAAATCGCCCAAGTATTCAAGTTCCGGCCTAAATCGGTCGATCAATTTCTGCTTTAATAAGAACGACTCAATTTGAGGTTGTACTGATCCGGGCCCACAGTCTGCCGAAGTTTCGATATCTGCCATAGAAATATAAAGAACTCGCTCATCACGTTTTGAACGCGCCTCATACCCCCATAGGTTTCCATAGCTCTCAATCGGGACATGCGGATTCGCTTTGCTATTTGTTCGCTCTATCTCATATGCCTCAAGAGCAGCTGCGACGATGGAGAAAAATGCGTGTTCTGACAACGAGACAATATGTTGTAGCTTTTTAGTCATTGCAATCTTCGTTAAAGTGTCACGCAAGAATTGGTAACAGTGCGGGTACTTCTCGCGCTCCGATCTCGATTTCAATGCCCCATACAGTTAAGGTTGCGCCATCGTTTAAATCTGTTCCGTGGGTTGGCACCACATGAGTAATGTATTCTTTATTTAGAATAACGCGCGAACCGTTTAGGACTTTTAAGTCAACAAACTGTGAGTCTATTTTATCGATATTCAACGCTTTGAATAGGCCAGGAACGGCACTCGCCGGGATAGACCCTTGAACCAGTCCTTGCTCTCCAAAAACGAGAAATACGACATCAGCTCCGTCAGCTATTTCAGCTCCATGAGTCGGAGATATTTGAATAATATAAGTTGTATTTATTATTAAACGGGAACCATCAATTAGCTTTAGATCAACAAACTTGCCCGACATGTCCGCTCCAAATTGAATTAAGGATGAAAACTTCACGTGATGGATGCTAGTCTATTGGCAAATACGGAATATGTCCACATGGAAATTTATGCTCTGTCGCATTTAGAGGCGAGGGATGACAGACGCGTTAGTTGAATGTTAGCTCATCCATTCAGAGCATCGGTCCAAATTACTCATGTCGTTCGCTCACAAGTGGAGAGGACCGTCGATGTGAAACTACCCGCTGTCGATATGATCTAATAGCTCAAACCTAGGGGTGGGGTGACGCTCAAGGCAAAATACCGACCGGGCCTCACCCTTCCACAGCACTGCTGCATCAGCGAGGGGTCGATAGCGATCAGGACCTTTGAACGCAGATGTGCGATCTGTGGGAAGTTCCAGGATTTACCAAGCTTGCCCGTCCCCCTCATCGATGATTTCCTCTTATTGATATGCAATCTGCATACCGATTAGATGTCCGTCGCGGCGCGGCCCACACGTCTGTAGCATAGCCTCTGGGAGCGAGAATCTGTCGAGCAGGATTAACAGCAGTGAATCGGGGTTGCTCGGTGAGAAAGCTATGCGATTCCTGCCGCTGCTAACTATCGA
>Ga0308158_10005350_pt1 | contig 10551 bp, 10 predicted proteins | sample PhyBR2_FD_201038 | JGI IMG/M metagenome (GOLD analysis project Ga0308158, IMG submission 201038) | Phyllosphere microbial communities from UC Gill Tract Community Farm, Albany, California, United States - DLSLB.R2 | ecosystem: Host-associated > Plants > Phyllosphere > Unclassified | place: USA...
GCAAGAAGCAATGGGAGAAATGCCTGAAGATGTGCAACCTAACATGTCGCCTATTTCGACAGGTTTAGGTGAAATCTATCAATGGGTGATTAAAGCCGAACCAAATGCTAAAAAGCCGGATGGAACCGCTTATTCGGCGATGGATTTACGTGAAATTCAGGATTGGATTGTAAGACCGCAATTACAGCGCGTAAAAGGCGTTGCTGAGATCAACAGTATCGGTGGCTTTAATAAAACCTATGTGGTTGCCCCTGATCTGAACCGATTGCAACAATTGCAAATTCCTTTGTCTGATTTACAAACTGCCTTAACAGAGAATAATGAAAACCGTGGTGCTGGCTATATTGAGAAAAATGGACAACAGCTAACGGTTCGTGTTCCCGGCACTTTAAACACGATTGAAGATATCCAGAACATCAGTATTGCCAATAAAAACGGCTATCCGATTCGGGTGGCAGATGTCGCCAATGTCTCAATTGGTCATGACTTAAGAACAGGGGCTGCAACCTATAATGGTGAAGAAACTGTATTGGGTATTGCCATGATGATGATGGGAGAAAATAGCCGTACCGTTGCTCAAGCCATTGATGAAAAGGTGCAATCGATCCAGCAATCGCTACCTAAAGGTGTGGTGATTGAGACTGTGTATGACCGTACGCATTTGGTTGATCGGGCGATCAAAACCGTTCAGAAAAATTTGATTGAGGGTGCAATCCTCGTCATTGTTATTTTATTTCTCTTTCTAGGTAATTTCCGTGCTGCGCTGATCACGGCTTGCGTTATTCCACTGTCAATGCTGTTTACCTTGACGGGAATGGCAGAGCAGAAGATTAGTGCAAATCTGATGAGTTTAGGGGCACTGGACTTCGGTATTATTATTGATGGTGCAGTGGTTATTGTAGAAAACTGTATCCGTCGGCTAGCAGAAGCTCAGAAGCTGAAAGGTGGTTTACTTAGCCGTTCTGAAAGATTTAAAGAAGTCTTCTTGGCTGCAAAACAGGCGCGTCGTCCTCTCATCTTTGGACAGTTAATTATTTTGGTGGTTTATCTACCTATCTTTACCCTGACGGGTGTAGAAGCCAAACTTTTCCATCCTATGGCAATGACTGTTGTACTGGCTTTAATTGGGGCCATGATTTTATCTGTCACTTTTGTGCCAGCCGCAGTTGCCCTATTTGTCACTGGAGAAGTCAAGGAAACCGAAAGTCGCTGGATGCATTGGCTTAAAACCAAATATGAACTGCTTTTAGATAAAGCCTATGAGCTTCGTTTATTTGTGACTATTGTGGCTGCCTGTATTTTAGTGCTTACGGGCGTGCTAGCCACTCAAACAGGTAGCGAGTTTGCACCTCAACTGGGTGAAGGTGATTTTGCTGTTCAGCAAATGCGTTCCCCAAGTACAGGGTTAGAACAGTCACTGAGAATGCAGGAAAATACTGAAAAGTTACTGTTGAAAGAATTTCCTGAAATTAAAGCGATCTTTGCCCGTACCGGTACAGCAGAAGTGGCCACAGATGTTATGCCACCCAACATTTCAGATGGCGTGGTACTGTTAAAACCTCATGATGAATGGCCTGATCCAAAACAAACGATTGATGAGCTTCGCCAAAGAATGATTACTTTCTTAGCGACATTGCCGGGAAATAACAGTGAGTTCTCGCAACCCATTGAACTACGCTTTAACGAGTTAATTTCAGGGGTGCGAAGTGATGTGGGTGTCAAATTATTTGGTGATGACATGGAGATTCTAAATCGCGAAGCGAATAAAATTTCTCAAAAAATTAACTCAATTTCAGGCGCGACAGCCGTTAATGTAGAACAGACCAGTGGCTTACCCTTGTTGAATGTAGAGGTGGATAAGTCCAGAGCTGCACAATATGGCTTGTCGGTAAGAGCAATTCAGGATCTGGTAGCTACAAGTGTCGGTGGCCAGAATGTTGGAACAATTTTACAGGGAGACAAGCGTTTTGATTTTGTCATCCGTCTAGATGAATCCCAGCGTAGTCCTGAACAGTTAGCGGTACTTCCTATTCAATTGCCGAATGGTGGTTTAGTCCAACTGCAAGATGTGGCACGCGTTGAAAATATCCTGGGTATTAATCAGGTCAGCCGTGAAAATGGTAAACGTCGAGTGGTTATTACTGCAAATGTAGAAGGACGTGATTTAGGCTCATTCGTAACAGAGCTTCAGAGCACGTTATCCAAACAGGAATTACCAAGCGGTTATTGGATAGATTATGGCGGTCAATTTCAAAATCTGATGTCTGCAAAAGCGCGTATGCAATTGGTGGTTCCGCTCGCATTGTTGACGATCTTTATTTTATTGATGGCTGTATTCCATAATATCAAAGAAAGCTTACTGGTCTTTAGTGGTGTACCGTTTGCCTTATGTGGAGGCTTAATCGCGTTGTGGTTGCGTGACATTCCATTATCCATGTCAGCAGGGGTTGGCTTCATTGCACTATCGGGGGTGGCTGTACTGAATGGCTTAGTCATGCTTACCTTTATCAAAGAGTTGCGACAACAATATGACCTTTATTATGCAACGTGGCAGGGTGCAATTTTGCGTCTTAGACCTGTGCTGATGACAGCTTGTGTGGCGTCCCTTGGGTTTGTCCCGATGGCTTTGGCAACCGGAACTGGGGCAGAAGTACAGAGACCTTTAGCAACAGTGGTTATTGGAGGAATTATCTCCTCTACCCTGCTTACATTGGTTTTATTGCCCGTACTGTACCGCTGGATGAATGAAAAGAAAGCTTCTTAATCCATTAGATTAAGCAATTTTTAGCAGAGATATTGAGCCTGTCTCAAGTATCTCTGCTAATCATGGATTGAATAAGGAAAATTTTATGTCAGAACATCATGATCATAGCCATGCGGTTGTTACTGAAGGAAATAGTAAGAAATTAATGTTTGCTTTGGGTTTAACGACTACTTTTTTAATAGTAGAAGTTGTCGCTGCTTTTATTACCCAAAGTTTAGCATTACTGTCTGATGCCGCTCACATGTTTACTGATGTAGCCGCATTAGCTATTGCTCTTGCTGCTATCAAAATTGGTAAAAAAGCCGCAGATGATAAAAGAACTTTTGGCTATCAGCGATTCGAAATTTTAGCGGCTCTGTTTAATGCAGTGATGCTTTTTGTGGTGGCGATATATATTGTCTATGAAGCTTACCAACGTTTTACGAATCCTGCTGAAATTCAAAGTATTGGAATGATGATTGTCGCAGTCATTGGTTTGGTCATAAATTTGATTTCAATGAAAATCCTTTCTGCGAGTGCTGAAGGAAGTCTAAATGTGAAAGGCGCATATTTAGAAGTTCTTAGTGATGCACTGGGATCGATAGGCGTGATTATCGGAGGAGTGGTCATTTATTTTACCCAGTGGATGTGGGTAGATACCTTAATCGCTGTGTTAATTGGCTTCTGGGTCTTACCTCGAACTTGGGTTTTATTAAAACAAAGTATCCATATTTTGCTTGAAGGGGTTCCTGATGAGATTGATATTGATTCGTTAAGAAATGATTTATTGATGCTAGAGGGTGTTAAAGGGATTCATCAGTTGAAAGTCTGGGCTATATCTTCAAAAAACATTCATTTAACTGCTCATTTAGTTGCTCCTAATAGCGATCCAGATCAGCTCTATCAAAAGGCCTTAGACGTTCTAAAACATAATCATAGTATTACTGAAATTACGTTACAAATAGAAAGTACGGAATGTAATACATTGGAACAGCATAAACATTAATTAGAATGTTGTTTATTTTCTGCATGAAATATACATCTCCCCTTTTTGTTACTCAGTTAAACTTTAGGGGGAGCATTTAAAAATTAATATCATTATTAGTATCACCGTATAACCACTCATCACTTTTCTATTGTTATTCCAAGGATTTAAAGTTTACTATTTGATTTTGTCACAAAATCAAAGGGGCTTTTATGAATGGAAATAAAGGTGGTCATAGGGAAGGTGCAGGAAGGAAGGCAATTTACAATGAACCAACTAAGACTATGCGTGTACCAGTATCACGTATTGTAGAGATTAAGAAGTTCTTAGCTAGTAATAAAAAGACTACTTTAAATGATGTAGCTTCTATTACGTTAATTAATCCTTCAACTTTTAAACGTATTCCTTTAGCTTCTGAAAAAATAGCTGCTGGTTTTCCATCTCCCGCACAAGATTATATTGATAAAACTTTAGATATGAATGAACACCTTGTGAAAAATGAAGCTGCAACATTTGTTGTCAAGGTAGCTTCTCTTTCCATGCGTGACGCAGGAATTGAAATTGATGACGAGCTTCTAGTGGATCGTAGTCTTGAAGCCAAACATGAGGACATTGTTGTTGCCTTAATTGACAATGAGTTCACAGTCAAACGGTTAATGGTTGAAGGTGATAAGTGTTGGCTTAAAGCGGAAAATCCAGATTATGACGATATTCACCTTAAAGATTGCCAAGAATTATTGATATGGGGTGTAGTGACTTTTGTCATTAAGCCATTTAGGAAACACAAATAATCTAATCCTATCGGTTTAACCTACATGGAAAGTCAAAATAAAATCTTTGCTTTAGTAGACATTAATAACTGTTATGTAAGCTGTGAACGTGTCTTTAATCCAAGTCTAAACAATCAACCAGTAATCGTATTATCTAATAATGACGGTTGTGCTGTGGCTCGTTCACAGGAAGCTAAAAATTTAGGTATAAAGATGGGTGTACCTCTTTTTCAGCTCAAGGATCTTGTAGAGCAACATAACATCACAGTTCTTTCGAGTAATTATGCTCTATATGCGGAAATGTCCCGCAGATTTATAAAAGTCCTATCTGAATTTGTTACACCTCAAGAACAAGAAATTTATTCTATTGATGAATGTTTTTTAGATTTAACTGCCTATGCTTCAAATTATGATTTAACTGCCTATGCTCATTTAATTCTAGATCGGCTCTTACGTTGGCTAGGTTTGCCGGCCTGTATTGGAATTGGACGGACTAAAACAGAAGCAAAAATGGCTAACCATATCGCCAAAAAGAATAGTTATTTAAAGGGTGTATGTAACCTTGTTTCAATGGACTATTGCTCAATTGAAAGCTTATATCAAACTATAGAAGTGAGTGAAGTGTGGGGCGTTGGGAAAAAACATACTGAAAAGTTGAATAGCCTAAGCATTAATACAGTTTTAGATTTTGTTTGCGCTTCACCCTTAATGATTAGAAATCAATTTTCTATTGTCATGCACAGAACATTATTAGAATTACAAGGAATTTCTTGTATTGAGATTGAACAAAGTCCAAAAGCTAAAAAACAGATAATTGCGAGCCGTTCCTTTGGCCAAAAGGTCTATAGCCGTGATGATCTTAAAGAAGCAATTACGCTCTATGTCCAGGATGCAGTAAGCCGTTTAAGAAGCGAAAATTTACTATGTGGCTGTATTCTTGGTTTTGTTCAATCTAATCCTTTTGATAGCTCTGAACCTTTTTACAATAAATCTATGTCATACACTTTGCCAGACCCATCAGACAATAGCTTATTACTAACTAAAATTGCTACGACAATGATTGATCAGCTATATCAGCAGAATATAGGATTCAAAAAATGTGGGGTTATCCTAACTTGTCTTGAACCTAAAGCTACTCATATCTATGACCTGTTCACCGACATGAATAAAGTTAAATCAAGTAATCAACTTATGGATTCACTCGATAATATACAAAATAGGTTTGGTAAGAAGAAAATAGGGTTAGGTGCCAGTATGTTGCCTAATAGAAATTGGAATATGTCACGTAATCAACTAACTCCCAATTACTTTAAATGGGATCAACTTATGAGTGTTAAATAATTAGTCATGACTAAGGAAAATTTGCTGCATTTGACTTGCTACTGGTAAACAAGGATTAACAGGAATTGAAATTAAAATATGCAGTATTTATAGCTTTTTTAATAATAGTGTCAGTTATGGCCTTTAAATTGGCTTATAACCCATACATTGATCACGATAAAGAAGTAAGGACATTTAACTTTAAAGATGAAAAATTAACGGCTCTTTATCTCTATAGGGAACATGATCAAGAAATAGGTTTTAAAGAAAATCCGGCACTGTTGCAAATAGAGATTTGAGTCGATGATGCTCCCTTTAAAATTGCTTAGAGACCGAAAACCCTGTTGATTAGACACACTTCGCCCTGAGGTTGACCATAATAAAATGACGAAGCTTGTCCTTTATGGAGTGCACGCATGACTTCAATCCCTTTAATTGTGGCATATGCCGTCTTCATAGATTTGAATCCTAAAGTAGCCCTGATGATCCGCTTTAGCTTGCCATGATCACATTCAATTAAATTGTTCTTATATTTAATTTGTCGATGTTCAAGGTCGATTGGGCATTTTCCTTCTCGCTTTAACCGTGATAAAGCGTGGCCATAGGTCGCTGCTTTATCTGTATTGATAACACGTGGAATCTGCCATTTTTTCACCGTATTGAAAATCTTTCCTAGAAAACAATAGGCTGATTTACTGTTCCGTCGAGCGGAAAGGTAAAAGTCAATCGTATGACCACGTTGATCAACTGCACGATATAGGTAAGACCATCGCCCATTTACTTTGATATAAGTTTCATCCATATGCCATGAATGTAAATCTGTAGGATTACGCCAATACCAGCGTAACCGTTTTTCCATTTCTGGAGCATAATGCTGAACCCAACGATAAATTGTGGTGTGATCAACATTCACACCTCGTTCAGCAAGCATTTCTTGAAGTTCACGATAACTAATACCGTATTTACAGTACCAACGTACAGCCCAAAGGATGATTTCGCCACGAAAATGCCGACCATGAAATGGATTCATCAACTGTATCTCTGACAAACAAGATATTTAGCTTAGCATGTCAGGCTATTTGCAACAGTGCCCTAACAACTAATGTTATTCCCAAGTAGAAATGTCCTACCTAAAGCGGACATTTTTATTGGTGAGAATATAGACACTTTAAATGGGTTCTAACAGCAATTTATAAAACCCTTGTTTTTCAGATAGTTAAAAATTTTTGACCGACCTGAAAAACAGCAAAAAACCGGCCTGGAAACAAGTCGGCTTTTTTATGAACAGTTTTGATATATTCCGCCAATAAAATTGATTATTTTTTAATCAAAAATAAATTTTTCTCAATGTTTGCTGTCTTCCCAGGGCCAAAAATATCCCCAATTTCTGTGGATAAAATTTAGGCTATTTTGTAAGCCAAAGCGTACAGCAATCTCAGTCCTTTGCGGCTATACCAGATAGTGGAAATTTCATATGATAAGGACATAGAGAGCAGGATGCTCCACAACTTTTAATTTAAATTCTTGAGAATATTTAGCCATTAAAAAGCACCCTTCAAATTAGACTAAGAGTGTCCAACTTTCGGGGTGCAGATTAGGATGTTGGGCTTTTTTATTGTCTATGTTTTCGCTTTAAATCACACTTAGAGGTGCATCCAAAATCAGAATAAGGATTGATGCTAGCTAAAAATTAAGATTTCAGTTAATAAGGTTTTTCTTTTAACTATGGGATCTTTATTTTATAAAATATAAACTTACTAGATAATTTTGATATGTGTCATAATTAAAATATGCAAAATATACGAAAGGTTAGAATGTTCCATACCACTTCTTTGATAACTATAGAACAAATTTATAATTTTTTAAAAGAATCTCCAAACTTCAAGAATAGTAACCAATTTGAAAAGTTAAAAGTTTTTTTCTTTGAACTTCATGACCATAGAATTAGTGATTTTGAAGCAAAGGAACCATTAAAATTCACACTAAATTTTAATAAGGCTTGGCTAGTAATAGATGCTATAGCGGCACCTAATTTCAATCATAAAGAATTATTTTTGAATTGGGTATATATAAGATTTAATATCACAAGTTAAATTAAAAGGACTGATTTTTGTATAATACAAAAATCAGTCCTTAAAACTCAATTAATTAACCATCCAACTTTCCTGATACCGATTAGAAGGTCTGATTTATAATGGCCTACAATTGAATTCTGATTATCATTTATAGAATATAGGAGCTGAAACAGAATTCAGTTTATCTATACAATTTTGAAAATTTTTCCACTCGATGTACTTTGAAAAAACATTTCAAAATTTGGCCGAATATCTTCACCATCAACGGTGATATGTTTTACATTAGAAGAAGATTGCGTAGTAGCAAAATACTTATCAACTGTTGCTTGAATAGCGTGTTTAACCCCAAATTGATCTTTCACACTGATACTTTGTTTAAGCATTTATATACCTTTAATAAAATTGTAGTAGAAAAAATAGCGAAATCAATACTTGATATAAAAATTAATACCTACATAACTCTTTGATTTAATTTAAAAAGCTGATGTAAAGAAGTATAAAAAGTACGACCATCTAAATTTAAATCAACTACAATTCCAGACTGAAGCAAAATTCTTTTACCTACTTCAATTTGTTGTAAACCTTGACGTGTATTCTGCATTTTATTTAATGGAATTAACGATACAATAATTTCAGTGCCATTTTTAGATTTTGCAATTAAATCATTTATTTTTAACAACTTATATCCTATTTTTTGGGATTTTTCCGATCTGGAAAACAACTTTAAAATTAAATTTTGGATCATAAAAAAAGCACTGATTAGTGCTTTTTTATTACTGCCTATTATTACTTAGATAGCAACAATATTTACAGCATTTGGTCCTTTTTGACCTTGGGTAATGCTGAATTCAACCATTTGACCTTCAAGTAAAGTTTTGAAACCTGAACTAGCGATCTCGCTGAAATGAGCAAAAACATCTGGGCCTGATTCTTGTTGAATAAAACCAAAACCTTTAGTTTCGTTGAACCACTTTACAGAACCTTTAACGATATTTGAGTTTGACATAATATATCCTACTAATTTTTAATAATTTTTAGTCATTTTCTTGACTGGGTATAACTTTGAAAATAATAAAGAAGCGACTTAAAATCTGAAAAAAACGAAGGATTATGACTAAAACTGCGATACTTAAAGAAGATTTACCGGAACAAGACTTTTTTCTAGTTAAAGTAACTATACACTAAAAACAGAAAATATCAAGTTTTCTTATATATATATTTATTAAACTTATAAAAAAGATAAAATTAACTAAAAATTTAATAAAATCATATTTTTATTGTAAATGTAACAATATAAGGTAATATGTTGGTCTAGTAAGATTGATAAGTAATGAATGCGATTATATAGCTCTGTAATAACAATATTGATGTTTTTAATTTCTGGAATGATGATTTTTTCCCATATGCAAACCTTATATCAACCTCCAAATTTTACCGCTTTAAATATTGCTGATTAGCCATATTTGATAAAAAAACCGCCTCTTAGGCGGTTTTTTTATTTTGGAAGAAATAATAAATATCTTTATTTAACATAAAATCTCTTATACGAAATCAAATTGTAAGCCCAAAATAGAAATGTCCGGTTTCTCCAAAGTAAAAATGTCCGCTTTTAGAATATGCACTTTTGCGATTATCGAAGCGGACGGTTTGATATGTTGGTATCTATGTCGGATAAAGAACTTAAGCCATTGTTAAATATTTGAATCTAAAGAAGCTTAAAAATATTTTGTAGGGTTTGGATAAACCAAGTTCGGGCCTCTAAATCATCTCGGTGGTTATACCAATTAACACTGACGTTAAAGGGTTTTACGGCAAAGGGTAATTCAAAAACATTTACCTCACTGTTGCGTTCATACACTTTCGCTGCACGTGAAGGTAAAGTAACCAACAACTCAGAACTGCTCACCACATCCTGTAAGACACTAAAATGTGGCAGCTCAAGCATAATATTTCTTTTTAAACCTAGTTCTTTTAGCTTTTGATCAATTTCAATGTGTCCGGTAGAGGATTTAATGGCGGCATGCTTTTCATTTAAGTATTGCTCTAAACTGAGCTGCTGCTGTACGCGCGGATGCTGTTTATGCACAATACACATATAACGCTCTTCAAATACGTTACGCGATTCTATTTTTGGCATAACAGTATAGCTGCTATTAAATACCGCAACATCTAAAAAACCGTCAACAAGCCATTCTTCCACTTTATTTGATTTTATTTCTTCGATTTCAATCTTGATGAAGGGTGCTTCTTTGGAAAGGTACTGAACCAGTGAAGGCAGTAAGCATATTTCACCTAAATCCGATAAACCTAACCGAAATATTCGGGTGGAGATTTTGGGATTAAAGTTTTGTGAGGCAGTAATTGCCCTTTCAATTTCATCTATTGATTGGCTAAAGCTAGGATATAAGCTTTGCGCCAGCTTAGTCGGCTTAACCCCAAACTTATCTCGTTCAAACAGAGGATCATTTAAAAATTTACGTAAACGATTAAGATTATAAGTAACAGAGGGTTGACTTAAATTCAATTTTAAAGCCGCATGACTAATGTTTTTAGTTTCATAAATAATAATAAAAACTTTAATAAGACTAAGATCAATCAATGTTTAATCGTCCAAAATCAAACAGGGAGGTTCCCCTCCCACAGTGAATTATTAAGCTT
>Ga0308158_10005355_pt1 | contig 10540 bp, 12 predicted proteins | sample PhyBR2_FD_201038 | JGI IMG/M metagenome (GOLD analysis project Ga0308158, IMG submission 201038) | Phyllosphere microbial communities from UC Gill Tract Community Farm, Albany, California, United States - DLSLB.R2 | ecosystem: Host-associated > Plants > Phyllosphere > Unclassified | place: USA...
TGCCGCCCTCGTCGAGGTCGGCGAGCCCGGTGCGCAGCAGGTAGTGCGCGAACACCCGGACCCCGTTGCCGCACATCTCGGCGATCGAGCCGTCGGCGTTGCGGTAGTCCATGAACCACTCCGCCGCCGGGTTCTCGGCGAGGGCGGTTGTTCCCTCCGGAAGCGCGGCGGAGCGCACGACGCGCAATAGCCCGTCGGCGCCGATGCCGAAGTGGCGGTCGCAGAGCGCGGCGACCTGTTCCATGCCGATCTCGAGCGCACCGTCGGGGTCGGCGATGATGACGAAGTCGTTGCCCGTGCCATGCCCCTTGGTGAATGCGCCCATGCGTCGATTCTAAGTGTCGGCGTGCGGCTGGAATCGACTCGCCCTCTGCCGTGGGCTTCTCCGCTCCGAGCAGATCCGCTGGCATCGTCTGCGCCGATCGCCGCACGCTGGGGTCATGACCGATGACATGCCCCGCAACCTCTTCGACGCCGACACCCGTCGGATGCTGTTCGCGCGCCGGGTGCTCGTGCTCGACGGCGCCCTGGACGACGACAACGGCGTGCTGCTGATGACCCAGCTGCTCGCTCTGGCCGCCGAGGATCCGGCCGCCGACATCACGCTCTGGATCCACTCCCCTGGCGGATCCGTGCCCGCGATGCTCGCGATCCGCGACCTGATGCGCACCGTGCCGTGCGATGTCGGCACGGTCGCCTTCGGCCTCGCGTGCAGCGCCGGCCAGTTCCTGCTCTCGGCCGGGACGAAGGGCAAACGCCGGGCGCTGCCGCACAGCCGGATCCTGCTGCATCAGGGATCCGCCGGCATCGGCGGCACCGCCGTCGACGTCGAACTCCAGGCAGCGGATCTGAGGCACACCAGGGACACGGTGCTGGGCCTCATCGCCGAGGACACCGGGCAGAGCGTCGAGCGCGTCTTCGAGGACTCGCTGCACGACCGCTGGTACAGCGCCGAGGAGGCGCTCGCCTACGGCTTCATCGACGGGATCGCCACCGAGTTCGCCGTGATCCTGCCTCGCTTCGCCCGCCGGAGCATCGGCCTGACCGCAGAAGGAGCCTGACATGGCCTCGTTCCTCGTTCCCAACGTGATCGCGACCTCGCCCCGGGGGGATCGCGTGCTCGACGTCTACTCCCACCTGCTCGCCGAGCGCGTGATCTATCTCGGCACCCCGCTGGACGCCGACGTCGCCAACGTGCTCGTGGCCCAGCTGCTGCACCTCGATGCCACCGGCAGCGACCGCGACATCCAGCTCTACATCAACTGCGAGGGCGGGGATCCCAGCGCCATGCTCGCCGTCTACGACACGATGCGCTTCATCCGCTCGGACGTGGCGACGTTCTGCATCGGGCAGGCCGTCTCGGTCGGCGCGGTCCTGCTCGCGGCCGGTGCCGCGGGCAAGCGCGCCGCGCTGCCGCACGCGCGGGTGATCCTGCACCAACCCGCAGCCCAGGGCCGGGGCACCATCCCCGACCTCATCCTGCAGGCGGACGAGGTCGTGCGGGTGCGCGACAGCCTGGAGCAGATCCTCGTCGCGCACACGGGGCAGAGCGCCGGGAGGCTGCGCACCGACACGGACCGCGACCTCGTGCTCACCGCGGAGGGCGCCCGGGAGTACGGCCTCGTGGACCAGGTCGTGACGCAGGCTCCGCCGGTGCCGGGACCGCCGGCGGTCGGTGCGGGACGTGAACGGGCCGTGGGCCCCGGACGCGATCAGGCGGCCAGCGCGTAGGCGGCGCGGGCCGGCTGCTCCGGCTGTCGCACCGGTGCCGCGGCGCCGATCGTGATGCGCTCGGCGACCCCAAGGGTCAGATCGAGCAGAGTCAGATCGAGCGCTCCCGACACGGCGGCGAGCATCTCGCTGGACGGCTCCTTGCGGCCCCGCTCCATCTCGGACAGGTACTGCGGCGAGACGCCGGCGCGCTGAGCGGTCTCCGCGAGGGTCTCGCCGCGGTCCGTGCGGGCGTCGCGCAGCAGCTCGCCCACGACGCTTCGCCAGAGCCGCTCCGGCTCGACGGCGGGCCCCTTCCGCGGGTCAGGCGCGGGGGTGCGCTCGGTGCGGACTCGTTCCGGTGTCGCAGTCATGGCGCCATGCTAGGCACGTGCCTTCCGCAGGGGCGAGCCGATCCGCTCTGAGCAGAATCCGGTGCCGTCGGATCTCCCCGCGGCGTAGCCGTCACCCGGATCCGGCCGTGCGGAGGCGTGTCAGACGTCGTGGATGAGGCGTTTGCCGGTGGTTCCGACCTCGAAGCGTTCGTAGCCGAGGGCATCGTAGAAGCCGAAAACCTGCTCGTTGCCGACCCGGACCATGAGCTGGACCTTGGGGCAGCCCATGGCGAGCAGGAGCCGCTCGGCCTCAGCGACGAGCGCTCGGCCGATCCCGGCGCCGCGCCGGTCCGAGGCGGTGGCGAGGTAGTACAGCCAGCCGCGATGTCCGTCGTAGCCCGCCATCACGGAGCCGACGATGCACGCCCCCGCCCCCGCCCCCGCGCCGGAGGCGGACTGCGTCTGCGGGGTCTCCTCCGCGACGAGGAAGAGCTCGGGCTGCACGGCGAGCTTGCGTTCGATGTCGGCCCGCGGATCGTTCCAGGGCCGGGTCAGGCCGGCATCCTCCCAGAGCGCGACGACCGCGTCGGTGTCGCGCCGATGGAATGCCCTGATCGCGAACCCGGTGCTCATGCCTTCTCCTCCACGATCGTCTGCACATCGATCGACGCGAGCGCGTCGAGCCATTCCGCCTCGGCATAGCGGCGGAACCAGGACACCTGGCGGCGGGCGTACCGGCGCGTGAGCGCCTGCGTCTCGGCGATCGCCTCGTCCTGCGTAAGGGCGCCGTTCAGCTGTGCCAGCGCCTGCGCGTAGCCGATCGCGCGGCGCGCCGTCGTCCCGTGCTCGAGCCCTGCTCCCCGCAGCCCCTCGACCTCGGCGAGCATACCCTGCTCCCACATGCGCTCCACGCGCCGGTCCAGCCGCTCGACCAGCGCCGCTCGTTCCACGCCCAGTGCGAGCACCGTCGTGCGCGGATGCCACAGGACCGGCCGCTCCGGAAGAGCGGCGCCGTGGGTGCGCTCCCCCTGCGCGAGCACCTCCAGCGCGCGTACGATGCGGCGGCCGTTCTTCGGGTCGATGCGGGCGGCCGTCACGGGATCCAGCTGTTCCAGGCGTGCACGCAGCGGGCCTGGCCCATCGTGCTCGAGCTCCGCCTCGAGACGAGCGCGCAACGCATCGTCACGCGGCGGAAAGCGGAAGTCGTAGAGCACGCTGGAGACGTACAGGCCGGAGCCGCCGACGAGGATCACGTCGGCGCCGGCCCCGTGGATCTGCGCGATGGCGGCACGGGCGCGCGGCTGATACCAGGCCACAGCGGCGTCCTCGGTGACGTCGAGGGCGTCGAAGAGGTGGTGCGGGATCCAGCGCCGTTCGTCTTCGGCAAGCTTCGCGGTGCCGATGTCCATGCCGCGGTACAGCTGCATGGCGTCGGCGTTCACGATCTCAGCGCGACGTCCTCGCCCGGCCAGCGCATCCGCAAGATCCAGCGACAGGTCGCTCTTCCCGGTTCCGGTCGCGCCGACGATCGCCCACAGCCGCGGAGCGGTCTGGTCGCCCGGGGCGCTCACACTCCGGCGCGGAGCGTCGGCAGTCCCAGCGACACGGCGCGCGGCGTCCCATCGGAGGCCGGCGCGGCCGGCACCGCACACGACTCGGACTGCGCACGGTCCCAGGCATCCCCGCCGCGCGTGCGCCGGATCCGCAGCGGAGCACCGTCGGGTGCGTCTGCGAGCAGGTGGAACGGCGCGGCATGCGTGACGGTCACCGTCACGACGTCTCCCGGACGCGGCCGGTCCGACCCCGCGGGCAGTTCGAAGTGCACCAGGCGGTTGTCCTGCGCGCGGCCGGTGAGCCGGTGCGTCTCCGCATCCTTCTTGCCCTCCCCGACCGAGACGAGCACCTCGACCTCGCGGCCGAGCTGCTTCTGGTTCTCCTCGAGAGAGATGCGCTCCTGCAGGGCGATCAGGCGCTCATAGCGGGCTTGGACGACCTCCTTGGGGACCTGATCCGCCATGGTCGCGGCCGGAGTACCCTCGCGGATCGAGTACTGGAAGGTGAACGCGCTGGCGAAACGTGCCTGCTCCACGACGCGCATGGTGTCCTCGAAGTCCTCCTCGGTCTCGCCGGGGAAGCCGACGATGATGTCGGTGGAGATCGCCGCGTTGGGGATCTTGGCGCGCACCCGGTCGAGGATGCCGAGGAACTTCTCGCTGCGGTAGGAGCGGCGCATCGCGCGCAGGATCCGGTCGCTGCCGGACTGCAGGGGCATGTGCAGCTGCGGCATGACGCTGGGCGTCTCCGCCATCGCATCGATGACGTCGTCGGTGAAGGCAGCCGGGTGCGGACTCGTGAACCGGATCCGCTCAAGGCCCTCGATCTCGCCGGCGGCACGCAGCAGCTTGCCGAACGCCTCCCGGTCGCCGAACTCGACACCGTAGGAGTTCACGTTCTGGCCGAGCAGGGTGACCTCGATCGCGCCGTCTTCGACGAGCAGGCGGATCTCGTTCAGGATGTCGCCGGGGCGGCGGTCCTTCTCCTTGCCGCGCAGGCTCGGCACGATGCAGAACGTGCAGGTGTTGTTGCATCCGACCGAGATGGACACCCAGCCGCTGTGTGCGGAGTCCCGCCGCGTGGGCAGCGTCGAGGGGAAGACCTCGAGCGATTCCAGGATCTCGAGCTCGGCCTCGCCGTTGTGCCGGGCGCGCTCGAGCAGGCCGGGGAGCGAGCCCATGTTGTGCGTGCCGAAGACCACGTCGACCCAGGGCGCCTTGTCGAGCACCGCCTGCTTGTCCATCTGGGCGAGACAGCCGCCCACGGCGATCTGCATACCGGCGTGCTTGTCCTTGCGGCTCTTCAGGTGCCCCAGCGTGCCGTACAGCTTGCCGGCCGCATTGTCGCGCACGGCGCAGGTGTTGATGATGACGATGTCGGCCTCGTCGTTCGCGGCCGCGCGCACGTAACCGGCGCTTTCCAATGACCCCGACAGACGCTCGGAATCGTGCACGTTCATCTGGCATCCGAAGGTGCGCACCTCGTACGTGCGCCGCTGCCCGGCCCCATCGAGCGCCGCGGCGGAGGGCGCGATGATCGTGGGTTCTGAAAGGGGAATGGTCATAGTGCCTGCCATTCTACTTTCGCCTGGTGGGAATCGGCTCGCCCCAGCCCGTGCGTTCTCGCGTGCTGATGCGCCTGTCCGACGGCCGTCCTCAGCTCTCCTCGAATCGCACCCGCCCGACGCCCGAACCGCGCTGCGTCTCCCGCCAGGCCGTGCGCGCCGCCGTCAGCGCCACGCTCCCGCCATAGCCCCGGCGGGACAGCTGCCCGACCAGACGCCGGATCGCTGTGTCCTCGTCGTAGCGCCGCAGGCCCGCTACTTTGGACCGCGCGTAGTCGAGCGCGCGCTCAGCATCGTCGTCATCGAGAACGGACAGGGCCTCATTCGCGATCTCCCGCGGGATGCCGCGCTGGCTGAGGGTGCGGGCGATCGCGACGCGCCCCTGGCCCTTGCGCTGCGACCCCGAGGTCACCAGCAGCCCGGCCAGCGAGGCGTCGTCGAGATAGCCGCGCTCCTCGAACTGAGCGATGATGAGGTCCCGCTCCTCCGCCGGGACGCCATTCGTGCGCAGCACGTCCCGCGCCTCCGTGCTGGAGAGCTGCTTGGACCGAAGCCTTCTCACCAGCAGTTCGCTCGCATCGCCGATCGGATCCTCCGATGTCGAGTCGGCTTCGGAGTGCCGGGCGACGGCATGAAGTCCGCGGCGATCCGACGACGAGGCCGACTGCCGGGAGGAATCCGGGTCAGCCGCCGAGGTGAGCGCGGCGGCAGCCGGGTGCCGGGAGCTGGGTCCGCGACGCTCGGCTGCGGATTCCTCGGCCCAGGTCGAGCGCCATTCCGGCTCCGCCGTCCGTGCAGCGGACGCCGAGCTCGGAGGGAGCGGGCGTTCGCCGCCGGCGCCCGCACCGCGCCCTCCGAACAACGGGATCACCGGGGCGAGGCGCTCGTCCTCGGACGATGCCCCGCCCCTCTCATCACTCATGACTCACTCCGCCCGCAGATCGTCGTTGACGCGCACGGTCACGCCGGACGCCGCTGCGCCAGCTCGTCGGCCGCCGCCGGAGCAGGAGCCGCCGCCCCGCCGATGCCGAGCTTCTGCTTGATCTGCGTCTCGATCGTCTCTGCGATATCCGGGTTCTTGATCAGGAAGTTGCGGGCGTTCTCCTTGCCCTGGCCGAGCTGATCGCCGTCATAGGTGTACCAGGCGCCGGACTTCTTCACGATGCCGTGGTCCACGCCGAAGTCGATCAGGCTGCCCTCGCGCGAGATGCCGACGCCGTAGAGGATGTCGAACTCGGCCTGCTTGAACGGCGGCGCCATCTTGTTCTTCACGACCTTGACCCTGGTGCGGTTTCCGACCGCCTCCGTGCCGTCCTTCAGCGTCTCGATGCGGCGGATGTCGAGGCGGACCGACGCGTAGAACTTGAGCGCCTTTCCGCCGGCGGTGGTCTCCGGGGAGCCGAAGAACACGCCGATCTTCTCACGCAACTGGTTGATGAAGATCATCGTGGTGTTGGTCTGGTTCAGACCACCGGTGAGCTTGCGCAGCGCCTGCGACATCAGTCGCGCCTGCAGGCCGACATGCGAGTCGCCCATCTCGCCCTCGATCTCCGCACGCGGCACGAGAGCGGCCACGGAGTCGATGACGATGAGATCGATGGCGCCCGAGCGCACGAGCATGTCCGCAATCTCCAGCGCCTGCTCTCCGGTGTCGGGCTGGGAGACGAGCAGTGCGTCGATGTCGACGCCGAGCTTCCTTGCGTACTCGGGGTCGAGTGCGTGCTCCGCGTCCACGAACGCGGCGATGCCACCGGCCCGCTGGGCATTGGCGATCGCGTGCAGGGTCAGCGTGGTCTTACCCGAGGACTCCGGACCATAGATCTCGACGATGCGGCCACGGGGCAGCCCGCCGACGCCGAGGGCGACGTCCAACGCGATGGATCCGGTGGGGATGACGGCGACAGGAGCGCGGTCGTCACTGCCCAGCCGCATGACCGAGCCCTTTCCGAACTGCTTGTCGATCTGGGCGAGTGCGGTCTCGAGGGACTTCTCGCGGTCTGCGGGAGAGGGCATGTCGTGCTCCTTCGTGCTGGTGAACTGCCGCCTGTAGGCTGTCGCGGCCGCCCCGGCTGGGGCGAGCTCTCCGACAAGGCGTATGACCTCGTGGTCATGTCGAACACGCTAGAAGGGGCCACCGACATTCGGTCGGGATTCCCGGGAGCAGTGCGGAACGCGGTCACGAGATCATCTGTGCAGGACGATACGCGCATCTCGAACATGTCTTCGACGACACGCCGACGACGAGGAGAAGCGGATCGAACACCACACGGACGCATCGAGCCGGATCAGCGGCGCTTGGGCTCCAGTCGCCCCGCGCCGTACCGACGCGATTCCGGCACATCCATCTCGGCGCACAGCGCCAGCCACACGTCTCGCGGGGGCACGCCGGCCTCCATCGCCTGAGCGGCCGTGCGTCCGCCGACCGCGGTCAGGACGAGGTCCGCCACAAGGGCGCCGCCACGGGATCCGAACTCCGCATCGACAGCGCGGAGGAACTCGCTACGCCGCATTCCGTCAGCGCAGCGACATCTCGGATTCGACCGACGCCACCAGTTCGTCAGGGACGACGTCGGGGATGACCTGCAGGCCCTCGAGCTCCGCGATGCGATCGCCGACCTCGCGCATGATGGTGGAGATGGGAACGTCGAGCGCTTCGGCGACCGAGGCGAGGATCTCGCTGGACGCCTCCTTCTGCCCGCGTTCGACCTCACTGAGGTACCCCAGCGCAACGGAAGCCTTGCCGGCGACCTGGCGGAGCGTGCGACCCTTCTGCAGGCGGAAGTCCCGCAACACGTCACCGATCTCCTGTCGTACGAGAATCATCGGGACCTCCTCTCCCCCATCATCCGGTCCCAAGCGCCGGATCGGATGGTCAGTCTAACCCGACCTACCGGTATCGAGACTACTGTTTCGTTCTGTGCGTTGAATGTGAGCACACTCGACTCAACTTCATCGAGAACCACTCTATTCCCGGTCATTCCGCCCGGGCGCGGCGACACCGATCCCCTCGTCCGCCAGCGTCGCGGCGAGCAGGGCGAGAGCCGCCTCCACCGCCGCCGCTCGGATGGCCGCGCGGTCGCCGTCGAACAGGAACGCCCGGCTGATCGCGTGCTCCCCGAGACTGATCCCGACGTGCACGGTGCCGACCGGCTTGCCGCCCTGCGCGGTGGGGCCGGCGACACCGGTCGTGGCGACGCCGACGTCCGCCGGTCGCCCGTCCACGGCCAGGGCGACGCGAACACCCGCCGCCATCTGCCGCACGACGTCAGGATCCACCGGTCCGTGCGCCGCAAGCAGCACCGGATCCACACCCAGCACAGAGGACTTGATCGGCGTGGCGTACGCGACGACGGCGCCGTTGAGCACGTCCGACGCGCCCGGGATCGTCACGAGCGCGGCGGAGAGGGCCCCGCCGGTGAGCGATTCGGCGACGGCCAGCGACATCCCGCGCGCACGGAGCACATCGAGCACCTCGGCCGCGACGCGACCCGACCCGTCGGGCATCAGGAATCAGCACCCCGGCCGGCGCGAGAGCCGCGCACCTGCGCCACCACGTAGTCGATGCCGCTCAGGATCGTCAGGATGAGCGCGACCACCATCAGCACCGTCGTCGTCACCGACCACACGGGCATGCCGATCCAGATGTGCAACGGCAGCAGAGCCCAGGACAGCGCGACTGCTTGCACGGTCGTCTTGATCTTGCCCATCCACGCCGCGGCGACGACATGCTCCTTGACGATCATGAAGCGATGCACCGTGATGCCCCACTCCCGCACCAGGATGACGAGGACCAGCCACCACCACACCTCGCCGAGGATCGCGAGACCGATGAAGCCCGCCCCGGTGAGCAGCTTGTCGGCGATCGGGTCCCAGAGCTTGCCGAAGTCGCTGACCAGGTCGTACCTGCGCGCGAGATAGCCGTCCACCCAGTCGGTCGAGATCGCGAGGATGAACAACGCCGCGGCGACCCAGCGCAGCGCCAGGTGCGCCGTCCCGTTCGTGCCGCCCAGCAGCAGGAGCACGAAGAAGACGACGGCGAGCGGGATCCGCGCGACCGTGATCGCGTTCGGCAGCTGACGGGGAATGGCCATCAATCGCGTCCCGTCAGGCCCCAGGCGTCCTCGTCGGGCTCCGGATCGACCTCGGGGAGCCCGCGGTACTGCGCCTCGAGAGGATCCTCGTGGTAGCGGTCGTCCGCGCCTGCGTAGGACGATGCGGGCACGGGATCGGCCGGACGCGGGGGGACAGCGGTCGCGGGCGGAGCGCTCGGCGCGGGGGCCGAGGCGTGCGCAGAGGGCGGCTCCTCGCCGCGCAGCTTCGCCAGCACCCCGGGCAGCTGCTCAGCAGTGACCAGCACGTCGCGCGCCTTGGAGCCCTCGGACGGTCCGACGATCTCGCGCGACTCGAGCAGATCCATGAGCCGGCCCGCCTTGGCGAACCCGACGCGCAGCTTGCGCTGCAGCATCGAGGTCGAGCCGAACTGCGAGGACACGATGAGCTCGGCGGCGGCGAGGAGCAGCTCGAGGTCGTCGCCGATGTCCTCATCGACCTCCTTCTTCTTCCCCTCGACCGCTTCGGCCACATCGGGTCGGTACTCCGGACGGGCCTGGCCGGTGACGTGCTTGACGACCGCGTCGATCTCGCTCTCGTCGACCCAGGCGCCCTGCAGGCGGAAGGGCTTGGACGAGCCCATCGGCGAGAACAGCGCATCGCCCTGGCCGATCAGCTTGTCGGCTCCGGGGCTGTCCAGGATCACGCGGCTGTCGGTGACGCTCGTCACCGCGAATGCGAGCCGGGACGGCACGTTGGCCTTGATGAGGCCGGTGACGACGTCGACGCTCGGGCGCTGGGTCGCGAGCACCAGGTGGATGCCGCTCGCACGGGCGAGCTGGGTGATGCGGACGATCGAGTCCTCCACGTCGCGCGGGGCGACCATCATCAGGTCCGCGAGCTCGTCGACCACGACCAGCAGGTAGGGGTAGGGCTTGAGCACGCGCTCGCTGCCCGGGGGCAGCACGACCTCGCCGGCGCGCACGGCGCGGTTGAAGTCGTCGATGTGACGGAAGCCGAACGACGCCAGGTCGTCGTACCGCATGTCCATCTCCTTCACGACCCACTGCAGCGCCTCCGCGGCCTTCTTGGGGTTCGTGATGATGGGCGTGATCAGATGCGGCACGCCGGCGTAGCTGGTCAGCTCCACGCGCTTCGGATCGATCAGCACCATGCGCACGTCGGCGGGGCGGGCGCGCATGAGCAGGCTCGTGATCATCGAGTTGATGAAGCTCGACTTTCCGGATCCGGTGGATCCTGCGACGAGCAGGTGCGGCATCTTGGCGAGGTTGGCGACGACGATGCTGCCGCCCACGTCCTTGCCGAC
>Ga0308158_10005356_pt1 | contig 10539 bp, 7 predicted proteins | sample PhyBR2_FD_201038 | JGI IMG/M metagenome (GOLD analysis project Ga0308158, IMG submission 201038) | Phyllosphere microbial communities from UC Gill Tract Community Farm, Albany, California, United States - DLSLB.R2 | ecosystem: Host-associated > Plants > Phyllosphere > Unclassified | place: USA...
AGCCGCTCCAAGGTCATCATCTTCGCCTGGGTGAACGACGACACCACGCTGCGAACGTACGGCTCCAAAACAGATGCCTATGCCGTGTTCAAGGGGATGCTCGACAAGGGAAATCCTCCCGATGATTGGGCAACGCTAAGCGAAGCTGGGTCTACCGATATGCCTCGCCATAATGCCCTTCAACGGATGGCAAACCTCGATCAGGAAGTCCGTATTTTCGACGATCATACGCCCCTTGATCGTTCCTGATGCTGGGACGCTCGCCTAGGCGAGCTCACGCCGCGGACGACCGGTTACGATGCTCGCGGAGTACGCGCTGTACCGTCGATCGGGACACTCGAAACAGGCTGGCAAGCTGTGATGGCGATCCTTCTCCCGATTCAGCCTTGGCAATGATCTCCGCACGCTGCGGGCCGGTAAGGCTTGGCCTACGGCCGAGCAGCCGGCCCGCGCTGCGGGCGTGAGCCAACCCATTCATAGTTCGCTCGCGGATCATAGCGCGTTCAAATTCAGCGAACGCCCCCAAAGTTTGCATCATCAAACTGCCTGCAGCTGTCGTTGTATCCACCACCTCGGTAAGTGACCGAAAACCGGCGCCAGCCGCGCCGATTGCCTCCAGGGTGAACAGAAGATCACGCAGAGAGCGCGACAGCCGATCGAGCTTCCAGACCACTAACACATCGCCAGGCTTCAGTGCGCCAATTGCCAGCGCTAATTCAGGCCGATTAGCTTGGCCACCGGATGCTTCTTCCTGAAATATCGGATCGCACCCGGCTGCCGTAAGCGCAGCGAGCTGGGCAGCGAGGTCCTGATGATCACCGCGAGACACCCGCGCGTAGCCGACTTCCATGCCTCCATTCTGACATGGGATTCTGACACTTGTAAACCCGCGAAAAACGGTGCGTCAGCCTGCTGCGCTAAAATCGTTCGGTTGTGACACCCCTATGCTGTAAGCTGGCTACTTATGCGTAAAGTATTTCCGGCCTTGAAGAACGGGCGAAAGCGGACGTTAAATGTATTTCTTGAGCAGTTGCGATGCGAGGCTCGTACACCGACACAGCGAGAAACTGGCTTGGGTCAGCAACCAAAAGGTATCGTGAGAATCCGTTAGTTATTTCAAAACCATGAGTGTACGCTTGAAATATAAGAACCCTCGTGAACGAGTCGCAGGCAAGAGTACTTAATTTCATCAAATTACCTATTTAGGAAAAACGCTTACCGGCCAGTATCGCTGCCGGCCATAGATCGAAGATTCACATCTTCTGGCTGGAAAGGGCACGTTAATGCTGAGACCCAAGGTCAATCGCCACCGTAGCCGTCAGAGCGCTATCCTTGACCTACGAGCACAGCTTGCTGACCTCGATGCCAGCCGCAATCACGCCAACTTCACTGCCGCGCTGAGCGGCTATGGCGCAAACGGCTTACCAGAGGGCCCCTATGCTGGCGTGCACCTGATCGAGGGCGGGCGCCAAGAAGCCAATGGCGACACCCGGCATCTGGACAGTACTGGATTGAGCGACTTCGCTGGTAATTTTGCAAAGGGGCTGGAGCATGCGCCACTTAGTGGGGGCGGGCTGGTCAAGCCAGACGCCTACCGCACTTTCGCGCAGCGGCTAAACGCCGTTGCCGGTAATGCGCGCGCGCTGCCGATCGGTGACGAGACCGCACTTGAGGCCTTGGACGAACTCGATCGCCCCGATCAAGATGGCGCGCGGCGGCCATATACCAACGCCCTTTCGGGCGTTGGGGCACTAACTAACACCCTTGATTCTCTCGCCATTACCATTCCTCCCGCGCCCGAGTTCGACGGCTCGCTGATGGCCGGCGAAATGGCTGAACTCTACTGGATGGCCAAAGTCCGCGACCTTACGTTCTCTGACTGGGGCGGAAATAGCGACATCCAAGACGCCATCGGCCATCTCGACGCGCTGAATGCGAATGCCGGCTTCGCCGAGCACCATCCTTCAACCGACCGAATGACACCCGGGTGGTCGCCGACAATCGATGCTAACACATTGTTCCGGGGCTCGGCTTATGGCGTTAATAAGGGCCCTTATCTGTCGCAATTCCTACAGCGCAGCTTTCGCTTCGGCACTCTCGTTGTCGACCAGCTCTACCGCGCAACCATTCCCGGCCGCGACTTCATGACCAGCGAGGCTGACTGGCTCGCGGTGCAACGACTTGGCAGCTTGGATGGCACGTCTCCGCCGGGACCATCGGCCTACGAACGACCTGAGCCTGTTCTTCGACCAATCAGCACGCTGCGCGATCTAGCTCATTACGTCCACTTCGACGCACTGCACGAAGCTTACTTCAACGCTGCCCTAATCCTCATCGATATTAAGGCGCCGCTCAATCCCACCAACCCGTACGCCCGCTCCGTCGGCGCGCCCCCGCGCGCGCGCAACATATTCAGCCAAGAGGGCTTCGGTACGTTCGGAGCCCCTTCAGCGCTTGTCATCCTCTCCGAGGTCGCGACCCGCGCGTTGAAGGCGGTATGGCACCAGAAGTGGTTCGTTCACCGCCGGCTTCGTCCCGAGGCGATGGGCGGTCGGATCCACGCCGCTAATGCGCACGGCTTTAGCAATCTAGTCCATGCCTCCCTCCTTGCCGACGCCGGCGGCGGCACTGCCGGTGCGGCGTTCCAAGCGATCGCGGCCGCCGCGCAAAACGGCACACACCTCCTGCCCATGGCGTTCGCCGAAGGCAGCCCGATGCATCCTGCCTATGGCGCAGGGCACGCCACTGTCGCAGGCGCTTGTGTCACGATTCTGAAGGCGCTGTTCGAACCCGAAGCTCCTCTTCAGGAGCTGTTCGCCGATCGCGGCGCCCCTGGCGATAGCCAGATCGACGTAATTACAGGTCTAGCGGTGACTGACGCAAATGGAACGTTTCAGGAATACACCGGAGCCGACCGAGACACCCTTACTGTTGAACACGAGCTCAACAAGCTAGCTGCAAACATAGCGATCGGGCGCAACGCGGCCGGCGTCCACTATCGCAGCGACTATGCCAAGTCGCTCGCACTTGGTGAGGCAATAGCGGTGGGCTTGCTTCAGGAACTCGCTCTTCAGGTGGTCGAAAGCGAGCCAAGCTTGCCGGTCTGGGCGCTGCCGACCTTCGCCGGTCATTGGATAACGATCGACGAGGAGGGCAGCATTGAGCGCGTCGGTGACCGTCCCAGTTCGATGCCGCCACCCGACGCCGCCCGTGCTGCGCCAGCCACGTTCGCCGCCTAAAACTCGCGAGACGAAGGGAAGGTCTCGATGAAGAAATTCGTTTGCGCTGCTGCTTGCTTGGCATCGCTACTGTCTGCGTGTTCGGGATCGATCTATCGGCAGAGGACCATCGCGGGAACTAGTCCGACAGCGATCACCGTGGACGCACGCCAGAGGTTAGTCGTGAGCCAAGCCAGCCCGGTGAAGACAGACGATCCGGCCTATCGCCAGTTTTGCGCTGAGCCGAGCCCGGATGTTTTCACTGTAATGGCTGCGTCTGGCAGCGGAGGCGGAAGTCTCGGCCTTGGACCTAACAAGAGCGTCAACGCTGCGCTCCAGGCTGCATTTTCAAGTAGCGAGACCGGCGCAACCATCGCGCGCACGCAGACGCTCAACATGCTCCGAGAAATGATGTTTCGCACCTGCGAACGCTATCTCAGCGGCGCTGTTTCTGCCGCAGAAATGCCGATCGTCGCAGCGCGCGATCAACGGATTATGGTGTCAATCCTCGCGATCGAACAATTGACCGGTTCCGTCACGCCCCGGGCGGCGCTTCTCACGTCTGGGGGAAGCGCGTCGAACGGAATGGACCCTACCGAATTGATCAAAGCGCTCGGAGCCGCTCGGGCGACCGTTCTGACCTTGGATGAAGATGTGACAGCGAAGGCGAAGAAGCAGATCGAGGTCGATGCGCCAGAAGGCATCTGCACTACGACGCGGAAGAAGAAAGCGGACGGAACTCCTGCAATGACCGCCGAAGACACCAACAAGCTCAAGGCCTGCGATGACGCGGATGCCGCCTACACAACAGCAAAAGCAACGCGCGACGCGGCGCAGACTCATTATGAATCCTTGCTGGCCGCCAGCAAGAGCGCCGTGGGTACATCGACAGCATCGACGAGCGGCAAGGCCGCATTTGCCGAGGAGGCGAGCCGACCCGAAGCTGTTAAGGCTGTCGCAGATGTCGTCGACAAGATCGTTGAGCGGACATTCCATCAAGACGAAACCCAGCTGTTCTGCATCAGGACCCTCTACGGTGCGTCTGGCGCGTTTCCGGATGGGGACATCAAGCGAGAATGTCAGATCTATCTTTTGACTAAGGTCAGAGCCGAGCAGAGCAGTCTCGCCCGCGAGTACGGTCTGTCAGACCAGCAGTTTGAAGCGGCCTCGACAAGCGGGCGAAGAGCTCGGGAAAGGCGGGAAACCGTCACTCCGCGGTTAAACGTTTGCGCGGTCGATCCAGCTGGCGAAAAAGCAATGCAGAGCGCGCTCGCCTTGGACAACGCGCTTGCTCCATATGCGCAGCCCCTCATTGACGCTGCGAAACGCGGTAATCGGGCCGTCTACGATTATCTCACCGGCCTAAGCGCGGACGCAGAAGACCGCATCTTGGCGGCGCTGTCTACCAGCTGCGGCTTGGGGAGCTGAGATATGGATATCCAGATTTTCGTTTGCGATACTGCAGAAGCGCTTGTCCACATCGTCGCAGAAATCGAGGGTCATTCCGATGTCATGTACCGAACCGTCGGACAAAGCGGGGAGTCGGGTGACCTAATACGCTGTCGTGTCCGTCCTCCCCGTGACGCGTCAACGACGGTCGAAAGCTACGCAGGCAAGTTCATCGTAGTAGCCCGGCGAGACTAAGCAATACCCGAGTTGCGCGTCTCGCAGAACTGTCTCACCCAACATGCTTGCGCCTAGAGCCGCTCGGCGCCCGTCTTGAAGCTCATCTCGAAGATATCGAGCTTATCGGTAGCGTGGAGCTCGATCGCTTTGTCTTTCACCAGTTCATCGACCCGCTCGCGTTCGACCTGCGAGAGTCCGCCGACAAGCCGCTCGCCGGAACGCTGAAGTCTCGAGAAAAATGCGAGGACCAATCGATCGTATTGCGGGTTCGGCCGGTTTGGCCGGAAATTCCGCATCAGATAGACGAGAGTTTGGGGCTGCAGGCGACCGTTCAGCGCCAGCTCGAACGCCCTAAACATTGGCCACTCGAGAACGGCCTCGATCTCGGCCTCGACATTTCTGTGTCGGAAGTAGGGTACTCCTTTGCCGTCTGATCCGACGAGCGGCCTGATCACAATCCCTCCTGCTTCTTCCGTCATAAGCCATGATCGCGCGAACGTGTCGAATCCGGAAATAAAAATTTGAAACTGTCGAATGTCGTCAGTTTGAGTGACACACTAAAATCGCCGAGAGTGGAGTCAGAGTGGTTCGAGGTTCAAATCAGCATCTGATTACCCTGAAGCGGCCGCTTTTCCTTCATCCGACATAGCTAACGTCCTGCTCTGCTATCTGAATGAGCGACAGAAATTCGTCGGGTAGTGCATGAAACAAGAATGTAGAAGTCTCGGTGTCAAAACCGAGCGGTTATGACACCAGCAGAGTCACTCGCAATCTGGCGGCAGCATATGTGATTGAATCTGCTCGATCACCCCTTCTCTCCTCGTGGAAACATCCCGGCTGCCCCCGGCGCTACATGCCCATGCCAAAATTACGCTCACGTGTCGGCCCCCCGGAACCCGGCCCGTCGATCCGAAGCTGACGTTCCGGCATGGCGCGGTCTAGCGCACGCTCCAGCGCGGGCTCCCGCAGCATACGGGTTTCGAGCCGTTCCTGGCGCCGTTCGACAATCGCCTCGCTGCGGTTGGTCGTTGCCGCCATGCTGTCAGCCGTGACTGCTTTCCAGTCGGCGACGAAACGCGCGGCATAAGTGCCGTGGTCGGAACGTATTTGTCCTTCCTGAAGCCATGCCTGGGTCAGCCCGCCGGGATTGGTGCGCCCCGTGCCCCGTGACCCGGGTTCGCGGTCGAGCACGATCCGCAGATCCTCCGCACCGTTCGGCTGCACTTGGTCAATGACCGCAGCAGCGGTGCCGAGCTCGCGTTGCTGTGCCGTCGATATGGCTCCGCCGTCGACCGCTTGCCGCTCGGCAGCGAGGAACAGCCGCGCATAGCGCTCGACTGCGGTATCGATTGCCGGCGACGTCTCCAGCGTCCGGATGGCCGTACCCGTCTCCGTCTGCCCGATCGTCTCCAGCGCCGAGGTCTTGTTGCCGGCATTGCGCGCGACGCCGCGCTCAACCGCGCGCCCGTCGTCGACGATTAGCGCCACCTTGTCGGCGATGCGGGTTAACGCAACAAGGAACGACCGTTCGTTCAGCAGGCGGCGCTCGCCCGACCGCAACGCGACGATGCCATGATCGGTTGTGACGCCCTGCGCGACGTGGACGTTGATCGCATAGGCAAGATCGAGCCGCTCGGCCATGCGATCACCGGCCTGCAGCTCGTGCACGGTGCCGTCGATTAGCGAGGTGACGACAAGCCTGCCGGCACCCACCTCCTCGACACGGCCGATGTCGGCGTTGCTCAGCTTGCGGTCGTGATCATTATCGGTCCAGCGGATACGGTCACCGGCGTGCACCTCGATCTGCTTGGGCTGATAGATCGAGACGGCATCGTATTTGAGGTTTTTCGCCAAACGATCGGGTTGAAGCAACTTCTCTTCGCCGCCTCGCATCGCGAGACGTATCCGGCTGCCCTCGATCGCCGTCACGACACCACGATCGCCGCGGATGAAGCCTTGAGAGGGCAGATCGGTACGGATCTCCACCACGCGGCCTGGCTGGTAGCCCTTCGTAAGCCGGGCGCCCTCCCGGGTAGCGTTGACCCGGTCGAGCACCTCGATCCGGGTGCCGACGCTTGCAATCTCGCCGGTCGCCTTCAATTTGGCCTGCACCGCCTGATTAGCCTCGCTGCGCATCGCCCGCCCTGCGGTGAGAAGCAACGTGCCGGCGCGCGTCTCTTTCGGCAATGCCGCCCACCTCGCAGCGGCCGTCCTGGCGACATCGCCGGCAGTGACTTCGATCGTATCGGGCTTCAGCAACTCGAACACCGCAGACAGATCCTTGCCGTCGAGCGCGGCGACGATCACTTTCATCTGCTCGGAACGCGACCGCAAGTTTTCGGTAATGTGCGCGGTCGCATGCCCGGCACACTGGCTGTCCTCGAACGGCTTGCCGGCTGCGATCGCGCCCAGCTGGCGGCTGTCGCCGATCTGGACCAGACGGGCAGCACCTATCCTGTCGGCGAGACGGACGATACGCTCCATGTCGTATGTGCCGACCTGGCTGGCTTCCTCGACCATGATGACCGCGTCCTTCAGCTCGGCGGTGACGCGGGCAAGCTGGGCAGCACTCGCGGTGCCGTCGATCACACGGGCATGGCGCGCCAGGAACCGCGCGATCGTGCTCGTCTCGGCGCCCGTATCACGCCCGAGCGCGGCCGCGGTGCGACTGGCTATGGCAAGCCCGACAACATGGTGCCCTTGCGCCTTCGCGATCGCGGTAACCGGCGCCAGAGCTGCCGACTTGCCGCGTCCGGGGCCGCCCTGGATGTTCACCACCCGGTCGGATGACGAGAGGATCAACACCGCGGCAGCGTGCTGGCCGGGATTGAGCGGGCGCAGGCCCAGATCGCGCGCCGCCTCCTGCGCGACCGGCGCGGCATCACCCGGCGACATGATCGGCACCGCCTGCCCCCTGCCCGCCTCGATACCGGCCAGATAGGCGCGCTCGAGGCGCACCGCGCTCTCGGTGGTCACCATGCGATCACCGTCGCCCAGCAGCAGGCCCTTGCCTTCCAGGGTGGCGATCCGGGCCTCGACGTCACCGACCGTGACCGGCCCGCCGCGCTCGAGGGCGCCGCGAATCAGGTCGAGCCGGTCGAACGCCGCTTCGTTCTCTCCAAGATCACGGGCTGCCGAGGCGATTGCCTGCGCCGCAGCATAGCGAACCGGCTCGAGACGGCCGAGCCGTTCGGGCACGAGCGGATCGCCGTCACGTGGGGAAATTCCCATACGCGCCGCAACGGCGATGCGTTATCGGCATCGATCAGGACAGCAAGCTTGCGAGAGGCGATCGGATCGTCGTTCATAACAGGCATCATGTCGGTAATCCGACTGCTTGTCATTGCAGCATCGGCTGGCGTTTCCGCAGCAATCTGCAGGATGTCTAAAACAGACCCGGAGCTGCTGCCGACGCCGCGTTTCCGGCTGTCCGGTGATGCCAGAGTATGGCTCGCCGGAAGCTATGCCCAGCTAGAATGCCGAGCCTTGTCATAGCACACTGGAGGCCATCCGTAGCAGCGTAGCAGCTCTGTAGCACGTCCCCTGCCAGCTTTCGTCCGCCCGGTAGCCATACGGCTACTCTGCTACACCATTGTCCACAAACGACTTTTTGCTCGTTGCACAGCCGCTATGCATAGCGTGGTGTGTGCCTCTACCCCTTTGCAGATCCTGATGTGGACTGTGGTCCATTTGGGTGACCTCGATAGCGTTTAGGAATTCGATAGGGGCTGCGGCCGGCGTGAGACCCGGCCAGAAGATAAAGCGGTTTCAGTTGGTACGACGACCTCCAGAACCAGCTGTCTGCGGCGCCATTATCACGGCGAATTGCCAGTTATCTATGGTCACTGGCGTGAGTACGATTCGACTGGCCAACACCCGCTTGGTCAAGCGAATAATCTGACCGGATGGCTGTCTTGAAACGATCACCGATCGTCAGCGCACGAGATGGTTTGCCCGACATGATCGCGGGATAAGAATGGCATCGAACGGTCCATCGAAGCGGGCTCGGTCGTTGGAAAAACTCGATGCCGTTGGCGTACATGAGCAGCGCCGTTCGGTCCGCCGACAAAGTGTTCGGCACCGACCGAACAGCTACGTCGTAGTAAAGCCAGGTTCAGTGCGACGGAGCGATCCGTGACGTGGATCGCACATCCTCATGCTGCTGTTCCTCTTGAGGCGTAAACGGTCCTAAAATACGGCTGTCAAGACGGCCGATCAGGGACGCAGTTTGCTGGCTTCAGGTTGGCGGAAATCGATCAATCGAATGACACCGGACGCGGGTGGCTGATCGCTCGCTCGAACACGATCTCGACGTCCTCGACGCCCGCCATATTCAGATCGTGGAGGATCCTGCCGGACGGTCGACAAGAAGGTGCGTCGTCATCAGCTGCCGGCGCTCGTGGCGTACTGTCCTGCAAATCGTCGGCATGGGTTCAGCTAGCCTACTCTAGCCCCTGTAGAGGGCTGCGAGAGGTAGGAATACCGATCCCACCATGGCTGGCGGGCGATTACCAGCACCAGCCATGTCACCATCAGCACCATCAACGCGAGCACTGAAGCGGCAAGCAATATAATCAATCGAGGCTGATGATGACCAGGGCGATCTAAAAAATGCTGCTGCCGATGCCCACGCCGATAGGTCAAGGCGACGGCCGCGGCCAGCTAACGAGGTCGCTGCGGACGACGATATAGTGCAGCAATTTGAGGGGACCGCGGCTCGTTCAAACAAAGCAATGCTTTAACGTAAGCTCGATCAAAAATCATTGTAGTCTGTGCTAACGCGATTGCGCCGCTGTGATGAGCTCTCTTTGCTCCTCCTCAGTGGTATATCGATCAGATTTGATGCCGATAATGTCATCCGCTGTGCCGTGTCCGGCCGTCACGAGTGCCGCCCGGATGATGTTACCGATTTTGCGTGATTGCGCTTCCGCTTCAAGGCTGGCGAGCATCGCATAAGGTAAGTCCACGATGACCGGAACCATCCATTCTCCCGAGGTCGTACGCATCGGATAACCTCGCGATGGTCCATTCCACTCACTGCCGATCATCCATAGGCGAAGATCAGTTGTGGGGTCGGCTGATGGATAGGGCTGATAGGCAGGGTCAATTTTAATCGGCTTACTGGGGTCTAGAGGCAACGACACAAGCGTCTCCTTTGGATGATGGGAACGACACGATATCAGGGAAAAGAAATCAAAAACTGTATGTGCAGGGGCCTATCCCGGGCAGCGCCAGAACAGCGCGCTTTGACCAGAAAGTTGACTGGCCATTGGGTGTCAGCCGGACCGGCGGCACGGCGATCTCGACCATCGGTCCACGGATCTGAATCACGGTGCCACAGTTGGTTTCCGTGCCGACGGCAAGGTCGTGGCGGAACGCTTCTTTGGTCCGCTGCTCAGTAACATTATCGGCACGCCGGGCGGTCTGTTGCGTCTGGAACGACGCGGCAGACCGAATGCGGTCGGGTCGATAGGCATAAACGGCGGTGCGGGTGGGCATGAGCGAGATCCGGCTGAACAACCGTGCACCGATATCGCCCTTGGTCGCCAGCTCGGTATTGTCGAAGGCGATGGCAACAAAGCCGCCCATGACCTCGGAGGGGCTGCGGACACACACTGCCGACACTCCGGACCAGAAATGCTTGAAACTTCCCCGTGGCGGCAGTCTGCGGCCCAGCACGCGGTCACGGAAGCTG
>Ga0308158_10005357_pt1 | contig 10539 bp, 10 predicted proteins | sample PhyBR2_FD_201038 | JGI IMG/M metagenome (GOLD analysis project Ga0308158, IMG submission 201038) | Phyllosphere microbial communities from UC Gill Tract Community Farm, Albany, California, United States - DLSLB.R2 | ecosystem: Host-associated > Plants > Phyllosphere > Unclassified | place: USA...
CCGCGAAGGCCGCGCTGCGGTAAGTCAGGCAGACCGCATGCACCGCCGACGCGGCTTGCGCCGCTGCTACAGGGGTACCCCAATCCCCTGTGGGAGCGGTCATCGGCCGCGAAGGCCGCGCTGCGGTTCCAGACTTGAAACGCACGCCCCAACCGCCCGATCGCCTGCGCAAATATCCCTCTTCCCCCGTTGACGGCCACGTCGATTTGGTGTTTCCTGAAACCGGTTTCAATCTATCGATCGCCTGCCCATAACATCCATAAAAGGATCCAGGCCGTGACCCGTCTTTCCGTGACTGCACGCCCCCGTGTGACCATGCTCGACGTCGCCGAGCGTGCAGGTGTTTCCAAGGCCAGCGTCTCGCGCTTCATCGGCGAGGATCGCGCTCTGCTCTCCGACGCCATCGCCGATCGCATCGCCCGCACCATCGAAGAGCTGGGCTATCGCCCCAATCAAATGGCCCGCGGCCTCAAGCGTGGTCGCACACGCCTGATCGGCATGCTCATGGCCGACATCCGCAACCCCTACTCGGTGGCCGTCATGCACGGGGTACAAACCGCCTGCCGACGCCATGGCTACAGCCTGGTGGTCTGCAACACCGATCGCGACCCCGAACAGGAACGTCAACAGTTGCAGGCCCTGCGTGCCTACAACATCGAAGGCCTGATCGTGAACACCTTGGGCCGCCACCAGGACGAACTGCGCGAGCTGCAGCAGGAACTGCCCATGGTGCTGGTCGACCGCAAGGTCGCGCACCTGCCCAGCGACCTGGTGGGGCTGGACAACCAGCTCGCCGTCGACATGGCCATCGATCATCTGCACGAGCGTGGCTATCGCCACATCGCCTTGGTCAGCGAACCGGTCGACGGCACCAGTTCCCGTATCGAACGCATCGATGCCTTCGAGCGGCGCACCCAAGGCCCTGTGTTTCACACCGGCGCCGGCCTCATCGAACAATTGCGCCTGTTTCTCGCCAGCAGCGAGACTGGCCCCAAGGCGTTGTTCTGCGCCAACGGCGTCGCGGCCCTGGCCTGCACGCTGGCCCTGCGCGAATTGGGCAGCGCGCGCTTCGACGAGGTAGGCCTGATCGCCCTCGACGACCTGGACTGGTACCCATTAGTAGGCGACGGCATCACCGCCCTCGCCCAACCCACCCATGACATCGGCGTGCAGGCCCTGGAGTGCCTGCTGCAACGTTTGCAGGGCGCACAGGGCCCGGCCCAGACGTTCCACTTCACCCCGGAATTGATCATTCGAGGCTCGACACCGCAACGTTGAGTCAGCACAACCGCATGCGCGTTACCCATGCCTAAAATTGAAACCGGTTTCAGAGGACAATAACAATGCATCTCTATCCCGTCTCCATCAGCCTTTCCAGCTTCGGCGCGGACTATGTTCGCGCGCAGGGCCAGGGCCAGTTGGCGCCCTTGGTTGCCCAGACCGGCGCCAGCCACATCGAGTTGCGCGAAGAGTTGTTCGACAGCTTCGATGCATCCGCCCTGCGCAGCGCGATCGCTGCCCAGGGACTGACCTGTGTCTATTCCTCGCCACTGGAGCTGTGGCAGCCCGGCCAGACCGCTCCCAACCCGCAGTTGCAACAGGCGCTGGCGCGGGCCGTTGCCTGCGACGCGGTGTGGCTCAAGGTCTCGCTGGGGTTCTATTCATCCGCAAGCGACCTGAACGTGCTTCACGAGCAGCTGCGCGGCCAGCCCGTGCGCCTGCTCGTTGAAAACGACCAGACCGCCCAGGGTGGGCGGATCGATCCCCTGGTCAAATTCTTCTCCGCGGTTGCCGAACAGGGTCTGCCCGTGGGCATGACCTTCGACATCGGCAACTGGCAGTGGCAGCAACAATCGGTGTCGAGTGCAGCGTTGCAGCTGGGTCGGTTCGTGGAGTACATCCATTGCAAGGCGGTACAGCGTACCGCCGCCGGCAAGCTGGTCGCGACCCCGCCCGAACTGACCGACCTGCACCAGTGGGCACGCCTGTTCCGGCACATGGCGCCGGGCCTGGTGCGGGCCATCGAGTACCCGTTGCAGGGCGCCGACCTGCTGGCTGTCAGCCAGGTGCAAGTGGCGACCTTGGCTGCGCTGGGCCAAGCCGCGCAGGAGGTGGCCCATGGCTGAGTTCGATGTACTGAGCTTTGGCGAAACCATGGCCATGTTCGTCGCCGAGCAGACCGGTGAACTGGCCGATGTCGAGCGCTTCCACAAGCGCATCGCTGGCGCCGACAACAACGTCGCCATCGGCCTGTCGCGGTTGGGCTTCAACGTTGGCTGGTTGAGCCGCGTGGGCGACGACTCCCTGGGTCGTTTCATCGTCGCAGCGCTGCAACGCGAGGGGCTGGACTGCAGCCACGTCGGCGTGGATCCGCAACACCCTACCGGTTTCCAGTTCAAGTCGTTGCAGAACGACGGCACGGACCCCAGCGTCGAATATTTCCGCCGCGGATCGGCAGCCAGCCATATGGGCATCGCCGATGTGCCCGAGCGCTTGCTCGATGCGCGTCACCTGCACGCGACCGGCATTGCGCCTGCGCTGTCGCCCAGCATGAACGCGCTGACGCGGCACTTGATGACGCAGATGCGTGCGGGCGGCCGCAGCGTGTCATTCGATCCTAACTTGCGCCCGTCGCTGTGGCCCAGCCAGGCGCACATGATCGAGCAGGTCAACAGCCTTGCAGCCCTTGCCGACTGGGTACTGCCAGGGCTGGCCGAAGGGCAGCTGCTGACCGGGCAAGAAGGCTGCGAAGACATCGCCCGTTTCTACCTGGACCTGGGCGTGCACGCAGTGGTGATCAAACTGGGCGCGGACGGCGCTTTCTACTGCAGCCACGAGCAACAGGGCTATGTGGCTGCACGCCCAGTGCACAAAGTGGTGGACACGGTTGGCGCCGGCGACGGCTTCGCCGTGGGCGTCATCAGTGCCCTGCTCGAAGGCCGCGACCTGCCCAAGGCCGCCGCTCGCGGCAACTGGATCGGCAGCCTGGCGGTGCAGAGCCCAGGTGACATGGAAGGCTTGCCCACCCGCGCCGCGCTCACGGCGGACGAAAACCGATGACCTGAAAGAACAGCCACGCAAGATCGTTGAATCAGCACCCCTCTACCTGTTGCGACAATTACAAAATGCTCAGGAGTCAGACCATGCAGAGCCAGACCGTGAAACTCGCCAGCCGTCGCTGGTGGTACATCATGCCGATCGTTTTCATCACCTACAGCCTGGCCTACCTGGACCGGGCCAACTATGGCTTCGCCGCCGCCTCGGGCATGGCCGCCGACCTGAACATCACGCCAGGGCTGTCCTCGCTGCTCGGCGCGCTGTTCTTTCTGGGTTACTTCTTCTTCCAGGTACCCGGCGCCATCTACGCGCAGCGGCACAGTGTCAAGCAGCTGATCTTCATCAGCCTGATCCTCTGGGGCAGCCTGGCAACCTTGACTGGCGTGGTGTCCAGCGCCTACTGGCTGATCGTGATCCGCTTCATGCTCGGGGTGGTCGAGGCGGTGGTCATGCCAGCGATGCTGGTGTACCTGTGCCACTGGTTCACCCGTGCCGAACGCTCGCGGGCCAACACGTTCCTGATTCTGGGCAACCCGGTCACCATGCTGTGGATGTCGGTGGTGTCGGGCTACCTGATCCAGCATTACAGCTGGCGCTGGATGTTCATCATCGAAGGGCTGCCAGCGGTGATCTGGGCCTTCATCTGGTGGCGCCTGGCCGACGACCGTCCGGCCCAGGCCAAGTGGCTCAGCCAGCAAGAGAAAGACGACTTGCAAGCGGCCCTGGCCGCCGAGCAAGTGGGCATGAAGCCGGTGAAGAACTACGCCGAGGCGTTTCGCTCGGGCAAGGTCATCACGCTGTCGCTGCAATTCTTCCTCTGGAGTGTGGGTGTCTACGGCTTCGTGCTGTGGCTGCCTTCGATTCTCAAGCAAGGCGCGCAGATGGACATGATCGAGGCCGGCTGGCTGTCGTCCCTGCCCTACCTTGCGGCAGTGATCGGCATGCTGGTAGTGAGCTGGTTTTCCGACCGCCTGCAAAAGCGCAAGCGTTTCGTCTGGCCGCCATTGCTGCTGGCCGCACTGGCCTTTTACGGTTCCTACGCCCTGGGCAGCGATCACTTCTGGGGATCCTACGCGCTGCTGGTGGTCGCCGGCGCGTGCATGTACGCCCCTTACGGGCCGTTCTTTGCCATCGTTCCGGAAATCCTCCCGGCCAACGTGGCGGGCGGCGCGATGGCGCTGATCAACAGCATGGGCGCCCTGGGCTCGTTCGCCGGGTCCTACCTGGTGGGTTACCTGAACGCCAGCACCGGCAACCCTGGTGCGTCCTATCTGTTGATGAGCGGCGCCTTGTTGCTGTCGGCGCTGCTGACCCTACTGCTCAAGCCTAGCGGTTGTGACCTAGACGTCAAACAAGCCGCCACGGCAGCGTTCAAGCCGTGCAAACACTGACCCAGATCATGAAACTGGATGAAATCATCCAGCGTTCGCGGCAAACCGCACACCTGTCATCCAAGCGGTGCTACGGTTAAACCTCTAGAGGTAACCAAGACAGGCGATCCACCGGATTGCCTGCCCTACCGCAAGTGGCGTGCAACAGGTGGGCGCGATGAACAAGATGACGTTTCCGAATGCATGCCAGGTCATGCGCTGGCATTTTCACCCCATGGGCTTCGAAGGCAGCATGGATGCTGCCAGCAGCATGGTCGCCAGGCTCTTCGACCGCAGCAGCGGTGAAACGCTGCTGACCATTGCCGGCCTGCCCTGCGCGACCGTCATGAACGCCGCCGACGTGGAGCGCATCATCGAGGCGGTGGAATCCGAGCTCGAAGCGTTCATCCCGCCCCAAGCGCTCAAGGCGGGCTGAGCGCTGGCTGAAAATGGCCGTCGAGCGTTTCTACAATACTCGCGGCGGCGTCTTGCGCGGCACTGTCACTGAGCAGTACCTGCCAGGCGCTGCAACCGGGCAACCGTCGAGCTCGTTCCAGCAACGCGGGCCATTCGTCCGCTGCCGGCACGCCGAGCACACCCACCGCCACACCCAACCGTTCCAGCTGCAAGGCTTGCAGGCGTTGCTCGTCGAACGGCCGTTGCTCGGCAATCGCGATCAGGCGGCCACCCAGATGGGCGACTTCGGCGACGACATTGTCGCCGGCACTGCCCACCACGACTTCAGCGCGCAGCAGCTCCGGCAACGGGTCGGCGAGCTGTCCCAGTAGCGTCAGGTTGGCGGGTAGTGGCGCGTCGCTCGTCGGTAGCGGACCGGCCACACGGAATCGATGATCCGGACAGCGACGGGCAATCGCCGCCAGCGAATCTGCGGTAAAGGCGGTGCCGCCCTGTCCCGTGATCACCAGCACGCTGCCCTGCTCGGCCTCCACAGGTACGCCAGCGCGACCGCTGTAACGCGACACCCACCCGCAATGATCGGTCTTGGCCAGCACCCACTCGGGCATCTGGCTGCACTCCATGGCGAACGGATACGGCGCCAACAGACGCGAGGCCGAGGCATAGGCTTGCAGGTGGGCGGCGTCGGTTCGTTCGCCATGCTGACGCATGTACACGCACGGCACGCCGAACAGCCGGGCCAGCATCGCGACCTCGACCGACACGTCCACAACCAACAGGCACGGCCAGGCGTCGCGCATCCAGTCGGCCAGCAGGCCCATGCGTTCGCGCAACCCGTCCACGGCCAGGGGCGCATAGTGCAAAGCAGGAAAGCTTTGGACCTGCATGCCTGGCGCGGTGTCACCGGGCAACTGCAGAGCCTTTACCTTCGGGGGATAAGGCCCCTCGGGCAGGCGCGAGCCGATCAACGTGACGTCGCAGTCCAGGTGCCGGGCGATGGCCAGGGCGCGCATGCCATGGCCCGAACCATGGTGATGGACGTAGTAGCCGATCTGCGGACGCTCAGGCACGGGCTTCGGCCACCTGCCGCAACAGCGTGTCGTAGCGATCTAGCATGACTTCATGGCTCCACTGCGCCTCGGCGTGCAGGCGGCAGGCCAGACGCGACTTGCGCCGAGCCAGACGCAGCGCCTGGGCCAGGCCCTCGACGTCGCCGCCGGCGGCCAGTGCGCCGGTGGCGTCGGTCAGCAGATCGCCTACTGCGCCACGGGCGAAGGCCGCTACAGGCGTGCCGCAGGCCAGGGCTTCGGCCACGACCAGGCCGAAGGGTTCTTCCCAGCACGGTGTGACCAGCGCGGCAGATGCACTGGCCAACTCGATCGCCAGCTCTTCACGGCCCAGATGGCCGAGGTATTGGCACTGCTCGCTCAGGCGCGGCTGAATCTCTTCCTTGAAGTAGCGAGGATCCACCGCTTGACCGGCCAGGCGCAACGGGACACCCGCCAACTTCGCGGCGTCCATGGCCAAGTGCGCACCTTTGTCGGGCACCAATCGCCCGAACCAGATGGCATGCTCCAACGGTGCGGCCCGCGGCGACCAGGTCTGCAGGTCGATGCCGTTGGGAATGATGTGGCACTCGGGGATGACGTCTTTCCACTGCCGTGCATTGGCCTCGGAAATGGTCGCGAAATGCCCGGCACGGCGTTCACCGCTGTAGGCGTTGATCAGCTCGAAGAACGGCGGCGTATGCAGCACCGTGAGCATCGGCGTGCGAATCATCGAAGCCATGGTCGCCGGCACATAGTGCAGGCTGTTGTTGAAAATGACATCGAAGCGGTGGTCGTCGATGTTTTGCATCGCCTTGAGGTAGGCATGATGCTCTTCGATGTATTCGGAGCTCAGGCAGGCGCGTCGACCGTCCTTGTAGGTGGAGTCGTCCCACACCGGCACGATGTTGAGTGCCGGATCGCTGGACGAACTGGCGAACAGCGTGACGTCGTGGCCGCGCTGCATCAGCCCGGACGTCACGTCATGGGTGAACGCTTCCAGGCCGCCGGCGAACGGTTGGCGAATGGGATGTTTGATGTGCGTCAGCACACCGATGCGCAACGGACGAGAGGCAGATGAAGACATCGAGGATGTTCCTGGCACGGATTGCAGCTTTGAGGCTGGCGCGCAGGAATGGTTGCATCTAAAGCGCCCCCTCGACCCCCGTAGCAGCGGCGCAAGCCGCGTCCCGGTCAATGCGGTCACCTGGACACACCGCATTGGCCGCCGACGCGGCTCGCGCCGCTGCTACAGGGCAGGGTCGACGAGGTCGTGTCAGGCCTTGAGGGTGGCCATGTCGATCACGAAGCGGTACTTCACGTCACCGGCGTGCATGCGCTCGAAGGCCTCGTTGATGTTCTTGATGTCCAGCATCTCGATATCACACGTGATGTTGTGTTCGGCGCAGAAATCCAGCACTTCCTGGGTTTCCTTGATGCCACCGATCAACGAGCCGGCCAGCACGCGGCGCTTGAGCACCAGGTTGGCTGCGTGCAGCGCAGGGTCCACTGGCTGGATCAGCCCGACCAGAATGTGCACGCCGTCGAAGCGCAGGGTTTCCAGGTAGGGGTTCAGGTCGTGAGGCACCGGAATGGTGTCGAGCAGGAAGTCGAAGGTTTCGGCAGCTGCTTTCATCTGCTCGGCATCAGTGGATACGATGACGTGGTCTGCACCCTGGCGGCGGCCTTCGGCAGCCTTGCTCGCCGAACGGGTGAACAGCGTGACTTCGGCGCCCAGCGCCTTGGCGAACTTGATGGCCATGTGGCCCAGGCCGCCCATGCCCAGAATGCCGACCTTGTCACCCGGCTTGACGCCGTAGTGCTTGAGCGGCGAGTAGGTGGTGATACCGGCGCAGAGGATCGGCGCAGCGTTGGCCGCATCGAGGCCATCGGGAATACGCACGACGAAGTTCTCGCTGACCACGATGCTGTCCGAGTAGCCGCCCATGGTGTTGGTGCCATCGACACGGTCGGGCGTGGCGTAGGTCATGGTCGGGCCTTCCAGGCAGTATTGCTCCAGGTCGGCGTGACAGGCATCGCAGTGTTGGCACGAGTCGACCATGCAGCCAACGCCCACGCGGTCGCCTACGGCGTATTTCTGCACCTGGGCACCGACGGCGACCACGCGGCCGACGATCTCGTGGCCCGGTACCAGCGGATACACGGCGATGCCCCAGTCGTTGCGGGCCTGGTGCAGGTCGGAGTGGCAGACGCCGCAGTATTCGATGGCGATGCTGACGTCGTCGGGGCGCAGGGCACGACGATCAAAGCTCAGGGGAGCCAGTGGCGTGGTGGGCGAAAGCGCGGCGTAGCCGAGTGCCTTGGACATGTTGAAACCTCTCGAAACGAAGATGATCAGGCGCCGATTGTGGCCCTCACCCGCGCCCGCGGCCATGTCCGATCCTGCGCGATGCATGCCCATTCCTCCGAGCACCCCGCAAACGGGGCCCGAACGTGCGATCATGGGCGACTGATTTCATGCCTGATCCGTGGTATCCAATGAGCCTGACCAAACACCTCGACGCCAACGCCCGCCTGGTGGAGCTGATCCGTCCGCTGGCCGTTGCCGACGACTGGATTCCTACGTCCATCGACGGCTTGCGGGTGGTTTCGTGCCGCAGCCACATCGCGCGCACTGCGCAGATCTATGAACCCAGCCTGATGGTGATCGCCCAGGGCAGCAAGCTGGCGTACCTGGGTGAGCGCACCCTGGAATATGGCGCCGGGCATTACTTGATTCAGGCCCTGCCGGTGCCGTTCGAGTGCGAGACCTTCGCCAGTGAACAGCTGCCTCTGCTTGGCGTGTCGATACCGATCGATCGCACGTTGCTGGGTGAATTGGTCCTGGCCATGGAACCTGGGCCGAGCCAGGCGCAGACCACCGAGTCGATGACCGCCGTACCACTGGACGACCCCATGCGCGGGGCCGTGGAGCGCCTGCTGCAGTGTCTGCACGATCCTCAGGACCGCTTGGCCATGGGGCAGGCGCGCTTGCGTGAAGTCCTCTATACCGCCCTGCGCGGGCCCAACGGACATGTGTTGCGTGCCTTGGTGGAGCAACAGGGGCAATTCGCCCGCATCGCTGGCGCGTTGTCCTGGTTGCATGCGCATTACGAAGAGCCGTTGCAGGTCGATGACCTGGCCCGTCGCGCAAACATGAGCGCCTCGACCTTCCACGAGCATTTCAAGCGCAACACCCTGGCCTCGCCGGTGCAGTACATCAAGCGCCTGCGCCTGCTCAAAGCCCGTGCGCTGCTGGTCGCCGACGCAATGAACGTCAGCCAGGTTGCGTTGAAGGTGGGCTACCAGAGCAGTTCGCAGTTCAGCCGGGAGTACAAGCGACTGTTCAACCACAGCCCCGGCCAGGAACGCGACCTGCGCTGAATCCCAGCGCGACATCAGCTACAGCACCGCCCCCGTAGCAGCGGCGCAAGCCGCGTTCGGCCTCACCGCGTGGCATCAGACACACCGCACCCACCGCCGACGCGGCTCGCGCCGCTGCTACAGGCCCTCACCTATCTCCTGTAGCAGCGGCGCAAGCCGCGTCGAGGTTTGCCGATCGAATCAGGTTTCGCGCACGACCAATTCGAAGCCCAGGTCGATCGCCCCTGCGCAATGGCTTTTGCCGTCCATGCTGTCGAGCAGCATCTGCGCCGCCTTGCGGCCGATCTCCGCACGCGGGGTGCGAATCGAGGTCAATCGGGGTACCAGATGCGCCGAGCCGGGAAGATCGTTGAACCCCACCATCCCCACCCGCCCCGGAATCGCGATGCCCTGACGCTGGGCCTCATAGATGGCCCCTTGCGCCAAGTCGTCGTTGCAGAAGAACACGCCGTCCACGTCCGGATGCCGACGCATCAAGTCGGCGAACAACTCGCCACCCAGGCCGATCGACGAGGGTTGCGGGCACAGCACTTCAAGCTGCGGGTCATGAACCCCCGCCGTCTCGAGCGCCGCCCTGAACCCCTTGGCCCGCTGCATCACCCGCGGATCGAGTTGCGCCGCCACATAACCCAGGCGCCGACGACCGGCATCCAGCAAATGCCGCGCCGCAACAGCACCGGCCTGCTCCTGGGAAAAGCCGACACAGGCGCCCCCGCCGTCCGCGCCCAGCTCCATCATGTGCACGCACGGCACACCGCTGTTGTGCAGCATGGCCTGCGAGCGTTCGGTACGGCTCATGCCGGTCAGCAGGATGCCACCCGGCTTGTACGCCAGGTAATTGCGAATGAGGTTTTCCTCTTCGTCGACATCGTAGTGAAAGTTGCCGATCAGCACTTCCAGCCCACGCGGACGCATCACCCCATGGATGGCTTCCAGGGTGTCGATGAACAACTGGTTGGAAAGCGAAGGAATGAGTACCACCACCGACTGGCTCTGCGCCGAAGCCAGGGCACGGGCTGCTGGATTGACCACGTAGCCCAAGGCCTGCGCAGCTTCCAGCACTTTGCTGGCCAGTTGCGGCGCGACCGTGGACACCCCGCGCAGTGCGCGTGAAGCGGTAATGGGGGAAACACCAGAGAGTTTGGCAACTTCGGCCAGGGTCGGCAGGCCGGTTGCGCGTGAGCCGATTCGCGCCATGATTCTTGTTGTTATCTACTTGCAATGAAAAAGAGTTGAGGTAAGGTAGCGCTGTCTCGAATCCAGAG
>Ga0308158_10005359_pt1 | contig 10537 bp, 5 predicted proteins | sample PhyBR2_FD_201038 | JGI IMG/M metagenome (GOLD analysis project Ga0308158, IMG submission 201038) | Phyllosphere microbial communities from UC Gill Tract Community Farm, Albany, California, United States - DLSLB.R2 | ecosystem: Host-associated > Plants > Phyllosphere > Unclassified | place: USA...
CGACAGGTCGGTGCGCTGGCTGCCACACTGGCTGGCGGTCAGATTGCCGGCACGGTCGTAGCTGTATTCGGTCAGCTTGCCGTCAAAACCGGTTTCCGATGCCAGCCAGCCTTCGGCGTGGTAGCTCAGGGTGTAGCTCTCACCCTTGGCATTGACCAGCTCGACCAGTTGCAGCGCGCCGTCATAGCGATAGCGCAGGATTTGGCCGATGGCGTCCGTGCGTTGCACCGGCAAACCCTGGCCGTTGTATTGATAGCGCGTGGCGTGTCCTGCTGCGTCGTGATGCGCCAGCAGGTTGCCGTCGGCATCGTATTCAAACTGTTCGCCATCTCCGTCGCCGCCCTTGATGCCAGGCAGGCGGCCGAGGACATCGTAGACATAGTGCGTGGCGTGTTCCTGCGCATCGAAGGCCGCGCTGAGCCGGCCTTGCCGGTCGTAGTGGTAGCGGCTGCTGTAGCCCGAGCAGTCGGTATGGCGTACCAGCTGGCCTTTGCCGTTGTATTGCAGATGCTGGTGGCCGCCTTTCGCATCGATGACTTCGACCAGCTGACCATGCGCGTCATAAACATAGCTGGTGGCGTGGCCGAGCACATCGGTTTGCGTCAGCGGGCGGCCGCTGTCGTCATAGCTGCGGCGGCTGCAATGCCCCAGCGCGTCGGTGATCAGAATCGGCTGGTTTTGCTCGTCGTAGTCGATGCTGTAGCGGTTGCCCAGGGCGTCGACACTGCTGACCAGATTGCCTTGCTGGTCATAGGCATGACGCGTGGCGGCGCCATTGGCGTCGATCTCGGCCAGCAGCATGCCGTCGCGATCCCACTCGCGCCTTCCCAGCGATATTGCGCTGGCGCCGTCGACGATGCGGCGCACTTCGGTCACCAGCCAGTTGGCATCGAACGTGTATTCAAGCACGCCGCCGTTTTCGCTGACGCGGCTGGTGTCGGGGTCGATATAGTCGATGCGAGTCAGTTCGCTGCCATCGAGCGCGCGTGTCGTTGTGGCGCGTGCCTGGTAACTGTTGTCGAGCGTGACCGGGTAGCTTTCCCGCAGGGTCTGCTTATTTTGCACCCGACCGTGCCAGCTGGCGCGCAGGGCGTCCAGGCTGATCCACTCCAGGACGTAGGCAAAACCCGTATAGCTGCTGCACGACGTCAGCAGGTGGTGCTGGTAGCTATAGCTGCGGCTGTCGCCAGCCAGATTGCTCTGGCAAATCAGGTTATATCGACGTGGCGCGTGACTGGGTTCTATGGCTGGTTCGCTGGCGTAGTCATAGCGCACATGGCACAGCCGGCTGCCGTCGTCGGAAATTTCTTCGATGCGCGCGATGCGTGGCGGCTCGCCAGCTTGTCGTTCGCCACAGATGGCTTCGAGCACGCTGCCGTCATCGCTGCGCAGGCGCAGCACGGCCATGCCGTGAGCAGCATCAGGCAGGTAGTCGATGCTGACCCCATGACCGTCGCGCTGTTCAGACCGTACCAGTACAAAGTGCTCGGCGACCAGTAAGGCGGCAGGTGCCAGCATGGCGTTGACGCCATCAAACCCGTGCGGCAAACAGCTGGTGCCGGCGCGGCTGAAACGGTCGCGGCTGCCGTCACGCCATGTGAGGGTAAAGCTGTCCTGATCGTCGCGCTGCAGCACAAAGCCTTCCTTGCGGCTGTCAAACGCGGCACCCGACGCCAGCCCTGGCAGGCGCAGCGCGCGTCCCGTATCGTCGTGGTAGACAATGCCTTGTTCGCATACCGACAAACCGGTGGTATAGGGCGTGGCCCAGCGTGCGCCCAGCAAGCCCCAGTCGCCGCATTCCGAGCCAGAGCGGTAGCAGCGTGTCCAAACGATGGGCAGACCGCGCGCACTGTTGCGCTCCAGCGAAAAATCGGTCTGGTACAGCACTTCCTGACCCGTGCCGAAATGCACGGGTTTGCGTCCCTTGACCGGTTTTTTTGCCGGGCCGCTGTCTTTTGGGCAGCAGTCCGACGGCGGCTCGGACTTGGGTTCTTTTTTGCCGCGGCTTTTGCCGTCGTCGCCACCGGATTTGGGTGGTGGTTTTCCTAAGTGCGGTGTTTTTTCCGGTTTTTTGCCGACCAGTTTTTCCCTGATTTTCTTGCTGATTTTTTTTGCAAACCAGCGACCGCCCGGAATTCTGGCCAGCACGGCATTGAACGCGATGTTTTCAGCGGTGTTGATGCCGATTGTCATGGCTGTGCTGATAACGTCCGGTGTCTTGCCAGTCAAAACATAGTCGGCAGCCTGGTCAAGCACTGTCGCTGACGCCGCCATGGCTGTGCCGCTGGCAACGGTGATGCCGCCGGCTGCCGAACCGACCGCCGCCGCTGTTTCCATCCCGGCCGCTACTGGCGCGCCGACACCGGTAGCAGCTACGGCGACGCCGGCGACGGCAACTACGGCACTGCCTGCCAGGATCGTGCCTCCTGCTTCTGTTACATCTGCCGCCGCGCCGTGCAGCTCTTTGGAGCCATGCTTCTTGTAGTCTTGTGCCAGTTGCCGAATAATTGCCGACAGGCCAGTCAAGGTCGGCTTTGCCGCCTCCCCACCACGCTCATAAATCTTGCCGACCGTGTTGCGTGAATTCATCCAGACCTGGCGTCCCACCTGCACCAGTTCGGCACCATTGGCGCGATGATTGCTGCTCGCTTCCAGGGTGTCGACCTGCTTGCCCACTGTGCCGCTTTTGATGCCGCCAGCTCTGCCGGCCGCGTCGCCGCTGACGGTGGGGATGGTGCTGCGCTGATGCAAAATGAGCGGTTCGCTGTGCGACTTGACGTTGGGCGAGGCATTGATCGCCGCCGAAAATTCGCCGACCACGGTGTAGGGCAGGGGCGGTGTGCTGGAACCCACCGGTGTCTTGCAGATGTCAGGCGTCAGGCTCACGCAATAAAAGCGTGGTGACTTCGTGACGGTTTCATTGCTCATGGCTGCACCGCTTCGGCCGCTTCGGCTGCGGCTTCCTGCGCCTGTTCCAGCAGCCTCACGCGCGCCATCTGCTCAGGCTGATGCACCTGCATCAGGCGCGCTGCACGCTGATCCATGTCGGCAGGAACCAGGGCACGCCAGACCAGTTCCACACTGCCTGCCTGCGTATCGATGACAACCGTGTCGATTACCAGCCGCAGCACCAGCAGCTGATTATTCTTGTCCGCCAGCAGCAGAAACAGAATCTGTTCCGGCAGCATGAAGCGCAGCACGGTATTGCCCATGTGGTCGGCGCGCACTGACGAATGATCATGGCGGCACAGATTGGTCAGGGCGAATTCCTCCAGGCCGGCCAGATGCGTGCATTGCTGGTCGGCCGGTGCACAGTTCCAATAGGCAAAGTCGAAGTCTTCCGGCAGGCGCGGTACCTCGCTGGCTTGCCAGGTGGCCTGCTCGACAAACCGGCCGGCCAGGGCGCGGCGCGGTTGCCAGCCGCGCCCGAGAGGCGCCAGGCCGGCCGGCGCTGGCAGATCCTTGCCCGCGGCGCCTTGCCAGAAGTGTTCGGCGGTCAAGGCCTTGCCTTGATAAAGCACGCGCGGTGCGGGAACTTTTTCCAGCTTGCTGGCGTCCAAATACCAGTGGCGTGTAAAGCCGCGTCCCAAGGGGTTGGTGTCGCAGTGGGCATGTCGTGCTTGCGCCTTGCTGTCACTGCCAGGGTCAGCTTCCAGACGGCATTCACCACCGGTCGCATAAGCGTAATGCAAGGGCAGTTGCAGGAATTTTTCTGGCTGGCTCAAGCGCCAAGGATTCGGGCGTAGCATGCCGAGCGTTGCCACGCGGGCGCAGCCTTGGGCTACGCGGGTGGCCAGTGTTTTTTTGATGAAGTGGCGTTCGCCGCACACCTGCAGGGTTTTGTTGATCAGTGTTTGCCGGTTTTTGCGCAGATGCAGATTGACCAGAAATTGCGGCAATGCCTGGCCGCGTGGCGCGTGCGCAGTAGCGTTGACGATCACATCGCAGCGCGGTTTGTAGGGCGCAAAGTCGCTTTCCTGCAGCGTGCCTGCTTGCGTGTCGCCGTCAAGATGCACGTCATCGGTGGACAGGTGCACGGCAACGCTTGCAGGCATCAGGCTGGCTCTGCCATCGGCGCCGCATGGTCCCAGCCGGTAGCCCATGCGCGCCACCACCACGTGAAAGGGGCTGTCGAACTGGTCGACCATGTCGAACTGGGTGGCGGCGAAGGGTGTACGGTTGTCAAACAGCAGATTGGGAATCTGCAAGGCGGTCATGTCGGCTGCGGCCATGGTTGTCCTTAGCCCGGATTGTTGTCGATATCGTCGCCGTGCAGCTGCACCTTGCTCCTGCCGCGAATGATGATTTCGTCAGCACACAGCTCGATGCGGCCGGGCGTCATGGTGATGGTGGAACTGCCTACCGTGACCGTATGGGAATCGGTGGCAGTCACCGCGCTGCTGGCACCGACGAGCACCGTTCTGCTCAGGCCGACCTGCTCGGTCTGCGTCATGGCCACCGTGGTATTCATGGCGCCCATCACCGTGGTCTGGTAAGCCGCACCGATGGTCAGTGCCTTGGCCAGGCCGATCAATTCTTCCTTCGCCAGCAGCACGCGCTCGGAACGGGTGCCGTCGATCTGCACCTGTTCATTGCCGTGCACATGCTCGCGTCGGTTGCCGCCGATATCGATCTGTTCGTTGTGATCGACGCGCTCTTTGCGATGACGGTGCACGGTAATGGTTTCATCCTGGCCCACCGTTTCGGTGCGGTTACGCTTGACCTGGACGGTTTCGTCGCGGTCGATGTTTTTGCGCCGGTCGTTGCCTACCCAGTGCGATTCATCGTGCTCCACTTCTATGCGCTGGTCTTTTTCGGCGTGCAGCCATACCTCCTCAGAACCTTTCTGATCCTCGAAGCGCAAGGCGTTGGCGTGCGTAACATCGCCTTTTCTGGAGGAGCGGCTGAGCATGCCGCTTTGGGTTTTGTTGGCTGGCAAGTCCCATGGCGGCATATTGCGCGCGTTATAGACGCAGCCGGTAATGATGGGCAAGGAGACATTGCCATCCAGGAACTGCACCACCACTTCCATGCCGATGCGCGGCAGGCTGATATGGCCGAAATTGGCGCCGGCCCAACTCGATACCACGCGTATCCATGGCGAACTCCTGTCGTCGAACTTGCCCAGCCGGTCCCAGTGAAACTGCACTTTGATGCGGCCATAGCCATCGGTATGAATCTCTTCCCCGGGTGGGCCGACCACGATGGCGGTTTGCACGCCATGGATCTTCGGCTCGGTGCTGTGAAAATTGCGTCCCGGGCGCCAGGCTATGCTGCGTTCGATGCAACTGAAGGTGTTGCTGTAATGCGAGCTTGCATTGCGGCCCTGATGGTAATTGTTGCTGGCAAAGTGGCGCACCGACACGATCAGATATTCTTTGGCCGTATTGCTGCCAAAGTGTCCGCTCAGCACAAACCAGCGCCCGGGCTGCGCCGTGCGGTCGTTGCCCTGTGCTTCAAACTGCTGCGCCCTGGCGTTGCGTTCCTCCATGCGGCGCTGGGCCAGCGCTTCGCCGTCGTCGAGATGGCGAAAGCCATAACTGCCGGTGTTTTCGTAGACTTCCAGAGAGGGTACGGCGCCCTGGCGGTTCAAGGTGTCGCGGCTGGCGCGGGCGCTGCGAGGATTCTTGAAGTTGAAACTGGCCACCGTCATCTGCGCCGGCGCCATGCGCCGCATGCCGCTCCACTGGTGCACGCCATCGTCTTCCTGGCTGCCTGCGTGGTGCTGGAAGGGCATGCTGTCGAGTTCGCCATCGATGGGCTGGCCGTTGGTACTGTCGTCCTCCAGCCACAAGGTGTGGCCGTCGTGCCGGTGCTCATAACGGTAGTGCCAGCCCAGTTGCTCCCAATGCCGGTGCAGCAGGTTATGGTCGCTTTCGTTGTACTGGCAGATATACGTGATGGCAGGGTCAGGGCCGCTTGCGCCCAGCCGGTAGTCGCGCATCAGATAGTCTTCCAGCACGGCATCTGTTAATGCAGCGACGCTCAGCCCATGGAACGCCTTGTTGTTTTGCCGCAGATGCAGATGGGCCAGCCACGGTTCGAGCACCATTTCATAGTAGGCAAAACCGCCATCGGCGCGCAGGAACCGGAACTCGAAGACATGGCCGTTGAAATAGCGCAGGCTGCCGTCTTCGCGCACCAGTTCGATGGTGACCATCTTGCCTATCACGCACTCCAACGCCAGTCCCGCGTCATCGGACAACACTTCCACGATGTAGCAGAAATCGCGCGACAGGCTCTCGGTTGCGTCCAGCGTATTGGCCAGCAGCGTCACGCCGGCAGGCGCGTCATGCTGAGGGAAGTACAGGCGCAGCAGGCGGTCACCCTGCATGTCCTGCACCAGGCTGGCCAGGGTTGCCAAGGCCGGGTTTGCATCCATAAACGAATTCATGCTGGCAATGCCTCCTTGTTGGTGCGATACAGGCAGAACGACTACTGTAGGGATGGCAAGCTCAAGCGTATTGAGGCGTCGCAACGCTCAGTCACCGAGCGCCGCCATCAGCTGCAGGCTGTAATGCATGTCATCGCGCGCTTGGGCGCCGGCTTGCTGGCCGAGAAAACTGTTGCAGCCCAGCGCCCCTGCCGATGGCTGGCCGAGCCTGACGGGGTGCATTGCATCGGCGCGCAGGAGCAGATCGATCTGCACTTGCAGCAAGGGCTGGCCGAACAGTTTGAGCAACTGCGCCAGTTGCCTGCTGGCCGGGGCGCGTGGCAGGAAGCTCGCATACTGTGCTGCGCTCAAGGGGCCGAGGCGCACGGTCACTGCCAGGTCCGGGCGCAGGCAGCGCTGGCCCAGCATGGCGCGCCGGCCCAGCAGGGCGTTGGTGCCGCCCAGTGCTGTCTGTTCGCGCAGCGTCAGCGCCAGCATGGCGCCGCTTGTTTCGCGCACGGTCACGGGGATGTCGAAATGGGCGCTGAGGATGCGCGCCATGATCGTGGCCGAAACATGGCGCTGCTGCAGCAGGCCACTATAGAGGCCGATGACGCGCGGATCGACCCCGGTAGCTGCGTTTGCCGGGTGGCCAGCCAGGTTCAGCAGGTGTGGCAGGAAATGCTGGCGCGCCTGGCCTTGCTCGATGCGGTATTTTTCCCAGGCCTGGTAGAACAGTGTCAGCGCGCGGCTGGAAAACAGGTCGAGAAAAGCGCGAGGCGCTTCGTCGTGCTCGCTGGCCTGATGGCTGGCCAGGCGCTCCGAATAATGGCCGGGCAGCACGCCATGGTTGCCCAGCAATCCCATGAAGGTGGGCGTGACATAAATCCGCGGCAGGGCGCCGTCGCCAGGCGTGCCGATCAGGCGGATGGCTTCGATCTGGCTGGCCGGAAAACGCGGTGACACGCTGTTGTCAAAGCGCAGGACCTGCAGCAGGGCCGTCTCGGGCGGCACGCCTTGCTGGTGCAGCCAGCCCAGCAGCAAGCGCATGGCCTGGCGCCAGCAATACTGCTGCGGCGCGGCCAGCAGCTGATCGATCACGTTGACGTGGCGTAGCGGGCCGGACATACAATGATCTCTTCGCCGCTGCGCTGCGAGACCAGGCTCAGGCGGCTAAAACAGTTGAGCTGGCTGTTCATGGCGAAATAACGCTGGAACACCTGCGCAAAGACGGCCAGGCTGCAGCCGGCAAAGGCCTGCTCATCGAGCGTCATGCGTATCGCGATGCCGGGCATCAGGGTGGGAAACGGTGCAGTTGGCATCCAGTCGCGCGTGCTGCCGTGGGCCAGGCCGGTAATGCCTTCGATCAGGCGCTGCGTGGTGGCCGAAGCGGGCAGGTCGTACAGGCCCAACATTGTTTGAAACTCGCCCAGGCCGGCCTGTGTCAGGCCTGAATAGTTGAGCGACAGATGCGAGATCAAGCGCCAGTGCGCCTCCTTGCCTGCCTGCGGGCGATAGCTGGGTGTGGGCTTGCGCAGGAATCGGATCGGCACGCCGTCGGGTACGTCTTCGGCCTGCAGGTCGCCTTGCGGCAAGCCATACGGCAACTGGGCGGGCAGGTCGCGGTTGCTGCACAGCAGCCTGATTGAAATCGTGGCCGCGCCCTCGCTGGCCTCGTCCGCCGAGCCGATGCGTTGCTGCCACTGCGGATCGATCAGGCTGAGCCGGGTTTCATGACCGGGACTGATGGCGGCCACCTGCTCGTCGCGCCGCGCCAGCCAATAGTGGCCGCCCTGTTCCTGGCGCGCGCCATGCAGCGCCGAATACAGTGGCAGGAACATGGTCAGCCGTTCGCCTTGCGCATCGCGGCGCAGCACGCTGACGTTCTCGATGCTGTGGATCTCGTAGGCCGGCGCGTGGGTGGCGTCGGCAATCAGTGCATGGTCCGTTTCGGTATCGGTGTAGCGGATCGGCACGCCAGTCTTGTCGAACAGATTGACCACCGGCGTGCAGCCTTGCAGCAAATTGCCGGGGCCGGCCTGTTGCAGCAGGCGCGCCACAGGACTGTCGCTGCGAATGCCGCGCAGCAGCAGGTGCAGCGTGAACTGGCGGCACTGGTCAGGTAGTAGTGGCACCAGTTTCGGCCACAGCAGGTCGACAAAATGGAATTTGTCCGGAAAGGAAAAGTATTCGCTGAGCAGGCGCAGGGCAGGGTGCGAGCGTGCGCAAAACGGTATCAGTGCATCGTTTTCCTCGTAGCCTGCCGGCGCCATGGCCTCGCCTTCGATCGCCTGCCAGCTGCTGCCAGGGCCGGCTGACAGATAGGCGCAGCTGGCATGCAGCACCAGCGCATCGAACAGTGCTGCGCGCAGCGACGGTTCGCCATCGACAAACAGGCGCAGCCTGGCCAGCGGCAGCTGCGCCAGGCTGGCCGTGCTGCCGGTGGCGGCAAAGCTGATGCTGAGCATGCTGCTCGCTTCGGGCGGCAGGCGCACGGTGGGCGGCGCGTCGATCAGTGCGCCAAAGCGCAGCGCGGTGATGGCCAGCGGCGCCAGCGTCACGTTGTAGCTGCTGGTAAAACGGCAGGCTACGCCCTGTACCGGCGCCGAGCGCAACACGGTGCCGCGCGCAAGCGTGCCGACCTCGCCATCGGTGCTTGTTTCTTCATGGGCAATGCGGACAATGGCGCACGAGGGAAACGGGCGCAGGTAATGCGGGTATAGCGTTTCGAGCAGGGATTCGGTCAGCTGCGGATAGTCGTCATCGAGCCGCTTGGCGACCCTGGCGGTCAGCAGGGCAAACGACTGTATCAGGCGCTCGACGTGTGGGTCTTCGCAGGTTTCGCCGGCAATATGGAGCCTGGCGGCGACTTTCGGGTAGCGGCGGGAGAATTCGCGCGTGTACTGGCGAAACAGGCCCAGCTCACGCTCGTAATACGGCAGCAGGTGTTCCACGGTTGCACTTTCGGCCAGCTGGAAAGTTTCATGCTGGCATCAAGCGCGGCCGTGGATATTGATCTACTGCAATCTATCAGAAATGATATTCGGCGCGTACCATCGGCGTTTTTGCCGTCTGGCCCTGGTTGCCGGTCGTGGCGGCCGAGTTGCCGAACTTGTTTTTCCAGTACTGGTATTCCACGCCGAGGCGGAAGGTGTTCTTGGCATTGCCCAGCGCTGCGCCCACGTCGAACATGACCTGCATGTCGATATTGGTTTCCACGGCGGTCGGACGTCCCACTTCATCCTTGCCTTTGGAGTCGATCAGGTTGAAGAAGCCTTCAAACGACAACAGCGGCGACAGCGGAATGCCCCAGGCGCCTGTCAGCATGGCGTGGGTCTTGTAGGTGTAGCGGCCGCGCACGTCCGATATCGGCGGGAAGGCGCCGCTCGGGGCGTTGCTTTCGCGCAGCAACAGCAGGCTGGTATTGAAGAAACCGGGCACATCCCACATCAGGGTCGGCCCAGCTACCAGCATGCGCTTGCGCGAGTTGTAGCCCACGTCGTTCTTGGTATTAACATCAAAACCGAGCGTCACGCCCACGCCACGCACCGGGCCGAACTGGATATCGCTGCCACGCACTTTGCCGATGTCGATGGTGTTGCGATACACCAGGTACGCTTCCTGCGCGCCCGAAGTCTTGCCCAGTGCGCCAGGGTCCTTGCTGTCGGACATCAGGAAATCGAGGTTGACGAAGTTGCTGCCGTACTTGTAGCCGCTGGCATGCGTAATGGCGAAAATATTCTTCTTGATATCGTCCGGATTGAATGGCTCGCGGAAGTCGTTGCCAGCGCGCCAGCTCAGCGCCGTGTCGCTCCATTCGGCTGCACCGGCGGAGGCGCCAGAGCCGGCAATGGCGGCAAACAGGAGGCAAGACAACAAAGAGATTTTTGGTTTTTTCACGTGGGCTCCGGAGGGCGGAAAATAACAGGATGATGTACGGGGGTTGCAGCGATGATGCAGGGCGATGGACAACGATAGGCGCCGTTGCAATCATCATGCGAGAAAGCAATCAGCCCTTAATATGCTTTATATGCATAGTTGGTATCATTTCTTGAATATAATGATCGCATTTTACGGCTCCTGCGGGGCCAGTCGGCTGCCGTAAAGCTGTGAATTATTTTTAAAACAGCCGGCAGGTGTTGTTTTTTTGTAGAAATGGAAACG
>Ga0308158_10005364_pt1 | contig 10530 bp, 8 predicted proteins | sample PhyBR2_FD_201038 | JGI IMG/M metagenome (GOLD analysis project Ga0308158, IMG submission 201038) | Phyllosphere microbial communities from UC Gill Tract Community Farm, Albany, California, United States - DLSLB.R2 | ecosystem: Host-associated > Plants > Phyllosphere > Unclassified | place: USA...
GTCAAACCCTGCAACAGGCAAAATTTTATTCTACAACTCATTGTTTTGCAAGAGCGATTTCAGCGGATGTTGCCTCAAGGACCGGGCTTTCCATGCTTTCCAGTGAGCGGGAACTTGCCCCAACACCTGGTCCGCTTCAGCCTCGCCGGGTAGCGCGCAAAACACGCAAGCACCCGAACCAGTCATCCTTGCCGCACCGTATTGCCCCAGCCATTCAATCGCCTGTGCTACCGGCGGAAATAAACGAGACGCCACTGCTTGCAAATCATTTTTCCCGTAAGCACTTAACTGATGTGCTGCAGGAAAGTCCGCTATTCTAACGGGCTTCGTATCGCGCGTCAAATCCTCGGCGGTAAAAATTGCAGGGGTCGGCACCGAGACGCCCGGCTCGATCACGACGTACCAGCAATCCGGCCCCTCGATCGGCTGCATCGCCTCCCCTACCCCTTCGACGAAAGCCGTGCGGCCGAAGATAAAGAAGGGAATGTCGGCGCCCAGCGGCAAGCCGATCGCCATCAGCTCCTCGTCGCCGAAGCCGCCCTGCCACAAATGGTTCGCGGCCATCAGCGCCGTCGCCGCATCCGAGGAGCCGCCGCCGAGCCCGCCGCCCATCGGCAGGATTTTATCGATCGCGACATCGATGCCGGGCACGGCGCGGCCGTGGCGCTGTTGAAACGCATCGGCCAGACGGTGCAGCGCACGCACGATCAGGTCGGATTCCTCCGGCACGCCCGGGACGTCGTTCGTGCGGACGATGCGGCCGTCGTCACGCAGGTCGAAGTGCAAGGTATCGCCATGATCGATCAATTGAAACACGCTTTGCAGCAGGTGATACCCGTCGGCGCGGCGGCCGACCACGTGCAGGAACAGGTTCAGCTTGGCCGGGGCCGGGCAATCGTGCAGCGAACGCGTATTCATGCTGCCGGGTCGAGGATGATCTGGATGGCGAGATCGCCGCCGTTCGCGCCGGCGTTGCGTTCGGCCATGATGTTACGCGGCATTTGCGTGCCGTTGGTTCCCGCCTGCCAGGACACGAAGCGCAGGCGCCAGCCGTCCTTGGTGTACACGCTGTTGTTGCTCGGGGAAGCAATAAAACGCTTGCCGTCGGCGGCGGTCGCATAACCCTGCAGCCAGTCGCGCAGGCCGGAGACCGGCAGCGACCAGCCCAGCGCCTGCGCGCTCAGGCTATCGATATCCTGGGCCGTGCGCGGCGGGCGACCGGCTTCGGTGAGGGTCGCCTGCTGCGGCGTGACGCTGATCGTCGCGACCGTCTGCTTCAGCGGATTCAAAAAGGCGACGTCGATCTGGCCGGGACGCTGCGACCACTCGAAGCCGCCATTGGTCGAACCGGGCTGGCCATCCTTCTGGTAGGTCACCTGCAAGCGGCCGCTCAGTTCGATGGTCTCTTGATAAGGCGCGACGGCGACGGCGGAGGTGCTGCCTGTCGATTGCGTGGCGGTGGTGGCGCAGCCGGCGAGCGCGGCAGCAAGAAGAACGGAGGCGAAACGGTGGTTGATCGGCATCGGTCAGTCAGGAATAAAGTGGAAGCGGCGGGCGTCGTGCCCGCCGTGCAATTCCACCATTATTTCACAGCGACTGCCTGAGGCGCGCGAGCGTGCTGCGCAGCGTGTCATTGTGCGGATCTTTCGCGCGCGCTTCGCGCCACAGCTTCTGGGCGTCGGCCTGCTTGCCCTTCTGCCACAGCACCTCGCCGAGGTGGACGGCGATCTCCGGATCGCGGCGCAGCCCGTAGGCGCGGCGCAGGTGGGCTTCGGCGGCGTCGAGGTTGCCGAGGCGATACTCGACCCAGCCCATGCTGTCCATGATGAAAGGATCTTCCGGCGCCATGCCGAGCGCCTTTTCGACCAGCGCGCGCGCTTCTTCCAGGCGCACATTGCGTTCGGCCAGCGAGTAGCCGAGGGCGTTGTAGGCGTGATGGTTGTCGGGCGCCAGGCGCATCACTTCGCGCAGGCTCGTTTCCATCGCCTCGAGGTGCCCGGTCTTTTCGGCCAGCAGCGCGAAGTCGTAGAGCAGGTCGGGATTGTTCGGGAAGCGGCGCGTGGCTGCCTGCATCAGCGTAAACGCCTGCTCGTTCTGGCCGGCGTCGCGCAGCACCTGCGCTTCCATCGCCGCGACTTGGGCCTGGGCTACCGGTTCCGAGGGCTTCAGGCTGGCCAGCAGGCGCCGCGCGGCCGGCACGTCGCCGCCCTTGCCGAGCAGCTGAGCGCGGCGCAGCTGGGCGCCGAATGCCGCTTTCTCGTCACCTTCGGGCAATTTATCGAGCCAGCCGACGGCCGCCTTGATGTCGCCGCGCTCCTCGGCCAGCTGCGACAGGATCAACAAGGCCTTCGAGGGATCGCGTTCGTCTTCCGGATTGCGTCCGAGCACGTCGACGAAGCGCGCAAAATAACGTTCGGCGTTGCCGGGGTCGTTCAGCTGGGTCGACAGGACGCCGAGCGCATACAAGGTCGTGACGTTGTCGGGCTGCTGCTTGTCGAGCAGCAGGAATTCGCTGCGCGCGGCCTCGAACTGCTTGTCGTTGACCAGCATGCGTGCGCGGGCGGCACGCACTTCGCGCGCGTTCGGATTGGCCGCGATGAACTTGCCCAGCAGCTCGGCCACCTGCGCTTCGTTCTCGCCGGCCTGGGCCAGGGTCAGGACGGCGATCTCGGAATCGGGTTTCAGGGCCAGGGCCGCGCGCGCCTCGCGCGCTGCCGCCGCCTTGTCGCCACGCGCCAGCGCGCCCTGGGCCAGCACCACGTGTCCCTCCAGGGTGCCGCGGTAGGGCCCGACCACGCGCTCGAGCATGGCGTTGGCCGCTTCCTTGTCCTTGGCGCGCGCCAGCAGTTGCTGGATCTGGTACAGGACGACGCCGCGCACATTGCCTGGTGTGCCCTCAAGGCGCTTGCGGAAAATTTCTTCTGCGTCCGAGATATTGTCGGACAGGATAACCATCCCCAGATAGTACTGCGTCGCCTCGTCCGACTGCGGGTCGAGCTGGCGCCACTGGCGCACGGCGGCCAGGGTGTCCTCGGGCTGGCGCGCGGCCAGCGCCATTTCGGCCGCGCGGCGCGCCAGGCGCGGGTCGCGCGTCTGCTGCGCCAGGCTCAGCATCGTCAGATAGGGACCTTGCCAGTCGCCGCTGCGGAACGCGAACTCGGCGCGCAGCAGCTGGTTCAGCAAGGTGCTCGTCAGCTCGACCTTCGGCAAGCGTGCCGTTTCGGCATCCGCCTCGGCTTTCGCCGCGAGCTCGGCCTTCTCCTGTGCATCGGCCAGCTGCTCTTGCGAAGCCTGCGCCGATTGCACAACAGCGGGCTGCTGGGGCGCCACGGCGCACGCCGACAGCAAGCCGGAGAGGGTTACAATGACGAAAGCGTTTTTCAAGGCAAGTCCATGTGTGGAGTGATGTTCGATTCTACGCCCAAGCCCCGTTGCGCGTGCGCGAGCGCAACACGAATTTACACGTATTTTGTCAGATTTTCATGCCTGAACTCCCCGAAGTAGAAGTGACCCGGCGCGGCGTCGCGCCCCACCTCGAAGGCCGTGTCGTCGAGCAGGTCGTGTTCCGCCGCGAAGGCTTGCGCTGGCCCTTCCCGGCCCACCTGGCCGAGACCCTGGTCGGCCAGCGCATCACCAGCGTCGGCCGGCGCGGCAAATACCTGCTCATTGGCTTCGACAGCGGCATCCTGATCGTGCACCTCGGCATGTCCGGACACCTGCGCGTGCTGCCGCCGGGTATCGAACTGAAGAAGCACGACCACTTCGACCTGGTGGTGCGCGAAGGCGCGCAGCTGCACGTATTACGCCTGCACGACCCGCGCCGCTTCGGCGCCGTACTCTGGCATGCCCATGACGACGGCGATATCGAACAGCACATCCTCTTGCGCGGACTCGGCGTCGAACCGCTGGAAGACAAGTTCTCGGCCGAATTGCTGTACAAGGAAACCCGCAAGCGTAGCGCGCCGATCAAGCAGGTGTTGCTGTCCGGAGACATCGTGGTCGGGGTCGGCAACATCTACGCCTGCGAGAGTCTGTTCAAGGCCGGCATCAGCCCGAAAACGCCCGCTTCGCGCATCAGCCGGGCGCGCTACGAGAAGCTGGCGGCGGCGATCCGCGAGATCCTGGCCGCCGCCATCGTGCAGGGCGGCAGCACCCTGAAAGACTTTATTGCCGTGAATGGTCAATCTGGCTATTTCCAGCAGACATATTTCGTCTATGATCGTGCGGGAGTGCCTTGCAGAAACTGTGGCGCGCCGGTGCGCCAGATCAAGCAGGGGCAGCGGTCGACCTTCTACTGCGCCACCTGCCAGCGATAAAAGGCTAACCGAACAGCAGGCGGAACATGTACGACATTCAAGAATACGGCGCCTGGCGCGCCGCGATCGCAGCGGCGCTGGACGACTACCGCGCCGCGCTCTCCAGCTTCGACGTCTCGGACGCGGCCACGACCCAGCGCGTGGCCCAGGCCGCCGCACGCGTGCGCGACGACCGCCTGTCGGTGGCCTTCGTCGCCGAATTCTCGCGCGGTAAATCGGAGCTGATCAACGCGATCTTCTTTGCCGACTACGGCCAGCGCATTCTTCCTTCCGCCGCCGGCCGCACCACGATGTGCCCGACTGAACTGCTGTGGGACGACGCCTGGAAACCCTGCATCCGCCTGCTGCCGATCGAGACCCGCGCGCAGCAGCTCTCGACCAGCGATTACCGCGACGATGCCTCGGCCTGGACCGTGCTGCCGCTGGAACTGGACGCACCGGACCGTATGACGGAAAGCTTCCGCCAGGTCAGCATGACGCGCCGCGTCTCTCCAGAGGAAGCACAGCGCTACGGCCTGTACGACCCGGAGAACCCGGAACTGGCGGATGCCCTCGGGCTCGACGGCCTGGTCGAGATCTCGCAGTGGAGACATGCGATCATCAACCTGCCGCACCCGCTGTTGAAGCAGGGCCTGGTGATCCTCGACACGCCGGGTCTGAACGCGATCGGCACCGAGCCCGAACTGACGCTGAACCTGATTCCGAACGCGCATGCGGTGCTGTTCGTGCTGGCCGCCGAAACGGGCGTCACGCGCAGCGACATCGAAGTCTGGCGCACCCATATCGGCGCCGGGCCGGGCCGCATCGTGGTCCTCAACAAGATCGATGCGATGTGGGATCCGCTACGCAGCGAAGCCCAGAACGAAGCCGAGATCGCGCGCCAGCAGGCCAGCGTCGCGCAGCAGCTGGGCCTCGGCTCCGAACAGGTGTATCCGGTCTCGGCGCAAAAGGCGCTGGTCGGGCGCATCCAGGGCGACATGGCTTTGTTCGAGCGCAGCCGCGTGGGCGAGCTGGAAACGGCGCTGCTGCACGGCCTGATCCCGCAGAAGAAGGCGATCCTCGGCAATGCCCTGCGCGAGGATTTGAACGCCCTGTCCGGCGCCCAGTCCAGCGTGCTGGCCGCGCGCGCCCGCAATCTGGTCGAACAGCTGCAGGAACTGAAAAGCCTGCGCGGCAAGAACCAGAACGTATTGGCGCACATGATGCGCCGCATCGAAGCCGAGCGGAAGGATTTCGATGCCGGCCTGATGCGCCTGCAGGACGCGCGCACGCGCTTTTCCAAACTCTCGACCGAGCTGTATTCGATCCTCGACCAGGGCGCCGTGGCGCGCCAGGCCGAGACGGTGCGCCTGGCGCTGCAGGCTTCGCGTTTCGCGACCGGCATGCGCGCCCCTGTGCGCAGCTTCTTCGAGAACGTGCGCGCCAGCATGGACGCGGCCGATGCCCAGGTGGCCGAGATCGGCACCCTGATGGACGGCATGCTGCGCGGCTTCGCGGCCGAACACGGTTTGACCTTGTCGCCGCCGGTACCGCTGTCGCTGCGCCGCTACCGCGACGAGATCGATGCCGTCGAGGCGCTGTACGTCAAACAGTTCGGCACCGCGACCCTGCTCATGAGCAGCCGCAGTACCCTGCTCGACCGCTTCTTCGATTCGATCGTCTCCAGCGTGCGCCGCAGTTTCCGCGCCGCGAACGCCGAAGCGGAGTCCTGGCTGAAGCTGATCATGGTCCCGCTCGAGACCCAGATCCGCCAGCACAAGGAGCAGCTGCGGCACCGTTTATCATCGATCCAGCGCATCCACGACGCGACCGACAGCCTGGAGCAGAAGATCGCCGCCTTCGAAGCGAGCCAGCAGGAACTGGACGGCCAGCGCGCGCGCCTGCTTGCCCTGAACAGCGCCGTCGCCACGGCGCTGGACGACACACCCCTGAAGGAAGCTGCTTGAAACGCCTCACCGAATTCGACGACCTGCTTGATCCCACCTTTTCGCAGGCCGTCATCGACTGGCAGCGCGCGCACGGACGCCACACGCTGCCCTGGCAGAACACGCGCGACGCCTACCGCGTCTGGCTGTCCGAGATCATGCTGCAGCAGACGCAGGTCGCCGCGGTGCTGGGATACTATGCGCGCTTCCTGGAACGCTTCCCGACCGTGCAGGCGCTCGCCGCAGGCCCGATCGAGGACGTGATGGCCCACTGGAGCGGTCTCGGTTACTACACGCGGGCGAGAAACCTGCACGCCTGCGCGGTGCGCGTGGTGAACGAGTACGGCGGCGTGTTCCCGGCCGACCCGGCCCTGCTGGCGGATTTGCCCGGCATCGGGCGCTCCACCGCCGCGGCGATTACCGCTTTCTCGAACGGCACCCGCGCCGCCATCCTGGACGGCAACGTGAAACGCGTGTTCGCGCGCGTGTTCGGGGTCGAGGGCTATCCGGGCGAGAAGCGCATCGAGGAAGGACTGTGGAAGCGCGCCGACGCCCTGCTGCCGGTCGAGGGCATCGAATCGTACACGCAAGGCTTGATGGACCTCGGCGCCACGCTGTGCACGCGTTCGAAGCCCGACTGCGGGCGCTGCCCGCTGCAGGCGCGGTGCGTCGCGTTTGCGACCAATCGCACCGATGAACTGCCGGTGAGGAAGCCGAAGAAGACGACGCCGGAAAAGCGCGCCGACATGCTGGTGGTGATCCACGATCAGGAGGTGCTGCTCGAGCAGCGGCCGGGAACCGGGATCTGGGGCGGTTTATTGTCGCTGCCGGAAGTGGACGGACATGTCCACATCGACAATGCGCACGACGGCGGCATTGCGCTGGCGGCGCACGTGCAGACTTTAGGAAGCGTCGATGAAGTGCAGGCGCTGCTGCCGCTGGTGCATGTGTTCACGCATTACAAGCTGCATATCTATCCGCACAAGGTGACGCTGGGCGAACGCGCCACAACGCCTGCAAATCATGTGTGGGTCAGGATGGATGACATCGCGGATGCGGCGCTGCCGGCGCCGGTCAAGAAGCTCCTGCTGGAGCTGGCGCGTCCGAGTTTGTTTTAATGAGAAGACAACAATAATCTAGCGCCGTACCGCGTGGGCATGCCCACCCTACGGTGCACAACCGCCGCGTGACGTAGGGTGGGCATGCCCACGCGTACGTGCCCCCGCATACCACCACAATATCGGCGCCAGCCCCGTTGGCACCGGCGTACAACGGATTACAACTCGTCCAGTTGAACGCGTGGGCTCGGAGAGCCCACCCTACGGTGCGCCACCGCCGCGGGCATCCTCCTACCATCGTTGCGTAACGTACGGGGCCGTTGAGGCCAATGGCCTCAACGGCGGGTTCACCGGGCTCTCCGAGCCCACGCGTACGTGCCGCGACCTACCACCACGGTCTCCGTTGGCCTACAGCTCGTCCAGCGAAAAAATCCGCTTGTGCTCGCGGATCGCGTACCGATCCGTCATCCCCGCAATGTAATCGGCAATCTTCCTCGCCTGCTTCATCGTGTCCCCGGACTCCACCTGGTAATCCGGCGGCAGCAGCACCGGGTCCATCATGAAGGCGTCGAACAGCTCGCGCACGATGCGGCTGGCTTTGACGCGCATGCGGTTGACCTTGAAGTGGCGGTACAAATTCGCGTACAGGAAGCGTTTCAAGGCCGTCGTCTCGGCGCGCATCTCGTCCGAGAAGCGAATCAGCGGCTTGGAGGCGCGCACGTCGTCGATGCTGCGCGGCGCGGCTTCCTGCAGCAGCGCGGCCGAGGTCTCGACCAGGTCGGCCGTCATCGCCGTGATCATCAGGCGGATCGTCTCGTACAGCGCGCGCCGGCCCGGCAGTCCGGGATACTGCGCTTCGACCTGGCGGCGGTGGCGCGCGAACAGCTCGACTTCCATCATCTGCTCCATGCTCAGGAGCCCGGAGCGCAGGCCGTCGTCGATGTCGTGGTTGTTGTAGGCGATTTCGTCGGCCAGGTTGGTCAGCTGCGCTTCCAGGCTGGGCTGGCTCTTGTCGATGAAGCGCTGGCCCAGCTCTCCCAGGTTGCGCGCGTTCGTCAGCGAGCAGTGCTTCAGGATGCCTTCGCGTGTCTCGAAAGTCAGGTTCAGGCCGTCGAAGGCGCCGTAGTGCTCTTCCAGGTGATCCACCACGCGCAGGCTTTGCAGGTTGTGCTCGAAGCCGCCGTAGTCCTTCATGCATTCGTTGAGCACGTCCTGGCCGACGTGGCCGAAGGGCGTGTGCCCGAGGTCGTGCGCGAGCGCCGTGGCTTCGACCAGGTCTTCGTTCAGGCGCAGGCTGCGCGCCAGCGTGCGGCCGATCTGGGCGACTTCGATCGAGTGCGTCAGGCGGGTGCGGAACAGGTCTCCCTCGTGGTTCAGGAAGACCTGGGTTTTATATTCGAGGCGGCGGAAGGCCGTGGAATGGATGATGCGGTCGCGGTCGCGCTGGAACTGGCTGCGCGAACCGGGCGCGGGCTCCTCGTAACGACGTCCGCGCGAACCCTTCGAATGTGCGGCATACGGGGCGAGGTGGGCGTCGAAATCGATCATGGTGCTTATCCTTGAGTACAGGCTTCCAGGGTGGCTTTCAACAAATCCTGGGGCACGCTCGAAATGCTCGGGCTGCCCAGGGGTTTCAGCAGGATGAACTTGATCGCCCCGCCCTCGTTCTTCTTGTCGACTTCCATCAGCTCGATCCAGCGCGCGAAGCCGAGGTCCGGCGCCACCGTCGGCAGGCCCGCCGCGTTCACCAGCGCGCGCACGCGTTCCACGGCGGCGGCGTCGATGTGGCCGAGGCGGCGCGACAAATCGGCCGCCATCACCATGCCGCAGCCGACGGCTTCGCCGTGCAGCCAGGCGCCATAGCCCAGGCCCGCCTCGATCGCGTGGCCGAAGGTATGGCCGAAGTTCAGCACGGCGCGCAGGCCGCCTTCGCGCTCGTCCTTGCGCACGACATCGGCCTTGATCTCGCAGGAGCGCGCGATCGCATGCGACAGCGCTTGCGGATCACGCGCCATCAGCTTGCCGATGTTCGCCTCGATCCAGTCGAAGAAGGCGGCGTCGAGGATGGCGCCATGCTTGATCACCTCCGCCAGGCCCGCCGACAACTCGCGGTCGGGCAAGGTGGACAGGGTACTGGTGTCGGCCAGCACCGCGCGCGGCTGATAAAAGGCGCCGATCATGTTCTTGCCGAGCGGGTGGTTGATGCCGGTCTTGCCGCCGACCGAGGAATCGACCTGCGCCAGCAGCGTCGTCGGAATTTGAACGAAGGGCACGCCGCGCATGTAGCTGGCCGCGGCGTAGCCGGTGAGGTCGCCGATCACGCCCCCGCCCAGCGCCACCAGGGTCGTCTTGCGGTCGCATTTGTTCGCCAGCAGCGCGTCGAACACCGCCATCAGCGAGCCCCAGTGCTTGTGCTCTTCGCCATCCGGCAGGACGATCTCGACGACTTCGCGTCCGGCCGCGCGCAGGGGCGCGGCCACCTTGTCCAGGTAGAGCGGCGCGACAGTGGTATTGGAGACGATCGCCACCTTGTTGCCGCCCACGTGGCGCGCGAGCAGGGACGCATCCTTGATGACGCCGGGGCCGATCGCGATCGGATAGCTGCGTTCGCCGAGTTCGACGTTGAGATTGGTGTATGCCGTTTGATTCATCGATGCCCTTGCGCGCCGGGCACGCCCTGCTTCGAGCGCGTCCAGCTGGTCCAAAATTGTCTGAACCATCGATTGTACGTTAGGTCGGCCGGTATCGATGACGAGGTCCGCGATCTCGCGGTACAGGGGTTCGCGCTGGGCCAGCAACTCTTCGAGCTTTTTCCTCGGATCGGCCGTTTGCAGCAGCGGCCGGTTCTTGTCGTGCGAGGTGCGTTGCAGGATGCTGCCGATGCCGGCGCGCAGGTAGATGACGGTGCCGCGTTCGGCGAGATAGGCCCGGCTGGCGGCGTCGAGCACGGCGCCGCCGCCGGTGGCCAGCACGATGCCGCGCTGGCCGGTGAGTTCGCGGATCATGTCCGCTTCGCGCCGGCGGAAGCTGGCCTCCCCTTCGATCTCGAAGATCCACGGGATCGTGGCGCCGGTACGCGCCTCGATCGCATGGTCGGAATCGACGAAGCGCTTGTTCAGCCGGCGCGCCAGCAGCCGGCCGATGGTGGTCTTGCCGGACCCCATCAGTCCGACAAGAAACACATTTTCGGATTTCACATCAGTTTACGGTGAACTTGAATTCCGTAATCTT
>Ga0308158_10005366_pt1 | contig 10525 bp, 6 predicted proteins | sample PhyBR2_FD_201038 | JGI IMG/M metagenome (GOLD analysis project Ga0308158, IMG submission 201038) | Phyllosphere microbial communities from UC Gill Tract Community Farm, Albany, California, United States - DLSLB.R2 | ecosystem: Host-associated > Plants > Phyllosphere > Unclassified | place: USA...
GCGCGGAGTCAAACCGGAGGGGCCGCGCCGGGATGTCCCCAGCTGTGCCTAAGTATCCCCAACAGCCTGTGGATGAAGTGGCTCACAAGGCTGTCTGGAGAACAACAGCGGTGTAATTATCCACAGCCGGATAGCCAGCTATCTTCTAGGCTTTTCATCACCTAGAGTGTCCCAGTAGCCGATTATCCACGGGCTGTGCATAACCCTGTGGATGAAGTTGGGCCAGGACCTGGTTCCGGACTTGGGCTGCAAACAACGCAGGCACGGCAAGTTTTGAGGGAACCGATTGATGACAGTAGACGAAGCCAACCACGCCAATACTGTCGGAAGTTCCTGGCGCCGGGTTGTCAGCCTGCTGGAACAGGACCACCGCGTTTCCCCACGTCAGCGGGGCTTTGTCATTCTTGCCCAAGCGCAGGGGCTCATTGGCTCCACCCTCTTGGTGGCTGTCCCCAATGAGCTGACGCGTGAAGTGCTGCAGACCCAGGTCAAGGATGCGCTCGACGACGCGCTGCACAATGTGTTCTCAGAGGACATCCGCTGCGCCATCGACGTCGACACTGACCTGGTTCCCATCCACGAGGAACCGGAACCCGTCGTCGAGCCGGCGTACGCGCCTGACCAGTTGATCGAGCAGAAGCCGCAGCCCATGCTGCCCAGCACTTCGCACGAATTTGGCCGGCTGAACCCCAAATACGTCTTCGATACTTTCGTGATCGGTTCCTCCAACCGGTTTGCCCACGCCGCCGCCGTCGCCGTCGCTGAAGCTCCGGCCAAGGCCTACAACCCGCTGTTCATCTACGGAGACTCCGGGCTGGGCAAGACCCACCTCCTGCACGCCATTGGGCACTACGCCCGGCGGCTCTACAGCGGCATCCGGGTGCGGTACGTCAACTCAGAGGAATTCACCAACGACTTCATCAACTCCATCCGGGACGATGAGGGCGCCAGCTTCAAGACCACGTACCGCAATGTGGATGTCCTGCTGATCGATGACATCCAGTTCCTGGCCGGCAAGGACCGGACGCTGGAGGAGTTCTTCCACACGTTCAATTCCCTGCACAACAACAACAAGCAGGTGGTCATCACCTCGGACCAGCCGCCCAAGCTGTTGGCAGGATTCGAGGACCGCATGAAGTCCCGCTTCGAGTGGGGCCTGCTGACCGACATCCAGCCGCCGGAGTTGGAAACCCGGATCGCCATCCTCCGCAAGAAGGCACTGAGCGAGGGCCTCTCCGCGCCGGATGATGCCCTGGAGTACATCGCGTCCAAGATCTCCAGCAACATCCGCGAACTTGAAGGCGCACTGATCCGCGTAACGGCATTCGCCAGCCTGAACCGCCAGCCCGTGGACGTGGCCCTGGCCGAGATGGTGCTGAAGGACCTGATTACCGACGACGGTGCGCAGGAGATCACGTCGTCCCAGATCCTCCAGCAGACCGCTGACTACTTCAAGCTCAGCATGGAAGAGCTCTGCAGCAAGTCCCGTACCCGCACCCTGGTCACGGCGCGTCAGATCGCAATGTACCTCTGCCGGGAGCTCACGGACATGTCGCTTCCCAAGATCGGGCAGGAGCTCGGTGGCCGTGACCACACCACCGTGATCCACGCCGACCGGAAGATCCGGGAACTGATGGCCGAACGGCGTGTGATTTACAACCAGGTCACAGAGCTGACCAACCGGATCAAGCAGCAGCAGCGGGACTCCTGATCCACAGCGCGCCCCGCACTCTATACCTTATTAACAGGGGCATGTGGATAAGCCTGTGGATACTTAAGGGGACAAGCGCGGTTAATGGGCTTAAAACCCTTAAGCCGTCTGTGGATCGTTAAAAATGCGGTTTCGCGTTGTCCCCATCCACACCCTGTTTAAAACCCAGGTAACGCACACACCGTGAACAGGGCTTAACCGCGGATCCGTGGGGCAGGAGGGGGTTATCCACAGTTTCCACAGCAGTTATTAACACTACGAATCCCAAAAAATTGAAATCCCTCAAACAACAAGATCGATCCGCCCGTTCGTCAAGGGGGCCTGCCGGCCCCAGGAAGGGACGGGCCTGTTCCTGGGGGATGGGTTAATCCCCGTTCTTCCGGCTAAGCTGTCAGCAGCGCTCCCATCCCTGGGTTTTCGTGTGGTTTCCGTCTTCATGGACCATGCACCAGCCGGGGTGCGCCCTACTTCTTCCGGAGTTTCCCTGCGAGATTCCCGGGTTTACATGGCAGCAGCAATGAAAGGCGGCACCCTTCCGTGAAGTTCAGAGTTGATCGGGACGTCCTGGCAGAAGCCGTCACCTGGACAGCCCGGTCCTTGTCTCCGCGGCCGCCGGTACCCGTTCTCTCCGGCCTTCTCCTGAAAGCCGAAGCTGGAACCGTGAGCCTCTCCAGCTTTGACTACGAGACCTCGGCACGGCTTGAGATCACTGCCGACATCAGGGACGAGGGAACTATCCTGGTCTCGGGCCGCTTGCTTGCCGATATCTGCCGCAGCCTGCCTTCCGCCCCGGTGGACGTTGAAACCGATGGCAACAAGGTCACCCTCACCTGCCGCCGAAGCAGCTTCCACCTGGCCACCATGCCGGAAGCTGAATATCCTCCTTTGCCGGCCCTGCCGGCCATCAGCGGAACCGTCCCGGGAGACGCTTTCGCCCAGGCCGTATCCCAGGTCATCATCGCCGCCAGCAAGGACGACACCTTGCCCATCCTCACTGGCGTACGCATGGAGATCGAGGACGACCTCATCACGCTCCTGGCTACGGACCGCTACCGGCTTGCCATGCGCGAAGTACCGTGGAAGCCGGTCACCCCGGGCATCTCCACCAGTGCCCTGGTCAAGGCCAAGACCCTCAATGAGGTAGCGAAAACCCTGGGCAACAGCGGGGACATCAACCTGGCCTTGTCGGATGATGACAGCCGGCTCATTGGTTTCGAAAGCGGGGGCCGCACCACCACCTCCCTGCTGGTGGACGGCGATTACCCCAAGATCCGCTCGCTGTTCCCCGAATCAACGCCCATCCATGCCACGGTCCAGACCCAGGAGCTGGTCGAGGCCGTGCGCCGTGTTTCATTGGTGGCCGAACGCAACACCCCGGTCCGCCTCGCCTTCACTGCCGGCCTGCTGAACCTGGACGCGGGCACCGGTGAAGACGCCCAGGCATCCGAGGAGCTGGAGGCGCAGCTTTCAGGTGATGACATCACAGTCGCATTCAACCCGCATTACCTCATTGAGGGACTGAGCGTCATTGAGACCAAATTTGTCCGGTTCTCCTTCACCACGGCACCAAAGCCCGCCATGATCACCGCGCAGGCAGACGCCGATGGCGAGGACCAGGACGACTACCGCTACCTGGTCATGCCTGTCCGCCTTCCCAACTAGTCCCCGCCGCCAACCCCGTTCCTCCCACTAGCGCAGAAAAGAGTTCCACCATGCACATTGGACTGATCGGCCTCGGCAAAATGGGATTCAACATGCGTGAGCGGCTGCGCAAGGTAGGCCTGGAAGTCACCGGGTACGACCGCAATCCTGACGTCACCGACGCCGCCACAGTCGATGACCTCATCGCCGCCGTCCCCGCGCCGAGGATCATCTGGGTGATGGTTCCCTCGGGACCCATCACGGACGCCGTGATCATTGACCTGAGCGAAAAGTTGCAGCCAGGAGACCTTGTCATCGACGGCGGCAACTCTCGCTTCACGGAAGACCAGAAACATGGCGAACTGCTCGCCGCCAAGGGCATCCGTTTCGCTGACTGCGGCGTGTCCGGTGGAGTCTGGGGGCTGCAGAACGGTTACGGACTGATGGCCGGTGGCGATGCCGCAGATATCGAGCGGGCACTGCCCGTCTTTGATGCGCTGCGGCCGGAAGGCGAAAGGGCGGACAGTTTTGTCCATGTTGGCGGCATTGGGGCCGGCCATTACGCCAAGATGGTGCACAACGGAATCGAATACGGCCTGATGCAGGCGTACGCCGAGGGTTACGAACTGCTCGCCGCAAAGGACATTGTCACCGACCTGCCGGGTACGTTCCGGGCTTGGCAGAAGGGGACGGTGGTCCGTTCCTGGCTGCTGGACCTCATGGTCAAGGCGCTGGACGAGGATCCCGGCCTGGCTTCGATCGATGACTATGTGGAGGACTCCGGCGAGGGCCGGTGGACCGTGGAAGAGGCGATTGCCAACGCCGTGCCCGCACCGGCCATCACCGCTGCACTCTTCGCCCGCTTTGCATCGAGGGAAGACACGTCGCCTGCCATGAAAATGGTTTCCGCACTGCGCCACCAGTTCGGTGGCCACGCAACCCGCCCTTCCAAGTAGCACCCACAGGGAACCGGCAGCGTTCCCGGAATTGCCGAAAACCGCGTGTATCTGGAACACCTTTCACTGACCGACTTCCGCAGTTACGCCCAGGTCGACCTCACCCTGGGACCCGGAGTCACCGTTTTGGTTGGTTCCAACGGCATCGGCAAAACCAACCTGATGGAAGCCATTGGTTACCTGGCCACTTTGAGCTCACACAGGGTGAGTTCCGATGCTCCGCTGCTGAGGTTCGGAACTGAGCGGGCTTTGGTCCGCGCCAGGCTGGTCCGCGGCAGCCAAACCACGGTACTTGAACTGGAAATCAACGCCGGCCGCGCAAACCGTGGACGTATAAACCGCAGCAACCCCGTCCGTGCCCGGGACCTGCTCGGCATCTGCCAGACGGTCCTGTTCGCTCCGGAGGACCTGGCCCTGGTCAAGGGAGACCCGTCCAACCGGCGCCGTTTCCTGGATGAGCTGTTGGCCAGCCTTATCCCGCGCCATGCAGCCACCCGCAGCGACTACGACCGCGTCCTGAAACAGCGCAACGCCCTGCTCAAATCAGCACGCGCGGGCCGGTTTACGGCCGCACATGAGTCCACCCTCGACGTGTGGGACCAGCACATGGCCCGGGCCGGGGCGGAACTGCTGCATGCCCGGTTGGAACTGGTGGAACGGCTTCGCCCCCATCTGGCCCGCGCCTACGCTGAGCTCACGGATGCGTCCAAACCCGCTGACGCCACTTACCGTTCAACGCTTCAGAACCAGATGGACGAAGACGGCGTCCCGGCCGGGAGCGTGCAGGGCAGCCCGGGCGGAGGTTCTTCGGGGGAACAGGATGACCTGCGCGGTCTTTCGGTGGACCAACTCACCGAGCTGTACGTGCAGGCATTCGCCGAGTCCCGCAGGAAGGAATTGGAACGGGGAATTTCCCTCGTTGGACCGCATCGCGATGAACTGGAACTGATGCTCGGGCAGGCACCCGCCAAGGGATACGCTTCACACGGCGAGACCTGGTCCATGTGCCTGTCGCTCCGGTTGGCCTCCTACTACGTCATGCTGGACGACGCCCGGACCGGAGGCTCGGCTCCCATCCTCATCCTTGACGATGTGTTCGCCGAACTGGACGTGCAACGGCGGCGTAAACTGGCCGCAATAGTCTCCGGCGCGGAACAGGTCCTGGTGACCGCCGCCGTCGACGCCGATATCCCGGAAGAACTTTCCGGGCGGCGGGTGAAGGTCATCCCGGGAGGTATTGATGAGCAGTGACCAGGGCGGCGGCCCCCGGCCGGGCCGCGAGCCTGACAACATCGATGCCCCGCAGGCGGCGCTGAACCGGATGCGGGAAGCCGCGGCTGCCCGCGGCGAAGTCCGCCGGAAAGTGGCGCGGCCCGGTTCAGCAAAGTCCAAAGGCAGCATCCGGGACACCCGCGGCTTCAGCCAGTTCCATGCCACGGGCCGGGATCCGCTGGGCCTTGGGAAGGTTGTGGGCCGGCTCGTGGCGGAGCGGGGCTGGACCTCGCCGGTGGCCGTGGGTTCAGTGATGGCGGAGTGGGCCACCTTGGTGGGGCTGGAAATCTCGGCCCATTGCACGCCCGAGAGCTTCACCGACACCACCCTGCACGTGCGGTGCGATTCCACGGCATGGGCCACCCAGCTGAGGCTTTTGAGCAGCAGCCTGCTGGAGAAGTTCCGCCGTGAGCTGGGTGACGGCGTGGTGACCAGCATCCAGGTTCTGGGCCCTTCGGCACCCAGCTGGCGCAAGGGTGGGCGCAGTGTCAACGGACGCGGCCCCCGGGATACGTACGGATAGCCGGGACACCAACCCTTGAAACTGCGTCCAAGGCCGTGTAGGGCCCTGTAAGGACCGAAGGGTGTATAGGCACCCGGAGGCGGTACCGCTGGGCCGCCCTAGGCCGGGCGGAGCGCCTCGCACGGCCTAATTCGCTGGCAGCGAAGGCCCTGGAATGCGGGGATATGTGCCTGTTCGCGGTAGAATAGCAGAAGATAACTGGGCGCGGATGAAACGTTGACTTCAGTCCGTTCTCCGCGCACTTACCGTGTGCGGAGCATGGATCACTACCGTCAGCAAGTCACCGGCGCCATAAGTTTGTGCCTTTTGGCGGGTGGCTTTTCCCTGGGGAAGAGAAACCGGCCGGCCGTCATCGAGAACAGAGGAGTCGCAGCGCCTGTGGCTAACGACAATACAGATATTCTGGCAGCAGATACAGCAGTCGAGGATGGCCGCGCCCCTGATACCCCGCCTGCGGCGGCCACACCGCGGGAATACGGCGCCAGCGACATCACAGTCCTCGAAGGCCTTGAGGCTGTGCGCAAGCGCCCCGGAATGTACATCGGCTCCACCGGCCCCCGCGGCCTCCACCACCTGGTCTACGAAGTGGTGGACAACTCCGTGGATGAGGCGTTGGCCGGCTACTGCAGCCATATCGAAGTAGTCCTGCAGGCCGACGGCGGCGTCAAAGTCACCGATGACGGCCGTGGCATTCCCGTGGACATGCATCCCACTGAACACAAGCCCACCGTCGAGGTGGTCATGACCATCCTGCACGCGGGCGGCAAGTTCGGCGGCGGCGGATATGCCGTGTCCGGTGGCCTCCACGGTGTGGGCATCTCGGTGGTTAACGCCCTGTCCAGCCGCGTGGACACTGAGGTGCGGCGCCAGGGGCACGTATGGCGGATGTCGTTCGCCGATGGCGGCAAGCCCCAGGGCAGCCTGGTCAAGGGCGAAGAGACGGATGCCACCGGCACCAGCCAGACCTTTTACCCGGATCCTGCGATCTTCGAAACCACCGAATTCGACTTCGAGACGCTGCGCGCCCGCTTCCAGCAGATGGCCTTCCTCAACAAGGGCCTGCGCATCACGTTGACGGACGAGCGCGATGCCGCATCGGGTGAAGCTGACGGCGACCTGGACCTCGATGACCTCAGCACCGAGGGTGAGGTCAGCGCCGAGCACCGCACGGTGGTGTACCAGTACGACGAAGGCCTGTTGGACTACGTCAAGCACCTGAACTCGGGCAAGAAGGTGGAGGTGGTCCACGAGGACGTCATCGCCTTCGAAACCGAGGACAAGGAACGCCGCATTGCCCTGGAAATGGCCATGCAATGGACCAATGCCTACTCCGAGAGCGTGCACACCTACGCCAACACCATCAACACCCACGAGGGCGGCACCCACGAAGAGGGTTTCCGCGCCGCCATGACGTCCCTCATCAACCGGTATGCCCGGGAGAAGGGCATCATCAAGGAGAAGGACGACAACCTCACGGGCGATGACATCCGCGAGGGCCTCACCGCCGTCATCTCCGTCAAACTGGCCGAACCCCAGTTCGAGGGCCAGACCAAGACCAAGCTGGGCAACTCCGAGGTCAAGGGCTTCGTCCAGCGCGTCGTCACCGACGGACTCGGCGACTGGCTGGAGCGCAACCCCGGGCCCGCCCGCGACGTGATCCGCAAGGCCATCTCCGCTGCGCAGGCCAGGATGGCTGCGCGGAAGGCCCGGGACAACGCCCGGCGCAAGAGCCCGCTGGAATCCTTTGGCATGCCCGGCAAGCTTTCCGACTGCTCCTCCAAGGACCCGGAAAAGTGCGAGGTCTACATCGTGGAGGGCGACTCGGCCGGCGGTTCGGCCAAGCGCGGCCGTAACCCCGAAACCCAGGCCATCCTGCCCCTCCGCGGCAAGATCCTGAACGTGGAGCGTGCCCGGCTGGACAAGGCCCTGGGCAACGCCGAGGTCCAGTCCATGATCACCGCCTTCGGCACGGGCATCGGCGAGGACTTCGACCTTGCCAAGCTGAGGTACCACAAGATCGTGCTGATGGCCGACGCCGACGTGGATGGCCAGCACATCACCACCCTGCTGATGACGTTGCTGTTCCGCTACATGCGGCCGCTGATCGAGAACGGCTACGTGTACCTGGCCCAGCCCCCGCTGTACCGCATCAAGTGGTCCAACGCGCCGCACGACTACGTCTACAGCGACCGCGAACGCGACGCCAAGCTCGTTGCAGGCCAGGCGGCCGGACGCCGTATTCCCAAGGACAACGGTATCCAGCGCTACAAGGGCCTCGGCGAGATGGACTACACCGAACTGTGGGACACCACCATGGACCCGGACCACCGCACCCTGTTGCAGGTGACCATGGACGACGCCCTTGCCGCCGACCAGATCTTCTCCGTCCTCATGGGCGAAGACGTGGAGTCGCGCCGCAACTTCATCCAGCAGAACGCCAAGGACGTCAGGTTCCTGGATATCTAAGGATCCGCTCCAAAATATTCGGAACCAGACATATACCTGAAACGGAAAATAAAGAATGAGCGACGAAACACCCGAGATTCCCGGCCCTGAGGCTGGAGAACCGGACACCGTTCTTGAAGGCGATGTGCTGATCGACCGCGTTGAGCAGGTTGACCTGCAGACGGAAATGCAGCGTTCCTACCTGGACTACGCCATGGCCGTCATCGTGGGCCGCGCCCTCCCGGACGTCCGCGATGGGCTCAAGCCCGTGCACCGGCGCGTCCTGTACGCGATGTTCGACGGCGGCTACCGTCCCGAGCGTTCCTTCAACAAGTGCGCCCGCGTGGTGGGCGAGGTCATGGGCCAGTACCACCCCCACGGTGACACCGCCATCTACGACGCCCTGGTTCGCCTTATCCAGGACTGGACCATGCGCTACCCGCTGGCGCTGGGACAGGGCAACTTCGGTTCCCCGGGCAACGACGGCGCCGCCGCACCCCGGTACACCGAAACCAAGATGGCTCCGCTGGCCATGGAGATGGTCCGGGATATCGACGAGGAAACGGTCGACTTCCAGGACAACTACGACGGCAAGAACCAGGAACCCACCATCCTGCCGGCCAGGTTCCCCAACCTCCTGGTAAACGGTTCCTCCGGCATCGCCGTGGGCATGGCCACCAACATCCCGCCCCACAACCTCCGGGAAGTGGCCGACGGTGTCCAGTGGTACCTGGCCAACCCGGGTGCCACCCGGGAGGAACTCCTTGAGGAACTGCTGGTACGGGTAAAGGGTCCGGATTTCCCCACCGGCGCCACGATCCTCGGCCACAAGGGCATCGAGGACGCGTACCGGACGGGACGCGGTTCGGTCACCATGCGTGCCGTGGTCGCCGTGGAAGAACTGCAGGGCCGCACCTGCCTGGTGGTCACCGAACTTCCGTACCAGGCCAACCCGGACAACCTGGCCATCAAGATCGCTGAATTGGTCAAGGACGGCAAGATCCAGGGCATTGCCGACCTTCGCGACGAAACATCCGGCCGCACCGGCCAGCGCCTGGTGATCGTGCTGAAGCGCGACGCGGTGCCCAAGGTGGTGCTGAACAACCTCTACAAGCACACCGAACTGCAGAGCAACTTCTCCGCCAACATGCTGGCGATCGTGGACGGCGTGCCCCGCACCCTGAGCCTCGATGCTTTCATCCGCCACTGGGTGACGCACCAAATGGATGTCATCGCCCGCCGTACCCGGTACCGCCTGCGGAAGGCAGAGGAAGAAGCGCACATCCTCCGCGCCCTGCTGAAGGCGCTGGACATGCTGGACGAGGTTATCGCCCTCATCCGCGCGTCCAGCACCACCGAGGCCGCCCGGGACGGGCTGATGGAGCTGCTGGATATCGACGAACTGCAGGCCCGGGCAATCCTGGACATGCAGCTGCGCCGCCTGGCCGCCTTGGAGCGCCAGCGGATCCAGGAAAAGCACGCGGAACTGGAAGCGCTGATCACCGAATACAGGGAAATCCTGGCCTCCGAGCAGCGCCAGCGCGAGATCATCAGCGCTGAGCTGGGCGAGATCGTGGACAAGCACGGCGATGACCGGCGCACCAGGATCCTCATGGGCTACGACGGGGACATGTCCATGGAGGACCTGATTCCCGAAGAGGAGATGGTGGTCACCATCACCCGGGGTGGCTATGTCAAGCGCACGCGGAGCGATAACTACCGGTCCCAGCAGCGCGGTGGCAAGGGCATCAAGGGTGCCCAGCTGCGCGGCGATGACGTGGTGGAGCATTTCTTCGTCACCACCACCCACCACTGGCTCCTGTTCTTCACCAACCTGGGCCGCGTGTACCGCGCCAAGGCATACGAATTGATGGAAGCCGGGCGGGATGCCAAGGGCCAGCACGTGGCCAACCTGCTTGCGTTCCAGCCTGATGAACATATCGCCCAGGTGCTGGACCTGAAGGATTACCAGCAGGC
>Ga0308158_10005371_pt1 | contig 10518 bp, 5 predicted proteins | sample PhyBR2_FD_201038 | JGI IMG/M metagenome (GOLD analysis project Ga0308158, IMG submission 201038) | Phyllosphere microbial communities from UC Gill Tract Community Farm, Albany, California, United States - DLSLB.R2 | ecosystem: Host-associated > Plants > Phyllosphere > Unclassified | place: USA...
GTGCATCGAAGGGCGAGGGCCTGGGCAACCAGTTCCTGTCGCACATCCGCGAAACCGACGCCATCATCAACGTCGTGCGCTGCTTCCAGGACGATAACGTGATTCACGTGGCCGGCAAGGTCAGCCCGCTGGACGACATCGAAGTCATCCAGACCGAGCTGGCGCTGGCCGACATGACCGCCGTCGAAAAAGCGATCCACCGCGAAGGCAAGAAAGCGCGCTCGGGTGACAAGGATGCCGCCAAGCTGGTCGCCGTCTGCGAACGCCTGATGCCGCACCTGGACCAGGGCAAACCAGTGCGCACCATGGGCCTGGACGCCGACGAAATGGAAATGATCAAGACGCTGCACCTGATCACCGCTAAGCCGGCGATGTTCGTGGCCAACGTGTCCGACACAGGCTTCACCAACAACCCGCTGCTGGACCTGCTGACCGCGTACGCGAAAGAGCAGAATGCCCCGATCGTCGCCATCAGCGCCGCGATTGAGTCTGAAATCGCCGAGATGGACGATGCCGACAAGGCCGACTTCCTGTCCGACATGGGCATGGAAGAGCCGGGCCTGGACCGCCTGATCCGTGCCGCCTACAAGCTGCTCGGCCTGCAGACGTACTTTACCGCGGGCGTGAAGGAAGTGCGCGCCTGGACCATCCACGTGGGCGATACCGCGCCACAGGCGGCCGGCGTGATCCACACCGACTTCGAACGTGGCTTCATCCGCGCGCAGACGATCGCGTATGACGACTTTTTGGCGTACAAGGGCGAGGCCGGCGCGAAAGAAGCGGGCAAGATGCGCGCTGAAGGCAAGGAATATGTCGTCAAGGATGGCGATGTGTTGAACTTCCTGTTCAACGTCTAAGCATGAGGTTGGAATCCAGCGGATTCCGATGGACAACTAAAGCCCCGGTCTCCCTATAGAGCCGGGGCTTTTTCTATCCAGGTTTGTCCGGCGAAGCTCGTTGCCATCCGACTACTTACCGGGTGCGATGCCGGGTACGTACTTCAAGCCACGAATGTCATAACCGGGTACGGATCAACCAAGGACAATGATGCTGACCGATACCCAATGCCGCAACGCAAAACCCAAAGACAAGCCATATAAGCTCACCGACGGTAAGGGCCTCTACTTGGAGGTGAAGCCGAATGGCGTAAAAGCCTGGCGCTATCGCTTTGAACTGCGGGAGGGCGAGGCTGTGAAGGAAAGCCTGTTTGCTGTTGGCGACTATGTGGTGGCTCCGCGCAGTGAAACCCCTGAGGAGGCTCAAGCACGGCAAGCTGGTGGTTCATTTACGCTAGCCGAGGCGAGGGACGAGCGCGTTAAGGCTCGTGCATTGGTCAAACAAGGCATTAATCCGGCCCACAAGCGTCAGATGGACAGGATAAAGCGAGAGCAGGAAAGCGCTATCACGTTCGAGGCAGTTGCTAAAGAATGGGTATCGCTAAAAGACTGGGCAGACACGACCAAATCGCGGCGTCTGGATATGCTGGATCGCGTTGTGTTCCCAAAAATCGGAGCGCTACCTGTTAAGAGCATCACACCTGCACACATCTTGGATGTACTGAACAACGCAGCTAAAAAGAACGGGTTGACCGTAGCGGCGGAAGCCAAGCGCACCATGTCAGGTGTGTTTGAGCTGGCCGTAGCCACTCTGCGCGCCGACGTCGATCCTGTCTACCCAGTTCGTAAAGCTATACCCGTCAACAAGACTCAGCATAAGCGGCCACTCGATCGTGACGAGATCGGGCAGCTGATGTTGGACGTAGACGGGCATGGTGGCAGGCACGAAACTATCGCAGCTTTTCGTCTCATGTGGTTGACTCTTTGCCGGCCAAGTGAGGCGGTTGAAGCAGAATGGGCAGAATTCAACCTTGACGCCGCAGTCTGGCGTATCCCAGCCGAGCGGATGAAGAAACGTAAGTTGCACGTTGTGCCCTTACCCCAGCAAGCAGTAATCATGCTGCGTGCTTTGCATGGCATCACTGGGCATCGCGTTCACCTGTTCCCGCACCGGGATGACCGATCGAAGCCGATGGTGACTGCGTCGTTTCGACAGATGCTAAGTGTACTAGGTTGGGGTGGCAAATACAGCCCCCATGCGACGCGGACTACGGGGAGCACGCGGCTAAATGAAATCGGGTTTGCATCTGATTGGATCGAGCGCCAGTTGGCACACGCTGAGCCAAACGCCGTAAGGCGCACGTACAACCACGCAGAGCATTTGGCAGATCGCGCAAAGATGATGCAGTCATGGGCTGACATGCTGGACTCGTGGAAAGCAGCTCGAGAAAATGCGTTCTCTCAACTAAGTTGCAGCGTGGAGCTGTGATGCCAACTGCAAAGGCTAGGTACGTAGGTGACGGTGTTGGACAACTCATTCCAGATTTCAGCGACGCTCTGAAGGTTGAACTGCGCGCTTTTTATCCAGACAAACGTGTCACGTTAGATCGCATATGGGAGCCTCGTGCTGATGCCTTTGTTGAGGCGATTTTGGCGGAGGCATGGTGGGCGAAGTCGGCGCTGCATGCACTAGAATTCGAGCTTACCAAAGCGGAGGTCCAAGCAGAACATGCTGACTTATTAAAGACCCTGCTCTATTGATAAGATCTTTTTCCTTTCTCGCTTGGATTTCCCAAATAGGCATGGCCACAATCGCCAAGACAGCCACTTTTGCGAAAACTTTCAAGTCATCACACGGCCGCTAGCAGGATCTATAGCTAGCGTAGACTGTCATAATGAACGACCCGTTAGTACACGCCCTCATGCAACTGACGAGCGCACTCACCATTTTGGTCCACGAGCGCGATGCCCTTGCCGCTACGCTGGCCCGGCTGCATGGAGACGTTGAACGCTTGCATGATGAGGTAGCCGCCCTACGCGGCCAAGCTGCCCATCGAGTTACAGCAGTTACCGGCACCTCATGTCCGATATATCCTTCCCTGGCCAGCGAAACCCGCGAGCATGTTGACACCGCCTGTGCGGCTTATCATCTTGGGCGCAAGGCGCAGACTCTGCGGGCGTGGGCTTGCCATGAAAACAGGCCGCTCCGTCCAGTGCGGATTCACGGCCGGCTAGCTTGGCTGTCGCCGACCTGCGTCGGATTGGTAGCCTCTCATTGCGCTTGGACCATGCTGCGAAGCCTAGAGGTCAATGAGCACGCTTGGGCTTCACCAGATATTTAAAAATGTAGATATGGCAACAATTCCCGTTGGCTACGCCGTGTTAGACTTTGACTCTTCAGGTGCAAAATTGGCCGGCGAAGAAACGCCTAGCGGAAGACAATAAGGATGAAACTGATCAACAACAGCGGCTCAGATCGCGTAATTGACCTGATGCGCCCGCATTTGATGCCAGGGCACCAATTAGGCTGTGTCACCCCGTCGTTCTCGCTGTTTGCCTTCGCAGAATTGCGTGACGCGCTGACCAAACTAGAACGAGTGCAGCTTATCCTGCCCCCGACAGATGAAGGACTCGACTTCCTTGGAGGCGAGGGCGACCGTCTAGCACGCAACCGGCTGCAATCCAAGTGGTTAGCTAACCAGTGCGCTAAATGGCTTGGCGGCACAGTTGAATTGCGCCGGGCGCATGGCCGCGTGCCGCAGGGCGCCGCCGTCATGCGTGCGCCGGACGGGATGGCCGGTCAGGCGGTGTTAGGTTCTTTCGCGTTCAGCACGGATGGCCTGGGCTTAACGCCCGGCAATCCACTGAACTTGATCCAGGCATCGGAAACGGCTGAAGAATCAGCGCAGCTCGCTCGTTGGCTCGACCAGCAATGGGCCGCGCTGCAAGTGCAGCCCGACAGCCGACTAGCTCTGATTAAAACACTTCAGGACATGGGTCAGCACCGCGCACCGTTCACCGTCTACACCTTGATCCTGAACTACCTGTTCGGGAACAGGGGCGACGAGATGGATGAGGAGCGCATTGTTAAGTCGGCTACCGGCATTCGCGACACGGTAATCTGGAAAAAACTGTTCAAGTTCCAGCGCGATGGTGCGATTGGTGCCATTGATAAGCTGGCGCGCTTCGGCGGCTGCATCATCGCAGACAGCGTAGGCCTTGGCAAAACCTTTGAAGCCCTCGCTGTCATTAAATACCACGAACTGCGCAACGACCGCGTGCTCGTGCTGGCGCCCAAACGCTTGCGCGACAACTGGACGCTCTACAAGGCCAACGACAAACGTAACGTGCTGGCGCCCGATCGGTTTAACTATGATGTGTTGAACCACACTGATCTATCGCGCGACGCTGGTCACTCCGGCGACATCGACCTGTCGCAAGTGAATTGGGGTAATTACGACTTAGTGGTCATCGACGAGAGCCACAACTTCCGCAACAAAAAATCGCCACGTCAGGGCACCGAGACGCGCTACGACAGGCTCATGCGCAAGATCATTAAGGAAGGTGTAAAGACACGCGTCCTAATGTTGACTGCTACGCCCGTGAACAACCGTCTGGCCGACCTGAAAAACCAGATTGCCTTTATGACCGAAGGTGACGACACTGCGCTGGTGGAACACGGCATCGACAGCATTGAGCAGACCACCCGCAAGGCCCAAGTTCAGTTCAATCGATGGCTCGACCTGGACGAGTCCGAACGGACGTCCGGCCAGTTGGTAGAAATGCTGGGCTTTGACTACTTCACTCTGCTTGATCTTTTGACCATCGCGCGTTCGCGCCGGCACATTGAAAAATATTACGGTACGGCCGAGACTGGCAAGTTCCCAGACCGCTTGCCGCCCATTAACATCAAAGCAGACGTGGACCTGGCGGGGCAGTTCAGGGCAATCAAAGACATTAATCTTGAAATACGGCGCCTGAATTTGGCCAGCTATGCGCCACTGCGGTATGTGCTGCCGCACAAGCAGGCCGCCTACGATGCCAAGTACAGCACCGAAATTCGAGGCGGCGAAAGTTTCTTCCGCCAAGCGGATCGGGAGGAGAGCCTAATCCACTTGCTGAGGGTCAACGTACTCAAGCGCATGGAAAGCGCGGTGTCCTCGTTCGCGCTGACGGTTCAGCGACAGCTCAAGGACGTTGAAACCGTGCTGGCACATATTGAGAATCATGACGAGAGCGTGGAAGAAATTGACATCGCTGACGTAGACATTGACGACCCTGCCTTCGAGCCCTTGCTGGTCGGGCGCAAGGTCAAGGTGCTGCTGACCGACGTTGACCTCATCCGATGGAAGCAAGACCTGATTGAGGACCGCAACCGCTTGGCGACGCTGCTCGCGGCTGCGCAGCAGGTGGACGCGGCCCGCGATGCCAAGCTGGCCAAACTGCGCGCTATGATCGAGCAGAAGTGCCGTGCGCCCATTAATGCCGGAAACCGCAAGATCATCGTCTTCACTGCGTTCTCCGACACCGCACAATACCTCTACGCCAATCTCGCTCCCTGGGCCAAGAGCGTCTTGGGTATCGACGCTGGATTGGTAACGGGTAGTGCCGGCATTCAGACAACGTTGCCGGGTCTGCGCAAGAACATGGCCAGCGTGTTGTCGGCCTTCGCCCCCCGTTCTAAAGAGCGCCCGGCTGACATGGCCGCCGAAGGTGAAATCGACTTGCTCATCGCTACAGACTGTATCTCTGAAGGCCAAAACTTGCAGGATTGCGATTGGCTAGTCAACTACGACATCCACTGGAACCCGGTTCGCATTATTCAGCGCTTTGGCCGGATCGACCGTATCGGCTCACCGAACCTAAGCGTCCAACTGGTTAACTTTTGGCCCAACATGGAGCTTGAAGAATACATCGGCTTGGAGCAGCGCGTTAGCGGGCGAATGGTATTGCTAGATGTCTCGGCCACAGGTGAGGAAAACCTCATCGAGCAGCAGTCGGGGAACCCGATGAACGACTTGGAATATCGGCGCAAACAGTTACTCAAACTGCAGGACACGGTCATTGACATGGAAGACTTGAGCAGTGGCGTTTCCATCACTGATCTTACGTTGACCGATTTCCGCATTGACCTTGCTCAGTACCTCAAGGAACATCCCGGCCAGCTCGAAAATCTGCCGTTAGGCACCTACGCCGTCACGACTAGCATCGACGCCGATATTTCGCCCGGCATCATTTTTTGCCTCCGGGCTGAAGGCATCGTGGCCGCGAAGAGCCAGCAATCCGACTACCCTCTAGCACCGATCTATTTGGCTCATGTGGGCGACGATGGCGCCGTTCTGCTGCCTTACGCCCAAGCCAAGCGCATTTTGGACCGGCTCAAGCGCCTAGCTTTGGGGCGGGATCTACCCGACGACGGCGCGTGCGCGAAGTTCGACAAGGACACCCGGCAGGGCGAGGACATGCGTCACGCTCAGAATTTGCTTGCTGCTGCCGTCGCGTCGGTCGTGGGCAAGAACGAGGAACGTGCCGTGGCTAGCCTGTTTTCACCGGGGGGCACGAATGCGATGAAGGGCGAGTTCGCCGGCAGTAACGACTTCGAGGTAACCGCCTTCTTAGTAGTGTTGCCTAGCAAAATCAATTAGGGAATATGCATGCAGAAGGATCAAGAAGAAAGATTTGAGCCAATGGCCAATGAGGTCATTGGCACCCTTGAGCAAGTCGCGAGGACTTCCCGCGAATGGCTAGCCAACAGCCGGCCTTTCGGTATTGATTTGTTGGCCAATGTTGGCAACACGTTGAATTCAGACGTAGCAGTGCGCCGCTTGGGAGTTGTCCATAAGGACAACGAAGCGGCCTACCGAACGATGGCCAGCGAGCCTGCCGTCGTCCGCGTCGTCGCCGAAGATGAAGATGGCAAGCGGCACACCTATTACTTCTGCCGGGCCAAACAGGGTATACCCGCACTTGGCGTCGTCAGCTACGACGCACAGATAGGGCGGTTGGCAGCGCGACCTGTTGGTGGCGAATTCACGATCCCAGTCCCGAATGGGCCGACGCTCATCGTTATTGAGCGGGCGGTACTTCGACCTGCGGACGAGGGCGACGGTTGGGACTCGTATACCATTCTCCAGTCTGAGGATGCGCCAACTATCACGATTGAGTCCCTTCGCCGTATTCTAGAACGCCACCCCGAGGTGGCACGCGAGGTGGAAGACTTGTTGGCTCAAATGCTGGCTGCAGAAGCAGGCCAAGCAAACGTCTTCGAGGGCATGCGGCGCGGGGTCATTACTAAGATGGGGCTGCGCGACCAGCCGGTTCTGGACCAATTCCAAGATGAGATATTCCGCCTTCCTCTGAACCGCCGCGTCCTTCTGCTCGGCCCACCAGGTACCGGCAAGACGACGACGCTCATTCGGCGACTAGGGCAAAAGCTAGTCGCCCAGTTCCTTGATGACGACGAGCAGCGTGTTGTGGAAGAGATTAGTCAGGCGCTGCAAGTGCCGCACGGCAAAAGCTGGATAATGTTCACGCCCACCGAACTGCTAAAACAGTATTTGAAGGAGGCATTCAATCGTGAAGGCATTCCGGCGCCTGATCAAAACATCCGAACCTGGAGCGATCATCGACGCGATCTTGCGCGTCAGGCATTTGGAATACTCCGCACTGCCAGCGGCGGCGGTACCTTCGTATTGAAGGATTTGCTTCCAAGCCTCAAGGATGAGGCTGAAGAACAACCCATCGTTTGGTTTGACGACTTCCGTACTTGGCAAGGGCAAGCATATCGCCAAGAGCTGCGAGACAGCGCTGCAGCCCTCTCGGCATCGACTATTCCGATGGCCCAGCAGCTCGGCAGTCGCCTTGAGTCGATGCTCAGCGACAAGGGACCGTGGGCGTCAACGTTCACTGCGATTGCCAACGAGCTCACGTCGGTTCAGAGTTTTGTTGCCCAGCTTAAGGACGACACCGACAGCAAGATAAAGACGGTGCTCAATCGGCAGCTTATGTCGAATCGAGAGTTCCTTGGTGAGCTCGCAAAGCTCATTGAGACCTTACGGCAACAACAGGGTGCCGAGGGCGAAGAGCAGGACGACGCGGACGCCGAGGACGAAGAAGAGGCAGCAGTGCCGCGCGCCGGCATTGCTGCAGCAACAAACGCCTACATGCAAGCGATACGGAGCCATGCTCGAAACACCGCGGCTAAACGCTCAATCAGCAAGACATCACGCAACGGCAAGATAATCGAGTGGCTGGGGGACCGTACCCTGCCCCCACAAGAGCTCGCGACGCTCGGGGACAGTCTGCTGCTGCTGACCCATGCTCGTAAGTTCGTGAACCCGGTGAAGCGCTACATTGACGGCATTCCTAAGCGCTACCGTTCCTTCCGCCGCGTTCGTCAGGAGGACGGCCCTTGGTATAATCGAGATGGTTTCGAGAGCCGTGACATACACCCGCTGGAGCTGGATGTTGTGTTATTGGCCATCCTTCGAGCTATAGGTGAACTGCTGGCGAGACAGGCTGTGATGCGAAGTCTCGATACCCCACCTTGGTCATCGTTGAGGCCAGTCTTGGGTCATCTTCGCGCGCAAGTTGTGGTGGATGAGGCGACCGATTTCTCGCCCATTCAACTCGCATGCATGGCGGCGCTCGCTCATCCGAGGCTGAATTCGTTCTTTGCTTGCGGCGACTTCAATCAGCGGCTTACCACTTGGGGTGCTCGATCAGCCGCTGATCTGGAATGGGTGTACCCAGACTTCAGCATTCAGCACGTCACTGTCGCCTACCGTCAAACTCGTCAGCTCAACGAGCTAGCTAGAGATATCATCAAGTGTGTGGGTGGCTCAGTGCAGGACGCAAGTCTACCTGCCGAGGTCGAAAACGAAGGAGCGCCCCCCGCGCTTTTGGAGTTTGCACGCGAAGGCAACGTGGTATCTTGGCTCGCAGCTCGCATTTGCGAGATCGAGAAATTCCTTGGTCAACTTCCGTCAACGGCCATCTTCGTCAACTCCGAGGAAGATGTGGAGCCTATCGCGTCCGCTTTGAATGAGGCACTTGCCGAGCAGAACACACAGGTCATGGCCTGCCGGGAGGGACAGGCGGTTGGCCAGGAAAGCAACGTTCGCGTTTTCGACATTCAACACATCAAGGGTCTGGAATTTGAAGCGGTTTTCTTTGTCGGCATTGACGAACTGGCGGCGAAGCGCCCTGAGTTGTTCGACAAATTTATGTATGTCGGTGCCACTCGTACAGCGACGTATTTGGGTCTTACATGTGATGCCGGGCTTCCCAAGATGTTAGAGCCCCTGCGCAAGCATTTCGGGACAGGATGGGACGGGCATGCAGTTTTGCCGGCGAATCTGTGACACCTGACCAGATCATCGCCGCACTGGCACTGCCGGCCAGCTGCCGCGTTGATCAGCGCGTCCCAAAGAAGATGCTGGTCGAGAACGGCGCGCCGACCAGCGCCGACAAGCGCCTCATCAACGAAGCCGTTGAAGAAATCCAATGGCTTGCCGCCCTAAAGCCCAATACGGTGGGGGTAGCCGAGTACCGTGACGACGAGCGCGCATACCTCGAGGTGGCGGTGTTGTGCATCACCACGCGCCGTGCGCCGCTGGGCGAAGGTGCCAACATGGGGAACAAGCCTGTCAAAATTACGCGTTTGGCCCAACTGGTGCACCGCGCAGTGCCTTACCCTGTGCTGTTGCTAATTGCCACGCCAAAGGAGCTGTTTTTGTCCTTGGCGCACAAGCGATGGGCGCAAAACGAAGTTGGCAAGGTGGTGCTCGATGGCGAGTCAGCTACGGTGGGTATGACACTTGATCTAACGGCCGAACATCCTTTCGTACAGGCTTTAGCTCTGTCCCGCCAGCCGCAAGGCAGCTTGTTGGCCCTGTATCAAGGCTGGATGGATTGTTTGACGGCCTGGCAGGTGGCGCAGTACACCGGAACCTTTATCAAGAACGACACGCCGTCTCAAGCCGCTGCGCGGCGCGAAGCCTTGCGTACTTGCCAGCGACTGGAGCAGGAGTGCGTTCACTTACGCTCTCTGGCAGCCAAGCAAAAGCAGATGGCCAAGCAAATCGACCTGAACCTTGCGCTCAAACGCATCAGCGCCGAGTTGACCTCGGCGAGAGAACGCCTATGACCACTATGAACACAATAGACAAGCAAATGAATAAACTAGAAGCAACCAGCCCGGAGGCAAAGTCAATCGACTTGGTGGCTAGCAACATCAAGCAGCTCAAGGCCCTATTCCCCGAGCTGATCACCGAAGGCATCGCCGGCGTGACCGTGAACGTGGACGTGCTCAAGACGCTGGTCGGCGACCAGACCGCCACTGATGCCGACGAAAAGTTCGGCCTCAACTGGCACGGCAAGCGCAAAGCGAGAAAACTGGCTTTGACACCTAGCTCTGGCACCTTGCGACCGCGCCCTGAACAGAGCGTTGATTGGGATTCTACCCAGAACGTGGTTATCGAGGGCGACAACCTTGAAGTGCTCAAGCTGCTGCAAAAGAGCTACGCGGGTAAGGTCAAGTTGGTTTACATCGACCCACCATACAACACGGGTAAGGACTTCGTGTACCCGGACAGCTTCCAGGACAGCATCAAGAACTATCTTGAGCTGACTGGGCAGGTCGAGAGCGGGCAGAAGATCAGCAGCAACAGCGATGCGAGTG
>Ga0308158_10005372_pt1 | contig 10516 bp, 9 predicted proteins | sample PhyBR2_FD_201038 | JGI IMG/M metagenome (GOLD analysis project Ga0308158, IMG submission 201038) | Phyllosphere microbial communities from UC Gill Tract Community Farm, Albany, California, United States - DLSLB.R2 | ecosystem: Host-associated > Plants > Phyllosphere > Unclassified | place: USA...
CTCGTTGTAGCATCACGCCATCGAGCGATGAAAGGCATGCAATGCAGGAGAACGAACTGACGCTGGGCGATGGCCGGGTGCTGCACTATTACGACTGGAAGCCGGAGTTCGAAGAACCCGAGCTGACGGTATTCTGGCACCACGGCACGCCGAACATCGGCAAGCCGCCTGCCCCGCTGTTTGCCGCGGCGCTCGAAATGGGCATCCGCTGGATCGGCTACGACCGGCCCGGCTACGGTGGCTCGAGCGCACGCAGCGGCCGCGATGTCGCCTCGTGCGCCGAAGACGTCGCGCGCATCGCCGACCAGCTCGGGATCGAGCACTTCGCCGTCATGGGCCATTCGGGCGGCGGCCCGCACGCACTGGCCTGCGCGGCGCTACTGCACAAGCGGGTCATCGCGGCCGTCAGCATCGCGGGCCTGGCGCCGTTCGATGCGGCGGGCCTGGACTGGTTTCAGGGGATGACAGCGTCGGGCGCGGCATCGCTGAGGGCCGCTGCGCAGGGGCATGCGGCCAAGGTGCAGCACGAAGGGCTCAATCAGGAATTCGATCGCGAGATGTTCACGCCCGAGGACTGGGCCGAGCTGTCCGGCACCTGGTCGTGGTTCGACAGCGTGGTCCGGCCGGCGCTGAGCGAAGGCCCGGGGGGCCTGATCGACGACGACCTGGCGTATGTCACGCCATGGGGCTTCGATTGCGCGCGCATCGTGCAGCCGGTGCTGCTGGTGCATGGGGCGCAGGACCGCGTCGTGCCATGTGCGCACAGCGAGTGGCTGGCGCGCAGCTGCCGCTCGGCGCGGCTGTGGCAGCGGCCGGATGACGGGCATATCTCGGTGTTGAACAGCGCGGCGTCGGCGCTGGCGTGGTTGCGGGAGCAAGCGAGCGATGGGTGAAGTAACGGTTAAAGACTCCGCCTTTAAATGCTGGGTGTCCCGGGAGCTGGCAGTCAGTACCGCAGCTCATACTATTGATAAAATACGTTTCGTAACTAAGACATCGCGTCTAAACAGATTGCCGTTCTGCTGCTCATAGTGCGTGTGTGGAATGTGCTCATCGAGACACGGCACGCTGGCTCATGATGTCCGAGTCAGCCATGCCTGCCGTGGCGCGCCATACTTATCTGCTCGTGGAGGTCTACCACAACGCCCTGAGCGAAGTTGGATCTTATTCGGCCGCAACCCCGCATGAGCAGCAGCCCTGACCGGCCTTCGATGACCATACGTCTTATCACCAAAGAACTCGGCACCCCCTATACATAGACGCCCTATAGCAATAACGGCGGGAATCTGCAGATCGATCACGCCCCCTCCCTTGGCATACACAACAAGAACCATTTGCCCGTCAAAGCAACCTGCAGTCGCAGCGGGCGTGCGGTCACTTGCATTATTAATAGTAGCAAAGTCCATCCTGCATTGTCCCAAAGTGAAAGCGGGTACTTCTCGACTCCGACTAAGCTGTGGGTTGGCGTCACCCTTTGGAGCGGGTGTGTACGTTTTGGGGTGGTGAATCTTAAGCCACGCATGACTAAAGCGAGACACGCCGACATGTACGCGTTGTCCGATCCTAAAACTCATTTGACATAAAACCTGTTCCACGCTGTTGATAGCACGCTGATATTTTTGCAGCCGGTTGCAAAAACCGTCCTGGGAGTTCTTTATCACGCTGGCAGCTGCGCCAGGTCCAGTTGCGGGAAATGCGGTTTCCTCATTTTCCGGTAGCTGCTTCTTACGCGCCAGGTAGACAAGGTCAGGACGCTGGCGCCGCCCTGACGCCCTGGGCCATGGGCCATGGGAGTTCATCATCACGGCGCTGGCTGGGAACTGCGCCAGCTGCTGTTCCTGGAAGTGCGGTTTCCTCATCTCCTGGAGATGAGGAAACCGTATCTCCTAGAGATGTGGTTTCACACCTGATGCCGGCTGCTCCGAACACGGTGCAACTCAGTGCGACGCTGTTACATCTTGATGCAGACTGGTGCACATTGTGGCGCTATTTGGGTTATAATTTCATCCAAGAGATGTAGGGGCGCAGGACAGAAGTTCGTTACCCTGGACTATATCTCTGCAGTATTCTAAAAGCCGCTTTTTCTCTGAAAAGCGGCTTTTTTTCATTTCTGGATGTCGTTCGGCTTCGTATCCCCCTTGGGGATTACCGAGTACAGTTCGGCTTTCGGTCGCCTGGCGTACAGCTCCAAAACGGCCAGGTCCTGCACTTGACTACCGTAGGCGTCGGCGCGATGGGTAGAGTTGAGGATACCGGTCATTTTCCAGTGCGACACCGTGACCGAGTCGGCAGACAGCGCGTTCGCGATCATGGCCACCATGTCGTTGACCGTGTAGCCATCGGCGCTACGGCTGTTGTACAGGTGCCGGCCCATGAACAGGATTTCAGGGTCGTCTAGCAAGGGCTTACCCTCCGCCAGGCGAAGTGCGTTGATCGCCTGGTGCTGCGCCTCGGTAAGGTAGCCAATCGATACGAAGCGCGGCCGGCCGCCTTCGCTGAGAAGCTGCAGGTTGGCTCTTACCAGTTCTATTGCGTTGGGATTCAAGGGCATAAATTCTTCTTTTTCGTAGTGATATGTGTATGTATAGCGATTCTCCATGATCGCGGTCGAGGCGCTACGCCCCGATGTCCAATTTCGATAGCCGCCTACCGGCCGGCCAGCTGCTGCCAGGCAGGCAGGCCCCTCAGTTAATCGTCAGCTGCAGCCGCCGGCTTGCAGACGATCCTTTTTGGCATAACCGCTGTCTCCTGCTTAGGCGTTGCCGACGGCGGCGGTGTCTTTTCGGACGCAGCTTCTGCCTCGGCGGCGGTGCGGCTGATCCTTTTGGGCATAACCGCTGTCTTCCCCTTGGGCGGCGGCGGTGGAGGTGGTACCTTTCCGCACGCAGCAGCTGCTGCAGCGTCAGCTGCGGCTTTGGCCACGTCAGCCCAGTAGGCGTGGACCGCCTCGATTTCGCCCAAGGCTCCGATTTCGCCCAGTCGGTCGATGAAACGAGCGTACAGCCCTTCCTGGATGCGCTTGTGATTGCGCAGCCATTCCATCGCGGCGTTCGGATTGATGAGCAGGACATAGTGGAACTCGCCACTCGGCCCCGGTTTGGTCTGGATGAACCACAGCTCGCGCAGTTGTTTCATCCGCCGGCGCCAGGTGTCCACTGCCCTGGCGCCGACAAAACCGGCCTCGCTGGCGAAGGTCGCTGGATTTTCGATCGTCACCAAAGCATGATCCGGAGACCGGGCCCACAAGCAAAACAGGGTATGCCCAGCCGGTTGGCCCTTGGTCTGGTCATCGATGGCCTGCATGGCCAGCGGCAAGGTCCTGGGCATCGTCGTGTAGCCATCGTTACGCTTCCGGTGCCATACCCACACTTCTGAAAAATTGGGGAAGTGGAGATCCATTTGTTGCTGCGCTCGTTCCACCATTTTCAGGCGGCGTGCTGAGGTCTGTTTTCCGTTGGCCATCTTGCTTCCTTTGTCAGTTCGTTGCTGTTGATGGCAGTGTCCGCTACGGTCAACGTTTGCACAACGCGTGGTTAGCTGCACTGATTCCGCTGGATTCATCCCCTTGAAGGAGGGTTTCAACCCATTGAGCCGACCGGATATAGTGCGGCTGGACTATCTATGTTGCGTGATATCGCGCAGATTTTTCAAATTTCGCTTTATTTATCAACGATTTGGTGGTTTTTGCTGTGCTCCCCGTGCTCTCGTACTCCGTGTGCTCCGTGTTCTCCCCGTGCTCCTGGGATTCTAAAGGGGGCGAGTAGCCCCCATTTCACCGGTACGAGCTGGACATATTTCGCAAAAAATTTGGCTGCCGATCGACTCACCAGGTAAAAAACGCTTGGGCGGGCCGCTACGGAGAAATTCGTGACAATACGCTGGATGTGAAGGCGCGGGTGTTCCGCGCTATGTTGGAAGAGGTCAGCAATGCAAACTCAAATCGATAACCTGGTGCGGGACGTTCACACCAATCTGGCCAGAGCGGCCCTGTCCAACTCTAAAGTGGCCGACGTCTTCATGTTTCCGGGATGCAACGGCCAGGCTGTTGCCGCCGAGCTGCGCGACGTGCTGGCCAACTGGTCCGAGAATGTGCTGCTGTCGGCGGAGATACGCGCCTACGCGTGCCGACGTCTCGACGCCTTGCCGACGTTCTAAGTGCAGTACCAGGGGCGGCCTGTCGCTCCAGCCGCTGCCGGCGCGACCGGTCGGGCTGCGCTCCCTGCAGCTTGTCGCTGCCTCGGCCGTCCGTAGCGGATCTCCGCGTTACAAGCCCATTTGGGGTCAAGCCAAGGCCAGAAGGAGCGTTTTGTCGTGGACCGCCATCGCTACACCGCCTTGTGCCCCGGCGTCCAGTCTTGTAGATGGAGTGCGGATGACGGGCGCATTTACGGGAAGGCATGGCATGGCATGGCATGGCAAGTCCGAAAGGATGTCGCCTACGTCCCTGATTAATCTCACCTACGAGAACCCTCATGTCAAACATGTCTTCGCCAAGGCGAGCTAACTGAGCGCAGGATCAAATCCAAGCAAATCGAGGTACTGCGTCGGATGGCCTGCCGTTGGGTGAACGCGGTTGTTAAACCGGTGGTGAGCGTTGCGGCTATCGAAGGCCGAACAACGACGCGTTAGTCTAAGTCACGACTCGGTTGGCTTCGCTAGAGCGGCTTCCAACCACTAAGCTGCCACGACCAACCTAGGAAAATGGAATTTATTTGATGCCGAATGACAAGATTTTGTGCCTAAAAATGCCTGAAGAAAAAAGGTAGATCGTCATTGTCGAATTGCCCAGAGACATAAAAAGGTTAACAGGACGACTAAAAAACAATTCATCGCTTCAAAGAGCCGGCGACTGAGTTTAGCTAAAAGCAGACCTCTGACAAATTTAATCGAATTTGTAACCAACTATCTGTATAAATAAAATAACTACCAGCGCAAAGCGGCGTTTTGAGGAATCATCAATTCTTGCTAACATAGAATATGGCGAAAATTCTCTCGAAAAACCACTTTTTAAAGAATAAATATTATAAATAACATTGACCCACCCTTATTTTAAAGATTATGATTTTGGCGAGGAATTTTCCTCTTCAACTACGGAATAGTAAAATGCAAACGCTGAATGAAAATGAAGTCGCAATGGTTTCGGGTGGCATGGATTGGGAAGGCGATCGGGAGTCTAATAATGTTGTTGATCGACGCGGTATGGTATCCCGGAATAGCGCCACTGGCGAAATCCTTTGGGGCGATACCTTCTACCGCTATACCGGTTACACCTTTAATGTTCCTTAAGTCAGTCATTATTTAATAAGTTACTGCTTATAATTGAAAGAGTGATATTTATTGTATCACTCTTCATAAATATATAAAACAATGAAAAATATTTTTTTAGGTTTGTTATTGTCTGGCTTTGTTGGGCTGGCACATTCTAACTGCCAAGTGGCCGAGAATTTAATTGATAAATATGGAATATCGTTCTCAGGATTTAAAAAAGAAATACCAAAGTTACAAGAGCCGTTACTGCATGGAATGCGCTCAACTGATTTAATTTTAATTCCTTTGAAAAATAAGCGTGGAATGGTTCCCGACGGATTTTCCCACTCTGCATTGATCAATATTGCCGAAAAAAAGGTTTGGATAAAACGAACTGGCGGATTTGCAACCTCATTAGAGTGGTATGGTCCTATTAATTTGAATAATATAGATTTAAAAGGCTGCAAACAAGAGGCGTACAAAAGTAGTTGAATTAAATCTTATTTATCTGGTGTAAAAATCTCAATGAAATTGAGTTAAGATCTCCCGAATAATTTCGCAGATCTGCGCTATTTCAATATTTCTCAGGCATTGTTTATGAGTGTTAGGCAGTTATATAGACCAGAGGCTCTTAGCGCTCGACATGTCAAATGGTTTGGTGATATCGTACTGCTTCGCCCTATTACGTTTTCATTTCTTTGCGGATTTGCAGTACTCGCCGCACTCATGATAGTTGGCTTCTTGGTTTTCGCTTCTTATACTAAACGTACCTCTGTGTCTGGACTATTAGTTCCGGACCTCGGCTTGGTGAAGGTTTATGTACCCCAATTCGGCATTGTCGAGCGCAAATACGTCATCGAGGGCCAGGCAGTCAAGCGCGGCGATGTATTATATGTATTGTCCAGCGAGCGACAGAGTGGCACTCATGGCGGTATTCAAGCGTCTATTAGCCGACAGGTTACCGTGCGTCAGGAATCTATGCTTAGCGAACTGGACAAGACGCGCCGATTGCAGAAAGACGAACGTGCTGCTTTGGTGAAAAAAATCGATGGACTTATTTCCGAATCGGCGAAGGTCGATAGCCAGATCGAAGGCCAATCTAGCCGCGTCAGGCTAGCGGAAGAAGCTGTAGTGAGAATGCGCGACCTGTCAGAACGAAACTTTATCTCTAAAGAACAGCTACAACAAAGACAAGCCGATGCGCTTGATCAGCGCGCTCGATTGCAATCCCTTGAGCGCGATCACATCAACATTCGACGCGACATGACAAGTCTGAATGACGAGCTAACCAGCCTGCCACTGCGGCATCAGAATCAAGTGGCTCAGATTGAGCGGGGGATCACCAGTCTCGGACAAGAGTTTACCGAAAGTGAAGCAAAACGTCGGATCGAAATTACCGCGCCAGAAGCAGGCATCGTCACGGCAGTCGCAGCCGAAGCAGGCCAAATGGTCGATGGCAGCAAGCCACTAGTTAGTATTGTGCCTAACGGGGCGACATTGCAAGCACAGTTATATGCGCCTAGTAAATCAATTGGATTCATCAGGCCTGGCGACAACGTGCTCCTGCGATATCAAGCTTTTCCCTATCAGAAATTTGGTCAGTCGAAAGGCACCGTTGCCTTCGTGTCAAAAATTGCTTTGTCTGGTAATGAGCTCGCCAACATGACTAATTCCGCCGTCAATGGCATTGGTGGTGGCGAACCGCTTTACCGTATAACGGTCAATCTGGCTGAGCAGGCCGTAACGGCTTACGGCAAACCACAAATGCTTCAGGCAGGCATGTCCATCGATGCAGACATTTTCCAAGAGCGACGCCGCCTCTACGAATGGGTGCTTGAACCTCTGTACACAATTACTGGCAAACTCTGAAGAAATTCTATTATATGTACTTTCTTTCAGATATTCGTTTCGGCTTCGGTGCAAAACTGCCGTTAATTTTGCAAACTGAAGCAACCGAATGCGGTTTAGCATGCCTTGGTATGATCGCTGGATACCATGGCTACCGGACCGACCTGCGAAGCATGCGGCAGCAGTTCCCGATCTCGCTCAAGGGCGCAACACTGACACATTTGATAAAAATCGCCGATCGCCTCAATATTGGAACGCGGCCACTCAAACTTGACCTTAATGATCTGGGATTGTTGAAGCTTCCGTGCATATTGCATTGGAACTTCAATCACTTCGTTGTGCTTAAAGAGGTCGGTGCTAAGTCCATTACCGTGCATGATCCGGCTCTCGGTATGCGCAAAATTTCTCTGGCCGTGGCTTCTAAATCGTTTACTGGCGTTGCGCTCGAACTATGGCCCGACGTAAGCTTTAAACCACAGAAAGCCATACAACCGGTCAAGCTGCGCAGCTTAACTGGGCGAATTACAGGCCTGTCGCGTTCGTTTGGTCAGATCTTGCTATTAGCTGCTTCACTGGAAGTGTTTGCTCTGGTCAGTCCATTCTTCCTGCAATGGGTATTAGACAATGTCATTGTTTCAGGCGATCGAGATCTTCTTGTTACACTTGCGCTGGGATTTGGCTTGCTGATGCTGTTGCAACAAGCGGTGACTGTGATACGGGGATGGGTAATCATGTATATGGGTACTACATTAAACGTGCAATGGCGTGCGAACGTTTTCACCCATCTAATCCGATTACCCATGCAGTATTTCGAGAAAAGACATTTAGGCGACGTAGTGTCGCGGTTTGCCTCGGTCGATCGAATTCAACATACTTTGACGACATCTTTCCTAGAAGCGATTCTGGACGGCGTCATGGCATTGGTTACATTAATCGTGATGTTCATCTACAGTCCGCTGTTAGGCTGGATAGCGGTTAGCGCGATGACGCTGTATGGTCTATCGCGTTGGGCTTGGTATCAACCACTTTTGAACGCGACAGAAGAACAGATCATCCATGCCGCTAAGCAGCAGAGCCACTTTCTTGAGAGTATGCGTGGTGTAAAAGCGATCAAGCTGTTTCAACGCCATGAGGAGCGACGGGCAACCTGGCTAACATTACTTGTCGATCAAATCAATGCCGATGTTCGCATGCAGAAGTTACAGCTTCTATACCGGCTTTTAAACGGTCTGCTATTTGGTGTAGAAAATATCCTCATTATCTGGTTAGGCGCTACGATGGTCATGGATGGCAAATTCAGCGTTGGAATGTTCATAGCATTTAACGCCTACAAAGGGCAGTTTGACTCTCGGGTAAGCTCGCTTATCGACAAATTCGCGGAAATGAAAATGTTGCGACTTCAAGGGGAGCGACTGGCCGACATCGTACTTACTCCACCCGAACATATGGATGGAACCCATGACGCGAACGCTACTCTGGACGCCGACATCGAGGTTGTTGATCTCCGCTATAGATATGCAGAGCAAGAGCCTTGCGTAATTGACGGCCTCAGCTTTAAGATTGCCTCTGGCGAGTCTGTGGCCATTATCGGTCCGTCAGGATGTGGAAAGACCACATTGATGAATGTACTGCTCGGCATTTTGCCTGCTACAGAGGGAGAAGTTTTGATCGGTGGTGCCAGTTTAAAGCAAGTAGGGGTCGACACTTTGCGGGGAATGGTTGGCACAGTGATGCAAGACGATGTGCTATTTGCAGGTTCCATTTCAGAAAACATCAGCTTCTTTGATCCAAACGCTGATCAGAAGTGGGTGGAGGAATGTGCACGACTCGCAGCAGTGGCAGCCGAAATAGCTGCCATGCCGATGGGCTATGGAACGCTGGTGGGCGATATGGGGACCGTACTTTCAGGTGGTCAGAAGCAGCGCTTGCTTCTAGCGAGAGCACTATACAAGCGGCCTAAAATCTTATTCCTCGACGAAGCTACTAGCCACCTCGACATTGCTAGAGAACATGAGGTCAATGCTGCCGTCAAAGCACTCAATATCACACGAATTATTATTGCGCACCGACCCGAGACAATCGCAACCGCTAGCCGCATTCTTGTGCTTGCTGGTGGCAAGCTCGCGCACGATTCAGTGGTTTCTGCTGCTCAGTGTACACCAGACAAAAAAGTTGCTTAGGTACTTGTGCAGCAGATCGCTTGTAATCACACCATTTATGTAACCCAGACTATGTCAAGGACTCCTTCTACCTAGACCTCGCGTTTAACATAATTCTCGTTGGACCTGAAGATGCAGGTTTCCATAATATTCCTATAAGTATGGTTTTGTGCCGAAGGGCACGTTTATCTTTCCACATTTTTCGTAGCTGAGTCAACGACAAACACCGTCACTAGCACTATTGATAAAATACGTTATCGATAGTGAAACCATGTTGTTCATACTTGGAGCTTGGAGACCCTGAGACATGCAGGTTTCCACTCTAACAACTGATCCTAAGTACTAACGTAGAGAGTCTGACTGATCGCGTTGTGCTGCTGGTGAATGGTACAGCAACCTTCAATACCGTTTGCACAGCGAGTGGCTGGCACGCAGCTTTCGCTCGGTGCGTCTGTTGCAAAAGCAGCGGCTGGATGACACACATGGCTCAGTATTAAACAGCGCGGCGTCGGCGCTAGCGTAGCTGCAGGAGCAGACGAGCAGTAGTTGAAAAATGCGCTGACCGATTGCTGCCCAGATCTGTCGTCACACCAGTGTTCACTGGTACCCTGATAGGCGCAAGCAAATACCCTCCGCCTGACCTACGACAAGCACAGCTAGCGAATGCACCTGCTAACAGGAATTCATGACCGTTTACAAATTCAACCTCCCTCGCGACGCGGCAACCGCGATCTTCGTCGTCTGCCTGCTTCTGGCCCTGATGCTGCACGCAGTACCGGCGCTGCTCGCTGGCCTACTGGCATTCGTGCTCACACGCGGCCTGCTGGGCATCCTGCGCACACGTGACCTGTACAAAAAGCTGCGCTCGCACGAATTCATTGCGAGCTTCGTGGTCGGCCTGGGGTCGATCGCGGTGCTCGCCATCATCACCGTTCTGGTGGTGCGGCTGCTCGAGGGCGAATCGTTGCGTGCCTTCTCGCTGAAGGTGGCCGAGACGATCACGCAGATCAAGCAGTTCCTGCCGCCGGCGCTGGCGGAGTACGTGCCGCAATCGCTCTTCGAAATGCGCGAACTGGCGTCGGACACCTTGAAAGAGCATGTCAATGCGGTTGCGGGCATTGGCTCGGGCATCCTGCGCAGCCTGCTGTTGACCGTCATCGGCTGGATCACAGGGGTGCTGGCCGCAGTGAGCATTACCGTCACACCGACCGACGAAACCAGGCATTCCGTCTTCTATCGGACCTGGCACCGCCACTGGAGCA
>Ga0308158_10005373_pt1 | contig 10514 bp, 7 predicted proteins | sample PhyBR2_FD_201038 | JGI IMG/M metagenome (GOLD analysis project Ga0308158, IMG submission 201038) | Phyllosphere microbial communities from UC Gill Tract Community Farm, Albany, California, United States - DLSLB.R2 | ecosystem: Host-associated > Plants > Phyllosphere > Unclassified | place: USA...
CAGATCATGGCCAAGCTGTACCGCCATGGCGGCGAGTGGAAGATGCATGCGATCGGCGAGAACGGCAATGGCCGTACGTTTGACGATCTGATGCCGCAGATTTCAGTGCACCTGTAATCGGCGGGATTGTTCGACCAGAGAGCCGGGGCCATGTGCCCCGGTTTTTTATTGCTGCGACGTGCCTTCGCAGATATAGCGGCACAGCTTTTCCGTATCGTCCTCGTGCTTTTCGATGAGCGACGCTTCGCGTTCCTTGAGCTGTGCCAGCTTTTGCGGATCGGTCTCCTTGCTTTTTTCGTCGTTCAGCGTCGCCATCCTGTGCGCGAACTGTTCGTTCTTCGCCGCGGATGGACCCACTTCGGCGCAGGCGCGCATGCAGCTGCCGTACGTCCTCGGGGCCGCAGTGGCGTGCGAAGCGATGCATGCCAGTGCCAGTGCGGTAATGATCTTGTTCATGGTTTCTCCCTGTTAGTCATAGTTTGGTTTCCAGCCGAATCGCCACGCGCGCATGGTTGGACGTAGCGGTCGTGCGCCGCACGATCTCGGCCGCGCCCAGATACTCGTCGATGCGTGACCGTGTGCGTGGCACGAGATTGTCGAGATTGAGCACCAGCCTGGTCTGCTTGCTGACCGTCCAGCTCGCGTTCATCCCCAGCACCCGCTTGCCCGATTCATACACGCGCTGGTTCACGCTGTCGCGTACCCAGTCCCCTGGCAGATAACTGGCGTCGATGCCCAGCTTGACCGGCACTGTCCGGAGCGTATAGCTGCCGCCCACCTTGGCGCGCCATGGCGATTGGCCGGACAGGCGGTTGTCGGGGCCGGGCAGGTCGCTCAGCGTGGAGTCGGCCAGGCCCACGCTGCCATGCAGGTCCAGGCGCGCCAGGTGGCTGCCGATATCCTTGCCCGACATGCGTGCTTCCAGGTCCAGGCCCCGGATCCGGGCGCTGCCCAGATTGGCCTGGCGGCCGATATAGCGCGGTGTGCTTGCCCACGGCACGTTGGCCTGGACGATCTCGTAGCCGGTCTTGTTGCTGATGTTGCGAGAGTAGGCCTCGAGTGTGATCTCGCTGTCCTTGCCGATGCCATGGCTGTACGACAGGTTCACACCCAGCGCCCGTTCGGGCTGCAGGCCGGGATTGCCGGCAGTGTCGGCGGTATCGAGCGTATTAGCGCCGCACAGCATCTGGTCGCGACACGGTGCAAACGTGTTGATCACGGGACGCCACAGCAACTCATCGAAAAACGGCGCGCGAAAGCTGCGCGCGACCGAAAGCCGGAGCTGGCGCTTGCGGTCAGCGCCGAGCTTGCGCGATACGTGCAGTGACGGCGCCCACATCGTGAAGCCGGGGCTGCTGCTGGCCGTGCCTTCGCGCAGACGATAGGCGCGCCGCTCGACCGAGCTGCCGATGTTCAGGGCCCAGCTGCGATTGATGCGCCATTCGTCCTGCAAGAACAGCTCGCTGCTCGTCAGGCGGGCCGTGTCGCTGCGGCCCAGGACCGCCAGGCTGTAGTCGGGCATGCCGTTGAAGAAGTCGCTGTAGGAATTGTTGGCCCGGTTGTGCGCGAACTTGGCGCCAGCCGTGATCGCATGGCCGTTCTCGAACTCGGTCGCGTAGTCCACGTGCAGGAAGGTATTCGTCGTGACGGACGTCGGGCGCGATACCCGCTCGTCCATGAGCGCCGCATTGCCGGTATCGATGCGCAGCGCATCGCTGTCAATGTGGGCGCGGTTCACGTTCAGCTTCACGTTCAGGCTGCTCTCGGGATCGATCCGCCAGTCCCAGCGCAGGGGAATCTCGAGCGACGTCATCGCACTGTCGCCATCCTGGCGCGTGAGCAGGGTGCTGCCGTCGCGCCAGAAGCGTTGTTGCCGGCTGCGTCGCGGCCCCCCGAAATAACTGGCCGCCGGACTGAATGTCAGCGCGTGCGCGCTGTCGACGTTCCAGGTGAACTCCCCCGAGGCACTGACGATGTTCGCGGCATTGCGGTTGCGTAACTGGCCGGTGTAGGCCAGGACCGGCGCGGCAACGGCGTCCTCGCGGGTCGCGATGTAGTCCATCCGGCTGGACACCGGCTTGTGTACGGCCGACAGGCGCACGCTGTAGACGAGCGGCGTGCCCTCGATTGGGCCGCCCGTCGACCATGCCACATCGGCGCCAGGGCGCCCGGCCGTCGTTGACAGGCCCGCATTGACCTGTGCCAGCTGTGTCTTCTGCGCCTTGCGGCGGATGATGTTGATCGTGCCGGCGATGCCGATCGGGCCGGTCGCGGCAGTGCCCGACTTGATGATCTCGATGCGCTCGACATGCACCAGGTCGAGCGTGAACGTGTCGCCCTGGGGCGGCATGCCGTCCACCAGCACCTGCGTGTAGCCGGGCAGGCCCAGCAAACCGATGCGCCCATCCTTGCCGACGCTGACCGATGGCTCGCGGTTGAGCAGCTCGCCGACATTCTGCAGGCCGCTCCCGGCGATGCGCGCCTTGCCGATGATGACCTTGCCGGCAACAAAATCGCGACTGGCCTCGACGTCGCCCTGGACGCCGTTGACGACGACTTGCTGGGGCGCGGCCGTAACCGGTGGTTCGGCCCTGGCCACGGCCGTCAGGCAGACAGCAAAACAAGTAAGTGCAAAACGCATCCGGCGACATTTCGTGTGACAACCGAAGAAGCTTAGCAGCCCAATCACGCGGAATTATCAAACAATGTCACGGTTGCAATAATCTCGAATCACCCCATTGACAAGGCCCACCGTCGCGTTTACTGTATTAACCAACTAATACACTAATACGCAATGACCACTTCACTGTTTTCGATCCTCCCCGGCTCTTCCGATCCGATCTACCGGCAACTGGTCGATCAGGTGCGGCGCCTGGTTGCCGGTGGCCAGCTGGCACCCGGCGCGGCGTTGCCCTCGGTGCGTGACGTGGCCCAGCAGTTGACGGTCAATCCGATGACGGTCTCCAAGGCGTACGGGCTGCTCGAACTCGAAGGCGTGCTCGATCGCCGGCGCGGTGTCGGCATGGTCGTGGCCGATCGCGCAGCCGGTGCCGGCGCTGGCGCTGGCACAGCTGCCGCTGCCGCCGATCGCGCCGCGCTGCTGCGGCCCACGCTGGAACGCGCCGCGCGTGAAGCGCGCGAGCTCGAACTCGATCCGGCCACCGTGCTCGCTCTTTTCACACTCATCCTCAAGGAATCACCGTGACACCATCCCCGATCCAGATGTGCGGCGTGGCCAAGCAATTCGGCAGCAAGGCCATTCTCGATAACCTCGACTGGGAAGTGCGGCCCGGCCAGGTGGTCGGCCTGCTCGGGCGCAATGGCGCCGGCAAGTCGACGTTGATGGAGTGCCTGCTGGGCCTGCGCGAGATCGATGGCGGCAGCGTCCTGCTGTTTGGCGAACCGCTGCATGCGTTGACGGACGCGACGCGCGCCCGCATCGGCTACGTGCCGCAGAAATCGGACTTGTTCGAGTGGATGACGGCGTTGCAGATGCTGGATTACTTCAAGGCCATGTACCCGCGCTGGAACGACGCGAAAGTCGCGTCGCTGCTCGAACGCTGGGGCTTCGATGGCCTCATGCGCAACAAGCCGATCCGCAGGCTATCGGGCGGCGAGCAGCAGCGCCTGTCGATCATCCGCGCACTGGCGCATGATCCCGACCTGCTGGTGCTCGACGAGCCCGCATCGGCGCTCGACCCGGCGGGCCGGCGCAGCTTCTTGTCCGAACTGGTCGACGGCGTGATCGAGCAGGGCACAACGGTGGTGTTCTCGACCCATATCCTGACTGACCTCGAGCGCGTGGCACCCGACGTGGCGTTTCTCAAGGATGGCCGCATCGCGCTGCAGGGCGAACTCGACACCCTGCTCGATGGCGCGCGCCGTGTGATCGGCCCGGCCAGCGTGCTGGGCGCTGCCTTGCCGGGCGAGCTGCGCCGCAGTCAGGCGGGTGATGGTTCAGTTTGTGTCATCGTACAGGGCGGTTCTGTGCTGGCCGACACGCCAGGCGTGCGCGTCGAGCCGCTCGGTCTGGAAGACCTCTTCATCGAGGTGACGCGGTGAGCGCGCGTCTGCGGCAGTACCGCATGCTGTGGCAAGCCGCGCATGCGCAGATCCACCCGCGCGCACAGACTGTTTTGTGGTCGGCCGTCGTCATCCTGACCGTGGCCGTGGCGTCGCTCATGGCGGCGGTGTATGGCGTACTGACCGGGCTCGGCTGGGCCTTGTGCACGCTGGCTGGTCTGTTGCTGTTTGACTGGACCATGGCGTTTGTACCAGGCGCGCTCGGTTTGAATACGCCCGCCAATGCCCAACTGGTGCCGGCGATGCGTGCCCGTCTGGTCGAACTGGTGCTGCTGGTCTGGTTGGCTGCAGTCGGTTTGCTGGCGGCAGGGCTGCAGTTGATCCCGGCGGCGTCGCACCTGGTGCTGCCATTCACCATGGCCGGTACGCTGGGCGTAACGACGCTTTTCGCCGGTGTCGGCGCTGGCCTGGTACTGATGCTGCCATTCTTCTTTCCGTACCTGACCGAGGGATGGCAGGGATGGCTGCGCGATGCTGCCGCGCAGCCTGGCGTCATGCCGCTTCTGGCGGTGGCCATGGTGCTGCCTGCGGTGCCGGTGGTGCGGGCGCTGTTTCCGCGGGGCGGTGAGCGCCACTGGGCCATGCGCGAACATCTTGCGCGCCTGTCAGGTGGTAGCGGCAGCAGCGCCATGTTTGACAGCACGGGGCGCTATTCGATCCGGCTCTTCCTGTCGCGTCGCACGAGGGGACGTGGTGCGCCGGGCGCGCTACTGCTGCGTGCACTTGGCCCGAACCTGTACTACCTGATGCTGTCGACAACCATCGGCGGGGCGCTGGCCTTCACCGCCATGACCTGGCACGCGCGCGGCACGGCCATCGCTGACGAGAGTGTTCCCACGATGCTGAAGATCGGCGGCTTCATGCTGTGCTTTTTATTTCCCGCTGTCGCCGTGCCATTCTGGCTGGCGCGTACCCGCGGCGAGCAGGCATTGGTGCGGCTGGCGCCGGTGTCGCCGATCGATCCGGCCCGCTTCAACGCGCTGCTGGCCCGGGCCATGCTGCGCCATGGCCTGGTGATCTGGGCCTGGGCCTCGGCGGTTTCGCTGTTGCTGGCCCTTGCCAGCGGCGCGCGCGGGGTCGAACTGGTATGGCAGGCGTGCCTGTGCTGCGTCACCTTGCCGGTACTGGCCCTCGTGCTGCGCGATCATGCGCGTGCGCCGCGTTGGGGGATGGTGTTCTACGGCGTGGCAGCACTTGGACTCAGCTGCATCAGCCCGATCGTGGCCGTGTTTGGCGCCAAATGGCTGGGCTGGCCAGTCTGGTCCATCGCAACGCCCATCGCGCTCGTACTGACTGCCATGCTCGTGCACCGGCGCTGGCGGCGGATGTGCGAGGCGCCGATGGCATTCCCAGTCGGCCGCCTTGATTGACGAATTGACATCCAGCGACAAAACGTGGCTTTCTCACCAAGTTTGCCGGCGAAGGGGACCGACAGACTACCTCTTTTGTTGCTGAGAGACAACTAATTCTTGGTATATTGAACGGCAGACTCTATTTTTTGCCAGGCATAAGTCACTTCCGGGCTATCGTCCTTTTGTTCCGGAATTTACTTCTTGCAAGAAAACTTACCCAGGGTCTCCATGCTTTCCAAATTGACATTGCGTTTCCGACTGATCGCCACGCTGGCGGTCCTCGGCCTTCTGATTGCTGCCATCGGTCTTCTTGGCATCTACGGTATGCGCTCCAATCATGCTGCGCTCGAACAGGTGTACAGCAACCAGCTTGCCTCGAGCATCGCGATCAACAACTCCAAGAACTTCCTGAACCGCGCCCGTTTCGGCCTGGATCGCGGCGTGTTCCACCCGGATGCGCCCGACCTCGCCAAGACGATCGCGCGCGCCAAGGGCTTCATCGACGATGCCAACAAGTCGTGGCAAATCTATCTGGCCATGCCGCGCGATGGTGAAGAGGCACAACTGGCCAAGACGCTGGAAACCGAACGCACACGCTATATCAATGACGGCATGCTGGCGCTGACCAGCGCCCTGGAACAGGGCAACGTCGAGCGCATCGAGGCGTTGGCGATGAAAGAAATGACGGCGCTGTACGGTGTCTTCGACAAGGCGTCGGTCGCGCTGGATGATTACCAGCTGGCTACCGCGCGCCATCAGTTCGAGTCCAGCCTGGCGCTGTTTACCACCCTGATGTGGGCGGCGGGTCTGAGCGTGGTGTTCGGCCTCGTGCTGGCGATCGTGTCGTCGGTATTCTTGCTGCGCGCAATCATGCGCCCGCTCGAACAGGCGATCGGCCACTTCGACGCGATGGCCCATGGCGATCTGTCGACGACGGTGGTCGTCGATCGCCAGGATGAAATGGGCGCGCTGCTCAAGGGCCTGGCCACGATGCAGGAGCAGTTGTCCGGCACCGTGCGCAGCGTGCGTGACAGCAGCATGTCGATCGCCACTGCCAGCGCCGAAATCGCAGCAGGCAATATGAACCTGTCGGGTCGCACCGAGCAGCAGGCCAGCAGCCTGGAAGAAACCGCATCCTCGCTCGAAGAACTGACCAGCACCGTGCAGCACAATGCCGACAACGTTCGCCAGGCCAACAATGTGGCGCGCTCGGCGTCCGAAGTGGCGGTGCGTGGCGGCAAGCTGGTGTCGGACGTGGTCGAGACCATGAGCGCCATCAATGCGTCTTCGAAGCGCATCGTCGACATCATTTCGGTGATTGACGGCATCGCGTTCCAGACCAATATCCTGGCGCTCAATGCGGCCGTGGAAGCGGCGCGCGCCGGCGAGCAGGGCCGTGGTTTCGCGGTCGTGGCCAGCGAAGTGCGCAACCTGGCGCAGCGCTCGGCAGCGGCGGCCAAGGAAATCAAGGAACTGATTGGCACGTCGGTGACCAATGTCGAGGCGGGTACGGTCCTGGTCGACAGCACCGGCACCACGATGAACGAGATCGTTTCGAGCGTGAAGCGGGTCTCCGACATCATGGCCGAGATCCTGGCCGCCGGCGAAGAGCAGACGTCGGGCATCGGGCAGATCAACGAAGCGGTCAGCCTGATGGACCAGGCCACCCAGCAGAACGCGGCGCTGGTCGAAGAAGCGGCGGCGGCCACTGGCGCGCTGCAAGAGCAGGCTCACGCGCTGCAGCAGATGGTCAGCGTGTTCAAGGTCGATGCGCAGCCAACCGGGCACCAGCACGGACACGCGCTCGGTCACAAGGCGCAGCAGCGGATCGCCATCGCAGCGTAGCGCAGTGGGGCGCACGGCCCATGCCATAATGCCGGCATCATGAGCGTGCGCACCCCATTTCCGCTGACAGCCGGCCCCGCAGCCTGTCGATCCCATGCGTGATCCGATCGCATTTCCTGTCGACGGCGGGGCGCTCGGCGCCGCGATTCGCGACCACGACTGGGCGGCCACGCCGCTGGGGCCGATTGCGGATTGGCCCGCCACGCTGCGCACCGGTGTCAGCATCGTGCTCGGCTCGGCGTTCCCCAGCTTCCTGGTCTGGGGCGCCGAACAAACCCTGCTGTACAACGATTCCTACGCCGAGATCCTGTGCGACAAGCACCCGCGTGCCTTGGGCGGCAGCTTCCAGGCCGCCTGGCCCGAAATCTGGGATGTGCTTGCCCCGCTGGTCGACCGCACGCTGGTCGGGGGCGAGTCGTACAAGATGCACGACCTGCCGCTGGTCATGCAGCGCAAGGGCTATGCCGAGCACACCTGGTTCACGTTTTCGTACGGCCCGGTGCGCGGTGATGGCGGCGAGATCCTCGGCTTGTTATGCACCTGCATCGAAACCACCGACACCATTCTCACCCGGCGCCGCCAGGTGGCCGACGAGGCCGTGTTGCGCGAGCACGAAAGCAATTCGCGCATCGACGCCGAGCGGGTGCAGCTGGCACTGTCCGCCGGCGCCATCATCGGCACCTGGTTCTGGGATCTGCCGACCGACCGGTTCACGGTCGATGAAGCCTTCGCGCGCGCCTTCGGTCTCGACCCGGCGCTCGGGCGCGTCGGCCTGAGCCTGGCGCAGATCGTCGCCACGGTCCATCCCGACGACCAGGCCGGCCTGGCGCAGGCCATCAACACCGTCATCGCGCGGGGCGGCCATTATGCCCACCAGTACCGCGTGCGGCGCACCGACGGGCGCTACTACTGGATCGAGGCCAACGGCCGGGTCGACCTGGCGCCGGACGGCACCGGGCTGCTGTTCCCGGGCGTGCTGATCGACGTCGAGGGCCGGCGCGCCGTTGAAGCCGAACGCGACCAGGCAATCCTGAAGCTGCGCGCCCTCAACGAGCAGCTCGAGCAGAAAGTCATCGCCCAGGCGCTGGCGCGTGGCCGCACCTGGCAGGTCAGCCCGGACATCCTGGGCGTACTCAATGCCGACGGTGTCGTCGAAACGTCGAACCCCGCCTGGCAAACCACGCTGGGCTGGACGGAAGAAGAAATCGCCAGCACGCACTTCATGGAGTTCGTCCATCCGGACGACCGGGCGCTGACCCAGGCCGTGTGGCGCGATGCACTCGAGCGCGACATCCCGGCGCTGCGCTTCGAAAACCGCCATCGCCACAAGGCGGGCGGGTGGCGCTGGCTGTCGTGGGTGGCCGTGCCGGACGATGGCAAGGTGTATTGCTCGGCGCGTGACGTGACCCTTGAAAAAGAAGCCCAGGCCGAACGCGACCGCATGTGGGATACCTCGCCCGACCTGTTGCTGACGATCGATTTCAATGGCATGTTCCGGCGCGTCAATCCGGCCTGGACCGACTTGCTCGGTTACACGCCCGACGAACTCGTCGGGCATCACACCAATGAATTCGTCGTGGCCGAGGACCATGCCCGCACCGTCGACAGCTACTCGTCGGCGGCCGCAGGTGAGCAGCCGCGCCTGGTCAACCGCTTTCGTCACAAGGATGGCTCGATCCGCTGGATTTCGTGGGCCGCAGCGCCGGCAGGCAGTGTGACGTATGCGACCGGCCGCGACATCACGGTGGAACGCGAGCGCCAGGCCGAACTCGAACGCGCCCAGGAGCAGTTGCGCCATTCGCAGAAAATGGAAGCGGTCGGCCAGCTGACCGGCGGCCTGGCGCACGACTTCAACAATCTGCTGGCCGGTATTGCTGGCAGCCTGGACCTGGTCAAGATCCGCATCGCGCAAGACCGCGTGGGCGATGTCGACCGCTACATCGGCGTGGCGCAGGGCGCGACCCGGCGCGCTGCGGCGCTGACCCATCGCCTGCTGGCGTTCTCGCGCCGCCAGACGCTCGCGCCCACGGCCATCTGCGTCAATGCCATGATCGATGGCATGCTCGACATGATCCGGCGCACGGTCGGTCCCGGTGTACAGGTGGAGCCGCGCGGCGAGCGCGCGCTGTGGGCGGCGCTGGTGGACCAGTCGCAGCTGGAAAATGCGCTGCTGAACCTGTGCATCAACGCGCGTGACGCCATGCCTGCCGGCGGCTGCATCACCATCGAAACGGCCAATCGCCAGCTCGACCCCGCTGCCGCATGCGCGCTGGAACTGCCGCCCGGCGACTACCTGACGCTGTCGGTGTCCGACGCCGGCACCGGCATGGCGCCGGACGTGGTGGCCAAGGCGTTCGATCCCTTTTTCACGACCAAGCCGATCGGGCAGGGCACGGGGCTGGGCCTGTCGATGATCTACGGCTTTGCCAAGCAGTCCGGCGGCCTGGTGCACATCGATTCGGCGGTGGGGCGTGGCACCACGGTAAGCATCTACCTGCCGCGCCACCGCGGCCAGGCCGACGACATCGATACGGCGCCACCCGTGGCGCCTGCGTCGCCTGACGGCCGTGGCGAAACGATCCTGGTCGTCGACGACGAGCCGAGCGTGCGCATGCTGGTCGTCGATTTGCTGGAAGACCTCGGGTACCGCGTGCTGGATGCCGAAGATGGCGCCAGCGGCCTGAAGGTGCTGCAGTCCGCCGCGCGCATCGATCTCCTGATCACCGACGTCGGCTTGCCCGGCATGATGAACGGCCGGCAGATGGCCGACGCCGCACGGGTGGCACGGCCGGAGCTGAAGGTCTTGTTCATCACCGGCTATGCCGAAACAGCCCTGCTCGACAACGGGCAACTGGGGCCCGACATGGCAATCCTGACCAAGCCGTTTTCCATCGACACGATGGCCCAGCAAGTGCGCGACATGGTGGCACGGCACGGGTAATGGCTAACAGCCGGGGTCAGGTCTGACATTCGGACACGAGCTCTACCGTGCCGGCAGTAACAGCCGGGGTCAGGTCTGACATTCGGACACGACCTCTACGGTAGTTCGCTACGCCGCTCGCGTCGAACTTTACAGCTGCTTTTCCGCATCATGGCTACTGCTGTGATCGTGTCCGAATGTCAGACCTCGTATATTGAACATGCCAGCTCACCAGTAGATAATCGTGGTGATGTGGCCGGTCGGGGTGACGCTGTTCAGACTGAGTGCCATTGAGCACGTGGGTCAGATTGGTG
>Ga0308158_10005374_pt1 | contig 10514 bp, 3 predicted proteins | sample PhyBR2_FD_201038 | JGI IMG/M metagenome (GOLD analysis project Ga0308158, IMG submission 201038) | Phyllosphere microbial communities from UC Gill Tract Community Farm, Albany, California, United States - DLSLB.R2 | ecosystem: Host-associated > Plants > Phyllosphere > Unclassified | place: USA...
ATCTGGGGCGTCGTCGTCGGCGTGGCGCGCAAGGTGCCATGAGCACGCCCATCGCACTGATCGACTGCAACAATTACTACGTCAGCTGCGAACGGGCGTTTGATAGCAGCCTCGTCGGCGTGCCGGTCATCGTGCTGTCGAACAATGACGGCTGCGCGATCGCTCGTTCGGCCGAAGCCAAGGCGCTCGGCATAAAGATGGGCGATCCGATCCACCACCTGCGCGATGTGGTCCGCCGGCACGGTATCCGAGTCCTCTCCTCGAATTACACGCTGTATGGCGACATGCAGCGCCGCGTCATTGCCGCCTGCGAACCCTTCGCGCGTGACTTCGAGATCTATTCGATCGACGAGACTTTTTTAGACCTCGCCGGATTTGAGGGCAGGGACCTTGTCGACCACGCGCGTGCGATGCGGGAGCAAGTTCGTCTGTGGACTACGATACCGACATGTGTGGGCATTGCTGAGACCAAGACGCTGGCCAAGCTGGCGAATGCTGCGGCCAAGAAGGACGCACGGTTCGAAGGGGTTGCTGATCTGCGCGATGACGCCGTTCGTCGCGAGGTTATGGATGCGTTCGCCGTCGGCGACGTCTGGGGCGTGGGCAGTGCAACCGCCAGGAAGCTCACGGATCTTGGGGTGCACACTGCGGGCGCACTGCGAGACATGCCGATGAAGCAGGCGCGCGCCGTCGGGACGGTCGTGCTCGAGCGGCTGGTTGCTGAGCTGCGCGGCGTACCTTCAAACGCTGTTGAGTCCGTCGCACCCCGGCGAAAGGGCATGGCGGTAACCCGCTCGTTCGGCACGCCGGTATGTGACTTTGATCGGATGATGGGTGCTCTGTCGCAATACGCGCTGCGAGCCGGGGAGAAGCTGCGGATGCACGGGCTCGTCGCGGCACGGCTTACGGCCTTCTTCCACACCAATCGTAACAGGCCAGATCGACCGCAATATGGGGGATCTCGCACGGTCACGCTCCATCCCATGTCGAGCGACAGCTTTGAATTGATTGCAGGGGCAAGACGTGCAGCGGAGAGGGCGTGGCGCGACGGTTATGCCTATACCAAGGCCGGTATCCTGCTCGACGACCTTGTGCCTGAAGCCGAGCGGCCACGGACTCTGTTCGAGGCGGATACGGCAAAACGCGACCGCCTGATGGGCGCGCTCGACGCGATTAACGCCAAGTTTGGCGCTTGGACGGCGGTGACCGCAACCCAGGGCTTTAAGCGAGAGTGGAAGCTGCGGTCGGAAATGCGGTCGCCGGCATGGACGACAAAGCTCGCCGACGTCCCGACGGTCCGTGCGTGAAATCCAAGGTGCGAACTGAGCATCGCGACAAACCGTTACGGATTGCCGTTCACTAACGCCCAATCTCGGACGTTCAGCCTCCACAGCTTGCTCACCACAACTCGCCATAGTTAATGATCCGTCGGCATTTTGATCGGCTAGCCGCGGTGCATTCTAACTATCGCGCTGTGGCACTGAACTCCCTATCTATGAACTAAACTGACGGGAACGGACTATGAATTTAGTGGCGGCGGAGATCGCACGTTTTCTAGCAAGCGCTGACCCGGCAGTGCTTTGTATCCGCGGGCGATGGGGCGTCGGCAAGACCTTCGCATGGAAGCGCCACCTTGCCGATGCAATCGCCGGGCATCAACTAGCGATGCTCGGTTATTCCTACGTGTCGCTGTTTGGCTTGAACTCGCTGGAAGATCTGCGGTTCGCAGTGTTTGAGAACACTGTTGACCGTGATCACGCTGTCACGGGTGCTGACGCCGATACCTTCCAAACACTGCTGGCTAAGGGGATTTCATCGGGTCGCAAGGCCCGGCCACTACTCGAAATTTTGCTGCCCTTTTTTAAGGGGCAGGGAGTGGCGAGCGCTATCTACCGCTCTGCTTTTCTGTTTGTCCGCGACCAGCTCGTCTGCCTCGATGATCTGGAGCGAGCGGGGCCGGGGCTGGCTATCCGTGATGTGCTGGGCCTCGCCTCCTTTCTAAAGGAAGAAAGACGCTGCAAAGTCGTGCTGCTGTTGAACGATGAGCGTTTAGGGGACGAAGCTGCGGAGTTCGCGGACCAGATCGAGAAGGTAGCCGATCTGACGTTGCTGTTCGCACCCACCGCTACCGAGGCCGCCACGATTGCCCTGTGCAAAAGCGACGACCTTTCCCGACTGCTACATGAGCGCAGTGTTTCGCTCGGCATCACGAACATTCGGGTAATCGCGAAGGCCGCCAGACTGGCGCAACGTCTTGCCGAACTGCTCAATGGCCACGACACCAGCATAGTCGATCAGGCCGTGACGACGTTAGTGTTGGCTAGCTGGGCCGTACAGCAGCCATCCTTTGCCCCGCCGCTCTCCTTTTTGCGTGAATACAACAGCGTTGCCTACTTTATGCGCCTGCAGGACGGGCAGCCCGATGCAGATGAGCAGCGGTGGCAAGCAGCGATCGGAGACTATCCATTCTCGCACGCGGATGATTTAGACCGCATCGTGATTGAGGGTGCGGTGGCGGGCTATTTTCACGAAGCGCAGCTCGCCGCTGCGGCCGCTGAGGCCCAGGAGCGGCATCGTCAAAAACAGGGTGATAGCGAGTTCTCGCGCGTATGGCAGGACATGTATCACGGGTCGCTCGCGACGGGTGATGATGAGTTCCTTGACGCGCTGCGTGATGCGAGCATTGCAGAGGCGCGGTGGATCTCACCGCTTAACATCAACAGTGCCATCCGGCTGTTGCGAGAGAACGGCCGTGGCATAGAGGCGGATACGCTGGTCCGGGAATACGTCACTGCCCATGACAGAGAACGGTCAGAGTTCTTCGACATGGGCAGCCACCACTTCTCCCGCGAAGACCGGCTGGACGATGTCCTGCGCGACGCCTTCGCAGAGCGCGCAGCACGGCAGGTGGACGCACGCGAGCCGATGGACGTGCTGCGGGCGCTCGGCGTGCGTCGGGGCTGGGACCGGTCCGACATTTTGGTAATGGCACGGTGCTCGGCTGATGATTTCGAGCGGATGTTCGAGGCGCTGTCGGGCGCGGTTATGAAGCCGGCAATACAGACGCTCCTGCAGATCGGCCGCTTGGGCGACGACAGCGCGGAGGGCATAACTGAGGCGGCGGTGGCGGCGCTCCGCCGCATTGCCGCCAAGTCGCCGCTGAGAGCGCGTCGGGTTGCGACTCTGGGTGTCGATCTCCAAGATCCGGCAGCGCCGGACGATTAACATTTCGCACCTTCGGCTATCGGAGCGGAAATCCCCTCACCATGATCCCCGCCGTGACAGCGGACAGTCTGCAAACCTTCCCAAACCGGACGTTTTGGCTGTAACGGAGTTGAGGTGAAACCGCGACGCAAGGGGCGGTCTCTCATTCGAGGAGGCGGCTAAAGCGTTTCCGCAACTGTCGGTTCGGACCTGATACGCTCAACCCTCGCCGTTCAACGTTTTCGAATGCGGTCCCGAAAGCGCTCGTTGGTTAATGCGTCCGCGACGCCTAAAATTCAGACTTTGTGCCGTTCGTAAGCACGATCGCTAACTACGGGTTTTAGCGGCACCCGTCGTTAGCGCGGCTGTGTCGATCAGCCAATCAATGAGCAAGGCTGGCGGCTAGGTACCTGGCAGTTTTGAATGAACAACGATTAGGGGGAGAACCATCTCCTTGGGTTGCAGCGACCTATGGGGCGTAGACAACACCTAGTACCAGGCGAGCATTAACCATTACAGGTAGGTCTGGCGCCCCTTCTACTAGTTCGGTTGCGAGAACAACGGAGGCTCCGAGCCCGCCTATCGTTTCGAACTGCCGGAGATACGGCAAACTCGTCGATAGCGGCGCGCCGATGCGCTTCAGGATGCTATCACCGTCTTCCAGAGTGACAGCAACCATTTCGCCTTCCATGGCGTCCAGCTGATCTGGGGTCAGAACCGCTCCACCGAGGATGATCTGGCCCGGCATCACACGGGGGACGGCGCTTTCTTCGCGGACGCGATATGCGACCTCGACTCGCCCAAGGGCAGGATGTCCTTCGAGGAGAACTGCCTCTTCCCGCCCCGCCGGCGGAGGGGCCTGAACGAACAGAGCCCCGACGACGCGATGCAAGTCGAGTTCATGATTCTCGAAAGCCAGCGTTGGCCGACCGCCACGAGGGTCGGTCGCTTCAGCGGCCAAGGAGTATCCCTCGCCGTTGCGCGGACGCAGCAGCCTGCGAGCGAAGACTTGCGTCCCGCGGCGGCCGATAACCAGCTCATGATCGGCCGGCGAAGAAGGCGTGGCCTCAACGATCGCGATGGATCCGGCTGGGATTGTGAAGCCCATGGTGTCCCTGCGGACGTAAAACAGCGACTTGTTATCAAACCACTCGCTGGAGAGCATCTCCAAGCTGCCATCCTGGCTCCCACCGCTCGGAACGTGCCGGCTAAATGCAGCAATGTCCTGAACGATCGGGACGTTGAACGCTGGTGCGGTAACGACAGTTAGAGGTACGACATTGTCTGGGAGAGCCTCCTGAAGCGGCTCCCGCCAACGATAGCGCCGGAATTCCTCGTGGACGCGTTCAACTGCCGAACGCAATCGCTTGAGGTCCGCATCAACGTTTTGCACGTCGATGTAGCTCAAGGCGTTGGCGTCGCGGTGATGCGCTTGGTTGAGCACTCGTCGCGGCTCAGCGCCATCGGCTAAAGCAGGATCATCGCAGAAGCGCGAGAGTACCGGGCTTCTGAAGAGTTCGTTGCTACGAGCAGTCACCAATGAACGGAGACGTCCCACCATCGGCATCAACGTCGGCGCGTCAGTGGGGGCGGAAAACGCGGGATAAGCTGGATCGTCGAACAAGTCCCCGAGGCGCGCCTCCAAGAAGATGCGAGCCTGATTCGCATAATCCTGCGCGTGAGCTGCCGAGTCCTGGTTCAAGACGAATGCGTTCCGCTTCCGATCCAAGTCCTCGACAGCCAGAGAAGTCTCGAGGGTGCTACGAGATGCGTGCACCGGATGGACAGCACGATGCTCAACGCGATTGGTACCCCGTGCCTCAGCGACGAGGATACGGCCGAAGCTACGGTCGTAGGTGGTCGCCAAAATCTGGGCCCCATCAGCCGCCAGTTGGTTTAGGGCACGCGCTAGACGAGCGCGATTGTCGTAGTCTAGGAGATCTTGGGGATCGTCCAAGATCATGAGTGATAGGCCGCCACCCGTCCAGAGGACATGTTCCCGGAACGCGAGGTAGAAGCCCATGAGTGACGCTCTCAGAGACGAAGCGTTCGATACATGTTGGGCAGGCGCATGAACGCCATCGTGTCCTGCCTGGATTGCAATTGCTCCTTGGGGCGTCATCCCAGTTCGATGCGGTTTGGGCGATAGCGTGGTCGCGTTCTGGTAAATCGCGTTCCGCCAAAATTCCGCTCGATCACGCAAGCGGGCCTGCAAGCCTTCGACCTGCGCGGTGGCAAGATCGCCCACGGGAATGATTTCATCCAGTGCTGCTGCTGCCGTCCCGCAATCTTCGATCGCTTTCAGCTTGCGCTTATGGGCGGTCTGAGCAGTGTTCATTCGCTTCGATAGGTCGATGGCCGCACTAATGGGTGCCACGCCCTTTACGATGGCATCGAGGCGTAACAACTGAGATCGGAGGCCAGTCGCTTGGCCGTCGCCGCTATCGGGTTTGCCGCGAACCTCCTCAAGCGCCGCAGCAAGTTTTGCGCGGTGGGCCGTCATCCAATCGACAAACGCCAAAGCTCGGATAAGGCGGTGCAACATCTTGCTCAGCTTAGCCGCGTGGGCGCCAACTCGGCTCGGCAGAACTCGTGGCGGCGGCTCTGTGAACGAAGGCAGGTCGGCCATTGCCTCGTCCGTTAGCGCTTGCACGTTGGAACGCAGCGAACGAAGTACGCCTGTAAAGCCTTCCGTGCTGAAGAGGTCGTCTAGCCACGCGGTTCGCAAGATTGCACCGGGAGATTCGGGCAGATCCTTCTGCAAATCGCGCCGAAGCGTGTCGGGAAGATCGCGGGCCAGTTTGCCGGTCCAGGCCTCGGCCCATTGCACGACCGTCTTGGAGAGGATTTCGCTGTCCTCAGCAACCTGGCGAAGATGATCGGCAACAAGCCCGCCAGTCTCTGCGTCGACGACGCCCGAAAGTGAATGATGGCAGACCGCACAATGATCATCATGGGGCTTCCCATGCTCGCGCATCCAATCGGTAACACGTGCGTAGAGCTGGGTCCGGCGCTCCAGCTCTGGGTTCGCCGAGAGCTCTTCAAGTGTCGTCGCCTCCTCAAACATACGATCTATGAGGGCATCCACCTCTAGGCGAGCGGCGGCCTCCAACCTGAGGGCAACCAGCCTTTCCATTGATGGAAGCTGTGACAACCGGCGCACCTGTTCTAGCGCAGGGGCGATGCATTGCTCCAAGCTCTGCCGCTGCGACTCCTCCGAGGCGTCAAAAGTATCGCCAAGAACGTCTCGGGCATGGGCGAGACCGCTGGCTTTCATATCCTCGAAATGTTGTCTCAGCGCAATGAACGTAGCCGGCTCATCCGTGATCGTCGGGAGAGCGGTGGCGGGCGCCATCTCCGAGAATTCGGAGATCCGCTGCTCGAGATCGCTGCGATGCTGCCGATAGTCCGTCTCGATCCGTCCGAGCTCGGTTTTGCGCTCCTTGGTGATGTCCCCTGCAATCTTCGTTCTCGCACGCCCAGCGTGCTTTGCCAGGGCTACAAGTTCGGAAAGGCCTGTCAGCTTGGCCACCGCCAGCCCCAGTTCCGAGGGGTTCCCCACCTGAAGGTAGGGCAGCAGCCCTGGCATGGTGGTCCCGAGAGTGAACGCGATCGGATCGAGGCCAAGATCCGCCGCATTGGGCCCGACCTCTTCCAGCTTGCCGTTCGTCTTCCGTGACTGCATTCGACGGATTGGCGGAAGGCGGGTCCCGTCCTCCAGTTCAAAGGTTAGCTCAACCCAAGTATCCGCTGGGACGGTTTTAGCTGATGCCGCAGGCGTCCAGCGTTGGGCGCTCGGCAGGGGAGTCACTGCACTGATCTTGTGCTGCGACGCCTCTTCAGTAGCCCCGCGATCAATCTCGCAGTCGAATTCGGCTTCGCCGCTTTCGGGCAAGCGCTGAGGCCGGAGCAGTTTGCCGGTAAGGCACCAGATCACCGAATTCATCAAGCTCGTCTTGCCGGACCCGTTCCAGCCCTCGAATACCGTGATGGGGCTGTTCGGTTCGAACACGAAATCGGTGCTCGGCTCGTCTGTGGACCCGTATGCATGGAGCCCCGCGAACCTATGGGCGACTATCTTCGCCAGCCTAAGAACTCGGCGCTCCCGATCAGCGGAAGCAGCCGGAGGCGCCACTTGGGCGGGGGTAGCGCTGATGCTGGTTATGATTGCTTCGCAGTCAGGCGTCATTACACTGCCCGCCCACTTGGATCGCGCCCCGCGATACCAAGATAGCACGCCTCGAGCGGCATCGCTCTCGAGCACCAGTCGGTGGCCCTCATCTGTCGCGATTGAACGTCCAGAAACCAGCTCAGCAAGAAGCAGGTCAGTCGTAAGTAAGTGGAGCGCGCGTATGGGCGTCATTGCCGATAAATCGGCATTCGAATCAGTCAATTTTGTGTCCCCCAATTCTTATGATTAGTGTAGACTCCGATTGATTTCGCGTCATCTGCGAACTTAATCAGGCACCGTCGAAGGCCCTTAGTCGTCGAAGATGTTTTTCGCCTTCGAGCAACATAGCCCGTTTCTATCGTGCTAGCGAAGGGCGCGATTTGGTCGCTAGCAGCCACCCCGGCGACTATCATGAATGGTAGCTATCGATTCCGCCTACCCGAAAGTTGTCAGGCAATAATCCTTTCAAACTACGTGATCGATATTGGCCGTATCATTCGGACCCGATAGCCATGGAAGTGCTATTAGCTCTGCGGCCGCCGTAAAAGTTGCGACCGTAGCTCGGCGCCAATATGGCCCTCTCGCCTTCAGGAGAAGATTATGGCAGCGAAGCTAGGTGAACCGCCTCGCCTTCTTTGCTCTCGCTGTTGCGGGCCTTTTCTGGGGCCTCGGCTTTCCGCTTGGTAAGCTTGTGATTCGTGAAGTGGAGCCTGCGCATATGGTGCTGCTGCGCTTTGCCGTTTCCACCATTGTTGCCTTGCCTTTCGCGCTGGCAAGTGCCGAGGCGCGCGCCTTGTTCAGATCGCCGCCGGTGTTGTTGGCGGGGGCGCTCTACGGTCTTGCCTTCATCGTCCAGTTCGAGGGTTTGGCGGGTGTCACCGTGACGCTTGCCGCTTTGCTGGTCGGGGCAATGCCGGCGTTGATCGCGATCGCGGCGCATCTGATGGGCGAACGCGTAAGCCGAGCGTCTTGGATCGGGGTGGCGGCGGCCACGATCGGGGCTGCACTGATCGCTGGGAAGCCAGGCGGCGCGGGCACTGCGATCGGCATCGCCCTGTCATTGTTGTCGCTGCTTATCTTTCTCGCTTGGCTGCTGGTTCTAAAGCGCGTGCCGGTCACGCGGTCGGCTATGGCCGTGCCCGCGGTAACGCTGGTCGTCGCGACCGTCACGATATTGCCGACCGCGTTGTTCCTCCATGGGCCGCCGCCGCTCGAGTTAAGCACAGCGGCATGGGCGGGGATTCTAGGGCAGGGGCTGCTCTCGACCTTCCTGGCGACCGCAGCGTGGCAATACGGCGCGATGCGCGTCGACAGTGCTAGTGCCGGCGTGTTCATTAACATCGAACCCTTGGTTGGTGCCACGCTTGGCATCGGCTTGTTCGGCGATCCGGCGGGGTGGCCGCTTTTGCTTGGCGGGGTGTTGATCGTCTTGGGCAGCATCGTTGTCGTCAGGGGTGAGCGCGTGAATGCCAGTCATGTGGCCGATGCGACGCATGGTCTGTCGTTGGACTAGGCCGTTGTCCGGCCGCCACGTCCCAGTGCATCACGTCGAGGCCGCTCCGGCCGCCTTGTTCGCCGACGACATCGGTGCGGCTGTCGAGATAAAGCGCCTTTCGGATTTAATCGGTTTTCCATCGGCTTGGCGGTCAGCCAACCGGCGCCAAACCGCTCCGTTAGTGACCCGGGCTACCCGTCGGATCTCGCTCGATTGCCCATGCCGGAACGTTGCAACATAGCATGACGCGGAACAAGCCTGGGATCAGGCCGCTAGATCGAAGACGACAGGTTTGCGCTGGTTGACCAAATGGACCTTAGTCAGCTTCCCTACGTCGCTCCAAAACGCTTCTACGCCTTCGACGAATTGGGTCAAATATTCCGGTCGCAGATGGCGATAGTGTCGATTGTTGGTCCCAGTGCCGCGATGACCGGCTGCGGTTTCGATCTGCGCTTCAGGCACGCCGCGCCGATGCATCTCTGTGCTGGTGGTATGTCGAAGGGTGTTTGGAGACCCCAAGCCGACGAGCTTGGGCCTCGGTGCGGTTTCGCCGAGCGTGCGCCGAGGCGGCAGCCAGATCGGGGAGCCTTCATCATCGATCGCTTGATGGCAGATGCCAGCAGCAATGAGTGTCTTGTTGAAGGCGGTCTTGATGCTGTCCGCGGGAAGGTATTCGAACCACGGTTCGCCCGTGCTGCGGTCGAGATGCCGCTTCTGCCATTGGATCGCGCGGCCTTGATAGAGCTCCAGCCACGGCGCGAGCGTGGGGCAGATCGGGACGATCGAACGCCGCTTCTTGGTTTGCTGGCGACCAGGCGCGTTGAAGTAGATCAGCCCGTCGCGAACCTGCTGGTCTTTGTCGAGTTCGAGGACGGCCTCGACCCGGGCATTGGTGCTCAACATGATCATGGTGAACATATGGATATGCTGGCGATCCTCCAGCGACCACGCAGCTTCGAGCAGGCGCGCAACCTGTTCCACGCTGTAGACGAGGTCGCGGGGTTCGGCCTTGTGCTTGACGTCTGGTACGAAGGGCGCCGAGGCGATCATGTTGCGCTTCCAAGCCCAATTGAGGGGTTGGCGGAGCGCTGCGGTATCTCGTGCGATGGTGTGACCACTGACGCCCTGTCGCGCGCGCCAAGCATGGAAGCGCTCGACAATCGCGGAGTTGATGTCGGCCACGGTCGGCGGTCCAGGAAGGCGACCTGTGGCGCGCTCTTCTGCGAAAAACGCCAACCAGTGCGCCACGCCATTGGCATACCGCACAGGGTCAGAAAGGTTCGGCTGTGCATGATTGATAAGCCAGTCGGCCATCAGCTTCTCGACGTACACCTGTGCGATCGGCGCCTCGACTGGCTTCTGCGTCGCAAGGTAGTGTTCGGCTAAGGCGTCTTGCGCAGCTTTCGGCGGGTGACTTGCGTCACCGCCGCCAACGCCGATCGACTTGCGGCAAGTCCGACGCTCACGTCCATCTGCGGTAGCGGCATACCAGCAGATGGCCCAGTCGTCTCGATCGGCGCGATACCAGAGCCAATAGGCGCCGAGCTCATGGCGCTTCGAGGGAGCGCCCTTTGTGGTTCGGTTACGTAATTGTCCTGCTGGCATAGGGCGTTGAGTTCTTCCGCTTCCATGAGTGCGATGATG
>Ga0308158_10005380_pt1 | contig 10508 bp, 8 predicted proteins | sample PhyBR2_FD_201038 | JGI IMG/M metagenome (GOLD analysis project Ga0308158, IMG submission 201038) | Phyllosphere microbial communities from UC Gill Tract Community Farm, Albany, California, United States - DLSLB.R2 | ecosystem: Host-associated > Plants > Phyllosphere > Unclassified | place: USA...
CTCCCGCCCGTCCCTTCTGTGGCGCACCCTGCCAGGACGGCGACGCCGAGCAGCATGGGTAACAGTCGTTGGCGAATCATGTTCGGCTCCGGTGGATAAACAAGCCACCATTATTCGCATCGAGACCGACGCGAAGTTGCGCACTGTCAATGGCAAGCGAATTCAGCAGCCGCGTGTGGGATCGCTGTCCGAACCTGCCTGCACTTGCGCTGGCGCAGCGCATCCCGGCTGGAAACGGATTCAATCCAACGTTGGTGCTCAGAAAAATTCCAAGGAGAACAGGATGATGGCAACCCACCGCTGTGTGGTGCTCACGCTTGCCCTCGCTGCGGCGCTGTCCGGTTGCGGCGGCGGGACGCTCGGCCCACTGGCAAACCTGCGCAAGCCAACCGCGCTGGCCGAATCGCAAAAGCCGCCACGCAATGTACTGCTGCGCATGCATGCGGCGACGCACCTGAACGTCAGCGAGCGCGGCCAGCCGCTGGCACTCGCCGTGCGCCTGTACAAACTGCGCCAGAAGGACGCCTTCGAGGGCGCGCCATACGCGGCGTTTCTCGACCCGCAGCAGGAACGCGAGCGGCTCGGCGCCGACCTGGTGGACGTGCGCGAGATCATGCTGGTGCCGGGGCAGCGTTACGAGGTCACTGAAAGCGTGACGCGCGAAGCCCGCCACATCGGCATCGTCGCGCTGTTCCACAATCCGGCAGCCGGCCACTGGCGCACGACGCTCAGCAGCGTGGACGCCGAGCGCGACGGCGTCACCATCGGCCTGCATGCCTGTGCGCTGAATGTGGCGGGCGGGCCCGCCAGTGCGGTGACGGCGCTGGCGTCTGCGCGCTGTCAATAAACGGCAAAATCTTTCCTGCAAGCTAAACAGTGTCGACCATTGAGCGAGGCCAACGTGAGCATGCCATCCAGGGTCTTGTGGGACGAAGGGTTGTTCCTGCGGCCCCAGCATTTCCAGCAGCAGGAACGCTACCATGAGGCGCGCCTGCACCAGACTGCGTGCGCGCTGCAACCGTATTGCTGGGGCGTGCGCAAGCTGACGATCGATCTCGACGCGCTCAGGAACGACGTGCTGCGCATCGAGGCGCTCTCGCTGCTGTTCCCCGAGGGCGAGGTGTACCGGGCGCCCGACGGCGACCTGCTGCCGCCACAGGTACGCCTGGCCGATCTGCCGCCGGATCTGCAAAGCGTGACGTACCACGCCGCCCTTCCGGCGCTGCGTATCCATGGCGACAACTGCGCCATCGCGATCGACGACGCGCCGGATGACGCTGATGGCGATCTGCGCTGTGCCCGTTACCAGCGCGCTACGCACGAAACACACGACCTGTACAGCACCGCCGCCGAGGCCCCCGTCACGTATCTGCGCAAGGCGCTGCGGCTGGTGGCCGATGGCGAATCGCTCGAAGCGTACGAGAGTTTTCCGCTGCTGCGCCTGCGCCGCGTGGCCACTGGCGGCTTCGAGCCCGATCCCGGCTTCATCCCGCCCAGCCTGTCGATCGATGCGGTGTCCGGCCCGGGGATGGGCCTGTACGGCGCGCTGGCGCGGCTGATGGAAAAGCTGCAGGCAAAGGTGGCCGCGCTGTATGGCGACCTGCGCGAACCGAGCCGCAACGTGGTCGAGATCCGCGGCGGCGACGTGTCCTCGTTCTGGCTCCTGCACACGGCCAGCGCCGGCTATGCGGCGCTGGCCCATTACCTGCACCACCGCGATCTGCATCCCGAACGTCTCTTCGGCGCGCTGCTGCATCTGGCCGGTGGCCTGATGACCTATTTGCGCAGCTACCGGCTGGGCGACCTGCCGTCGTATGTCCACGCCGATCCGGCGCCGCAGTTCGCGCGCCTGGACGACATCATCCGCGACCTGCTCGACACCGTGATTTCGTCGCGCTACTTCACCATCGCGCTGCGCCACGACCGGCCGTCCTACTACCATGGCGTACTCGACTCGGGCCGCATCACGCCCCAGACCACGCTGTACCTGGCGGTGGCCGCCGACCTGCCGGCGCTGCGCCTGGTCGAGACGGTGCCGCTGCAATTCAAGGTCGGCGCACCCGAAGACGTCGACCGCTGCGTGCTCTCGGCACTGCCGGGCGTGAAGCTGTTGCACGCGCCGCAGGTGCCCAGCGCGATTCCGGTGCGGCCCGACCTGGTGTACTTCGTGCTCGAGGCGCGCGCGCTGCTGTACGAGGCCATGCTCAAGGCGCAGGCGATCTCGGTGTACGTTCCCAACGGACTGCGCGAATTGCGGCTCGAACTGATCGCGGTGTCGGCATGAGCGCGTTCATCGAGCGCCGCGCCGCGCCCAAGGCCGATGCCGGCGAACACGTCATCCGCACCCAACGCCTCAGCGACATCATGTACGAGGGGTTCTATGCGCTGTTCCTGCTCAAGACAGGGTGCGGGCCGCAGGACAAGGGCGCCTTCGCCGACAACATGACCAGCTTTCTCGGCGACGTCGACCGCAGCGCCAAGGCGCTCGGCATCAGCGCCGACGATATCCAGGCGGCCAAATACGCATTCTGCTCGGCGGTCGACGAAATCATCCTGCGTTCGACCTTCGACGTGCGCGAGGCGTGGGAAACGCGGCCCCTGCAACTGCGGGTCTTCGGCGACCAGCTGGCCGGCGAACATTTCTTTCACCGGCTCGAAGACCTGCGTGCGCGCGGGGCGCAGCACGTCGAGGCGCTCGAGGTCTTCCATATGTGCCTGCTGCTGGGTTTCCAGGGGCGCTATGCGCTCGACGGCAAGGACAAGCTCGATTACCTGGTGGCGCGACTGGGCGACGAGATCGCCCGCATGCGGGGCCGCGCGCGCGGCTTCGCGCCGCAGGCCGAACGGCCGGACCAGGTGATCAACCGTGTGCGCAGCGACCTGTCGCTGTGGGTGCTGGGCGCGGTGTTCATGGTGGCCGGCCTGGGCGCGTACGTGGGCTTCCGGACAGTGCTGGGCAATGACACGCGCCACGCGCTGGCGCAGTACAACGATCTGGTCAAGCTGCCGCCGAAAGCGGCGCACGTGACGATCACGCTGCCGTGATGCGCCGGCGGCCCCGGCCCGCAGGCCGCGGGCCGGGGCGCCTTACTGGATCACCTTGAACTCGATGCGCCGGTTGCGCGCCTTGCCTTCCGGCGTGCGGTTGTCAGCCACCGGCCGGTCGGGTCCTTCACCCGACACCGCGATCGACTCGCCGGCAATGCCCTGCGCGACGACATACGCCTTGACCGCTTCGGCGCGCGCCTGACTCAGCGACAGGTTACCGGCGCGCGAGCCGGCATTGTCCGTGTGCCCGATCACCTGCACCTTCACGCCCTTGATCTTTTGCAGCGCGGCCGTCATCCCGTCCAGCACGGCGGTGCCGGCCGGCGTCAGGGCCGCCTTGCCCGACTCGAATTCGATGATGCGGTCAGCCAGTGCTGCGTCCAGCACGCCCTGCTGCGACGCCTGCACGCGCAGGCCGTTGTTGACCGTGTAGGTGGGATTCAGGCTCGCGGCAATGTCGCCCGCGATCTGCTGGCGCTGGCCCTCGCTCAGCACATCGCCGCGCAGGCTGACGCTGTTGCCATCGACTTTCAGCTGGCCGCCTTTCACCAGGCGCAGGTTCGGCCCGATCAGGCGGCCGACATACGCGCTCCAGTTGGCGGGCGTCGACACGGTACCAACGGACAGCTGATCGACCACGCGCGCCGGGCCGTAGACGCTGCGCAGACGCTCGAGCAGCGCCGCCCGGGTGGCCTCGTCGGCCACGGTGCCGGTGATCAGGACCGGCGCTTCGGCCTGGGCATATGCGGCGCTGTGCGCCAGGCCCGCGAGTCCCAGCATGACGATCAGGGTGCGAAGTGGCATGTCAGGCTCCGATGAAGGTGGTCATGAACAGCTCGCGCGCCAGCGCCAGCGGCAGGTCGGGCTGGGCCAGCTGGCTCGCCAGCGCGCGCACGTCGGGGTCAAGCTGCAGCTGCTCGTCGATCCAGCCAGTGTGGCGCAGGCGCACCTGCAGCTCGGCGCCCACCAGCGGGTCGATCATGGCCCGCAACGTGTCGGCCAGCGCAGCGCAAAAGCCCACCACCAGCACCGGCCGCTCGTCCTGGTGCGTGATGAACAGCGCCAGGTCGAATCCGGCACGCCGCAGGAACGGCGCGATCAGCCCAAGCCAGAACGCGGCCACCGGATAGCGCGCCGCCGTGACGAGTGGCAGTGGCAGCACGAGACTTTTGTCGAGCGTGGCTGGCTGGCTGTGCATCACCGGCTGCAGCAGCAGGCCAAGCGCCAGCACCAGCCGTTCGACGCCGCAACCGCCCAGCAGCGCGTCGAGCGAACCGAGCGTGCCGGCCTCCAGCCAGTGCAGGTAAGCATCGGCGTCCCCCAGGCCGATCGCGCTGTCGGCGATCGCCTGCAGCGAGGCCGTGGGATCGGCGTCGGCCAGCACCTTCGGACAGATGTCCTGCAGAAACTCCCACAGCGGTGCGAAGGCCACCGGGCAGTTCGCCACGAATGCCACCGGATCGGCCACCGTCAGCGTGCGCGTGGCCAGGAACGGAAAGCGGCGACCCGACTGGTCATGGCTGGCCAGCAGGTGCCCGGCCACCGCGTGGTGGCGCGCCGGGCCGACCAGGGCAAAGCTCACCGGTGCCAGCGCGTCGTAATGAAAACGCCAGCGCGCATCGGATGGCAGCAGCGTCATGACCTGCGCCAGCCACGCATCGAGCATGCCGATCGCGGCCGGGTCGTGCGCCAGCTTGACGAAGTCGGCGCGTGCCGGCAGCTTGCCGAAATAGCCGATGCGGTCGGCGCGCATCACTGGCCTCCCGTGCTGGCCAGGGCCGGGGCCGCTGGCGGGGGCGCATCGAAGCGGCCGACGATCGTTGGCGGCAGCCGCATGCCCCGAAAACCCTGGCCCTGCGCCTGCCCGCCGCCGCCCGCCTGCGCACTGCTGACGATCTTCAGGTCGACCGCCACCGTCACATTCCCCGCGCTCCAGCGCAGCTCGAACACACCGCCATCCTTCTTCGTGCGCTGCGCCGACTCGAACAGGCGCTGCAGGCCGAACTGGCCGGGCTGGTTGAACAGTTCCACCGTGCGGCCGTCGAACGTGAGGGCCGACACGCGCGCACCCGACACGCCCTGCGGCCCCGGATGCACCATATTGCTCCAGCTGGGCGGGGTGTTGCGATAGCGGAGCTGCTGGCCGTCGATCTCGACCGTGTATTCGAGCGTGCCGGGCGCCGTGAGCGGCAGTATCTGGAACACGGTCTGCGCCGCCGTGCCGGCCGCCACGCCGTTGTTCGACAGCGGCGCGATCCAGCCCGGGAACGCAGCCACCGCCTGCGGCACGAGCGAGATGCCGATGTCGGCCCAGGTCCGCGCGGCCAGCACGTCGCCGCGCCGCACCACGAGCGGGCCCATGGCCGTGCCCACGAATTTGGCCACTGCCCCGTCGGGGCCGAACACCTGGCTGATCTCGCCTGGTGTGGCCTCCACGCTGGACCCCTGTGCGAACGGGTACTTGGTCGCCAGCGTGCGCGTGAACGGTTCGACGACCTGCGCCTGCCAGGTCTTGTTGATCTCGGCCTCGGACGGCAGCACGATCATGGCGAAGGTCTGCGTCAGCGGACGCACGAGCAGTGGCCGCAGCGCGCTTTTCTGGCTGTCGCTCATCCCGGTCAGCATCTGCTCGTCGACGTAGCGCAGCGCCTCGGCCAGTTCCGAGCCGCTGCCCTCGAGCGTCTGCTGCATGAACTGCCTGGCGCCGGGTCCCGGATCACCCTGGTTCTTCAGCGTGTTCAGGCGCGTGCGAAGGCGCGACAGCGCATCGAGGTAACCCGTCATCAGGGACGCTTCCTTTTCCCTGGCACCGACCAGGCGCGCCACGCCGGCAAATTCGCGACCGATCGGTCCGGCGCCTTGCGCACCGCCCGCCAACTCGCCGGGATCGATGGCGTCGGCCAGCGTGCGCGCGTCGGACGGGGCCCGGCGCAGGATTTTTTGCTTGATCCACTCGGCGACGCCGCGCTCGGTCTTGCTTGCCGGCAGGCGTAACCCGCTCGGATTGTCCCAGGCGGTCTCTTCATGGATCGTGCGCAGCAGCCTGGCGATGGGCGAGGATTGCGGATCGCCCAGCCGGTTCATCGCCTGCACGCTGGCATCGAAGCCGCGCAGGTCGGTGATCGTCACGCCCTGCAGGAACTTGACCCACTCGCGTGCGTAGTCGGCCTTGTACAGGTCGACCAGCGCCTTCTGGATCTGCTCGGGACTGCCCTCGAGCGTCAGGTCGTCACGCGCCGTGGTCTTGAGCACCCAGTCGACGGTATTGAGTTCGCGGCTTGAGGCTTCGCGGATCGCGCCCAGCACGAACTTGTTCCACGCTGCGCGGGTGAACGCGCCGCTGACGGCATGGCTGCCGGCCACCAGGGCGCCATCCTGTTCGCCGACGATGCGCGCCACCGTCACCGCCGGGAAACGCGTCGCGGCGCGCGTGCGGATGTCGGCGTACACGCGCTCGCGCGCCGGCGTGCCGCGCACCACGCGCCGCAGGTGCTCGCGGGTGGTGTCGAGCAGGCCCAGCTTGAGCGTCATCTGCGGCCAGGCGGGGTCATCGATATTGGCCAGGTGGAAGCTCAGCAGGCGCTCGGCGCTGCGGATCATCTGCTCGCGCGGCATCGCGCCGCGGTTCGCTTCCAGCCAGCCGCGCCAGTAACGCGTCAGCTGGTCGTTCAGGTGCCCCGGCTCGGCGTGACTTTTCTCGCCAAGCATCAGGTAGGTCTTGAGTGCGTTGTAGGCGTCGCCGACACTGGTGGGCGACGCATCCTGGTAGGGTTGGCCGGGCCTGGGCGCCGGCGTGGCGGCCTGGCGCGACGGATCGAGGCTGGCGGCGTTGGCGTTGACCTCGGTGAGCATGGTTTCGAGCGCCGCCGTCACGGGTTCGACCATCACCGCGCGCACGCCGGCGAAGTATTCGTCGCGCAGCTTGCGCGATAGCTGCCCGCCCTGGTACAGGCCCAGGCCCAGCGCCCACGGCTTGTCCTGCTGGTAGCCGCCCAGCAGCTCGATGCGGTCCTGCAGGATGTCGAGCGCTTCCAGCCGCGACTGCAGGTCGATCCTCCCGGCCTGCAGCCTGGTGACTTTATCGAGGTCAGCCTGCACATTGGCCACCAGCTGGCGGTTGCCCAGGTACGACCAGGACCAGCCGCCCATCGCGCAGCCGAGCAGGATCGTGGCCCCGAAGAACAGGCCCAGCTTCCAGCGCGCCGCCGCCGGTTTCGTGTAGCGCTTGACCAGGTCGCGGTCGGCGAAGATCACCTTGCGAAACAGGTCGCGCAAAAAGTAGCCCGTTTGCTCGCCTGCCGGCGTCGCGACAGCGCCCTCGCGTTTGCCGAGCGCCAGGTCGAAACGGCTGGCCACGCGCAGGCTCGACAGGTCTTGCACGCTGCCTTCCTGCAGCGCGCTGGTAAAGTAAAAGCCGCGAAACACGGGCTTGAACTGGTACGTGTTTTCGTCAAACAGCGTGGCCAGGAAGGCGCGCAGCGGCGTGCGGATCGCCGCGAATTCGAGCGGAAAGGTAAACACGCCCGGGCGCATCAGCGTGCTGCGGTTCGCCCCCATCCCGGCCAGGCTCATCTCTTTCAGGCCATCGACGAGTTCTTTGAACTGCGCGTCGAAAAATGCCAGCACGTCCTGCGGCGCGCTGCGGCGGTTGTAGCGCAGCGTGGCGCCCCAGATGCGTTCGCGCTCGGCCTGTTCGCTGTCACTGAAAAAATCCAGGAATCCCGCCACCAGGTCGACTTTGGTGAACACGACATACACGGGGGGATGCACGCCCAGGCGCTCGGTCAGCTCCTGCATGCGGGTGCGCAGGTTCTTGGCCAGTTCATGCGATGCCGTGGCCGGGCCAGCCATGAGTTCGGCCACGCTCACGGCAATCAGGATGCCGTTGACCGGCGCGCGCTGGCGATGGCGGCGCAGCAGGTCGAGGAAGCCGAACCACTCGTCGCGGTCGTCTTCCTGGACCGAATAGCGGCCGGCCGTGTCGAGCAGGATGCCATCGGTGGTGAAGAACCAGTCGCAGTTGCGGGTGCCGCCCACACCCTGCAGCGCCTTGTTGCCGGGAATCGGAAACGTCAATCCCGAGCGGACGATGGCGCTGCTCTTGCCCGCCGCCGGGTTGCCGATGACCATGTACCAGGGCAGTTCGTACAGCGCGGCGGCCCCGCGCGTCAGGCCCAGCTTGGATGTCTTGATGGTGCTGACCGCATCGAGCAGGTTCTTGCGCAGCACGGCGACGTCGCCCTTGCTGCCATCGTTCGCGCCATCGTCCCCGGCATCCTCCGTGGCGATGGCCGACGCGAGCCTGCGCCCTTCGCGCGCACGCCAGGCACGCCGGATCATCCACCCGACGCCCCAGATACCGAGCAAGGCCAGGCCCACGATGGCAGACCACACGAGGCCGATGTCCAGCGCCACAGCGCCGAGCACCAGCAGCACCGCGACGGCCGCCACGCCGACCAGGATCAGGATCGGCAGGCGGCTGTCGGACAGGAACTTCCAGAATCGTGCCATGGCGGGGCCCAGGTCCGTTGAAAAAAGAGTCTCACAGGAAATGCTCGCATGCGCATGGCCGCCGTCGCTTGAGCGGGCGCAACACGGCGGACTTGGTGCAACGCTCAGTCATCGCTGCGTCACCGCTGCATCACCCCGCGCAGGCGCAGCTCGGTGTGGCCAAAATCCATCATTTTCCAGCGTCCGCCCCAGGTCAGCCCCAGCGATTCGGCCACCTGCCCGTAGACCTGGTAGCCGCGCATCGCCCAAGGGTCTTTTTCTGAAATGACCAGCTTGCCGTCGCGCAGGAACGCGCAGTCGCCGGCCAGGCCGTACTGGTGCCAGCTCTGGAACGCGCGCGCATTGGTGACGTTGCTGCCACTGGCGGCCAGTGCATCCTGGCGCGCCGGGCTGCGGTAGCCTTCGAGCAGCGCCATCTCGTAGCCGTGCTGCTCCTTCATGATCTTGAATGCCAGCAGCAGGCGCGCACTGAAATCGGGGTGCAGCAGGCCCCAGTTACGGCTGGCGCCCACCAGCATCGGCCGCACCAGTTCGACCTCGGCGGTGGTGAACACGTCGGGCGGCAGCGCCACGGGGGGCGCCAGCTGTTCGCCGGCCAGCAGCGCCGCCACTTGCTCGTCCGGCATGGCGGCGCTGCCTTGGTACACGGGCAGCATGGCGGGATTGCTCAGCGCCAGCGCCAGCAGCGACGGAATCAGGATCACCGGCGCGCCGATGGCAAGCAGCACCCGATGCCGGCGCACGGCGCGCACGATGCGCACGATCCGCTCGCGGATGGTGAGCCCGGCGGTGTTGCGCGCGGCATCCAGCGCCCTTCCACCCGCGTGACGCCAGGCGCCGGCACGCCTGGCCAGCGCGCGCAGGCTGCCCATGCTGCGCGTTGCCAGTGCGCGACCGGCCGGGAACACGGCAAGCCAGATCAGGCCGGATGCGCCACAAACGTACAGAAGCGCGATAAAAATCAGCATCGGTACCTCCGGGATTGTTTCTAATCGGAACAAGAAAAATCCCATCTTAGGAGTGCTGCCGTGCGTCCACCCGACGAAAATCAAGCGAACCCCACGCACCCGCACCTGCGGCCCAATCTGATGTCGTCGTCGCGGCGCGGCGGCAACGAAGACAGCATCCTCGCCAAGCTCGAACGCGAGCCGGCCCGCCGCGCCTTGGCAGGCGGCAGCGGCCTGCGGCTGGCCTGGTATGGCGGCGCCGTCGTCGTCGCGCTGGGGCTGACCTGCACGCTGGCCTGGCTGGCGGCGGGCCAGGAAGCATTGCCCAGGTTGGAAGTCGCGCGCGCCGGCGACGCGGCGCGCAGCATGGTCGCGGCGGAAGAACCGGTTGCGCCGACAGCGTCTGCCGTGATCGTCGATGCCGCGCCGCCGGTCCCGGTGTCGACCGTGGTCGCGACGGCAGACCTCGCACACCATCCGCTGCCGCCGCTGCGCCTGCTGAAACCGGCGCCAGTCAAGCCCACGCGCACGCCCGCTGTGACGGAACGCAGCGTGGCCATCGTGCGGGCCACGGCGCCCGTCCCGCCACCGGCGCGCACGCGCGCTGCCGTACCGCGCCAGCCAGCCCGGCCGGCAAAACATGCGTTACCGGCACGCATCGCCGAGGTGCCGGACAGCGATGTCGCCTTGATTTCGGCCGTCATCTATCACGCCAATGGCCACGCCGTGCCTGAACCCGACGCGGACCCGGCGCGTTGCACCGACGACGCCTGTCGTCCACGGCCAACGCGTTAATGCCGCACGGGACGATCGCGCCGAAACTGCTGGATTCCCCGTCCACCCGCGCTTATACTGTACATAAGAACAGTAACGCAGGTGGTCATGATCAGGTTGTTGGAAAACGAGTTTTATTATCTGGACAACTTTCAGCGCGTTCTCGACTGGATCGGCGAACGCTATGCCGACCTGCTCGACGCGCAGGAGCACGCGTTCCTGGCCGCC
>Ga0308158_10005383_pt1 | contig 10504 bp, 6 predicted proteins | sample PhyBR2_FD_201038 | JGI IMG/M metagenome (GOLD analysis project Ga0308158, IMG submission 201038) | Phyllosphere microbial communities from UC Gill Tract Community Farm, Albany, California, United States - DLSLB.R2 | ecosystem: Host-associated > Plants > Phyllosphere > Unclassified | place: USA...
GCCTACCGTAAGCTACTGGGTGAAACCCTGTTGCGCCTGCCGGGCGTAAACGACACGCGAACTTATGTGGTGATGGAAGAGGTCAAACAGAGCAATCGACTGGTGATCAAAACTCGCTGATGCGGGGCAGGTGCAAAACCTGTGAGATTTCGGTACACTCCTGTGAATTCATACAGGATCAGCGTCGGGCTTGCCCGACGCTGTTGCTTCTTACTTTACAGGCACCTGGAGAGTCCTCTTGAGCCAGGAATATACAGAAGATAAAGACGTTTCGTTACAATCGCTGAGCAGTGGACGTCGTCTGCTTGAAGCGTTGCTTATTCTGGTGGCGCTGTTTGCCATCTACCTGATGGTTTCACTGGTCAGTTTTAACCCTTCCGACCCAAGCTGGTCGCAAACGGCCTGGCATGAACCTATCCATAATATTGGCGGCAGCGTTGGTGCCTGGCTGGCTGACACCTTACTCTTCATCTTTGGTGTGATGGCGTACGCCATTCCTCCCGTCATCCTGGGTCTGTGCTGGATTGCTTTCCGTCAGCGCGACAGCCAGGACTACTTTGACTACTTTGCCGTTGGGCTACGCTTAATTGGCGTCCTTGCGCTGGTGGTGACGACCTGTGGTATGGCGGCGCTGAACGCCGATGATATCTGGTACTTCGCGTCGGGTGGCGTGATTGGCAGCCTGGTGAGTAATGCAATTGCCCCCTGGTTCAGTCCGGCTGGCGGCACGCTGATGCTGCTTTGCGTCTGGGCGGCGGGCATTACCCTTTATACCGGCTGGTCATGGCTCACCATCGCAGAAAGGATTGGTGGCGTGGTGATGGGTGTGCTGACGTTTGCCAGCAACCGCTCACGTCACGATGAACCCTGGCAGGAAGAGGATGACGATGACGAGCAGGACGCACGTGAATACGCGGATGTCCCTGAGCTGCATGCGGCCGATCACGATGATGATGTGCTGCTTTCAGCCCCACGTGCAGCCCCTGAGTCTGCGCCGTCACAGCCCGATCCGTTACTGGCTAAAGCGGCAGCTGCAACCAGTGCGGCGGTAGCGGCAACTGCGGAAGCCGCAGAGATGACTCTCACTCCGGTAACACCTGCGCCTGCCGCTGTTGCAGCGTCTGCTGTTCCTGCGTTTACGGCATCTGCTCCTGCAGCAATGCCTGCATCGCCGACGGCACAACCTGCAACTGCGGCCGAACAGAGCGCGCCCGCATCCTATGGTGCAGCGACTGCTCCGACTCCGGCTCAGAGTGCTTCTGCCCCTGTGACCTCATCACCGCTTTATCACTTTGAAATGCCGGACGATGCGCCGGTTGCGCCGTCGTTTAGTGCTTACGACGAGGACGAACCTAAAATGGGGAACTGGCGTGACACGCCAGAAGTCCCTGCGGCTCCTGCAGCTGCGGCCGCCGTTGCTGCAACGGCAGCTCAGGCGACAACGCGTACAGCACCCGTGTTCGATTTAGCGCCTGAAACTTCTCTCAACCCGCAGGTTAAACAGGGTATCGGTCCGGCGCTGCCGCGTCCGAATCCGGTAAAATTGCCTACACGACGTGAGCTGGCCTCTTATGGCATTAAGTTGCCTTCTCAGCGCATGGCTGAAGAGAAAGCCAAAACGGAAGGAAGTGAAACGGTTCCGGCTGGATCGGTTTCCACTGCACCTGATACTGAAGAAGCGCTGCAGCAGGCTGAACTGCGTCAGGCTTTCCAGTCTGAACAGCAGCAGCGCTATGGCACCAGCTGGCAGCAGGACGAGGAAGATGAGCAGGATGCGCAGCAGGAGGATGCCCTGGCGCGTCAGTTTGCCGCTCAGCAGCAGCAGCGCTATGAGCCGGAAGTCAGAAAAGAGCCTGTATTTAATATTGATACCGCCTCCGCGTTTGATTTTTCACCGATGAAAGATCTGGTGGATGACGGTCCATCTGAACCGCTGTTTACCATTGCTGCGACGCCAGAGCCGGAAGCCCCTGCGGTTTCACATGAACCGTGGCAGCAGGTAAGTGAGGTTTCACAACCGCAGGCACCTGCTCAGGTGCCTGCGCCTGCCAGTTTTGCGCCAGCAGAGCCTGCCTACAGTTCACCTTCAGCACCAGCCGAACCGGTTTATGCTGCGCCTGCAGCGCCCGCTTATGGCTCGCCAGCTGCAGCACCGGTTCAGCCGGTGGAAGAAGCGAAACCTTCACTGCACGACAGCCTGATTCATCCGTTCCTGATGCGTCATGAGCAGCCGCTGGAGAAGCCCTCCACGCCACTGCCTTCGCTGGATCTGTTGACCGCGCCTCCTGTCGAGGAAGAGCCGGTTGATATGTTCTCGCTGGAGCAGACAGCCCGTCTGGTTGAATCTCGTCTGGGCGATTATCGTGTCAAAGCTGAGGTGGTTGGCATCTCGCCTGGCCCGGTTATCACCCGTTTTGAACTCGATCTGGCGCCAGGTGTGAAAGCAGCGCGCATCTCCAACCTGTCGCGCGATTTAGCGCGTTCACTGTCCACGGTCGCGGTGCGTGTGGTAGAAGTCATTCCCGGCAAGCCTTACGTGGGTCTGGAACTGCCTAATAAACATCGTCAGACTGTCTATCTGCGTGAAGTGCTGGACTGTCCTAAATTCCGCGATAATCCATCACCGCTGGCTGTGGTGCTGGGTAAAGACATTGCGGGTCAGCCGGTGGTGGCCGATCTGGCGAAAATGCCACACTTACTGGTTGCCGGTACCACCGGTTCCGGTAAATCCGTGGGCGTGAACGCCATGATTATCAGCATGCTCTATAAGGCGACGCCGGAAGAAGTCCGCTTTATCATGATCGACCCGAAAATGCTGGAGCTGTCGGTCTATGAAGGTATTCCGCACCTGCTGACTGAAGTCGTCACAGACATGAAAGATGCGGCCAATGCGCTGCGCTGGAGCGTCGGTGAAATGGAACGTCGCTATAAGCTGATGTCGGCGCTGGGCGTGCGTAATCTGGCCGGTTACAACGAAAAAGTGGAACAGGCTGAAGCGATGGGGCGTCCTATTCCGGATCCATTCTGGAAGCCGGGCGACAGCATGGATATGACGCCGCCGGTCCTGGAAAAACTGCCTTATATCGTCGTGATGGTCGATGAGTTTGCCGACCTGATCATGGCAGTAGGTAAAAAGGTGGAAGAGCTGATTGCGCGCCTGGCACAGAAAGCCCGTGCCGCGGGTATCCATCTGGTGCTGGCCACACAGCGTCCATCGGTAGACGTGATCACCGGCCTGATCAAAGCAAACATCCCGACGCGTATTGCTTTTACCGTTTCGAGCAAGATTGACTCCCGTACTATTCTCGATCAGGGCGGCGCGGAGTCACTGTTGGGTATGGGTGACATGCTCTACATGCCGCCAAATTCCTCATTGCCGATTCGTGTTCACGGCGCGTTTGTTCGTGACCAGGAAGTCCATGCCGTGGTTCAGGACTGGAAGGCGCGTGGTCGTCCGCAATATATCGACAGCATTACGGCGGGCGAAGAGAGCGAAAATGCCGGTGGCATTGACAGTGATGAAGAGCTTGATCCGCTATTCGATCAGGCAGTCGGCTTTGTGGTTGATAAACGTCGTGCGTCAATTTCAGGCGTTCAGCGTCAGTTCCGCATCGGTTATAACCGTGCGGCACGTATCATTGAGCAGATGGAAGCGCAGGGTATCGTTTCTGCACCAGGCCACAATGGTAACCGTGAAGTGCTGTCGCCGCCGCCACACGATATGTAGCGGTTAAATGTTTTGAAACATTACTCACTGAGCCAGTTCCGACTGGCTCATTGTTTTTATACGGTTAAGCCCCATATCTGAATCAGCTTTTGGTTTTTTCCTCTGTTCTGATGGCGGAGCGGCGACCAGGCTTAATGCAGTTATCCATGGGAACGTTTAAATAAGGAATTGAAGCAGATGAAATTACGCATAATCGCTCTGGGCCTGTTGGCCACCTTTTCTTCAGCCAGCGTATTGGCTGATGCTTCCAGTGATCTGCAACAGCGCCTGAACAAGGTCAGCAGCTTCCACGCCAGCTTCACCCAAAAAGTGACCGACAGCAGCGGCGCGAATGTACAGGACGGCGAAGGTGAATTGTGGGTAAAACGTCCCAGCCTGTTTAACTGGCATATGACCGCGCCGGACGAAAGCATTATCATTTCCGACGGTAAATCGCTGTGGTTCTACAATCCGTTTGTTGAGCAGGCGACAGTAAGCCTTTTGCAGAATGCGACCAGCAACACGCCGTTTATGCTGATTGCCCGTAACCAGTCAAACGACTGGAAGCAGTACAACATCAAACAGCAGGGTGACAATTTCGAACTGACACCGAAAAACAGTGACGGCAACCTGAAACAGTTCACTATCCAGGTGACGTCCAGCGGAACCATTAATCGCTTCAGTGCTATCGAGCAGGATGGTCAGCGCAGCGATTACCAGCTGAAAAGCCAGCAGAATGGCACTATCAGTCCGGATAAATTCACGTTCACACCGCCAAAAGGCGTGACGGTGGACGACCAACGTCAGTGAGGTCACGGTGAGTAACCTGTCCCTGGATTTTTCCACCGAGAATTTCAAACCTCTGGCCGCGCGTATGCGGCCAGAAACATTGAAACAGTATATTGGTCAGCAGCATTTGCTGGGCGCGGGCAAACCTCTGCCACGCGCGATTGAAGCAGGGCAACTGCATTCAATGATCCTGTGGGGACCGCCTGGGACTGGCAAGACTACGCTGGCTGAGATCATCGCCCATTACGGTAATGCCGATGTCGAGCGTATCTCAGCTGTTACCTCAGGCGTCAAAGAGATCCGTGAGGCGATTGAGCGCGCCAGACAGAATAAAAACGCCGGGCGGCGTACGATCCTGTTTGTGGATGAGGTCCATCGGTTTAACAAGAGCCAGCAGGATGCTTTTCTTCCCCATATTGAAGATGGCACCATTACTTTTATTGGTGCGACCACCGAAAACCCCTCTTTTGAACTTAACTCCGCTTTGCTGTCTCGCGCCCGCGTTTACCTGCTGAAGTCACTCACGCTCGAAGATATAGAGCAGGTGCTGGATCAGGCGATGCAGGATAACGCGCGGGGTTATGGCGACAGTGACATTGTGCTGCCAGATAACACCCGCAGGATGATTGCTGAACTGGTTAATGGTGATGCACGCCGGGCACTGAATACGCTGGAAATGATGGCGGATATGGCCGAAATCACCGACTCGGGTCAGCGTGAACTGACGCCGCAGTTACTTAACGAAGTCTCGGGTGAGCGATCTGCGCGTTTTGATAATAAAGGCGATCGTTTTTACGATCTGATTTCGGCTCTGCACAAATCAGTACGTGGCTCCGCGCCCGATGCGGCGCTCTACTGGTATGCGCGCATCATCACCGCGGGCGGCGATCCGCTCTATGTGGCACGCCGGTTGTTGGCTATCGCCTCGGAAGATGTCGGCAATGCCGATCCGCGTGGTATGCAGGTGGCGATTGCAGCCTGGGATTGCTTCACGCGCGTCGGTCCGGCAGAAGGGGAACGCGCCATCGCACAGGCCATTGTTTATCTGGCCTGTGCGCCGAAAAGTAATGCGGTCTACAACGCGTTTAAAGCCGCGATGCGTGATGCACGCGACCATCCCGATTACGATGTGCCGGAACATCTGCGTAACGCGCCGACTAAGCTGATGAAAGAGATGGGGCTGGGCAAAGAGTATCGTTATGCCCATGACGAAACCAATGCCTATGCCGCCGGTGAAGTCTATTTTCCCAGGGAACTGGCCAGCACGCGCTATTACACGCCAACCCAACGCGGGCTTGAGGGTAAGATTGGTGAAAAGCTAAGCTGGCTGGCTGAGCAGGATCAAAATAGCCCGACAAAACGCTACCGCTGAAACAGACCTTACGGTAATGTGGGCAATGTTTTCAACGCATTCCGCAGGAATGCGTCCCTTCTTTCAACCAACTTTTTATACACAGGATAAGCATGCTCGATCCCAATCTGCTGCGTAACGAGCCAGACGCAGTCGCAGAAAAACTGGCACGCCGGGGATACAAACTGGATGTGGAAACGCTGCGTTCGCTTGAAGAGCGTCGCAAAGTATTGCAGGTAGAAACAGAAAATCTGCAGGCAGAGCGTAACTCCCGATCCAAATCCATCGGTCAGGCCAAAGCACGTGGGGAAGACATCGAGCCGCTGCGTCAGGAAGTGAATGCGCTGGGCGAACGCCTGGATGCCGCAAAAGCAGAACTGGATGAACTGCAGAATCGAATCCGTGATTTCGCGCTGGCACTGCCGAACATTCCGGCAGACGAAGTGCCGCTGGGCAAAGATGACAGCGAAAACCAGGAAGTGAGCCGCTGGGGTACTCCACGCGAGTTCAGTTTCCAGGTTAAAGATCACGTTGAGCTGGGTGAAGCGGCGAAAGGCCTGGATTTTGCGGCTGCCGTGAAGCTAACCGGTTCGCGCTTTGTGGTCATGCAGGGGCAAATTGCGCGTCTGCACCGTGCACTGAGTCAGTTTATGATTGACCTGCACACTGAGCAGCATGGCTACCTTGAAACCTACGTGCCTTACCTGGTTAACCACGAAACGCTTTACGGTACCGGACAGTTGCCTAAGTTTGGCGAAGACCTGTTCCACACCCGTCCGCTGGAAGAAGAGTCAGACAGCAGTAACTATGCACTGATTCCTACCGCGGAAGTACCGCTGACCAACCTGGTGCGCGACGAGATCCTCGAAGAGGATACCCTACCGGTTAAACTGACCGCGCATACACCGTGCTTCCGTTCTGAGGCGGGGTCTTATGGTCGTGACACACGCGGCCTGATCCGTATGCACCAGTTCGACAAAGTTGAAATGGTGCAGATAGTGACCCCGGAACAGTCAATGGAAGCGCTGGAAGAGCTGACCGGTCACGCTGAAAAAGTTCTGCAACTGCTGAACCTGCCATACCGCAAGGTTTTACTCTGTACCGGCGATATGGGCTTCGGATCGACTAAAACTTACGATCTGGAAGTCTGGTTACCGGCGCAGAACACCTACCGCGAGATCTCATCCTGTTCCAACATGGGTGATTTCCAGGCGCGTCGTATGCAGGCGCGTTGCCGTAACAAACAGGATAAGAAGCCGCGTCTGGTTCATACCCTGAATGGCTCAGGTCTGGCCGTCGGCCGTACCCTGGTGGCGGTGCTGGAAAACTATCAACAGGAAGATGGTCGCATCGCTGTACCGGAAGTTTTACGTCCATACATGAATGGTGTCGACGTTATCGGCTAAGTGATTCTGCTTCTCTGAACCCGGCCAAGGCCGGGTTTTTTTATGCCTTCTGTCTGCAAAAATTGATGCATTACGTCCCGATTTAATCACAAATAAACGTTATCGATATCAGATGTGCTGGAATGCTTAAAAACCTATTTTTTCATAGAGATAGCATTTGGTGGCCTGCCGCTTAACACGATTGTAACCCACTGAAGATTAGTAAATTAAATTGTCGGACAGCAAAATGTGCTGCCGTCAAATTGCCCCCATTGACTTTAAAAAAGCTAATGGCAAACTGCGCGCAATTTCCTTCATTTTGCTCTGGTTTCTATCCCCTATGTCAATCTGGTCACGCCCTGTGATATTGCTGCTTTGCGGCCTGATGTTAATGACTGTCGCAATTGCCGTGCTGAATACGCTCGTTCCACTGTGGCTGACGCATGACTTACTGACCACCTGGCAGGTGGGCATTGTAAGTTCCTCCTATTACACCGGTAATCTGGCAGGAACCCTGCTGGCTGGCTGGTTAATCCGGCAGTACGGCTTTAACCGTAGCTACTACCTGGCGACCGTGATGTTTGCCGTCGCAACTCTGGGTCTGGCGATGATGTCGGGTTTCTGGGCATGGAGTTCAATGCGTTTCATCGCCGGTGTCGGCTGTGCGCTGATGTGGGTGGTGGTTGAGAGCGCACTTCTGTGCAGCGGTACAGTACGTAATCGGGGACAGTTGCTCGCGGCCTATATGGTTGTTTATTACATCGGCACCGTGACCGGCCAGTTATTGGTCAGCAAGGTGTCTACGGAATTACTCAGCGTGATTCCGTGGGTAACGTCACTGGTCTTCTGCGCCGTGCTGCCACTGGTCTTTACTCGCGTCTCCGCCAGTGGTGAATCGACAGAAGCCGCTCCGGCCCGCATCTGGCCGATGCTGCGTCGTCGTAGTTCGCGCCTGGGCATTAATGGCTGCATCATCTCTGGCATCCTTCTGGGCTCGCTTTATGGCCTGATGCCGCTTTACCTGTCACATCAGGGAATGAGTGATGCCAATGTCGGTTACTGGATGGCGTTGCTGGTCAGCGCAGGCATTGTGGGCCAGTGGCCCATTGGCCGTCTGGCCGATCGTTTTGGTCGCATGCTGGTGCTGCGGGTCCAGGTCTTTGTGGTTATCCTGGGTGCGATGGCCATGTTAACCAATGCCGCTATGGCTCCTGCGCTGTTTGTGCTGGGACTGGCGGGCTTCACACTCTATCCGGTGGCAATGTCCTGGGCTTGTGAGACGGTCGCACACCATGAACTGGTGGCGATGAATCAGGCGCTGCTGATGAGTTATACCGTGGGCAGTCTGGCTGGACCGGCAATGACCTCTGTGCTGATGCAGAATTATTCTGACCAGCTTTTGTTCGTGATGATCGCGGCTGTGGCGCTGGTTTATCTGGTTATGCTGCTTCGCAAAGCGAATCATCAGGCTACGCCAGTGGCACATGCCTGATCGCTGAACAGCAAAAAAAAGGGAGCGCTAAGCTCCCTTTTTTGTGGCCGGTTATCTAGTACATCACTTCGTGGCCGTAGCTGGCGAGAATGTTTTTCACGCGCTCCATCGTCTCTTTACTCGGCGGTTTAACCCCATCCAGCTTGTACTCTTCACCCATTGCAATCCATTTATGCTTACCCAGTTCGTGATAAGGCAGCAACTCAATCTTCTCTACGTTCTCCATGTCACGCGTGAATTCACCCAGGCGATGCGCGGTGTCATCATCGTCGGAATAGCCCGGTACGACGACGAAACGGATCCACGTTCTCTTGCCTTTTTTCTGCAGATAGCGGGCAAAGTCCAGGGTACGGTGATTAGAGACCCCCACCAGAATCTGATGCACATCGTCATTCATCTGTTTCAGGTCAAGCATCACTAAGTCAGTAACGTCGAGCAGTTCATCGATCACCGGATCATAGCGACGTACGAAGCCGTTGGTGTCGAGACAGGTATGAATGCCTTCCGCCTTGCAGGCGCGGAACCAGTCGCGCACAAACTCAGCCTGAAGAATTGCTTCACCGCCTGAGGCAGTGACACCGCCGCCAGAAGCATTCATAAAATGGCGATAGGAAAGCACATCTGCCATCAGCGCTTCGACGGTGATCTCTTTGCCACCATGGGTATCCCAGGTGTCGCGGTTGTGACAGTAGAGGCAGCGCATCAGGCAGCCCTGGAAGAAGGTGATGAAACGGATGCCGGGACCATCAACGGTGCCGCAGGATTCAAATGAGTGGATACGACCATTAACTGACATTGCGATGTTTTCTCCAGTGAGTCTGCCGGGACAGACGGCGCAATCTCTGTTGCGCTCAGGGCAGGAAATCGATTCTGGTGGGAACCTTGATGGAGATAACCACCAGAATAGACTCTTGAGAAAAAGGCTCCGCGAGGAGCCTTTTTATATTGGTTCTGGCCGTGATTACAGTGACTGTGTGAAGGTACGGGTAATCACATCCTGCTGCTGCTCTTTAGTCAGTGAGTTAAAGCGCACAGCATAACCGGAAACACGAATGGTCAGCTGCGGATACTTCTCTGGATGCTCCATCGCGTCCAGCAGCATTTCGCGGTTCATGACGTTGACATTAAGGTGCTGGCCGCCTTCGATGCTGGCCTCATGATGGAAGTAACCATCCATCAGACCGGCAAGGTTGGTTTTACGCACGTTATCATCTTTACCCAGCGCGTTTGGCACGATTGAGAAGGTATAGGAGATACCATCTTTCGCATAGGCAAACGGCAGTTTCGCGACGGAAGTCAGGGAGGCAACAGCACCTTTCTGGTCACGACCATGCATTGGGTTAGCGCCTGGTCCAAACGGTGCACCAGCGCGACGGCCATCCGGTGTATTACCCGTTTTCTTACCATACACCACGTTTGAGGTGATGGTCAGAACAGACTGAGTCGGCACGGCATTGCGATAGGTGGTCAGCTGCTGAATTTTCTTCATGAAGCGTTCAACCAGATCGCAGGCCAGGTCATCAACGCGGGAGTCGTTGTTACCGAACTGTGGGTATTCGCCTTCAATGTCGAAGTCGATCGCCAGACCATCTTCGTCACGAATCGGTTTCACTTTGGCATATTTAATCGCAGACAGTGAATCCGCAGCAACGGAGAGCCCGGCGATACCACACGCCATGGTGCGATAGACATCACGATCATGCAGGGCCATCAGCGCTGCTTCGTAGCTGTACTTATCATGCATGTAGTGAATGATGTTCAGAGAAGTCACGTACTGTTTT
>Ga0308158_10005386_pt1 | contig 10499 bp, 11 predicted proteins | sample PhyBR2_FD_201038 | JGI IMG/M metagenome (GOLD analysis project Ga0308158, IMG submission 201038) | Phyllosphere microbial communities from UC Gill Tract Community Farm, Albany, California, United States - DLSLB.R2 | ecosystem: Host-associated > Plants > Phyllosphere > Unclassified | place: USA...
CGGCAAGATGAATTGGGATACGCCGATCGTCATGTCGAAATACGCAGCCTCCCGCCCGCCGACCAAGCTCGGCGCCAAGGCAGGAACGTCGATCACCGTGCGCGAAGCGGTCCTCGGCATGATCACCAAGTCGGCCAACGACGCCGCTGCCGCCATGGGCGAGAAGCTCGGTGGCTCGGAGAGCAATTTCGCCAGGCTGATGACGCAGAAGGCGCGCCAGCTCGGCATGAGCCGCACCTCGTTCTACAATGCGTCGGGCCTGCCGGATGGCCGCCAGGTGACCACGGCGCGTGATATGTCGACGCTCGCCGTCGCCCTGATGAAGAATTATCCGCGCGAATATCGCCTGTTCTCGACCGCGAGCTTCAATTTCCGCGGCCGCCAGATTCGCGGTCACAACAACTTGATGTACCGCTACCAGGGCATGGACGGCATCAAGACCGGCTATACCAACGCCTCGGGCTTCAACCTCGTCAGCGCCGTCAAGGATGGCAACCGCCGCGTCGTCGGCGTGGTCCTCGGTGGCCGCACAGCCCGTAGCCGCGACGACAAGATGGCGGCCCTGCTCGACAAGGCCATGGGCCGCGCATCCTCCTCGGGTGGCGCCCGCTTGGTCGCCAGCGTCAATTCGCGCGAGCCGGTCGAAGTTGCCTCTGCGGCAGACGCCAGCGACCTGCCGGTCCCCGCATCCGCACCGCGCGTCGAGGATGTCGCCCCGGTCGCAGCACCCGAAATCGCCCGCAGCGAACTTGCACCCAAGGCGCTCGGCTATCTGAGCGACACCGTTCCGCAGGAGCGTCCCTCGGCGCTCGACGCCGTCACGCCGTCGGCAAAAATCGGCTCTGCAAAGCCGCTCGCATCCGTTGCCTCAACCGGCGACTGGTCGATCCAGATCTCGGCTGCCCCGAGCGACGAAGCCGCCCGCGCGCTTCTCGCCCAGGCCAAGTCCGAAGGCGGCGCCGCGCTGAAGTCGGCCAACCCCTATACGGAAGCCGTCGGCAAGGGCGCCAACAAGGTCTACCGCGCACGCTTCGTCGGCTTTGAAAGCCGCGACGCAGCGACATCCGCCTGCGACGCGTTGAAGAAGCGGTCCTACGACTGCATGCTGCTCGGCGACCGCGGCTGATCCGCCAGCCATTCCGACTGGACATTGCCGCTGAATCAGGGTTCTCCTACGTAAACGAAAAGAGAACATGATGCTGGATGATCTTGCCCTGAAGTTCGAGCGGGCCTCGAGTGCCTATGCCGGAGAAAACGGCATCACCCGCGATGCCGACTGGTTTCTGCTGAAGCTCCAGGAAGAGATGGGCGAGCTGACCCAGGCCTGGAACCGTGTCAGCGGGCGAGGGCGGCCCAAGGGACGCTCCGGCGAGGACATGGCCCGCGACCTCGAAGACGAAGCCGCCGACGTGCTCGGCCACATCCTTCTTTTCGCGCACCGTAACGATATCGACCTCGCAGCCGCGATAAAGCGCAAGTGGCTGTTTTCGCTTGATGAAGCTCTTTGAGCGTCAGGCGGTGCCGAGGCCTAGCCTGTAGAACTTGCTGTCGACGGCCATGACCGTGAAGCTCGGCGGCAGTGCAGGGTTGCGAGGCTTGACAGGTGCCCTTTTATCGCGAGAATTCGATGTTTTAGAGCTAGGCTACCCGGCGCAATCTATAATCCAGTTCATTTGGTGAATGGGTCCAGATCGTGAGAGCTGTCTTGCTGCTTCGGGTCCTTGCGCCTCATGACGACTATCAACGACTCGTTTCCAACAATCGAACATGCGCGACGTAGGTTCACGTTCGAACACCTTGTGCCTACCTCGGTATGCCTTGCTGGACAAGGGGCTGGAGGTGCCGACATCGACATCCGTATCTCCTATCAGACACATGTATTTTCTCGGCGCCATGAAGGCGGTTCCGCAGCCTTTACCTTGCGAGATGAGGCTGGCCTTTTGAGGCAGTTTAGCGAGGAGCGCTACGAAAATTCTCTGAAGCTGCCAGATATCTGCAGGAGGATGGTCGAGGACAACTATCTGACATGGCAGTCTCTCGACAAAAACAAGGCAAGCAATCTTGCCGTTTCAGGTCCTGTCCTGACCTCTGGCCTCAATGATCTTGTTATCTATTATCTCTTTCCGAGCAGATCCGACCAACACAACGTCGAGCTTGTAGTCAAAAGCGCTTACCAGAAAGACATCGATTTCAATCACATCAAGCGGAAGTATAACGTCCGCCAACTCGTGAAAAAGGCCCATTTCCAACAGATACGGGTGCCTTAGAAACAAAAAAGGCCCCCAAAAGGAGCCTTTCCCATGGCGTTTCCGCCGAACGAGTGTGCCTTACCGTGGTGTACCGACCTCTAAGGGTGCACTTGCAACAGCGTCCTTTCGGAAGCCTCGTTGTCTGCTGCTGGTAGTTATATAACTCTCGCGGTCGCCTATTTCAAGCCATTCGTGTGGGGCGGGGAGGGGCCTATTACGCCTGCGTGCCGCCCACCGTCACCTGGTCCATCCTCAGATGCGGCTGGCCGACGCCGACGGGGACCCACTGGCCGGCCTTGCCGCAATTGCCGATGCCGGTGTCGAGCTTCATGTCGTTGCCGACCATGGAGATCCGCTGCATCGCGTCGGGACCGTTGCCGATCAGCATAGCGCCCTTGACCGCCGGGCCGATCTTGCCGTTCTCGATCAGATAGGCCTCGGTGCAGCCGAACACGAACTTCCCGGAGGTGATGTCGACCTGGCCGCCGCCGAAGGAGACGGCATAGATGCCCTTCTTCACGGAAGAGATGATTTCTTCCGGCGTCTTGTCGCCACCCAGCATGTAGGTGTTTGTCATGCGCGGCATCGGCACATGCGCATAGCCCTGCCGGCGGCCGTTGCCTGTCGGCTTCATGCCCATCAGCCGGGCGTTCTGCCGATCCTGCATGTAGCCCACCAGTTTGCCGTTTTCGATCAGCACGTTGTAGCCCGAGGGCGTGCCTTCGTCGTCGATGGTGATCGAGCCGCGACGGCTGTCGATCGTCCCGTCATCGACCACGGTGACGCCGGGGGCGGCGACCATCTGGCCGAGCAGGCCGGCGAAGGCCGACGTCTTCTTGCGGTTGAAATCGCCTTCCAGCCCGTGGCCGACGGCCTCGTGTAGCATCACGCCCGGCCAGCCGGAGGAGAGCACGACGTCCATCGTGCCGGCAGGCGCGTCGATCGCCTCGAGATTGACCAGCGCCTGGCGCAGCGCCTCGTCGGCGCCATACTGCCAGTTGCCCTCGGCGATGAAGTCGCCGAAGCCGATGCGTCCGCCGCTGCCGTAGGAGCCGCTTTCCTGGCGATCGCCCTGGCCGACCATGACGGAGATGTTAATGCGCGTCATCGGCCGGATATCGCGGACCCGGTGGCCGTCCGCGCGCAGGATGTCGACCACCTGCCAGCTGGCTGCGACCGAAGCCGTCACCTGCCGGACCTTGTCGTCCTTGCCGCGCAAATAGGCGTCGATGTCCTGCAGAACCTTGACCTTCTCCTCGAAGGTGGGCGAGCCGATCGGGTTTTCGTCGCTATAGAGCTTCTTGTTGGTGCCCTGTGGGGCCGCCGCATAGCTGCCGGTATAGCCGCGGGTCACCGCGCTCACCGCGTCGGCAGCCCGCTTCAGCGCCGAAACCGAGAGATCGCCCGCATGCGCGTAACCGACCGCTTCACCGGCCACCGCCCGCAGGCCAAAACCCTGCTCGGTGTTGAAGCTGCCGCCCTTGAGGCGGCCATTGTCGAACATCAGCGATTCGGCCTGCGCGTGCTCGATATAGAGCTCCCCGTCGTCCGCGCCGGAAAGGGCCTCGGCGACAAGCGAACGCATCTTCGCTTCGTCGGCGTCGAAAAGCGTCAGGAGATCGGTATTCATGTCATTATGCTCCGCTGCGGCAGGAAATGCTTCCTGCCGATGTAGGTCCCGGGGACGGTTCGAGCAAGTGTCGAATTCGTAAGGATCGCAAAAGCGATCAGACGCGGAGGTCAGGGGCCCTTGTTAGCCCCCTGACATCAGGGAAGCGCGTCGTAGCCTTCGGCGAAGCCCTTCAGGTCGACGGGAATGCCGATACCCTCTTCAGGCGTCTGGAAGACGATAAAGGTGGCGCTGGCGCCGCTGCGGAAGGTCTTGAGCAACTCGTCCTCAAGCACGACTTCGGCGTAGCAGCCGTCGGCGAAGCAGCGCACGAAGTAGGCGCGGCCGATATCCTTGCCGTCGACGTTAAGGCCGAGACCGTTGGGCAGCAGCACGCCGAGTGGCGCAAGCACGCGAAGAATCTTCGACTTGCGGTCGGCGGTCTTCAGCACGACCACCGAGAGGCCAACTTCCGGGCGATCCTCGGCAATGACGTTCTGCATCAGCGCGCATTGCTCGGCCGAAGCGCCGGCCGGCTTGTCGCACACCACGGACCATGCGCCGTGATTGGAGCGGACGGTTCCGGGCGCCTGCGGTTGCGTCTGTCCTGGTGTCGCCTGCGCGGCAGGGGCGCCGGGGGCGGGCTGTGCTGGCGCGGCCGGAGCTGGTGTCGGCGCCGGCGTCTGCGCGAAAGCCGGAGCGATCGCCGCGGCGGTAACACAAGCCGACAGCACGAACGGCCGCACTAGGGAACGGAAACCCATGAAAACCTCTGCAGTTCGAATCAGTGCCGCTAAGTTGGGGCGGGCCGTCCAAAATGAAAAGCCCCACCCGCTGAAAAGCCGGGGACTACGGCGGAAATGGGACGTTTCTTGATTATTCTTGGGAAGGATGGCTGGCTCAAGCCAACATTTTCCGTATCATAAGGAAAATCATGGCATGTTTCGATGCGCCCGGAGGAGGGATCATCGGGGCGAAAATGCCGCATGGCCAAATGCTTTGGATTATTGCGGCAAGTGCTAAACTGTGGTTTGAAGCGCATGAGGATGGCAAGGATTCTGCGTGCAGTGCACGCGGGTCAGCGCTCGAGGGAGATGAAACGTGATTAAGAAGGCCTATGCAGGCATGACCGCGATGGTCTGTCTGCTTTTTGCTTCCGGCAGTTATGCCGACCAACCGATGCCGTGGCAGGCCACTTTGCAGCCAGCCGCGACGCCGATCATGCGCGATATTCACTGGTTCGAACAATATACGCTGTGGTTTATTGTTCCCGTGACACTCTTCGTGCTCGCTCTTCTTATCATCGTCTGTCTTCGCTTCCGGGCCAGTGCGAACCCGGTTCCATCAAAGACAAGCCACAACACGGCAATCGAGATCGCCTGGACTGTGGGACCGGTTCTGGTGCTGCTCTTCCTGGCGGTTCCGTCGTTCAATCTTTTGACCGCCCAGCTAACGCTTCCTGAGAACCCTGATGTCACCATCAAGGCGACCGCGACGCAGTGGCAGTGGAATTATGAATACGAGGGCTCGGGCGACAATCCGCTCGCCTTCGACAGCTATCTCCTGAAGGATCAGGACCGCGCCGCCGCCGGCAAGGAAGACAAGGCCAAGTATCCGCGCCTTCTCGCCGTCGATAACGAACTCGTGCTGCCGGTCAACAAGACGGTGCGCGTTCTCGTGACCGCGGCCCCGACCGACGTCATTCACGCTTTCGCGATGCCGTCTTTCGGCGTCAAGATCGATGCCGTGCCCGGCCGTCTGAACGAAACCTGGTTCCGCGCCGAGCGCGAGGGCCTGTTCTACGGCCAGTGTTCCGAACTCTGCGGCAAGGACCACGCGTTCATGCCGATCGCAATTCGCGTCGTTTCCGAGGACAAGTACAAGCAGTGGATGGCGTCCGCCGCCTCCGACCTGCCGGGTGCTTACAAGAACCTCATGGCTGAAACCGATGGTCCCGCAAAGACCCTCGATGTCGCCGAAAACGTCGCTCAGTAAAGGAAAAGGAACGGGACATGGCTGGACCTTCCGCACACGATCATTCGCATGATCACGATCATGGCGCGCACGCCCATGACGATCACCACGACCACTCGCACAAGCCGAGCTTCGTCAATCGCTGGCTCTTTTCGACCAACCACAAGGACATCGGCACGCTGTACCTGATCTTCGCGATCATGGCCGGCATCGTCGGCGGCGCGCTCTCCGTTGCCATGCGCATGGAGCTGCAGGAGCCCGGTATCCAGATTTTCCATGGCCTTGCCGCCATGGTCTATGGTTACGAAGGCGATGCCGCCATCGACGGCGCCAAGCAGATGTTCAACATGTTCACCACCGCGCACGCGCTGATCATGATCTTCTTCATGGTCATGCCGGCGATGATCGGCGGTTTCGCCAACTGGATGGTGCCGATCATGATTGGCGCGCCGGATATGGCCTTCCCGCGTTTGAACAACATCTCCTTCTGGCTCATCGTTCCGGCCTTCCTTCTGCTCATCATGTCGATGTTCGTCGAAGGCCCGGCTGGCGCTTATGGTGCCGGCGGTGGCTGGACCATGTATCCGCCGCTTTCGAGCACGGGTACGCCGGGTCCCGCGGTCGATCTTGCGATCTTCGCGCTCCACATCGCTGGTGCGTCGTCGATCCTCGGTGCGATCAACTTCATCACCACGATCCTGAACATGCGCGCTCCCGGCATGACGCTGCACAAGATGCCGCTCTTCGCCTGGTCGGTTCTGATCACCGCCTTTCTGCTTCTGCTGTCGCTCCCGGTTCTCGCCGGCGCCATCACCATGATGCTGACCGACCGCAACTTCGGCACTTCCTTCTTCGTGCCCGAGGGCGGCGGCGACCCGATCCTTTACCAGCACCTGTTCTGGTTCTTCGGTCACCCTGAGGTCTACATCCTGATCCTGCCGGGCTTCGGCATCGTCAGCCACATCATCTCGACCTTCTCGAAGAAGCCGATCTTCGGCTATCTCGGCATGGCCTACGCCATGGTCGCGATCGGCGCCGTCGGCTTCGTCGTCTGGGCGCATCACATGTACACGGTTGGCCTGTCGCTCGATGCGCAGCGCTATTTCGTCTTCGCAACGATGGTCATCGCCGTGCCCACGGGCGTGAAGATCTTCTCCTGGATCGCGACGATGTGGGGTGGCTCGATCACCTTCTCGACGCCGATGGTCTGGGCGATCGGCTTCATCTTCCTGTTCACGGTCGGTGGCGTCACCGGCGTGCAGCTGGCAAATGCCGGTCTCGACCGTTCGCTGCACGACACCTATTACGTCGTGGCGCACTTCCACTACGTTCTGTCGCTCGGCGCCGTCTTCGCCATCTTCGCTGGCTGGTACTACTGGTTCCCGAAGATGACCGGCTACATGTACAACGAGTTCATCGGCAAGCTGCACTTCTGGGTCATGTTCATCGGCGTCAACCTGGTGTTCTTCCCGCAGCACTTCCTCGGCCTCGCCGGCATGCCGCGCCGCTATATCGACTATCCGGACGCCTTCGCCGGCTGGAACTACGTGTCCTCGATCGGCTCCTACATTTCGGCCTTCGGCGTTCTGATCTTCCTCTTCGGCGTGTTCGAAGCCTTCGCCAAGAAGCGCGTCGCCGGAGACAATCCGTGGGGTGAGGGTGCTACGACCCTCGAGTGGCAGCTTTCCTCGCCACCCCCTTATCACCAATGGGAACAGCTCCCGCGCATCAAGTAAATGGATGCGAGACATCGTGACCGCCGCCGGAGGAGCGCGGCGGTCACCGTTCAGTTTTCAGGACAATACCAATGACAGTCATCGACGATCGCAGCAGCCTAGGAGACGACAGCGAATTTCGCATGTCGGAAGCCAGCGCCCGCGATTACTTCGAGCTTCTCAAGCCGCGCGTCATGTCGCTTGTGGTCTTCACCGCATTCGCCGGCCTGATCGTGGCGCCCGGCCACATCAACCCGATCATCGGCATCATCGCGGTGCTCTGCATCGCCGTCGGCGCTGGTGCATCCGGCGCGCTCAACATGTGGTATGACGCCGATATCGATGCGGTGATGACCCGCACCGCCAAGCGCCCGATCCCGGCCGGCCGTATCGCCCCCAACGAGGCGCTCGCCTTCGGTCTCGTGCTCTCCTGCTTTTCCGTGTCGATCCTCGGGCTCGCCGTCAATTGGCTCGCAGCCTCGATCCTCGCCTTCACCATCTTCTTCTACGCCGTCGTCTACACGATGTGGCTGAAGCGCTCGACGCCGCAGAACATCGTCATCGGCGGTGCGGCCGGTGCTTTCCCCCCGATGATCGGCTGGGCCTGCGTGACCGATAGCGTCACCATCGAAAGCACGGTCCTCTTCCTCATCATCTTCCTCTGGACGCCGGCCCACTTCTGGGCGCTGGCGCTGTTCAAGATGCGCGATTATCAGTCCGTCGGCGTGCCAATGCTGCCGAATGTCTCGGGCGAGCGCACCACCAAGAACCAGATCGTCGTCTATGCCGTTCTGACCGCGTTCAGCGCCGTCGCGCCAACCTTCCTCGGCTTTGCCAGCACCGGCTATGGCGTCGTCGCCGGCCTGCTCAGCGCCGTCTTCATCTACTGGTCCGTCATCTGCTGGCGCATGCCCGATGGCGACGAGAAGATGGTTCCGGCCAAGAAGCTCTTCGCCTATTCGATCTTCTATCTCTTCGCCATCTTCTCGGCGCTGATGTTCGACCGCCTGGCGTCGTTCCTGATGACGCATTGGGGAGCCGGCCTTTGATCGAGACCGTCAAGCTCACCGAGGCCCAGCGCAAGTCTCGCCGCAACCGCAACGTTGCGCTCGGCCTCGTGCTGGCCGCTCTGGTCGTCATTTTCTACGCCATAACCATCGTGAAATTCACTTGAGGGCATGAGATGAGCGAAGCGCAAAGCACGCCGAGAAAACCGCGCAACAATGGCGCCGTCGTTTTCATGTGCCTTGCCTTCGTCTTCGGCATGGGCGCGGCAAGCTATGCCGCCGTGCCGCTCTATCGCATGTTCTGTCAGCTCACCGGCTATAACGGCACGACGCAGCGCGTCGAGCAGGCCTCGACTGTCATCCTCGACCGCAAGATGCGCGTCACCTTCGATGCCAATGTCGCGCCGGGGCTGGATTGGGAGTTCAAGCCCGTCGAGCGCGAGGTCAATCCGCGCATCGGCGAAACGATCCAGGTGAATTTCACCGCCGTCAACAAGTCAGATCAGCCGCAGCGCGGCCAGGCCGTGTTCAATGTCACGCCGGGCGAGGCGGGTGTCTATTTCAACAAGGTGCAGTGCTTCTGCTTCAACGAGACCGTGCTGCAGCCGGGCGAGAAGCTGGACATGCCTGTCGTCTTCTACATCGATGCCGATATCGTCAAGGCCGTGGAATCCAAGGATATCCACACGGTCACCTTGTCTTACACGTTCTATCCGAAGGAAGGACCGAAGCCGGTGGCTTCGCGCGAGGATGGAACGCAAACGCTTGAAAAGAAACTTTGATACTGGGTTCGTTTCCGGCTAAGCCGGAGCGGAGAGGATAGGTCCGGGGGAGTCCAAATGGCCGAAGCGCATCAGAAACACCACGATTATCACATCATAGATCCGAGCCCGTGGCCGATATTGGCGTCGTTCGGCGCCTTCGTCATGACCTTCGGCGGCGTCGGCTACATGCGCTATCTCAACGGCGGCTCGCTGCACATCTTCGGCATCGAATGGGCCCATCCCTGGCTGTTCTTCATCGGTCTTGCGGTCGTTCTTTACGTGATGTTCGGCTGGTGGGCCGATACCGTCAAGGAAGCCCATGAGGGCGCCCACACCCGCGTCGTCTCGCTGCATCTGCGCTACGGCATGATCATGTTCATCGCCTCGGAGGTGATGTTCTTCGTGGCCTGGTTCTGGGCCTATTTCGACGCCAGCCTCTATCCGCACGAAGCCATCCAGGCCTCGCGTCTGGCCTTCACCGGTGGTCAGTGGCCGCCGAAGGGCATCGAGGTGCTCGACCCCTGGCACCTGCCGATCTACAACACCGTCATCCTGCTGCTCTCGGGCACCACGGTCACCTGGGCGCACCACGCGCTGCTGCACAACGACCGCAAGGGCCTCATCCAGGGCCTGACGCTGACTGTGCTGCTCGGCGTGCTCTTCTCCAGCGTCCAGGCCTATGAATACGCTCACGCGCCGTTCGCCTTCAAGAACTCGATCTACGGCGCCACCTTCTTCATGGCGACCGGCTTCCACGGCTTCCACGTGCTCGTCGGCACGATCTTCCTGATCGTCTGCCTGATCCGCGCCATACGCGGCGATTTCACCCCCAAGCAACACTTCGGCTTCGAAGCGGCCGCCTGGTACTGGCACTTCGTCGACGTGGTCTGGCTCTTCCTGTTCTTCTCGATCTACGTCTGGGGCGGCTGGGGCGTACCGCTCGCGGCCGGGTGAGGGCTGCGGAAAGACGGTCTGCAGAGGCCGCCTGAAATGCAAAATGCGGAACCATCGAGAGGTGGCTCCGCATTTTTTTATTTCAGAGGTTTCGGCCCTTAGCTTCGTCTCACCAGTGGCCCCCTCACCCTGCCCTCTCCCCGAGGGGAGAGGGGAAGATCGCGCAGAGGGTGCCGCTTTTCCCTTCTCCCCGCCGGGGAGAAGGTGCCCGAAGGGCGGATGAGGGG
>Ga0308158_10005387_pt1 | contig 10498 bp, 14 predicted proteins | sample PhyBR2_FD_201038 | JGI IMG/M metagenome (GOLD analysis project Ga0308158, IMG submission 201038) | Phyllosphere microbial communities from UC Gill Tract Community Farm, Albany, California, United States - DLSLB.R2 | ecosystem: Host-associated > Plants > Phyllosphere > Unclassified | place: USA...
CCAGCAGCACGCGGTCGACGTCGGCGCCACGCCGGCAGTGCGCTTGCCGGCGCCGCTGCTCCTGACGCAGAATCAGGTCGACCAGCTGGTCGAGGCTGGCGTGCCGGATCATGTGTTGTACTTTGTTGATCTGAACCAGCCACGTTTGCTGCGGAAAATTCCTGTAGCTGCACAGTACGGCTATGTAAAAAAATCACTTGGTGGTGCACGTGGTATTGGGCTCATTTCGATGCAAGATTTGGTGAACTATGTATGCATGACGTTGATATATGGAGACCAGTGGCATGAAGACGCCGACATTGCTGATCTGATGCGTAAAGTAAAAGCGGAAGCTATTGATTTTTCTGATGCAATTGATATGTTGCCGAAGGTTAAGGCCAATGATAGATTATAAAACTGTTGGAAAGATTGATCGCCGTACCCTATTAGGTGCGGGGATATGTTTCATGTTTGTTAATGCATGTGAGGCTAAGCCGATGAAAGCCCGTTTTGACGTTGTGTTATTCAATTATCTGAATCGTCCAATTTTTGAGTTACTTATCGACGGTACTATCGATGGAAGCTCGGACAAATACCCAGGTACTGGCAGTGGGATCATGACGGGGATAAGCCTCTCATTGGGTCAGAAAAAAGTGACGTGGCGATTGGGCGGGCCGGCTGGAATGGCGAATAACGGTGATACGGTCACCAGTAAAAACTTTCCGGAACTGGTTTCGATACCAGGCGGGCGCTATTTGGGAATACACGTTTATCCTGACTATACAGTAGAGCTTATCCCGACAGTTGGCTTACCACAGGTCAGTCAGCGTGGCCAGGTGGAAATGGTAGAGGCAGGGCGGCATCGTGGCTAACGGCGATGCCGCGACGGCAAGAGCGTGTAATCGAGATGTTTCGAAAAAAGCTCCCACGCCTCTTCAAGATTGCCGTGATGTTGTTCATATATCTATTTTTTTCGATGGTACCGGCAATAATCTGGAAGAAGACGCTGCTAGCAAAAGTTGGAGCAACGTTGGCAGGATGTATAGAGCAGCCTTGCAAGACGAGGGGAAGGCAATCATTCCTATTTACGTTTCCGGTGTCGGTACGCCCTACAATGGGAAGGCGGTTAATTGGATCCGATCCGTTGATGTCTGGCGGGAGGACAATATGTGGGGTGCGGGCTTCGGCGGGGGGGGCGCGCGGCGGCTTGATCAGGGGCGTGATGCTGTTAATGATAATCTCCGAGATATTTTGGTTGAAAATGCTCGCCGATTAGGGAAGGAAACTGCTGCGTATGCGACGAGCGCAAGTGCTGAAGGTTTTTCGGAAGTCAATAAGGTGCTTGGCAAACATCGACTGATTAAAATAATAAACATGTCTTTTTTTGGGTTTTCGCGAGGTGCTTCATTAGCTCGCGCGTTTTCCAATAGAGTCATTAGGCGATGCAAGCAAGGTTCTTCAAATCTGGAGTATGAGGGATACCAGATCCGTTTTCATTTTCTTGGTCTGTTCGACACCGTGGCCTCGTTCGGTGTTCCCTCTATGAACGTTAGACTGCCTTTTGAAGAACGTGAACTGGTTGTGTCGCCTCATGTCGAGCGCTGCGTACACTACGTTGCAGCTAACGAAGTGAGAGTCGCGTTTCCTGTTGATTTGATTAGGAAAAACGGTAAGCTGGCTGGTGATTGGATTGAAAGCGTTTACCCGGGCGTTCATTCTGATGTCGGAGGGGGCTATGGACCTAAAGATCAAGGAATTGATAATAATTTTGCACGAATTCCAATGCGTGACATGATGCGGCAGGCAGTTGTTAGCGGTGTGAGAATGATGTCATATAATGAGGTTGAGGAAGTCAATGAGCCGCTTTTCAATGAGCGCTTCAAAGTTAATAGTTCAACTTGGGAAGCATATAGAAAATATTTGTCTGCATGTAACGCAGCCGTTGGTTCTGTCGAAAGTCAGATCAAAAGGCATATGCAAGTTTTTTATAGCGCGAATGGCACCATGCACCGGCGTGGGATAGAGACACCCGGGTCGCGTCGACGAAACGAGGATAAGTATAAATATCTTGGGCCGAAAGGCATGGCTTGGGAAATCAGCAAGTATCGATTGGCTGCAAAAACTGGGCAATGGTTGCGCTATGGTGGTGGCGCTATTAATGGATATGCGCAGTATGTGAAGCCGGAAGATTGGCAGATCTCAGCATGGGATCATAACGCAACTGATGGCGTAATCGAGTTTGTTTCACGGTATATTCACGATTCAAAGGTGGATTTTATTGGAAATCTCATCGAGCCTTTCAGTTATTTTAAGCCGCGCGGTGTACAGGAATCTACCGCAAACATAACAGTGGAGTGGGGGAACTGGATAAGTCACAAAGCCGAGGCGGCGAAACAGGCCACGAGTGATGCTTACGACGTCGGTAAGAAAAAAGTTGACGATGCTGCCGAAGCAACAGCGGTAGCGACTCGTGAAGCCGCTGAAGCGACGCGGCGCAATGCAGAGGCATTGGCTGCAGCAGCGCGGCGTAAGGCTCATGAAACCGCACTGTTAGCTCAGCAAAAGGCAAGGGAAGCCGCGTCGGCAGCAAAAAGTGCTTACGACACCGCTAGTCGAGCCGCGAGTGATACGGCAGATGCTGCATACCGTAAAGCACAGGAGACTGCCACATATGCGCGCCGACAAGCCGACGCTGCCACCAAATCAGTCTCGGATGCATATGATGCGACGGCGAACGCTGGGAAAAGGGCGGTCGCAGAAGGAAGCAAGAAAATTGTTGAAGTTGGAAATGACGCTAACAGGCTTTACGATCGCGGTATCAATTGGATTAAGCACACCATCGGCGACGACTGAGCTCGTGAAAATTCTGGCTATATAGTGTATTCCGCGGCGAATGCAATCTTGAGCCAATTGGCAGTGTGCGGTCTTATAAGATTTTTATTTAGTAAGCGCAGACTGGATAAACACCGCGAATTTCAGCCGACTACACCTGACAGCTAAAGCGCGATCATATTGGGTACCGATGGCGGCGCCAGCGCGAGCGGCGCCAATGAAATCCATTGCAACCGGCTCGGCCGAGTACGCATTCGCTTCCACTGGCGGGAAGACGCCAACGCGACCTGCTGGGTACGCGTCGCGCAGCACTCGACCGGCGGCGGCATGGGCAGCCAGTTCCTGCCGCGCATCGGCCAGGAAGTACTGGTGCAGTTCCTCGAAAACGATATCGACCGGCCGCTGATCGTCGGCGCGCTGTACAACGGCCAGGGAGAAGGCGGCACGCTACCGACCCCGGGCGGCAAGAGCGACCAGGAAAGCGACACGGCGATCTTCGGCGCCGCCAACGATCACGCGGTCTCGGCGCAAGGCAACCTGGCGGGTGGCAACGGGCCGCTGTGGCACGGTGCGGCGGCGGCGAGCGCCGGTCACCGCAGCAGCGCCGCGCAGTGGGGCATTCGCAGCAAGGAATTCGGCGGCAGCGGCTACAACCAGCTCGTGTTCGACGACACCGGCAGCCAGGGCCGTATCCAGCTCAAAAGCAGCCATGCGGCCAGCGAACTGAATTTGGAGCACCTGATCCACACGGTCGACAATTACCGCGGCAGCCTGCACGGGCTGGGCGCCTGGCAGCGCAGTCGCCGCACCTCGTGCAACTGGCGCCACCGGGTCAGGGCGGCGTCGCCTGGCAATGGCTCGCCCGCTACCTCGGCCGGCCAGCGCCGCTCGAGTTGAGCCTGACCGGCGTCGCCAATACCTGGTCGTTCGATGCCTTGTTCGCGCAGCTCAAGTAGTTTACCGAAATCCGCTTGCCCGACGACTACGACATGTTCTTCGGGTTTTCGGACCCGGCGATCTTCGGCACGCTGGTCGGGCAGCCGGATGACGCCACACTGTACGTCAAGGGGACGGTGCTCGATAAGGTCCAGCGGCGCAGTTGTTGGGCGGCCTGGTGGTACTGGGATCGCGATGGCCAGCAGCACACGGTCGATGTCGGCGCCACGCCGCCGATGCGCTTGCCAGCGCCGCTGCTGCTGACGCAGAATCAGGTCGATCAGCTGGTCGAAGCTGGCGTGTCGGATCATGTGTTGTACTTTGTAGATCTGACCAGCCCAATCTACTGCGGCATGTCCCGGAGGCCTCGCGCTATGCTTATGTGAAAAAGGCATTGGCCGGCGCACGCGCCATTGGCCTGATCGAGATGCGTGATCTGGTCAACTATGTCTGTATGACCTTGATCTATGAAGAGCGCTGGTATAGCGACCCGCGCATCACCGTCCGGATGACGCGCGTCAAGCGTGGTGACCTTGAGTTCGACGAAGCAATCAAATTGCTGCCGCCATCTAAACCGACTGAATCGTAATAATGGGCGCGCGCCATCGGGTGTTGAAAGGATGAAATGAAAGACAGTAACGTCCCGTTTTCAGGAACCAGTCGGCGCCAGTTTCTCGGCGCAATCGCCGTTCTTCCTGTTGCAAATTCTTGTGAGGCGAGATCCGTGAAGGCTGTGTTAAACGTAATTCTTTACAATTATTTGAACCGTCCCATCTTTGATGTCTTTATCGATGGCAAAGTCGGGCGGGCAGTGACGCATATCCGTCCACTGGCGGCGGGATGATAACGGGTGTGTCCTTCGATCTGGGACCAAAAAAAGTGACCTGGCGGCTCGACGGTCCGGAAGGCACGCCGCGCAATGGTGAAACGGTCACGAACAAAAATCTGTTGCGCCTCGAAAATATTGTCCAGGGCGCTAAATACCTTGGTGTCCATATTTATCCGGACGATACCGTCGAGTTGATTGCATCGGTCAGCATTGTCGGCAGGACCCCGCGCGGCATCGCCATGGCGCAGGAGTACGGCCGTGGCTGAAAACGCGGCTGTCGCATGCGTTGCAACTAACCGCGACGTCGTCGTGAGCCCGCCATCGCCGTTCAAGGATTGCCAAGATGTCGTGCACCTGTCGCTGTTTTTCGACGGCACCGGCAATAATCGGGAAATGGATACCGATAGCCGTAGCTGGAGCAATATTGGGCGCATGTTTGATGCCGCGCTCCAGGATGACGCGAAGTCGACATATGCGATTTATATCGTGGGCGTCGGCACACGCTATAGCGGCAAAGCTACTGGCTGGCTCGACTCGACCGGCATATGGGTCGAAGAGAAGCTCGGTGGCCTATCCGGCTCGGGCGGCGACCGGCGGCTACGCCAGGGCGACAATTCAGTCAATGATCGGCTTAAAGAAGTGTTGATCGCAAATGCGCAGGCGGCTGGCCGGGAGTTGGCCACCGATGCGGCCAGCGCCACTGAAAAAGGCTTTGCGAAAGTCAACGATGCGCTGAGCCAGCATCGACTGATCAAAATCATTACGATGTTGTTCGTCGGTTTCTCGCGTGGTGCAGCCCTGCCGCGCGTTCTCCAATCGCGTGATCAGCCAGAGCGTGAAAAGCGGTACGGACCTGTGTTTTCACCGTCACGGCTTGCGTCTGCAGTTCTGAGTCGTGACGATGTGGCGCGCTTTGGTGAAGTGTTATAAGGTCAAAATGAAAAACATCAAAATTCCTTTTGCGGGAACGAACCGGCGTCATTTCCTCAGTGCCGTTGCCGTTCTTCCGGTCGCAAATTTTTGCAAGGCGAGACCCCTGCATGCCCGATTGAACGTCGTACTGTTTAATTATCTGAACCGGCCCATCTTCGATGTTTTTATAGATGGTAAGGTGGGCGACAGTAGCGACGCCTATCCAGCTACCGGCGGTGGAATGATTACTGGGGTAATCTTCGAATTGGGGCCGAAAAAAGTCACTTGGCGGCTCGATGGGCCCGAAGACACGCCGCGCAATGGCGACACCATTATTAATAAGAACCCGTTACGCCTCGATACCGTTATTCAGGGTGCCAAGTACCTGGCGGTGCATATTTATCCAGACGATACCGTCGAGTTGACGACATCGATCAGCACCCCTGATTGGAATCCACGTGGGGTGGCCATGGCGCGGGAGTATGGCTCTGGCTGATGATGAGGTGACCGCTTGCATTGCGACAGCCGCGATTTCACCGAGAGCCTGCGATCACCCTGCCGAGCATTTCTGGCTAGGCGATGGCGGTAAATCCCGGTTGCGCCAGGCGGAGATTCGGTTAATGACCGGCTTGAGGAAGTATTCCTCTCAATAGCGCGGGCGGTCGCCGAGGATTTGACTACTTATGCAGTCAGCACGACCGAACAAGGTTGTGCTGCAGTCAATGATGTGGTGAGCCAACATCGATCAATCATGATCATTGCGATGCCGTTGTTTGGCTTTTCACGTGGCGCCGCGCTGACGCGCACGTTCCGCAAACGCGACACAAAAGCAAATCACGCAGCTGGTCGACGCTTGCGCCCCAATGATGTGTTGTACGTCGTCGATCTGAACCAGCCGCATGGGCTGAACAAGAGTCCCGCTGCTGCATGCTACGCCTAAGTGCGGAGTTAGTTGCGTGTGCACGTGATGTTGGCCCCATGTTGATGCGAGACCTGGTGAACGATGCATGCATGACGCCGATATCGTAAAGTCCGTGGTATAAAGATGTCGATATTACCGATCTGGCACGAATAATAAGAGTAGAAGATATCGATTTTCCAATGCAGTTGAACTGTTGCCAAAAGTTGAAGCCAATGAAAAATTGTGAAGACGTTCCAAGGGTCAATCGCCGAAGATTACTGGGTGCAGGGGTATGTGTTATGTTGACGAACGCATGCGATGCTAAGTTAACGAAACCCAGTTTCAACGTCGTTTTATTTAATTATCTGAATCGTCCAATTTTTGAATTGCTGATCGATGGAACTGTTGATGCCAGTTCCGATGCATACCCTGGTACCGGAAGCGGTATTATGATTGGAGTCGGAATTTCATTGGGTCAAAAAAAAGTGACTTGGCGGCTGGATGGGCCGCCTGGAATGAAAAATAACGGTGAAACTATTACCAGTAAAAATAGTCCTGAACTTGTTGCTATTCCAGGTGGACGTTATTTGGGCATACACGTTTATCCTGACTACACCGTAGATCTGATCCCATCAGTTGGTATTCCACGGGTTAGCCAGCGTGGTCAAAAAGAAATGGCAAAGGCAGGAAGAGATCATGATTAACGATGATGTTGCGACGGAAGAAGTACGTAATCGCAACATCTAAAAAAGCACGTCGAATCCATTGATAAAGCGGTGCCATTAGCTCCCTGGGTGATGAATTGATGAGAAATTTTATATGTGCATTAGCAGTTATTTTCTTACTTTTGGGTTGCATTTCAAAAGAAGAAGAAGCGCGTAGACTGGAAAATCTTAATGAGACGACTTTTACTACAACTGCATACAACTACACAAAATATGACATTTTCAGTATTTTATACAAGGACGTTTCAGTCCCTTTCGATGTTGAAAATGCAGCTAATGGAGGGTCGATATTTTTCCGAAATTCTGGTAAGAAACTGCTGGATAATGGCCAGGAGGTAGCTGGTGGTGGCGATACCTGTTGTTTGATCTGGAATAAAGAAACTGACAAGCCATTAAAAATAAGAGTGGTATGGAGCGTCATTTACGATCTTGATTCGTTTGATGGAAAACTGAGTGATCAGCGCGACAAACGTAGCCTCAAAGGGCGCGGGCGTGGTAGTGCTTGGTGCGAAGCTGTCGTAGAGGTACAACCTGCCGACAGGGATCTCAAAGCGGACAGGGTTATATTACATTTTCTTGTTGACGGAACTGTCCAAGCAACGCTTGCAACTTTTCAAACAGAAAAACCGCTTTCATCTAGTCTGGTAGAGCAACATGCAGTTGTGCTCCCTGAAGGTCAATTCTGTAAAAATGAAATCGATAATCCATTCTTCGGAATTCCTCGTTCACCTCACAGGGAATGACCAGTCAGGTTGCCGCTCTGATGCATAGAATAAAAGCAGAAGCTATCGACTTTTCCAATGCGGTTGGTTTTTTTTGAAGGTTATTTTCAATGTTTGCTTATAAGGTTCTTTCAAGAATTAATCGTCGTACCTTGATAGGCGCAGGGATATGTTTCGCGTTTCTTAATACATGCAAAGCTAAATCGGTGAAAGCCAACTTTGACGTTGTTTTATTGAATTAGCTGAACCACCCGATTTTTGAGCTGCTAATCGATGGTGTTATCGATGATAGTTCGGATAAATATTCCAGTACCAGCAGTGGGGTAATGATGTGAATAAGTCTTTCGTTGGGTGATAAAAAATTCACATGGCGCTTGGGCGGACCTGCTGGAATGAAAAATAATGGTGAAACGGTGATTAGTAAAACCGTCCAGAACTTGTAATCACATTGTAAATCTCATTCTCACCACCCATTGTCTAGAATTTAGTGCACTAGAACAGATCGACATCGAAAAAGCTGCGGGATATTGGCTAGCGAAATCACCATATATCGGGCGTAATAATAAATTGGAAAATCCTGGTAAAAATGAACAGTCACAGGGATATAATTTGTGAATTATCGCAACAAAGAAACGCAATGCGAGCACTGGTAAAATCGGTAGCGCTTATTACTGTTTTGATATCTCAAACTGCTCACGCTGAAAATATCAATGGTACATGGCGATATGAGAAGAGCATGGATTATTTCGGTCAGATGAAACTGACGGAAATGAAAGCCCCGATTATTCAAATTATCAATAGTGTGGCGAAAATGTCGCCAAACTGCAATGTAGCATTGACCAAGAGCCGCTATCTCTATTCCAGTCCGTTTCAGTCGCTGCTGAAACAAGACGTCACCGAGCAGATGCTTGAGAACTATCTTAAAAAGAATTTTTCGTTCTCGATCATGGGCGCCAAGGACTATCTTAAAGCTGACATTGACGAAACCTGCAACGGACCCGTACGCGACTTTTTGGTCAGTGGCGATAAACTGCTGACACCGTTTGCAGGCTCGGCTTTCCATAGCTATGCGCGCGTTGACGATGGCGCCTTGCGACGAGTGGAAGCGAAACTCGCTCTGGGTGGCCGAAAGTTGAGTCAACTTCCTTTTGATCCTGCCACTTTCATCAGCCTTTGCCACGGGTTGCGTCCGCGTGTGCGCGGGGTTCCACAAACGACCGATCGGTGCGCACCTGTTTACTACCCCTACATTGCCACGCAAAAAAATAGCGATCCCCTTGCCACGCTGATCGGCATGCACGATTACAGGAAGGGCGGTGCCAGTTATGCTGACGATTATGCGCCGCCGTTCGCGAACGGGCTTCATCCCACGTTTGTCCTGCTTCCTCCGCTAAAAGAAGCGCTGGTAGTTCGCGTGCAAGATCTGGAGGGCAGCGCGGAAGATCGCGATATGATGCCAGGTGTCTACCTGGTCATCAAAGACGGGCAAGTTTCTGATCAGCTCAACGATGGCTGTACGATCGACGAACGCCATGTATGCACGGACGACGATGGGAAGAAGCGCTATCAGTTGCTCGAGTCTGGCAAGTTCAAAAAACTTTTTTGAGAATCAAATGTTGAAGTCAGAAACGGCAAACGTCTTGTTGCAGCAATGAATCGGCGCCATCTTCTCAGGGCGATCGGCTTCCTGCCTATTGCACATGTTTGCGAGGCGAAATCAATGAACGTCGTATTGGATGTTGTGCTTTTCAATTATCTTGACCGGCCCATCTTCGACGTCTACATCGACGGTAAGGTCGGCGAAACCAGCGAGGCGTATCCGGCTACCGGTGGAGGGATCTTCACCGGCGTCTCTTTCGCATTAGGACAGAAAACTGTCACCTGGCGGCTTGATGGTCCCAAGGGCACACCACGCAATGGCGAAACAGTCGCAAATCGAAATCCGCTGCGCCTTGACACCGTCGTGCAGGGGGCAAAATTTCTCGGTGTGCATATCTATCCAGATGACAGCGTCGAGTTGACAACCTCGAAGGGGGGACCTGACCGGACGCAGCGCGGTATTGCCATGGCGCGCGATGGCGCGGGTCGTCAATGATCGCCGCGGCCAACGTCCCTGCAAATCCAGCCAAGAGAGGCAACCACGACGTGCCCCTGCAACGGCGCTACGAATTGAGCACGTTGACGAAGCCCCCCAGCGGCATCGGCCGGTGAAACAAAAAGCCCTGCATCGTCGAACATCCGTGGGCGCGCAGATAGCGTGCCTGCACTTCGGTCTCCACGCCTTCGGCCACCAGGTCCAGATTCAGGCCGCGTGAAATCGAGATGATCGCCAGCACGACCGGATAATGCCCGTCCTCGTCGCTGATCTGCTGCACGAAGGACTGGTCGATCTTGATGGTGTGGATCGGAAACCGGTGCAGATACGCGAGCGACGAATACCCGGTGCCAAAATCGTCAATGGCCACCGACACACCCAACTGCCCAAGCTTTTTCAGCTGCTCGATCGCATATTGCGGATTGCGGATGCAGATGTTTTCCGTGATCTCCACGGCAATCCGCCCGGGGCCGATGTCGTAGCGCTGCAAGGCATTGCGCATCGTTTCGAAGAATTTGCTGTGGTCGAGATAATGCGGCGACAGATTCAGCGACAGCGTCAGCGGGT
>Ga0308158_10005389_pt1 | contig 10494 bp, 6 predicted proteins | sample PhyBR2_FD_201038 | JGI IMG/M metagenome (GOLD analysis project Ga0308158, IMG submission 201038) | Phyllosphere microbial communities from UC Gill Tract Community Farm, Albany, California, United States - DLSLB.R2 | ecosystem: Host-associated > Plants > Phyllosphere > Unclassified | place: USA...
TTATTTGTTCGGGATCATTATTGGGAACAATTCCGTTGTAGAAATAATTGTAAGCCAATTCTGCATTAGCCGGCAAACCACTTCCTGAAGTATATTCATTCCAGCCTGTAATTCTCGTCAGGGTATTGTCATAAATATGAGTATAAGAGTTTCTGAATGAAAATCTGTTTTTACCCAACTGCAATCCAAAATTCAACATTCCGGCAACCGTAGAATTATAATTGTATGAGGCTCCCTGGTTTTTAAAGTTGTAAAATTCTACAGGATTTGAGCCGGTTGTTTGCCAATCCGAAAGCAAGTAACTTGTGTCTAACCAGTTTCCTCTTCCTGTGTGATCGATCTCTAATTTATTTTGTTCGTTTCTTACAATTAAAGCTCCTGCAAATCCCCATTTGCTATTATTTTTAAGCTTATAATTTCTTCCCAACGCGATCTGGAAATTAGATCCCATATCTGCTGTTGTAGCATAATTGGTAAAATTATCATTCTTAAACTGTCTCGATTGTTCAAAGAACAAAGGGTTTTCCCAATTTGTAAACTTCAAGCCCAAATGCAAATCTCTCGTTCCGTCATCATACCCGAAGTAATCATGTTTTCCGCGTTTTCTGGTAAGAAATTCTTTAAAAGTTGTCTGGTCATTGTAGGAAGTTCCCATCGTTACCGTTGTGAAATTTTCATTGGGAATATCTTTAGTTTTAACTTCTACAAAGCCTCCTGCAAAGCTTGCATTCATATCCGGAGTGGCTGTTTTGCTCACAATCACACTTTCCACCATAGAATTGGGAATAATATCGAACGAAAAATTTTGGTTATAAGCTTCCGTACTTGGAAGATTAATCCCATCCATCGCTGCCGTATTCCAGCGTTCTCCCATCGAGCGCACCACTACATATTTATTATCAATTGTAGTAATACCTGTTATCCTTTTGAGAGTTCCTCCCAAATCATTATCGGGTGTTTTGGAAATTTGTTCAGCTGAAATTCCGTCACTCATCTGTGCTGCTTTTTTCTGTAAAGCCAGTAATCCTGCCTGTGTATCTGCTTTTCGAGTTCCTGTAATTACAACTTCTTTTATACTCGCTATCTTATCAGAAGCCGACCTCATCACAAATGAAACAGTGTTGGTTTCATTATTTACGATCGATAATTTTTCTACACGTAAAACATCATATTTCGTAGCTTTCACAATTAATGTATAAGATCCCGAAGGAAGTTCTATCGAAAAATCACCATTGCTATCTGTTAATGCATTCTTTCCAGCAATGCTTACGTCTGCACTGATCACAGGGTTACCAATTTCATCTACTATCTTCCCGGAAACTCTGCCATCTCCTAAAGCAGAGACACCTGATCCTTCATATTTTATGGAAATGAGATCTCCCCGAAGGCGATGCACAATAGGAAGACCACTTGTAATATCTTTTAAACATGCATTGACAGGAATATTGTCACACTTAATACTTTTTACCTTTAATTCTTTAATATCTGTTTTGGAATATACCAGTCTCATTCTGGTTTTTCCGGCAAATTCTTCCAAAACTTCTATCAGTGGTTTACCTACCGGCGCAGAAAAAGATACTTTTTGAACTAATTCCTGGGCTTCTATTGTTACTGTAAAGAACAGAGCCGCAATTGTAAAACCACATTTCACACTTTTCATTTTTACGTTTTCTTTTAATTAAAATTTTATCTGATTATTAGTTTTCAATGCTTACAAAAGGCTATTTTTTGAAAATATAGGTTTGCTTTTCTTTCTGAACCTCTAAGTCTAGGATAAATGCCAATGCCTCAATATTTTCATCGGTATTTCCGCCAGTGAAATCTGCCGTTATTTTCTTCTCTGCCAATTCTTTAGGGTAAATAATGCTGATGCTGTAGTTTTTCTGAAGAACCTCTGCTACTTCCTTCAGCATAACATCATTAAAACTTAATGATAATAATGAGGGTAATTTTTTGGTTGATGTATGAGCAACTGTAAATGAAATGACTGCTGCTGTACGAGATACTCCAAAGTTTGTCCATTTCTGATTAGGTTTCAGAAATGTAACAGGTACTCCTGAATAAGAAACGGCAACTTTTCCTTCATAAAGATCCACCGCTTTATCATTGCCAGACTGTGTAATTTTAAACACCGTTCCTAAAACTTTGGTACTGAAACCATCTGCACGAACAATGAAAGGATGTTTTTTAGATTTTGCAACCGAAAAAATAGCGTCCCCTTTTAAAGCAACCATTCTGGTATCGGCCGGAAATGATTTTTCAACAGTAAGTTCTGCACCCGGAAACAATGTAACCACCGAACCGTCTTTCAGATATATTTTTTGATTTCCTTTTTCTGCGACATAGACATCCGGCTTAAAGAAAGTATTATAAGAGAAAATGCCTCCTACTGAAAACAGAAGTAAAATGACAGCTGCAATTTGGTAAAAATACTTTCTAAAGCTATTCGGATGATTTATATAGGTTGTTTGTGTTAAATAAGATTCCAAAGCTACAAGAACTCTTGCTTTAGACTCCAGAATATGATTGCTTTCCAGATCTTTCTCTACATTGATCTTCCACTGATCTAAAAGTTCCGTTTCTTTCTCCGAAATTCCTTCTTCTGAAACCTCTCTTTGCCAAAGCCTGAAAACAAATGCCTGAATATCTTTATAATTTAAATTTCTCATACAGATTTTACTATCAATTCGTAGTTACATCTATAAAACAGCAGGATTTTAAAACTTCCCCAAGTTGGTTTTAACAATATATTCACATTACAGGTCATTTTCCTTTCATTTCACCATTTATCAATATCTGATTCATATTATAAGCGTCATTTCTTCAAAATAATTAACATGGGATTCTTTAAAGTTCACAAAACGTTAATTTTCCTTTAGGTAATTTTGCAACATCATTATGAACCCAACAGACAGAATATTACTACATAAAATAAAAACAGGCGACCGACCTGCTTTTATGACACTCTATGAGCGATATTGGGACAGTTTGTACCGTTTTGTTTTTGCACGTACAAAAGATAAAGAGGTCACCGAAGAGCTGTTGCAGAACCTTTGGATAAAAATTCTTGAAAATACAGAAAGTATCCAGACCAATAATGAGGAAAGTGCCAAAGGATATCTTGTAAAATATCTTCACTATAGAGTGATCGATTATTTCAACAGTCATAAAAACGTATCCTCAACATTGCGTATTGATGAGGCCGAAAACTCTATCGACATTACAGACACGGATTATTTCGAAATACTAGAAGAAAATGATATTTCAGTTCTTTTCAGTATGATCGATGAAGTCGTTTCGCAACTTCCGGTTACTGAGCAAAAGATTTATGATCTGAGAATCCGTAAAAATTTGTCGGTCGACGAAACAGCAGAGATTTTAGGTTTAAGCAATAAAACAGTGAGCAATAAACTAAGCAAGGCTATTGGTAAAATCAGGGAAGAATTAACTCCCGAATATAAATCATCTAAAAAACTTATTTCTTTGCTGGTGCTTATGGAAATTTTGGTGAGGTAATCTAGTAGATATTATCTTGGGAAAAAACTTTTAAAATATTTTAAGATTCCCTTAACATATTCTTCTAACGAAACAGATGCAATATTCTGTATCATAATAAATTTCTTATATAGCGTTTTCGGTATAAAACAGCAATATTATTTGGTCTCAATCAACTTTCTAAAACATATCACTTTTGAAACTTTAAAAAGGATAAAAATTGCATAAGTATTTCAAAAGAATAACCTTTATTTTTTTGATAATCGTAATTCATATGTTAAAAATGAAGATATTTGCCATACTTTTATCATGTGGTTAATTTTTCTTATGTTCAAATGATCATGAGCTTGTTGGCAACTCAAAATGATCAAAGAATATATGGGATAAGTAGCGTTTCAGTAAAGTGAAGAAGCGATTACTTGTATTTACATTATCATTAAACTAATTTCAATGCCGAAAAAAATTATTAGAAATCTTCAGATTGGTGTCGTACTTTCTTTATTACTGCTAATTGCGAGTTCTATAGCATCTTATGTTAGCATACAGAAGCAAATGGAGAATAGGGAAAGCTTTTTAAGAAGCAAGGAATCTATAAGTCTGGTAAAAGATGTTTTAAACTCGCTCTTAGATGCAGAGACAGGTAACCGAGGATATCAGATTACGGGTCAGGAAGATTTTCTGGATCCCTTTAACGAAAGTGTAAAGCAATATCCAGCGCTTATTTCCAATGAAAATAGGCTGAATATCAAAGATAAACATCAAATAGAGCTTATCAATGAACTCTTTCGTACTTCCAAAATGATGATGGAAGAGGATATTTTGTTAATTCAAAATCGAAAAAAGGGAATATTAATGACCCCGGAAGAACTTCTACAAAATAAAACAACTATGGACAGGTGCCGTATACTTGTTGAGAAATTTGTAAAATATGAGGAAGCTCAATTGGCTATTAAAAATAAAGATCTCAACAGGTCTTCCAAATCGACAGTTTTATTCATCATTTTTTCTGCTCTTGCAGCTATTGGTGTTACAATTTTTTTCTACAAACAAATAAAATCTGACCTTATCCGCAGACAGAAATTAGAAAAAGACCTTTTTTACACTAAAGAAATTCTTGAGGAAACAAGTACGGTAGCACAAGTCGGAGGCTGGGAACTGAACATGAAGACCAACAACTTTTTCTGGTCTCAAAGTACACGAGATATTCATAAAATAGAAGATGATTTTGTTCCGGATTTCGAAAATGCCATCAAATTCTACCAAGAAGAAAGCAGAGAAAAAATAAAATATCTTTTCGACATGGCCATAAAAGAAGGAGCTCCCTTTGACGAGGAGTTTCAGCTTGTCCGGTACGACGGTGTTATGATCTGGGTAAGATTAAAAGGAATTCCCGAATTTGAAGATAATGTCTGCAAAAGGGTTTTCGGAATCATTCAGAATATTGATACCTTCAAAAAAATGTTTCTGGAAGTGACCAGAAAGGAAGCCATGATGCAGTCTTTTGTCACTGACGTTCCTATTCCTCTGGCAATGTTTGATAAAAACCTTAACTATGTGTCTGTAAGCATTAAATGGAGAGAAGAATTCAATATGACCGGTGTCGATCTTATCGGAAATAACCTCTTTACCATATCTCCGGATATTTCCGAAGAAAGAAAAATAATCTATAAAGATGCTCTGCTAGGAAAAACTTATATAAATGGTAACTTTCCTATAAAGGTAGACGGTCGGGAAAAAATTCAGCATTACGACCTTAAAGTCGGACCATGGTATCTCACAGAAGATGAAATCGGAGGTATCATTATTTCCATACAAAATATTACAAAAGCCATAATGGCAAATGAAGAACTTAAAAAGGCCAAGGAAACAGCAGATATAGCAAGCAAGGCAAAATCAGAGTTTCTGGCTAATATGAGCCATGAGATACGTACTCCTTTGAACGGGGTCATCGGATTTTCAGATCTTCTCCTCAAGACGCCACTGAATGAGATGCAGGAACAATATATGAAGTACATCAATGAATCTGGAGAGAATCTCCTCAACATCATTAATGATATTCTTGATTTTTCTAAAATAGAATCGGGAAAAATGGATCTCTTAGTTGAAAAAATGGATCTTTATGAAACCGTGAACCAGGTCATTAATGTCATTCTCTATCAGTCTAGGAAAAAAAATATCGAGCTTCTCCTTAATATCGAGCCCGGACTACCAAAGACGCTTATCATTGATCAATCAAGATTAAAACAGATCCTGATTAATCTTCTGGGCAACGCAGTGAAATTCACAGAAAAGGGAGAGATCGAGTTGAAAGTTGAAAAGTTACGCATAGATGAGAAAAATATTGCCTTACGCTTCTCTGTAAGAGATACAGGCATAGGTATTCCTGTCGAAAAACAGAAATATATTTTTAATGCTTTTACACAAGAGAACAGTTCTATCAGCAAACAATATGGAGGAACAGGTCTCGGCCTTACGATCTCTAACAATATTCTCAAGTATATGGGCAGCCATTTATCGTTGATCAGTGCACCAGAAAAAGGTTCCGTATTTTTCTTCGACGTTGAGGTTCCATATGAAATTTCTGAGTTTAGAAAAGATGAAGATATAACCATCAAAAAAGCTTTGGTGGTAGATGATAATGAAAACAACAGGATAATTCTTCAGCAGATGCTTGCTTATAAGAATATAGAATCTACGCTGGCTGCTAACGGAATGGAAGCTTTGAAGATCCTACTCAAAGGAGATCGGTTTGACGTAATCCTGATGGATTATTATATGCCGGTTATTTCCGGATTGGAAACAATAGATAAAATCAAAGAACTTTTTCATAAGAAAAAAGAAAATACTCCATTCATCATACTTTCTTCATCATCGGATGAACTAGACGTAATTACTTCAATTCGCGAAAGAGAAAATACATATTTCCTGTTGAAACCAATCACATCAAATGGTTTATACAAAGCCCTACAAGGAGCAACCCAGAGTGATGTTGTAGAAATTCCTGAGGATCAGTCCGAGAAAGCTTCTTATGCATTTGAGCCGGAACTCGATGTTCTTTTGGTAGATGACAATCCAGTGAATATGGTGTTGAATAACAGAATGATGAAATCCCTGGCTCCAGATGCCCACTTAACGGAAGCTGTTAATGGTCTGGAAGCTTTAGAAGCCTGTAAGAAAAAGCATTTTTCCATTATTCTTATGGATGTTCAGATGCCAATCATGAGCGGTATCGAAGCGACACAACAGATACGGATGCTGCCCGGATACGAAAATATACCCATCATAGGGGTTACAGCCGGAAATATTCTGGGGGAGAAAGAAAAATGCCTTGAATCAGGTATGACTGACTTCCTTCCCAAACCTCTCAGGCAGGCAGACCTTCTTGAAATACTAAAAAGAAATATTAGCAGTAACGGCTATCTACATTAAAGAAAAATTATAAACTAGGATATTGTTACAAAAATTCACCTCTACAATTTAAGAGGAAACTCATTGTGCATTTACCCGTCGTTAGGATTTATTAGTAGTAATTGTATATATCAAGGTTCAGGCTGATGCATCATGACTTAATTCTGGAAATTACAGAGAAAAAGAGTAGATGTTGTATTGAGCCACTATTTAATATTTCATTTCTATTAATTGTGAAATTCTTTCTAATCTTCAACTAAAAGTTTTGATATTTCTTCGGTTATTGGATACCTTTTTATAATCAATAAGTTAAAAATTTATCAATGCTTTACTTATTTAATAAGTACAATCTATTAAACATTCATAATCAATTTATTAAAACTTTATAATTAATATTTTTCAATTTCTAAAGGAACTGTTTTGAAATTCTGTAATCATCTTGAGTTCTTCGCTCACATTTTTTCTTCCGCATAAATATCTGAAATATCTATATTTCTCTACCAATTTAGGCAAAAGTTGAGCAGGCGAATCGGCGCCTATCAACAAATCGCTACCCAATTGGTCTAGTTGATCCTGCAAATCGACAACAGACTGTTGCATAATAAACGTTTGGCTTTTGAAAGAATCGAGCAGATTCAAACCTATAGTTGTTCAGGTATTTAAGTTTGCTGAAGCTGCGGAAGCGCACTTTTGGACGAAGATTCGCATAAGAAAAATTTCTATGTGAGATAACGTTTCCATTGATTAAATTTAATTTTCAGTAATTAAACGATATTCGTTTCAGTGACATCCGTTTTTACATTCAGGAGGGATTTTTCGTCCATCTATTGATTCTATACTCCTCAATTCAATCCGAAACTAATGGGTTAATAGCTTCTTTTTTTCCACTTATACAAACAGATTATTTTTCAGGAAACTCAATATGGCTTTAGATATTCTCGATTTGGATACAAACCAAACTTTTATAATGCTCAACTTTGCTACAATAAAAAAAATTACAATTATGCAAAACAATGAAAATAAAGTAGCACTGGTTTCCGGTGCCAATACAGGTGTAGGTTTTCAGATTGCGAAAGCTTTATCAAATAACGGTTACACTGTTTATGTAGGATCCCGTGATCTTCAGAAAGGAAAAGCTGCCGCTACTGCGATCGGTGGTCAGGCAAAAGCTGTTCAGCTGGATATTACAGATGATGATTCTGTAAAATCTGCAGTAAAACTTATCGAAAGTGAATTTGGACATTTAACATTATTAGTCAATAACGCAGCCATCTCACACGCAGGAAAACCGGGACGTACAATGGAAGAAGTCTTGGGAGCGCAACGTGCCAGCATCATCCCGATTAATGACTTAAAATCTGTTTGGGAAACGAACGTCTTTGCCACACTTTCCATTACTCAGGCATTTTTACCTCTTTTGCAAAAAGCGCCTGCGGCAAGAATAGTAACCGTTTCCAGCGCATTGGGATCTTTAACAATCAATGCTAATCCTGAAAATTCCTACCGTTCAGCCTTCGATGCTGCTTACGGCGCATCGAAAACTGCACTCAATGGAATTTTCCTGTCTTTGGCGATAGACCTTGAAAACACCAATGTAAAAGTTCATCTGGTAAGTCCTGGTTTTACTGCAACTGCCCTTAATAATTTTCAGGGAACCGATTCAGTCGAAGAAGGTTCTAAGGAACCCATAAGAGTGGCATTGGCAGAAGATCTTCCCAATGGAAGTTTTACAGGACCAGCTCATTTCAGCGGACCGGATAACGTTCTACCTTGGTAAGATTTGACCAACTTAAAAAACCTATGATGATCTTAATGTCATAAGTTTTTTTATAAATTTATAACATGAAAAGAAAAGACGATAAATTTATACGGTTTATTTCCATTTCGGAGAGCCATCAGGCTTTTGGACTGCCCGCACCGCAACATCCGCTGATCAGTCTGGTTCATTTTAATGAAAGTAATCCTTTTAATACTGAGATGGCGCCGATCTATGATGTACTGAGTTTCTACAAAATAACTTTTATCACAAAAAACAGTGGAAAGCTGAAATATGGTCAGAAATATTATGACTACAATGAAGGCAGTATGCTTTTCTTCGCACCCAACCAATTGGTAGGAACCACAGAATATAACAGCGATACTTATTGTTACCTCTTGCTCATTCATCCCGATTTTCTATTAGGTCATCCTCTGGCGAAAAAGATCAGGCAGTATGGTTACTTCTCCTACTCGTCTACTGAAGCCTTGCATTTGTCTAATAAAGAAAAAGCAATTATGCTTTCTGTTTACCAGATTATGGAACAGGAGCTTAATAACGGTGTCGATGAATTCAGTCAAGAGGTGATCATTGCCCAGATCGAATTGATGCTAAGCTATGTAAATCGGTTTTACAAGCGCCAATTCATTACCCGAAAAGCTGTCAATAGTGACATTCTTGAGAAAACAGAAAGCATTCTGGATGATTATCTAAATCAGAAAACGCTGCATTTGGGTGTTCCCACAGTACAATATTTGTCTGACCAATTGTATATTTCGCCAGGTTATCTTAGTGATATGCTGCGCTCGCTTATTGGTAAAAACACAAAACAATACATCCACGAAAAACTCATTGAAAAAGCAAAAGAAAGATTAACAAATACAAAATTAACGATCAGCGAAATCGCTTATGAATTGGGTTTTGAACATCCGCAATCTTTCAGCAAACTTTTCAAAATAAAGACCAATATGTCCCCTTTAGAGTTTAGAAATTCCTTTCAATAGCAAGGTTTAACATACATAATATTCCGATGTACAATGGCTAGATGCCCTTACGGTTTTTCCCACATTTCATTAAAAACCTGTGAATTGCAGCTTTAAGGAAACTGTGACCTTTCTGTCTTTTACTAAACGTATCACTGATGAACTGATCTATAATAAGATCTTATAAGCTGATTTATACCAAGAGAATAATAAGAATCAAAATTTCAATGAACTGCAATTGCATCTTGTGAGGTTTCTGACTTTTATATGCAGATTATCATTTATGCAGGAAAGACAAATAAAATCACGGTGAAAATGGATATGGTAAACGAAACCAGACCCTTTCGAGTTCAAATCCTTCTCTCTCAACCCAATGGATAATTGACAATAGCAGTATCTTCAGATCAGATGGTTGAGCCACAGTATCCGGTTGAAAATCAAGAGAGATTCAATGGGTACCGGATTTTGCAAAAGATCTGGTAGACAAAGGAGCAGAATGCATTGTGCTGGGGCTAGTATACCAGAACGATTTTGAAATACCGGTGTTTGACACTACAAAAATTCATTCAGAAGCTATTGTGGAATCATAATTACCTAACAAGCGTAGTATACCAGATAAAAAGATTTTACCAGATAGGTCATATAGAAGAACTTAAAGACAGAAAATGGTTCCTATTACTTAAAAGTACACCTTCCGATCTTCTATTTTTACAAATCCCTCTTTTTCAAGCTTTTTCAAAGTTCTGATAACGGTTTCTGTACGTAATCCGGTAATTGATGCAAACTGTTGTCTTGTCAGCTTGACTTCATATGAAAATGGAGTTTTATCCGGAAAAAAACTTTTAAAATATT
>Ga0308158_10005391_pt1 | contig 10491 bp, 12 predicted proteins | sample PhyBR2_FD_201038 | JGI IMG/M metagenome (GOLD analysis project Ga0308158, IMG submission 201038) | Phyllosphere microbial communities from UC Gill Tract Community Farm, Albany, California, United States - DLSLB.R2 | ecosystem: Host-associated > Plants > Phyllosphere > Unclassified | place: USA...
ATGTCAATCGCCACGCTCCTGGGGAAGCGTTTTTGCTTTTGGGCGGTGGCCAGCCAGCGGATCAGGAACAGGTTTTCGGCATAGGGCGTGCCGGCGATACCGTCCTGGCGTGCCAGCCCGAGCGCCGCCAGGGCGCAGAACGCCAAATGGCTGAGCGCTGAGGTGGTGTTTTCCGGGGAAACGGATGCGGTTTTATCTGTCAATGGCTGCCCTGCCCGTCGATACGAAGGATTAGTGGCGAATTTGCGCCAGGTCGTCAGCGGTCAGACCGGTCATTTTCATGACTGTGTTGTGGTCGAGGCCGTTCTGCAACATGGTGCGGGCAATTTTGAGTGCCTCTTCCTGCCTGCCCTTCTCAATGCCCTTCTCTATACCGCGTTGTTCACCAAGCTGGATACCCTTCTCGATGCCCTTTTGTTCAAGCTGTTGTGCAATAGTCATGAGTTCATCCTCGTTTTGCGGAACCCGCTGGGCCAGTTCACGTATGAAAGCTTCGGCATCCGACGATTCACCGGCCTGGATAATATAGTGTACCAGTGAAATTACCTGTGGCGAAGAGAGATAGCCGGCCAGCAGTATGGTGGCCAGTTTATCCGTCAGTTCCGCCAGGTCACGCTGTCGAATATGTTTCTGCAGCAGGGTCAGCGCGGCCATACTGCGGTGCCCCATGATCTCTTCGTCGGGGATGACCGTCACGTCTACCAACGGAAAAGCACTGCTGTAGAGTTTCCCGGCCAGCGTCGGATCATCAAACTCCTGCAGCCAGTTGGTCGAGTAAGGATACGGGCTGCGTTTGCCGGTATAGAACAGTACCGGAATGACCAGCGGCAGCGTTTTGTGGCCGGCGTCGAGATGTCGCTGCATGGCGGCGACGGCATAGCGAATGAGGCGAAACGCCATGTGCTTATCCGGGCTGGACTGGTGCTCGATAAGCACGTGCACGTAACCGTCAGCGCCGTCGGTGGTTTTTAGGCTGTAGAGCACGTCGCTGAAATACTGGCGCAGGTCATCTTCGACAAAGGAGCCGGACTCCAGCTTCAGCGTGCTGAGGTCGCAGACGGCCCGCAGTTCTGCCGGCAGATGTATATCCATGAAGTCGCGGGCAATTTCGGGTTGCGTCAAAAATTGCCGGAAGGTTGCATCATGGGGCGTTGGATTTTTTTTCATGGCGCTATCGTAACATGTTCGGTTGCCGGCTCACTATGGCTGAGCGAAGGCTTCACCCGCTCTCCGGGCAGAATAGCGTCGGGATGTTGCTGTCGCCAGGTTTTTAATATTCGGTAGACGCTGGCCCTGCCAATGCCCAATCGGTCGGCAACCGCTTCGCGGGTGACACCGGCCAGCGTCAATTCAATCACCTGCTGCGCTTTCGCCTGAGCGGTGGGTTTTCTTCCTTTATATGCCCCCCTGGCTTTTGCCCGGGCAATGCCTTCCCGTTGCCGTTCCTGACGCAGGCGTGTCTCAAACTCGGCGAAAACGCCCAACATATCCAGGAAAGCCTTGCCGGACGCCGAAGAGGTATCGATGGCCTGTTCGGTCGCCCTGAGCTTGATGTTTTGCCCTTCAAGCTCATGCACCAGATTCTGTAAGTCGCGCAGACTGCGTGACAGGCGATCGATACGGGTGATCACCAACGTATCCCCTTCTCGCAAGTAATCAAGGCAGTCATCGAGTGCCTGACGGCCCTCTTTCCTGGCGCCGGTCATTTTCTCCGAAAAGATTTTACGGCAGCCGGCTGAAGTCAGCACCGCTATCTGATGTGTCAGATCCTGATCTGTCGTGGATACACGAGCATAACCGACGAGCGCCATACGATTTAATCTCAATAGACATTAGATAATGAGATTTTCACGTATCAAATTTACTAAATCAAGTTATGTGATACTTGTTTTGAACAAATCACCCAGGCTCTCACAAAGGTATACCCCATTGAATGTGTAATCGCTGCGCGATTAGTCTTCTTCCCATTCGGCGTCCAGGGCGGGGCCAGTTTTGCCACTTCGTGGGGGCAGTTGAGATTGATACTCCCTTCTGCCCTGTGGCTATGAACTATTATTTTCGCAGGCCTCCGCGTCGGTCGAGCAGATTCTGGTAATCTGATATAATAATGAGTTGGTCAAGAAATCGAATCACCATCATAAACCATTAAAATGATATTATTATGATATTTTTTTAATGTTAATTAGATATGTCATTGGTTGCCTCCACCTACGGTGGCTCCTCGGTTCAAGAGCTGGCGTATAGCAATGTTTATTAGTGCTGCACGCGATACCCCATCTTCTGCTGCTTTTACGTCTAGGCGGTCCAAGATCTCAGGATCGATCGTTAACGTTATTTGCTGTCGCTTGCCTTTCACTACCCCCTTTCTTCTTGTTGTTGACCCATCTGGAGCTGAATTAATAAACGTTTCGGCGGCGCTATCTTCAGACGAAGGGCTGATCTTTCTTGGTGGTTTTACAATAGCCATATGATGCCTTTTTGATATTAAAATGATTGTGTTTTAATGTTGAAATAGAGTTGAAATCAATTTTTCTAAATCAGCGTCGGCCTTTGGGTCCTTAGGTTTCATTTCTAAAGTGCATTTACCCGAGGCAGCGCCATTTGACCAGGCTTTACGAGCTACGATGTGCTTGGGAATAAGTGTTAGCTCAGGAAAATCTGCTATCACCTCTGCCGCCTCTCTATTGTCTATGGAGTTTGGGTTGGAATCAGCGGCATTGATGATTGCGAATACACTTAACCCATCTCTGACACTCCTGGCTTCTTTGATTAACGTTGAAATGTCTTCTAGAGCCCAAACATCGAAACTTCCCGGGCGATATGGAACAAGTAGGACATCTGAGAGAATTAGAGCTGCACGCAACGCAGTTGAATCTCTACCGCCAGCGTCAATGATGATGTCATCATATTTTGTTTTTTGCTGGAGTACCTGTGTTCGTAGGATTGGGCCTTCAGGATAAGATACACAAGCTATGCCTGGCAGAGACTCATCTTGCGCTCTAATTCCAATCGCAATTTGCGCTGTACCTTGCCTATCCCCATCTATCAACAGGACGTCGCGTCCTTGCTGCGCTCTAGCGGCTGCAATGTTCACTGCTAGCGTAGTTTTCCCAACTCCGCCTTTTGTGTTTCCTACGGTTATAATCATATTTATAACATCCTATTTTAATATTGATTTAATATTTAAATGCGGTTTATATGATTGCACTTATACCACGCTTACTGCTTGGTGTATAGAGATTGTTTTGATATTAATTGAATACTAAAATAATTGTCATTTTTTTCGAATAACTCATTGTTCTACCACGTCTAACGATAAGGATGTCGCTACGCTCCGTTTTCCTTACCGCCTTGCGGCGGCCGATCATTTATCCGGATCCTCCCTCCGCGGTGGTTAACGCACACCTGCAGCCCGATGACATCTTGGCAGGCGCCGCCTTCCGCGCGGCGGCGGGCAAGCCCGGCCTTCAAGCGGCTTTCGCGGCATAAGCTCGCCGTGCTGCGCCGTCTCGTTATTCCACGGTCCGCTTGACGCGCAGCGACCCCTGCCGGCCATGACACCGGGCAGCAGGGAACGAGCGCCGTACCGGCGCTCTCCTGCCCCCTCTGACGATGAGGATTTTTGCCATGTCCCGATTTGTCCTGGGTGATTCCGTGCAGGTGATGGCCGGCTATCCGGCGAACAGCGTTGATTTTGTCTTAACCGATCCGCCGTACCTGGTGGGCTTCAAAGATCGCAGCGGCCGCAGTATCGCGGGTGACGTCAACGATGAATGGGTGCAGCCGGCGTTTGCCGAGATGTTCCGGGTGCTCAAACCGAACTCGCTGGCGGTGAGTTTCTACGGCTGGAACCGCGTCGATACCTTTATGACCGCCTGGAAGCGTGCCGGCTTTCGCGTGGTGGGGCACCTGGTATTTACCAAGCGCTACGCCTCGAAATCGGCCTTTGTCGGCTACCAGCACGAATGCGCCTACATTCTGGCGAAAGGGCGCCCGCCGTTGCCGGCGCAGCCGCCGGCGGACGTGCAGCCGTGGGAGTACACCGGCAACCGGCACCACCCGACCGAAAAGCCGGTGTCCATCCTGCAACCGCTGATTGAGACGTTCACGCCGCCGGGGGCGATTGTGCTCGACCCCTTCGCCGGCTCCGGTTCGACCTGCGTCGCTGCCTTCCAGGCCGGGCGGCGTTACATCGGCATCGAGCTGCTGGAGCAATACCACGCCATCGGCCGGCAGCGGCTGGCCGACCTGCAACGCGCGGCTGCCGCCGCCGTAGTTCACACCCCAACCGCCGCATAAGGACGCAATGATGAAAAACTACGACGGACACGAAGCGTTGCGGGACGTGGTGGCGCAGCTTGCCAATGACTTGTATGAGCTAAAAACGCAGCTGGATAGCGTCACACAGACCTATTTCTGGCGCAGTGAAGGGTTGGTTGACCGGCTGGCCGGGCAGGTGTTGCGCGACGCGCAGCAGCGGCTTGACCTGATACACCGGGATATTAACGAACTTGACCATCATTTCATTGATTGAGGGAGAAGGTATGCAAAATCTGACGGCAGGCGGCTTTATCGACTTTCTGCGCGGGTTTGACCCGGATACGCCGTGTTGCGGCGCGGTATGGGTGGCCGATGACTTTTTGGACTACGACGCCACGCTGACGGTAGACGAAATCCGGGAAATCGTGCGGCGGGCGGAAAAATGGCACGACCCGGACATTGGCTATAAATGGCACTACCTGCAAGCCATCATGGAGGACGTCATCGACGAGCGCGAATGACAGTGCCGGCAACGACCGGGCAGGGGATGCCTTGCCCGGTGGTTTTGCGAGTGTTGCCTGCGCCCGCGTTGGCGCATCGAGCGCCGCGCGCACGCGACACCCCCACCGCCACGCGGCACTTGCCGGCAGGCCGGCGCCGCAAAGGGCGCAGGCAGGGCCTGCCCACACCGCTTTAATCCTTTTCCTTTGACGCCCAGGTGTCGTGACGGCCAGAGCCGTCCCCAAACGCTAGTCCGGCACGGTTGGGCCGCAAGGGTTCGCTTCGCCGCCTCCTCACCCGTTCGCGCCCGTTACGGGCATTCAGCCGCGCAACGGGCTTGCGCTGCGGCTTGCGGGGGCGCCCTTGCTTCCCGCCCTCAAGGCCGGCCTTTCGAATGGGTACGGCACTGGCCGGTGCCGCAATCCCTGACCGTTTGGAGGTAGCCCCATGCAACAGAACACCGCGTTAAACCTGCACGTTTGTGAAGCTGACCGTCTGTCGTTCCTGCCGTACCTGTTCGGCGATGATTACCTGCTGGCAGAAATGCAGGTTTACGGCACGGCAGACCGCTATCTGCCGCAGTACACCGGGGGATTTTGGCATTTCATTATGCTGCCGGAAGGTGGCGGCTACATGGCGCCGGACTGCGACCGTGTGCATGTGGTCAATGACGACAATTGGTTCGACAAAACCGTGAGCGGTGACGCCGCCGGCATCATCGTTACGCTGCTTGCCATCAATCACCGCTGCTGGCTGCATCACGACCGCAACAAGGCGGGGTTGGTGCAACTCTTCATGCAGCGTGAGCAACAACTTTACGACTATATCGAGACTCACCCCGAACGCGCCGAGATTCTGCGAGCGCTGGACTGATAGCGCAGGTTACGGGCGCTACGGCGTCCGTCAATTTCTTTAGTTAGCGAATAATTAATTAAGTAAAAAAATTGGAGGTTCGCATGTTTGGCACGGTGAAGGAAATCAGTGCGGAGTTGTTCCGCGAATATGGCGCCGACGAGCCGCTGGCGGTGTTGGTTTGGGATGGTGAAGCGGTGCGGTATTTTGCGCGGGAATACAATCCCACTACGGCCGATGAACTGGCGGTGCTGGAATCGATAGGGTGCATGGAGATTGAAGAGTATCAGCGGGACGGTGTAGGCAGGGCGCACATCGACGCGCTGATGTTCGATATTCAGCAGGCCCGCGCCGCCACGCAGTGCGTGACGGTCAACAAGCTGGAATTGCAGCGGCTTTTGCACTTTGCCGCCAACCAGCTCGACAGCAACAATGCCGAGGAAATGACCGGCGAAGACCGGGAAGCGATGCAGACCATCGACGCCTTGCTGAACCAGCTATAACCGTCAAACTTTGCTCTGCCGCTGGCTTCCCGTTGGCGGCATGGGCAGTGCGGGAGCGTTTGGCCGCGCGCAAAACCCTTTCCCGCCGCCTGCGGCGGCCGGCAGGCGAGGGCGTGCGGCTGCGCCGCCCGCTGTCGCTGCCGTTCGGGGCTGATATCAGGGGTTGCCGGGTGTCTGTATGGTGTTGCCTGTCCTGCTGCTGTTGCGGCTCTGCTTCATCTTCTTCCTGTTTGTCTTCCTTTCCCTGGTGCTGCCTGACTGCGTGAAGGTCTGGGCGTCCTGTCGGCTGTCATGCTTCGCACAGAGCCGGCGTCGCCGTCTCTGCCCGGCCCTTCGGGCAGCGGGTTTCCATCCTGACGCAAGGGCACGCTTGCAGCGGCAAGATTGCCGCGCCGCGCCAGGCTCACCGCCCGGCGGTGCCGGGCTTCAAGGCCGCCCCGGCATGACGCCGTGGCGGGTGTGTTCCTGCTCATCTGGTCAGGTGGCACTCTCTCATCGGCCCCTTACGCGGCCGCTTTTGTCGCACCGTCGCCCGCGTGCCCGCAAGGGTAAATGGCACGCCGCCAGCGGCGCCCTTGCGTTCCCCCGTTCGCCGTCGCAACTCAGCTTTTTTGCCGCGAAAGGTCCCGACGAGAGATAGATAAACCACCGAAGGAGATAACCAGCATGAACACACAAAACGTCAACGTCAAAACCGCCGCTCAGGAACCCTCGGAGAGATATGCGATGAAAGAAAACGCGTTTACAGCCAGTCGTTCGCCGGATTTTCCAGAGATACGGCGCAGCGCCTACACCAACAGCGAACATCTGACCGTGACGCAGGTGTATGACCTGTTCCGGTACGTGTGCGATGCCGCCGGACGCTCAACCGGAACGCTGCTGCCGCCCGACCTGCCGGAGGAAGCGGATTACCTGTATGTAGCCTTTGACGGTCATGCGGATTCGGTGGCGGTATGGCTGGTTGACGGCTGGCCGCTGGCGGCGAGCGATGAAATGAGTCTGGTGCACTGGTCACTGCTGCGCAGAAAGTAAAAAAGCAGCGCTGGCCGGCGCTGCTTCTTCACACCGGTAGAACGGGTAATCCGTGCGCCGGTAACCTTGAAATGCAACTTTTGGAGTACACCATGAACGCAGTCAAAGCTACTACAGAACCAAAGGTAAGTAAATCTGATGTGATTGAAAATGTGCTCGCCGCCGCGCCGGTCATTACCGTCCCGCTGGGCAAGCTGGTGAAATCCGACCTCAACGTGCGCAAGCGCGACCCCAAACCGGAGGCGATTGCGGAACTTGCGGCCAGTATCCGCGCGGTGGGGGTGCTGCAAAATCTGGTGGTGTGCAAGCTCAGGGGCGGCAAGCATGCGGTGGTGGCCGGTGGGCGCCGTCTGCTGGCATTGCAGGCGCTGCGTGAGGCGGGCGATATAGACGATACCTACCCGGTGCCGTGCAAGGCGGTGCCTTTGGCCGATGCGGTGGTGGTGTCGCTGACCGAGAACGGTCAGCGTGAGGACATGCACCCTGCCGACCAGATTGCCGCCTTTCGGGCGCTGAGCGAGGACGGGCAGAGCGCGGCGCAGATTGCCGGATTGCTCGGCTATTCGACGCGCCATGTGCAGAAGCTGCTGAAACTCGCGGCCATGCACCCCAATCTGCTGGCCCTGCTGGCGGTGGATGAAATCAACCTCGACCAGCTGCAGGCGCTGGCCTCGACCGACAGCCCCGACCGCCAGATGCAGGCGTGGGAGGTGGGTGACGACTTTTACAACGGACGCGAGCCTGCCGCACTGCGTCGCCGGGTATTGAACGACGAAATCCCCGCAGACGGTAACGCCGCGCTGGCGCTGGTTGGCCTGAACGTGTACGAGGCCGCCGGTGGCGAGATACGCCACGACCTGTTCTCCGACTGCGGTTTTGTCACCGACCCGCTGCTGCTGGATATGCTGACCTTGCAAACATTGGAGAATATCGCGGCACAACTGGCGGCGCATGAGGGTTGGGCGTGGAGCATGGGGCGTATTGATGCCATCCGCACATGGGGAGACGACCGCGAGCACTACAGCCCGTTGGCGCAACCCACCGGTGAACTCACCGAGCTGGAGCAGGAGGCGCAAACGCAGCGCGGCCTGCGCCATGATGAACTGATTGAGGAAGGCGACAGCACTGCCGATCCCGCCGAGGCTGACGCCCGCTATAAAGCCGCCGAGCGTATCGGGGCTGAGATAGATGCCGTGCAGGAACGCGCCAACATCGCGGCCTGGGACGTCCAAAGCAAGGCGGATGCCGGGGTGGTGGTGTCGTTTTATCGCGGCGAACTGACCGTACAACGGGGCGTGGTGCGTCTGGCGAGCAAAGGTGACGACGAGCGCGAAGACAACACTGGCAGCGACAACAGCGACGACACCAACACCTCCCAACAACAAGCGACAGAACCCCAAAACAAGGGCTACAGCGCCGCACTGCTGCGCAGCCTGACCGCCGAGCGAACACTGGCGGTACAGGCGGCGCTGACCGGCAACCCGCAGGTGGCGCTGGCGCTGCTGGTGCATACCCTGCTGATTAAAATGACCACACCGTGGGCAGGCAGCGTGCTGGGTGCGAGCGTCAGCCAGCAGCGCGGCACGTTGTTGACCCATGCCCCCGCCAGCGCAGAAACCGACCGCGCCATGACGCGCCTGAGCGAGGTGGAGCAGGGCTGGATGGCGCGACTGCCCAAAGGCTGGGAGCAGGACTTTACCGTGTTGATTGACTGGCCGATGCCGACACTGGTTGACCTGCTGGCGTTCTGCGTCAGCGGCGGCATCGATGGCCTGTGCGAAAAGACCGACCGTAACGGACGGGCAGGGGCGCAGCTGGAGGGACTGGAGGCGGCGTTGGGCTTTACCCTGCGTGACTGGTGGGTGCCGACCGCGCAGAACTGCTTTGCACGGCTCAGTAAAGACCAGATAGGTGACGCGCTGGTTGATGCCGACCGACTGGCACAAGCCGCCTCGGCGCTGAAGATGAAGAAAGCGGACGCGGCGGTGCTGGCTGAGGCCGAAATCAGTCAGACCCGCTGGGTGCCGCCGTGCCTGACACCGACTGTACCGGCGACGGCCATGCCGTCAGAAGCCGACGACAGCGAAGCGGCGTAGCCGACAATAACACCCGTCCGGTACGCCGGGCGGGATTTATGCAGCGCAGGCTGCAGGCGACTGTCCGACCCCGCGCACCTTGCGGCGCATCGAGCGCCACCGGCGCGTTGAACCGCCACGCGGCACTTGCCGGCAAGCCGGCGCCGCAAAGGCCGCCCCGGCGTGACGCCGTGTCGGGTGTGTTCCTTGCTCATCCCACCGGCGGCACTCTCTCGTCAGCCCCTTGCGCGGCCGCTTTTGTAGCACCGTCGCCCGCGTGCCCGCAAGGGTGAAATGCACGCCGCACGCGGCGCCCTTGCGTTCCCCCGTTCGCCGTCGCTACGTCAGCTTTTTTGCCGCGAAAGGTTCCGACGAGAGATACATCAACCACCGAAGGAGAATGCCAGCATGAACACACAAAACGTCAACGTCAAAACCGCCGCTCAGGAACGCTCTGAAAGATACGGGGAACCCCGTTGGGAGATCATGTTTTTCGGTCAGGGCGAAAGCGGTTCTATTCCGATGTTTTCACGCGTGACAGCCCAAACGGCAGCAGAGGCAAAGGCGCGTTTTTTATCGCTGTTAAATCCGGTGTCCGGGTATTTCCTGGGCGAGCCGGTACAAATTTTGGAAACAGAGATTAAGGAGGTCAACGGGGGCGGGCAATCCCTGAATTGAAAAAGCAGGCTTGCGCCTGCTTCCTCATGCCGTGCTGACCCTCGGAAAGTCAGTGCGGCTTCAATAACCGATTGGAGTAAATCTATGACTATTGAGTTATCAATCATCGCACCTGCTGTGAGAAATGTACAGAGTGGCGCAAATAAAAAGCACAAGCGCATCAAGCGCGATTGCATTGCGGCCAACGACGTCGATCCCAGCGTTAAAGCATGGAGTCGTCATATTGCCAAAGCTCAACGCAAAGGCCAGCGCGTGCATATTCCGGCGCTCAAAGGCGACGAGTTAGGGCAGTTGCTTCGCGCCCTGGAAATCAAACGGGCATACGCCTGATTAACCGACCGCCGCCCTCATGGGGGCGGTATTTATCTCATGTATAGAGGTTAAGCATGTCAACAGCGACAGAGAACGGTGCGAGCACGATAGATACTATCGGCATCAATGACAATATGGGCGGCGATGTCATTCCTTCCGCTGCGATTGATGTCATTATCGCTCAGCGAAATTTGGGGTTAACTGAACTGAAAGCGGCGGCGGAAAAACTCCACGCAGCACTCTCTATTTTGCGCGAGGCTGGCGGCTATAGCTATCAA
>Ga0308158_10005392_pt1 | contig 10491 bp, 7 predicted proteins | sample PhyBR2_FD_201038 | JGI IMG/M metagenome (GOLD analysis project Ga0308158, IMG submission 201038) | Phyllosphere microbial communities from UC Gill Tract Community Farm, Albany, California, United States - DLSLB.R2 | ecosystem: Host-associated > Plants > Phyllosphere > Unclassified | place: USA...
GCATCCTCAACAATGTCGAGAATGTGGAGCCGGAAACGAGCACCGCCGACCAGGAATTCTACCAGACGCAGTACACGATCCTCGAGTCGCGGGCGATGGCGGACCGGGTCGTCCGCAAGTTGCGCCTCGCCGACAACCAGCAGTTCTTCGAGACGATGCGCGCATCGACGATCGCCGACAGCTTCACCAACGGCCGGTCGAGCCTGTCGCGCGCCGCGCGCGAGGATGCGGCAGCGCATATCCTGACCGCCAATGTGTCGGTCGAGGGCATTCGCACGTCGCGTCTGGTCAACATCGAATGGACGAGCCCCGATCCGACGCTATCCGCGCAGGTCGCAGGCACCTGGGGCACCAGCTTCATCGAGTATAATCTCGAGCGTCGCTACGATGCGACCGCCTATGCACGTACGTTCCTCGAGGGGCGGCTCGTCCAGTTGCGCCAGCGTCTCGAACAGTCCGAGCGCCAGCTCGTCAGCTATGCGCAGAACCAGGCCATTGTCAGCCTGCCGATCGGTGCATCGGACGCATCCGGCAAGGTCGCCGAGCGCTCGCTGACGGTCGATCGCCTCGGTGCGCTCAACACTGCGCTGTCGGAGGCAACCGCCGACCGCATCCGTGCCGAGAGCCGCATCGAAGGCAGCCGGTCGAGCGCGAGTTCGGAGCAGCTGAGCAACGCGACGATCAACAGCCTGCGCCAGCGTCGCGCCGAGCTGTCGGCGGATTACGCCCGACTGATGACGCAGTTCTCGCCCGACTATCCGCCCGCCAAGGCGCTGTCGGCGCAGCTGTCCGCGATCAACGCGAGCCTGTCGCGCGAGGAGTCGCGGGTGACCGGCGGACTTCAGAACGTGTACCGCGATGCGCAGCAGCGCGAGAACCTGTTGCAGAAGCAGGTCGACGCGTTGCGGGTCCAGTTTCTCGACCAGCGCCGCAGCGGCATCCAGTACAACATCTTCCAGCGTGAGGTGGACACGAACCGTCAGCTTTATGATGGTCTGCTACAGCGTCTGAAGGAGATCGGGGTCGCCGCGGGTTCGAGCGAGAACAACATCTCGGTGATCGACACCGCGCAGATCCCGACGCGTCCGTCCTATCCGCGGCCGTTGCTGAACCTGCTGGCCGGGCTTGGCCTTGGTATCCTCAGCGGTCTCGCACTGGCCTTTGCCCGTGAGCAGATCGACGAGACGATCGCCGATCCGGCGGACTTCGAGCGGCGCATCGGCCTGCCGATGCTCGGCGGGGTCCCCAATGTCCGCAGCGCGCACCCGCTGGAGGATCTTCGCGATCCGAAATCGGGGCTCACGGAAGCCTATCTGTCGATTCAGGCGAGCCTGTTGTTCTCGACCGACCACGGGCTGCCGCGATCGCTGGCCGTTACCAGCACCCGGCCGGCAGAGGGCAAGTCGACCACGGCGCACGCCTTTGCCTATGTCATCGGCCGGTCCGGTTCGCGCACGCTGCTGATCGATGCCGACATGCGGTCGCCGTCGCTGCATGCCGACCTGTCCATTCCGAACGAGATCGGCCTCAGCGCCGTCCTGTCGGGGCTGGTCGATGTCGGTGAGGCGATCAACAAGGTCGACGGGTTGTCCTTCGACGTGATGACCGCGGGCAAGTCGCCGCCCAACGCCGCCGAACTGCTGCGTGGCCACCTGTTCACCGACCTGCTGCGTCAGCTTGGCGAGCGTTATGACTGCGTCGTGATCGATTGCCCGCCGGTCATGGGGCTGGCGGATGCGCCGATCATCGCCAGCGTCGCCGAGAGCACGGTCTTCGTGATGGAGGCCCGCGGCATCAAGGCACGCCTCGCGCTGATCGCGATCGATCGTCTGCACCAGGCACGGGCGCGCCTGACGGGTGCGGTCATGACCAAGCTGCCGCTCAACAATGGCGGTTACGGCTATGGTTACGACTATGGCTATGGCTATGGCAGAAGGACCGACGACTGATGCCGAAACGGCGTTCGTTATCGTTGACCCTGCCAAAGACATCGGAGTGGCCACGCTGGGTGATCGGGCTCTGGCTGGTCGTTCTGATCGGCAGTGCGGTAGCGGTCGTCTGTTCAGGCGTCGCGGCGGGGCTTCGCAACCGGCGTCCCGCCATCGCGCTGCAGTTCGCTCCCGGCGATGCGCGTGCGCTGTCGCGGATGGCGGATACGAGCCTGCTGGTCGAGGACGGGCAGCTCCGCGACCCGAGCGAGCCCCGGCGCTATGCGCGCGCCGCGCTCGCCCGCGATGCCACGCTGCCGGCATCCTGGCGCGTGCTGGGACTGACCGCGCCGGATGGTTCGGCCTTGTCGGTCAAACTGCTCGAAACCGCCGAACGGCTGTCCCGGCGGGACGCACCGACCCAATTGGCGCTGATCGAACTCGCGGTGGGTCGTGGCGACATCCTCGGCGCGCTGGCTCATTATGACATCCTCCTCCGCATCTCGAGCGCCTATGATGCGGTGCTGTTCCCCGTCCTCGTCGGCGCGAGCACCGAGCCGCAGATCCGTCAGGTGCTGGGTCAGCAACTGCTTCGCGCGCCGATGTGGCGGCGCCGGTTCCTGGCGTACATGGTGAACGCCGCGACGCCCTATCCGGTGCAGGCTGACCTGTTTTCCGCGATCGCCAAGGGCGGCAAGGCGTTTCCCGACAGTGACATCGTCGCGTCGCAGGCGACCAACAGCGCGCTTGGCGGCAACTACGTGATCGCACGCCATCTGTACGGCTTGGTCGCACCGGGCGAGGTCACGCAGCGCCTGCGGAATGGCGGTTTCGACAAGGATGGCGGCGTGCCGCCGTTCGACTGGCAATATGACAGCGACGGCGCGTTGACCGTCGCGGTTGCGTCCTTTGGTCCGGGTCGGCGACTAGAGATCATCAGCGAGCGCGGCGACGGCGCGCGCGCGGCACGGCAGCTGTTGTTCCTGACACCCGGCCGCTATCGGCTCGCGGCACAGGTCGGCGCGATCGAGGGGGAGCCTGCGGGACGCCCGTACATGACGATGACCTGCGCCGATGCCGGAACCCCGCTCCTGACGGTCGATACGCAGCCCAAGGCACGTCGCGTGGCCGGGATGGTCAGCGTGCCGAATGGCTGCGCCGTCCAGTGGCTCGAGCTCGGTATGCGGCAGGATCCGAATGGCGCGCGCGCCGCGGCCTGGGTCGACGGCGTCGCCATCGACCGCGTCGGCGACTGAGCGCAGGCCGCTGCCGGCGCTGTAATAACGCGTGTGCTGCATAATGGGAAAGGGCGCCTGACGCGGCCGCGGTAAGCGCCGCGCGTGGCGGCAGGGGGCTGCTGGCCGCCATATGACGGCGTTATCCGTCCCAGATCACCCAGCGGCTGTTTGAATGCCTGGAACGTGGTCGTCGGCAAGCTGAGTGCCGGGGGCCCGACCGGATTTGCGTCCCCGGTCGATCGTAGGAAACTGTGGCGGAGCAGGGCGCGAAACGCCCCGCTCCGCCTGCCGGCGTCAGCCGACGGTCACGGTCTCGAGCTGTGGTAGCGGGAACACCAGAGTCTGTCCCGTGAACGCGGCCGAGCCTTCGAAGAACGCGCGGAAGTGCCAGGGAAGCACGATCAGGTAATCGGGCGACTGATCGAGAAGATCGGTTTCGGCGACGATCGGCAGGAACGTTCCTGGTGTGAACTTGCCGTACTTCTCCGGGTTCACCTCACCGACGGCGACGACGCGGTCGGGGGTCAGATCGCAATATTGCAGCAGCACATTGCCCTTGGTCGACGCGCCGATCGCCGCGACGGTCTTGTTCTCCGACCGCGCGCGATCGAGGAATTCGAGCAGTGCGGTGCGCGATGCCGCAACGCGCTCGGCAAAGGCGTTGAACGGTTCGAGCGTGTCGAGACCGGCTGCGGCCTCGCGGTCGAGGATCGTCTGCACGGCCGGATCGATCGCCTCGCCATCCTTGGCGCGACGGACGGTCACCGAGAAGCTGCCGCCGTTGACGTCGTTGAACTCGACATCGGCGATATGCAGACCGACGCGCTCCGCCATCCACTGGATCTGGCGCAGCGCGTAGAATTCGAGATGCTCGTGGCAGACCGTGTCGTAGGAATTGGTCTCGAGCATCAGCGGCATGTAGCTCTGCTCGAACACCCAGACACCGTCGTCGGCCAGAATCTCGTGGACCTGGCGCATGAACTCCATCGGCGCCTCGAGGTCGTAGAACATCGAGAAGGACGTGACGACCTTCGCCTTGCGACCCGGAAACCGCTCCTTGACGAGCGCCGACGAGAAGAAGTCGGGGATGAGGTCGACATAGTCGGGGTAATATTCGCGGAACTTGGTGCCCGTCGGATCGACGCCAACCAGCGTCAGGCCGACATCGCCATAGGCCTGGAGCGTGGTGCTGTCGTTGCTGCCGATGTCGACGATCAGGTCGCCGGGGGCGAGTTCGACCATCGAGCGGATATGCGCGACCTTGCGCTTGAGATGCGCGACCATGCTGGCGTTCAGACCCGAGCGATAGCCGTAATTGTCGCCGTACATCTCGCCGAGATCATAGCTGTGCGCGAGCTGCAACAGGCCGCAGCAGCCGTCCTTGCCGAAGCACTTGACGAGCTGCAACGGACCGGTGGTGACGTCCTGGTCGGTGCTAGCGGGGAAAACGCCGGTCAGCATCTGCTCGCCGAGGTCGAGCACGAGTTCGAGGTTGGTGTTGCCGCAAATGCGGCATGCGTTGGCCTTATGGTACATCGGCGATCAGTCCTCGCGACTTGTGGTGAGAATATCTAGGTCCATGACGTCGGCTTCAACCATGCGGCGGACCAACTCGTGAAAGCTGACCGATGGCGCCCAGCCGAGCGCCTGCAGCGCGGATGGGTCGCCGACCAGCTCGACGCCGGCTCTAGGCCGACTGAAGCGTGGATCAAGTCGAACATATTGCTGGTAGTCGAGGCCGACAATGTCGAACGCCGTCCTGGCGAAATCCCGGACGCTGTGCGTGTGCCCGGTCGCGACGACATAGTCCGCGGGTCGATCGGCCTGCAGCATCGTCCAGGCCGCGGCGACATAATCGCCGGCATAGCCCCAGTCGCGTCGCGCATCGAGGTCGCCGAGCATGACATGATCGTCGAGCCCGGCCTGGATGCGCGCCGCGGCGCGGGTGATCTTGCGGGTCACGAAGCTGGTCGGCCGCAGTTCGCTCTCGTGATTGAACAGGATCGCCGAGCAGGCGAAGATGCCGTGCCGGTCACGGAAGGCGTCGATCATCGCGTGCGCATATTGCTTGGCGGCGCCGTACGGGCTGCGCGGATCGAGCGGCGTCTCGGCGGACTGCGGGGCAGGGGACCGCGCGCCGAACATCTCGCTGCTCGACGCCTGGCAGAAGCGGGTCGCCGGCGCGATCGTCCGGATCGCCTCGAGGATCCGCACGGGGCCCTGGCCGTTGACGTCGCCCATTGCGACCGGATCGTCGAACATCCCCGAGCCGGTCGAGAATGCGGCGAAGTTGTAGATCTCGTCGGGGCGGATTTCGGCGATGAGGTCGTTCACCTCGTCCTGGCTGGTCAGTGCACAGCGGCGCAGGTCGATGCCCTCGACGCTGCGATCGCCTGGCTTGGCGTGCCGAGATGTGCCCGTCACCCGGTATCCCCGGGCGAGCAGGTGCCGCGTCAGCAGCCGCCCGTCCTGACCGTTCGCACCGGTGATCAATGCGCTGCGCTCACCCATGCGACGCAGGCCGTCCGGTGCCGTAGCCGCCCCGTGCGGCGATCCAGCGGCTGAAGCGATTGGAGAAGCGGCTGCCCTCGACGAGCTGGTAGACGCTCGACGCCTGTGCATGGCCGCGCGCGCTCAGCAACGCGACGACCACCGCATGGGTGGCGGCTCCCGGCAGGATGGCGATGGGGTACATCCAGAGCTTGTCTTTCCACGTGATGTTCGGCCGGAGCCGTTCGTCATACTCCTTCGTGCCGTAGACGCCGTAGGCCCGCCAGACGAGCAGCTTCTGCGGCTGGCGCCACGGGTGGCGGACGACGACGTTGGCCTTTGCCGTGTCGGCGAAGCCTGGAAAGCTCCAGATCAGATCGGGCCAGAGGAACATCCAGATATGGAAGCCGCGCGCGGTCCACATCGCATTGCCGATGCGGATGCGGATCAGCGGCTCGCCCAGCGCGGTGACCCGGTCGAGTCCGTGCTGGAACAGCACGCCGACATGGACGAACAGCGAGCCGTAATAGGGCTGGCGCGCGCGGGACAACCAGGTCGACCGCCGGACTATCGCGCAGCCGATGAACGACAGGGCGTCGCCCAGATCGGTCAGCATGCGATCGGCGTCGGCCGCACCATAGGTCCTGCGCCCGTCGAACTTCAGCCGGCGCCGTTCGAAGACGGTATCGAGGGTACGATCCCGGACCTCGGCATCGACCACGACGAGATCGGGATCACTGGTCGCGAGTTCGGCGAGCACTGCCGCGATCGCGCCGGGGACCAGCGTGTCGTCGTCCGAAAACAGCCAGCAATGCGCGCCGCGGGCATGGCCGACCGCCTTGTCGAAATCGGCGTCGATCCCCGAATTCGTCGACTCGCGAACATAGCGCACGGCGGGGTGCCGCGCGGTATAGGCGGCGACGACGTCCGCGGTGTTATCCGGCGACGCGCCGTCGAGCACGACCACCTCGACGCCGTCCTCGAGCTGCGAGACGATCGAGTCCAGCGTTTCCCCGATCATGTCGGCACGCTTGAACGTGGCGATGCAGATTGAGAGGCGGATCATTTACTCAGCCTTGCTATGGCTTTGTCATAGACTTTGCGATGTTCGATTGCGATCTCGTGCCACTGACGATCATCAACGTTCGTCGACGCCGGCCGACGTTGTCCTACAAGGTTATCGACTGCGTCGCGCATCGAATCGATATTATCGGGTGGCGCGTAGAAGACGTTCTGAATACTATCATAGCCAACCCTTTCACGTGAGGTCGTGACTACTGGTGTACCTTGAAGGACAGCGGCGTGGATGGTTCCGTTACCAATGCCTCCGCCACGCCGAAACGGCAGTACAACTCCGTCCGCGAGCGCAAGATGACGCGCAATATCGTTCTCAGGTAGATAGCCAAGCAAGGTTGCGTGCCCCTGCCATGGCGGGGTCTCGGCACGCTCCGCGATCTCAGCGGTATAGCTGTCATCGACTGTCATATCGCCGATAAAAATCAGATGATCCGTCGCCGGATTGCAAATGTCGAACAGCTGGTCAGCGCCTTTGAAGCGATATAAGAAGCCAAAATAAGCAATAATCCGGCGGCTCTTCGAATCATTATCAAGATAACGATTGCGTAACGACAGCCGTTCATCGTTAGTCAAATCGACTGCGGATATATTTGAACCAATCGGGATGTAGTGACATCGGCTGCGATGTAGCAAGGCCTTTGCGAGGCCGGGCAGGGTATCGCTGAATGACTGGCGAGTTACGATGAATTCACCGCGCGGGGACGCTTGCAGTAAAAAGCTTTTCTCGCGCCCACTTGGAATCTCATGCCAAGTGCGAACAATACCGATTTTATGAAACGAGGCGAGCCACGGGATCAGCGAAGGTAACGCGGCGCCCGGATCGTAGCCTTGAGTCGGATATTGTACATGAACGACATCCGGTTTCCACGTGCGGATTACTTTGTTTGCCTTGCCAATTGATGAAAGGCGCCAATCCGGCATGACGGGAAATACTGTCACATCACCTGGCGCCTCGATTGCTGCGGCATCCTCACCTGTCAGCACACCGACGGTTATCCCGGCTTCGGTCAGCGCGGTTGCCAGCTTCCAAGTATAATCGCCGACCCCGCACCGCATTGGGGGGAATGACCCAGTCACAAGTAGGACTTTCACGTGCTTACCTCGTCTTACAAATGATGGATCGTGATGCCCCGTTCAGGATTGGGCGCAGAGGTCGTTCCGGACGAACAGTCCGTCGATGTCCATCAGCAGTGGGAAGTGGCCCGAATTACTTGGAACAAATGCTGAGGGGCGAAAACCGCGGCTCGTAATTAGCGCCAGCATCTCTGGCATCGTCATTGATCCAGCATAGAGACGATGGACAGGCATCTCGCTTTGAAGGCCAATAAACTGGTCGAGCACTGCCTCCGCGCCAGCGAGAACGACATGATCGTGTCCCTGCGTATCCATCTTCAGGAATGGCCGCTGAAACCCATAGCGCTTTTGAAGCCTAGGAAAGAGCGTATCTAGCCGAACGGCATCCACCTGCACTTGCCGAACAACGTCGTTGTGAGTGTCGAAAAGTTTCGGTTGATCAGGGTCCGGTAACTCGAACGAACTAAACTCCGGATTGGCCATGATGGAGAACGCTTTCGAACTGTCCGCGTCTGAAACGGCCTGATCAAAGACAAACCACTTGTCATCACCCGCCGCAGCAGCCCTTGCCTTGGCTAAGCATTCAGGATTCGGTTCAAAAGACAGTATTAAGCCAGTATAACCTACTTCCTGCCGCAGCATTCTACCATATTGACCAATATTTGCGCCAATATCGATAATGCAGTCTATGTTAAACGTGGCAACAAACTTTCGTAGCGTTGTTACCTCTTGGATCTGATAATCCTTGCCTTGCAGTGCAAGGCGGATAGGCAGCAAGCGGCGTTTCAGCTCAGCTTTTCTACGAGACCATTGCAGCATAGGATATTACTCAGTCGGATAAGGAAAAGGGAATGCGGAGTGGATCGCCCTATCGGCGTTGTAAGATGTTGCGTACGTGAGCCGTTAATCCAGGAGAGGTGGCCACCACAGTCGCAATTGCAAAGGGGATTGAAAGTCCTCCAAGGACAATCTGTGTCAGGGGGGGCAGGTTAGTCCGAGCCAGCAGCCAAGCGGCGGTCACCACGGCCAGTAATGAAATCAGCAAAGGCACTAATACATCGCTGCTAAGCCACGCTAGCCCCTTTCCCTTTAAATAAAACCGGTGTGTAAGTGGAGTGCCGGCGATCAAATAGAGTATGTTAATTAAAGCCCAAGCCGCCGCAGCGCCAATAGCGCCGTAACGTGCCGTGAGCAGGTAAAGCGCTGGCACAAGTATCGCGAGCAGAAACGCTGCCATGATAGCCGTTAGGTGTGACGCGCCCACAGCCATTTGCAGGCTATAAGGGAAATACATGACACCGTTCAGCGCGTTGCCGAGCAACAATAGTTGAAGAATCGGGGCGGCATCACGGGCGATGCCGGCATTTCCCGTCCATAGCATGAGTATCGGCGCTGCAAATGCGGCAAGAAATGTAGCCATAGGAAACAAAACCGCAGCTAACATTTTTGTGCCGTTGCGATAGGCATTTTCTAGGCCTGCCTCATCTTCGGCAAGGAACAGGCGTGTCAAGGCTGGAAATATAACGTTGATCGTGGGCACGACAAAGAGCGCCGTAACGGCGGCCAGTTGGGTGGCAATAGTGTATCTGCCAAGCGCTTCTAGAGGAAGCATCCGACTAACAAAGAGGCGATCACTGTAGGTCAGAACGGCGCCAATCATACCAGTAATTGCCATTCCGAGCGAGAACTTCCAGACACTTCGAAGTGCGGTTAGCGACGGTCGCGCGGGCGTATTAAGACCTCCAAGTGCGCTCCAAGCGGCAAACCGGATCAGAAATATCCAAGTAATGTTAGCTAACAACATCCATCCAAAAAAGGTTTTAATGCTTGGATTGTAAAAATGAAGTGCTAATACCGCACCGCCGTTTGATATAATGGTCATCGCGATATTGATGGAGCTCAGCCAAACTACGCGCTGTGATCCTAGAAGTGCCCCGACATAAACTCCCATTGGCCAGCGAACGGCAATCACAATGCCGAACATGACCACGGCCACACGGATGCTGTCGGTTGAAAGGCCGTTCGATTCGAGCCAGTGTGTCGCCAAATAGTCTGACGAAACTAAGAAGCAGGCGGCGATGACCGTGCTGCTAGACCAAGTGACCGTACACAGACTCCGTAGCAAGTCGCGTGCTTCGTCAACGTGGCCCGTCGTTTGCGCTCTTGCGGCTTCACGGTTCATGGTCGGCGTTAGGCCAACGTCGAGGATTGCTAGGAATCCTTGAGCTGCTGCGTAAAAACCAACAAGTCCGTACGCCTCAACGCCCAAATACTTTAGATAGAAAGGAACTGCAAGTAAGCCAACGACAGCGGAGACCGCGGAGCTCGTCAAGCCTGCCAGCAGATTCCAACGTAATATCATACGGCGATTGTCACTCGTGGAAATCATTGGCAGTATATCCGTGCTCACGGACCAAATCGTCACGTTTCGCAACAGTGAGGTCCTGCTCGACCATTTCTGCCACGAGCGTGTCGAAATCGATGCGGGGCTTCCAGCCGAGCTTAGCGTGTGCCTTCGAGGCGTCACCAAGCAGCGTCTCGACTTCGGCGGGGCGATAATAGCGCTCGTCCACGCTGACCAGGCAACGCCCGTCCGCGGCATAGCCCTTTTCGGAGGCGCCGGTCCCCTCCCAGCGGATCGCGATGTCGAGCTTGGCAGCCGCGGTGGTCACGAATTCGCGCAC